>Ga0307468_100000091_pt1 | contig 22853 bp, 21 predicted proteins | sample atmdna_FD_203085 | JGI IMG/M metagenome (GOLD analysis project Ga0307468, IMG submission 203085) | Hardwood forest soil microbial communities from Morgan-Monroe State Forest, Indiana, United States - atmos_gases AM2C_05 | ecosystem: Environmental > Terrestrial > Soil > Temperate forest > Bulk...
GATCCTCTGCTTTCGGCGGACATGCATACACGCGCTGTGCGACTTCAACACGAACGCGGAGCGTTTGACGAGCGCGATACGGCGCTTGGTCGCGCGCGGATCGCCATCAATGCCGTGCAAACCGAAGCAGAACGAGTGTGGATGTCCATCGATCTCGATTCCGCGGAGGCGTCGATCGTTCGTGAGCGAAATCCGCAGCGTGCCGTCGAGCTCCTGACGCAGGCTGCGGAGTTTTGCCGCAACAGCGATCGTCGTCTTTATCTCCCGCAGATTTTGCTCGATCGGGGGCGCACATACCTCGCGGCAAACGACGCCGAACGTGCGTGGCGCGACTTCGCTGCCGGAATCGACGAGCTCGAGTCACAGCGCGGCGCGATCGCAAACCTCGAGCTGCGCTCGCGAATGCTGAACACCGCGGAAGACTTGTTCGACGAAGCAATCGCCCTCCAAGTCCGCCGCAACGACGCCAACGCCGCGTTCCAGCTGGCGGAGCGTGCGCGCGCGCGGGCGCTGCTCGACGTCGTCGAGAAGGCGCCGGTCGCGAATGTGTCGGACGTGGCGAAGGAGCTCGATCGCGATACGGCGCTCGTCGAGTACGCGGTGCTGCCGGAGTCGCTTGTCATTTTCTCGATTCGCGATGGCGCGATGCGGATGCACACGGTTGCGGTGAAGGTGAGCGAGAGCACGCCGGCTGAGGTGCTTCTCGGGCCCGTGAAGGACGACATCGCAGCCGCGAAAAAAATCATCTTCGTTCCCGACAAGATTCTGCAGCGTGTGCCGTTTGGGCAGTACCTCGTGCAGTCGCATGCGGTCGAAATCGCGCCGAGTGCAAGCTTCCTCGTCGCGAGGAAGATCGAGAAAACAAAGCAACGCTCCGTCCTCATCGTCGGCAACCCTGCCCCCAACCCCGACGAAAACCTCGAGGCGTTGCCTTCGGTGGAACGCGAGGTCGACGACGTCGGCGCGATCTATCGACCGGCGCGTGTGATCTTCGGACCCGACGCGACGAAACAACGCTTCATCAGCGAAGCGCCGAACTATGACGTCATTCACTTCGCGGGGCATGGCGTTTCGGACGAAGAATCGCTCACAGCTTCGCTGCTCTTCGCGAAGACGAAGACGGACTCGGGCCGCATGTACATGAGCGACATCGCGAAGTTGAAATTGCCGCGTGCTCCGCTCGTGGTGCTCGCTGCCTGCGGCACTCTGCGCGGGAAAGCGGCCGGCGTCGAAGGGATGCCGAGTCTTGCGCGCTCGTTTCTCGCGGCGGGTGCGTCCACCGTCATCGGCACGCTTTGGGATATCGATGACGCGAAGTCGGCGACGTTGCTTGCTTCGTTTCATCGCCACATCGTTGCGGGCGATTCGCCGGCGGTCGCGTTGCAGAGCGCGCAGCGCGAGGCGATTGCGCGCGGCGGCGAGGATGCGGATCCGAAGAACTGGGCGCCGTTCGTCGTGTACACGGCAACCCCGTGAAACGGGCAACGCCGTGACACAATCGCGGCATGCAGCGGTCGGTCCGCCGTCTGATCTGGCTCGTGGTCTTCGTGCTCGGGCTGACGCTCGGTGCGGCGATTCTTTATCAGCTCGGCATGGGCTCGCTCGAAGGGAAGCCGCGCACGTTCTGGCAGGCACTCGAGTGGGCCGGCGAAACGCTCAGCACCACCGGCTACGGCGCCGACTCGCGCTGGCTGCATCCGCTGATGGTGATTCTCGTCGTGGCCGTGCAGTTCGTCGGCGTGTTCATCGTCTTTCTCATCATTCCGATCTACCTCGTGCCGTTTCTCGAAGAGCGCTTCGAGGAAAAAGTTCCGCGCGCGGCCGATGCGAAGCTCGATCAGCACGTGATCGTCTGGCGCTACGGACCCGCGGTCGAGACGCTCGTGCAGCGACTCGCCGCGAGCGGCGTGCCGACGCTCGTCGTCGAAACGGATGAAGCGCAGGCGCGCGTGGTGATGGAGCGCAATCAGGCCGTCGTGTTCAATCGTTCCGAGGAGGATGCGCTCGATGTTTCGCGACTCGATCATGCGCGCGCGATCGTTGCGAACGGACGCGATCAGGAAAACGCCGCGCTGATTCTCCGTGCGCGGCAGATGGGATTCCGCCGCGAGATCTACGCATTCGTCGAAGAACCCGCGCATCGCAAGCCGATGGAGCTCGCGGGTGCGACCGCTGCGTACACGCCGCGCCACATCGTCGCCGCCGCGCTCGCGGCGCACGCGAGCGATTCTCTGAGCCCGCGACTTCCCGGCATCGAAGAGCTCGACGGCATCGAGCGCCGCGAAGTGCGCGTGCTTCCATCGAGTCCACTCGCGGGAAAAACGCTGCGGCACGCGCGACTCGGCGCGATCGTCGCCGGTGTCTGGAATCGCAGTCATCTCAAGACCGAATGCAACGCCGAGACGATCATCGAGCCGGGCACGATCCTCGAGCTCGTCGGCGTTCCCGACGTCGTCACTGCCGCGGCTGCGCGCATCGGCGCACCGCTGCTGCGCAACAGCGGTCCGTATCTCGTCGCCGGCTTCGGCGAGGTCGGCCGCAAGGTGCACCAGCTGCTGACGGACGTCGACGAGGAAGTGCGCGTGCTCGAGCGCAACGAAGGTCCCGACATCGACGTCGTCGGCGACGTGCTCGACTCCTTCGTCCTCCAACAAGCCCGCCTCGGCGAAGCGCGCGCTCTGGTCCTCGCACTCGACAGCGATGACTCGACGCTCTTCGCGACGGTCATCGCGCGCGACGTCGCGCCCGACGTCACCGTGATTGCGCGCGTGAATCACGCACGCAATCTCGACAACATTCATCGCGCCGGCGCCGACTACGCGCTGTCGATCAGCGACATCTCCGGCGAGATGCTCTCCGCGCGCCTTCTCGGACGCAAAGTGCGCGCGCGCGACGAACATCGCAAGGTGATGCGGATCGCCGGCGAAAGCGTTGCAGGACGAACCGCTGCGCAACTTTCCGCGCAGTACGGCGCGTGCTGGGTGCTTGCCGCCGAGCGCGACGGCAAGACGCTGCGCGGCATCGACGCGAAGTTCGTGATCGACGCTGCCGACGCGCTCTGGCTCTGCGGGACGAATGAATCGCTGGCGCCGCTACACAGACTGGCGTGATTGGCGTCATCACTGCATGAAGGCCAGCGGAGGTAGGATTCCCTCACCATGTTCGAACGTAAGAAAAATCGCACACTCTCGTACACCCTGATGTTCGTCGCCGGCGCAGTTGCCGGCGCCGCGGTCGCGCTGCTCGTCACGCCTCCGAAGGTTCAGAAGCAGTTCAAGGCCGCCGTCGACGATCAGTTCGACAACGTCGAGAAGTTCGTCCGTCGCGCTGTGAACGGCTAGGAGCCATCCGAAAACGGGCTTTCCCGTGCCCGCGCCCGCTCCCGGTTTTCAAAGCCGGGCACGGGCTCGGGCACGGGTATGATCTTGCGAGTGAAGCCCGCCTTTTCTTGTCTTTTTCTCGCACTCCTTGTCAACGTCGCGAACGCCGCCGTCAACGAGCGCATGCTCGTCTCGACCGAGTGGCTCGCGGCGCACCTGCGCGACCGCAACCTCACCATCATTCACGTCGGCGCAACGCCCGAGGTGTACGCGTCGGGACACGTGCCCGGCGCGGTGTTTCTTGCGCTCACCGATCTCGTCGCGACGCGCGGCGGGACGCCGAACGAGGTTCCGCAGCTCGACAAGCTGACGAAGACGCTCGACTCGCTCGGCATCGGCAATCGCGGCCGGGTCATCGTCTACGGCGACGAGCCGATCTTCGCGGCGCGATTTTTCTACACGCTCGATTACCTCGGCCACGGCCAGCGCGTCGCACTTCTCGACGGCGGACTCGGGCTGTGGAAGAAGCAGGGCCACACGATCGAAACGACGAGCCGCACCGTTGCCGCGGAGCCGTTCACCGCTCGCGTGCATCCCGAGGATCTGGTTTATCTGTCGCAGCTGAAGAAGATTGCGCCGTCCGATTCGCTTGCGCTGATCGACGCGCGTCCGTCCGCGCAATTCAGCGGAAAAGAAGCCGGCGACGGCGTCGAGCGGCCGGGACACATCCCCGGCGCGATGAACGTGTTCTGGAAGGACGCGCTCGACGCGGATGAGAAGCTGCTGTCCGTCGCGGAGCTGCGGAAGCTGCACGAACGCGTCGATCGCGCGAAGCCCGTCGTCACGTACTGCCGCACAGGGATGCAGTCGTCCTTCGAGTATTACGTTCTTCGCTACCTCGGATACAACGTCGCGCTGTACGACGGCTCGTTCCTCGAGTGGTCGAACGAAGCGGGCACGAACGTGGAGTGATTGGTTTGCGGCGACCGCAGTCGCCGCTTTTGTACAGTCGTCGCGGAAATGTCGAAAAGCGGCGACTGCAGTCGCCGCACTCCACATCATTCCGCGGTCACGCGAAACCGCGAAACCTCGGCCTCGAACTCGCTGCCGCTGCGGACGAGGTTTTGCACGATCTGGTTGAACTCGCGTGCGATGGCGTCGTTTTGCTGTGCGATCTCGAGCATCGTGCGGGATGCGTCGGCGATGCGATCGGTCTCCTGCAGCTGCTGTTCGAGCAGGTCGCGCATGGCGCGCGCGTCTTCGGCGATTTTTTCGAGCGCGGTCGTGATGCCGCGGCCTGCGGTCGATTGCTCTTCCGTCGCGTTCTTGACCTGCGCGGCGATGTCGCGCACGCGCTCTGCTTCCGAGGCGAGGAGCTCCGTGCCGCGTGCTTGCTCGCGCGTGCCGCGATTGATCTCGGCGATGTGATCCGACATGCGCGACGTAACGTCGTGCAGGCGCCGGCTCGCTTTCGATTGTTCTTCGAGCGCGCTGGAGATCTTCGTCGCCATCTCGAACGACCGCGTCGCGCTCGACACGATCTTGTTCAGCGACTGCGACGCGTCCTGCGCGAGCTTCACGTTGCCGGTCACGCGCTCGACGCTTTCGTGCATCTTCGCGACGGCCTGCTTCGAGTTCACCTGAATCAATTTGATGATCGCGCTGATCTCTTTCGTCGAGCCGCGCGTGCGTTCGGCGAGATCGCGAATCTCGTCGGCGACGACGGTGAATCCCGCACCGTGCTCGCCCGCCTGCGCGGCGATGATTGCGGCGTTGAGCGCGAGGAGGTTCGTGCGATTCGTGACTTCTTCGATAACGCTGACGATGCGGCTGATCTCGCCGATCGAGCGCTGCAGGTCATCGAGCGTGCGTGCGCTCTCCATTGTCAGCTCGTGCTGCGCGCTGATGCCGACGACCGTGCGATTCACTGCGCCGCCGCCGGCCTCCGCGTCGACGCGCACCTGCTCGGCGATCTCGGCAGTTGCGTGCGACGTCGAGCGCAATTCGGCGATCGTGGAGTCCATCTCCGCGACGAACGAGAGCACTTCCTCGCCGATGCCGGCGAGCACTTCGGTGCGCTTCGACATCTCGTTCATTGCCGCGTTCATCTCGGTCGTCGACGACGACGTCTTCTCGACCGACTGGAAGAGGTAGTCCATGCTGCGCGCGACTTCTTCCGCCGAGGCTTGCAGCTCGAGCGCGCGGCTCGAGGCGTCCTGCGTGAGATCGCTGACGGTGTCGGCGGCCGCGAGCACGCTGCGAATGCCGCCGCGCACGTTCTCGACGGACAGCGACGCGCCTTCGGTCTGCTCCGATTGCTCGCGCGCGTGCGTGAGCAGCGATTCGGTGCCACCGGTGATGACGCGCACGCCGTCGGTGATCGTGGATCCGCTGCCGCCGACGCGGCCGAGGAGGCGGCGGAGATTCGCGCGCGTTTCGCCGAAACTGTCGGCGAGCTGGCCAACCTCATCGTCGGAGAACACGCGCGGCGCGACGTCGAAGTTGCCCTGCGCCATCTCGCGCGCGAGCTCGCGCAGGTCGCGTAGCGGCGTGGTCACGTCGCGGGAGAGGAAGTACGTCGCGAGCGCGAACGCGAACGTGGTGAAGATAGCGATGATGATCGTGTAGAAGGTGATCTGGAACGGGATGTTCTTGTACGGCGCCCACGGAATGGAGAGCACGAGGATCGAGCCGTCTTTCAATTCGCGGAAGCGGCTGACGTGCGGTCCGATGAACGAGGTGCTGTCGCCGGTGCGAATGCGCGCGATCGAGCGCACTTCATCCGCATCGAGCGGATCTTTCGTGCTCGTCATGTTTCCGGTTTTGTCGATGAGGTGCAGCGAGTAGTCCTGCGGGATGTAGATCTTCAGCGTGTCGAGCTCGACGTGCGCGGAGATGTTCGCCTGGTCGTACACGCGATCGAAGCGCTCGCTCGATGACGTGATCGCGAGTTTCTCGAGCGTCGTCGAGACTTTCGACGAGATCAGCTGCACGAGCGCGGCGGCGGAGACGATGAAGCAGCCGATGAAGACGATGGCGATCTTGCGTCCGAGGGAGATTTCGCGACCTTCGTAGTGCACGCGTCCCGGCGCCGTTTCCGCGGCGCGCATCAATAGATGCTTGCCGGCGCCGTAGCCCCACGCGACGGCGGGGAATGCGGCGATCAAAGCAGCGACGGCGAAGTAACTGAATCCGAGGCTCGTCGGCATCGCGATCAGCGCGCCGATGATCGCGAAGACCAGGCCACCGGTGCCCCACAAATAGATCGACGTGCGCGTCGTCGTCTGCAAACACTCGGACATCGCGCGCGACAAATCGCCGCGGCCTTCGAGCGCTTCTTCGACGGCGAGCGCGCGCGGCGCGATGATGCGATGAAAGATGAAGCCACCTGCAACGTAGAACAGCACGAGCGCGCCGACGATCTCGAGCGCCGCTTTCGGCGTCATCTGCACGACCTGGGAGAGGAAGATCAGCGCCGGCAGCACGGTGACGACGGCCGGCGGAAGGAGCAGCCACAAGAGGTACCTGCGTGCGAATGACATGGCGGTTGGGAGATTATAGGGAAACGTGCGCATCCGAGTCGTCGCCGTCATCCTCGGAATGATCGCCGGTCTCGCCGCCGGAGTCGGCGCATATACGTTCGTGTACGCGAAGGGCTACTCGTATCTCACGAACGATCCCGCCGCGTGCGCGAACTGTCACGTGATGGGGCAGTACTACGGCGGCTGGATGAAGGGGCCGCACAAGTCGGTCGCCGTCTGCAACGACTGCCACGCGCCGCACGACTTCTTCGGGAAATACTCGACGAAAGCGCGCAACGGGTTCTGGCACTCGTTCTACTTCACGACGGGCCGCTATCCCGACAATCTCGAGATCACGAAACGCAATCTGGCCGTGACCGAAAACGCCTGCCGCCATTGTCACGAAGACATCGTGCAGGCCATCGACAACCCCGGCCATCGCACGAAGATGTCGTGCTTGCGGTGTCACTGGGACGTGGGACACATGTGAGTTGGCAGTGAGCAGTAGGCAGTGAGCAGTAGGCAGTGGGCAGAGGAGAGTGTTTTTTCTTCTGCCCACTGCCCACTGCTGACTGCCCACTGAGGTAAAGCAATGACCACCAAGAGACTGATCGTCGTTCTCGCCACCACCGCCGTCCTCGCTGCGCTGCTGGCGCTCGGCATCACTGCGATGCTCGTGAATATTTTCGAGCGCAAGACGGAGGCGAAGAATCCGTTCTATCGCGTCGTTGCGCTCGACGACAACACGACCGATCCGGCGATCTGGGGGAAGAACTTTCCGCTGCAGTACGACGATTACAAACGCACGGTCGATCAGGTGCGCACGCGCTACGGCGGCAGCGAGGCGGTGCCGCATACGCCGACGCAGGCCGATCCGCGCTCGGTCGTCGCGCAGCAGAAGCTCGAAGAGGATCCGCGTCTGAAGACGATGTGGGCGGGCTACGCGTTCTCGAAGGATTTTCGCGAAGAGCGCGGCCACGCGTACATGCTCATCGATCAGATGTTCACCGAACGGCAGAAGGTCGCGAAGCAGCCGGGCACGTGTCTCAATTGCCACGCGTCGATGTGGGTCGCGTACAAGAAGGCGGGCAACGGCGATATCTGGAAGGGCTTCGACGCGATCAATCACATGCCGTACTTCGAAGCGCGCAAGCTCGTGCAGCATCCGGTGTCGTGCATCGATTGTCACGATCCGACGACGATGGCGCTGCGCGTCACGCGGCCCGCGTTCATCGAAGGGTTGCGCAATCTCAGGAAACAGCCCGATTACGATCCGAACACGATGGCCACGCGCCAGGAGATGCGCGCGTACGTTTGCGGACAATGCCACGTCGAGTATTACTTCAAAGGACCGGAGAAACGGCTGACGTATCCGTGGAATCGCGGACTCACCGGCGACGCGATCCTTTCGTATTACGACGAAGAGACGACGCACTCCGATTTCACGCACGCGGAAACCGGCGCGAAGGTTTTGAAGGCGCAGCATCCCGAGTTCGAGATGTACAACCAGGGCATTCACGCGCGCTCCGGCGTCGCGTGCGCCGATTGCCACATGCCGTACAAGCGCGAAGGCGGCTTGAAGATCAGCGATCACCACGTGCGCAGTCCGCTGCTGAATATCAATCGCGCGTGTCAGGGCTGTCATCGCTGGGACGAAGCGGAGCTGCGCGCGCGCGTCGAGACGATCCAGACGCGGCACGTGCAGATGCGCGATACGACGATGGACGCGCTGATGGCGCTGATCGCCGACATCAAATCCGCTGCTGCGGCTGGCGCATCCGAGGCGCAGCTCGACGAAGCGCGCAAATACCAGCGCAAGGCGCAATTCCTTCTCGATTTCGTCGAGGCGGAGAATTCGACGGGATTTCATGCGCCGCAGGAAGCCGCGCGATTGATGACATTATCGATCGATTACACGCGTCGCGGCGAGATTGCGCTGCGCAATGTCCTGCCCGGGCCTGCAGCGCTGCCGCAGCCGGAGACTCCGAAAAAACCGACTGTGTAACCGTTTACGGGAAGGGTACACTCGCGCCGTGCTCGACAGTACGCGAGCGATCGACGCACTGAATTCGGTCGAACGGCGGCGTTTCGGACGCATCCGCCTTGATGAGACGCTGTCTGCGCGCTACGGCGAAGCGCCCGTCCGCATTCTCGAAGTCTCCGTCCTCGGATTCCGCATCGCCCACGAACAGCGCCTGCAGATCGGCGCGTCGCATGCACTGTGGCTTGCGTGGGATGAGCGCAAGATCGGTCTCGATTGCACGGTCGTGCGCACGCATCTGTGGCGCCTCGCGAAATCGATGGGCGAGCGCAGCATCTATCACTCCGGCCTGCGCATCACGCATTCGATCGGCGACTCCTACGACATCCTGCGCGAGCTCGTCGCCGACCGCATCATCCGCGCGATCGAAGAACAGAAAGCGAACGCGCGCGGGATCCCGCCGCTCGCCGCGTACATGTACCAACCGGGCAAGGGCGATCTCTTCCGCCGCTGCGAGTTCATCGACGGACGCTGGCGCAAGAGCGAGACGACCCATTCCGAGCAGCCGAGGAACGGATTCACGATCTCGGTCGACGTCGATCCGCAGCACGTGCAGATCCTTTGTGACACGTGGGAGCAGACAACGCCTGCCGGACGCAAGCTCACGCAATTGCTCGCCGAGCTCTCGATCAGTAAAAAAGAAGGAGTGCCGACGCGCCGCTACGTTCCGTGAGGGATTGCTCGCGCGTCGCAGAAAGTCCGATAATCAGCCTGTTCGATCTGCGAGTGCGTTCGTGGACGCGGAGTTCCAATGACTCACGCCACGGAAGATGAGTTGTCACGGTATGCGTTCGACCCGGAGTCGGTCCCGAACCGGCACGTCGTCGAGCGTCACCTCGAGCTTTGTTCCGAGTGCCGGCGCACGCTGGAATTCGTGCGCTCGATCGACGACGGCCTGCGCGATGACATCACGTGGGAGCTGAGCGACGATCTGATGTCGGCGCCGGTGAATCCCGCGTCGACGCGCGTCGTGCTCCGCGAGCTCGCGCAGCAGATGGCGAGGGAGGACGTGGACGCCGAGCGTCTCGTCGCGCCGATGCTCGCGAACGCGACCGAGCTCGCCGCGATCGCGCACGATCGTCGTTTTCGCACCGGCGGCGTCGTGCGTTTGCTCTGCCGCGCGACGGTGGATGCGCGCGAATCCGATCCCGAGCGCGCACTCGAACTCGTCGACATCGCGGTCGCGATCGCCGAGGTGCTCGAGCCGCGCGGCAATCCCGGCGCGGGTGCGGTATGGGAGCTGCGCGGCACGGCATGGAAAGAGCGCGCGAACGCGCTGCGCCTCCTCGGCCGCCTGCGCGACGCAGTCGATGCCGTCGACGCCGCGGAAGACGCGTTCCGCCATCTGCACTTCAGCGCCTTCGGCCTCGCGGGCGTGGAGTACGTGCGCGCGACGCTGCTGTGGGAGCGCGGCGAATACACGGAAGCGCTGCGCCTCGCGATCGAATGCGCAGAAGAATTCGACGAGCTCGGCGACGACTCACGCGTCGTGCTCGCGCGCAATCTCGAAGCGCACGTGCGCGTGGCCACGGGCGAGACACGCGCCGCACGCGAGATCTTCGAACAGCTCCTGATCTTCGTCGACGACGACGTATGGATCGCACGCGTCGCCACAAGCCTCGGTCACTGCTACCAGATTGAAGGCGAGAGGACGCGCGCCGCGGACTCGTTCCGCATCGCGAAGGAGAAGCTCGCGACGCTGGGTGTGGTGGACGTCATGCTCGTGCCGGCGTTGTGAGAAAGCGCCTCAAAGGTGGCACAGACACTCCTGTCTGTGCCGATTCTCGCGTGAAGGGCACACAAGAGTGTCTGTGCCACACGGTGAGACGGCTCTGATTTGGACTGCGGCGATCGCAATCGCCGCTTTCGTATACCGGTGTGGCAAAGCGGTGACTGCGGTCACCGCACTCCAGACACTTCGCGAAAGCCGGTTTCTTCTTCCGCCAAAACCTCGCGATTGCGATCGATGCGCGTCACGATCCACTCCTCGCCGCGCCGCTCGATCTCGAGCACGATCGACGCCCACATTCCCTCCGGCGGATTCTCCGCCCAGCGAAACGCAGTTCCAGACCAGCGTTCTTCGGGAACTTCATGCGTGCGGAGGTGCGTCTCCGCCATCTCGATCAGCTCGTTCGGTCCGACGTGATCACAAGGCATGCGCGCAGTTTACGTGACGAGCCGGCCGCCGCTCAGCGTCAGCGTCACATCGGCGATCGCGCCGATGAAGTCGAGCTGGTGTGTCGAGATGAGATGTGTTTTGCCGCGGCGCTCTTCCGTGAGCATCGTACGCAAAATCTCGACGCGCTGCGGATCGAGTGAGTTCGTCGGCTCGTCGAGCAGCAAGACTTCGGGATCGTGCATCACGGCGGCGACGAGCGTGACGAGGCGCTTCTGTCCCTGCGAGAGTTTGCCGATCGCGACGTCGAGAAATTCGTCGACACCGAACTTTGCGCATGTCGCACGTCGATCGCAGCGGCGCACGCTCGCGACGAAGTCGAGGTAGCGGCGCGGCGTGAGCGCGGGATGGAGATCGGGGAACTCGGGCTGGTATCCGAGGCGGCGTTTTGCTTCGACGGCGTCGCGATGGAGCTCGATGTTCGCGATCGTGACGCGGCCGGACGTCGGATGCCAGATGCCGGAGAGGATGCGCAGCAGCGTCGATTTGCCCGCGCCGTTCGGGCCGAGGAGTGCGGTGATGCCGGGTGCGACGCGGAACGAAACGTCCGTGAGAATCGCGCGGCCGCCGATCGTCTTGCTGACGGATTCGACGTGAATCATGCGTCGCACGTCCGTTCGCGCGCTTCGAGCGCGCGCGCGAGGATCACCATCGCGATCACCATCGCCACGATTACGACGAGCGGTTGAAATGCCGCGATCAGCGCAGCGAACGATCCCGCCCACGCAACTGCGCCTTGCGACTCGAGCCGCGCGAGCAGGAACAGCATCGCGTGGGCGACGATCGCGAGCAGCGCGGCGACCGGCGAGAGCGCGAGTGCCACGAGCGCGACGGGGAGCGCGAAGAGCGTGGCGATCGCGGTGGTGCGCACAAGCGAAGCGAGTGCGGTGCGAGGCAGGGAGCGTTCGAGGCGGCGCCACGGACGCGCCTCGGCATCGAGGTGGCCGGTCTCGAAGGCGATGAACATCGCGCCGAGCGCGGCGAAGAGCGAAGCGATGCGGGCGAAGGCGGAGGGGCTGTGCACGCTGTTGTTCATGATCGCGAGCTTCGCGGCGCCGATCGCGAGCAGCGCGCCGATGCTCGTCGCGAGCAGTCGTCGATTCGCGAACCAGTGCAGCTCGTAGTTCGAGTGGCGTTGCCGGTTGCCCGTTGCCGGTTGCCAGAGGACGATGATCATTGCGCTCGCGAGCATCAGCGGTACGGTCCACGCTCCGATGATCACCACGCTCACGATGATCAACGGTATGAGGAAGATGAGCACCGCGAGCACGTCGAGCCCGAATCGCGTGTGCGCTGCGATCGGCAGCACTTTCAGCAACTCCGATCCTTCTCCGTGCAGCGCGGAACGCAGGATGCGTCGCGTTGCTGCGACGATCACGATCGTCGCGCCGAGGAGGATCAGCATTCGCGTCGATGCAGGCGCCGCGTCCCATGCGCGGATGTAGCTGCGCACATCGATCTTCACTTCGAGTCCGGCAGCGGCGACGGCGGCGATGAGCAGCGGCGTCCACGCGCTCATTGCGGTTCGCAGCCCGGTGGCGTAGCGCATCGAGAGCCAGCGCAGAGCGAGCGTCATCGGCGCTGAGGCTATCATTCCGCCTCGTGTCTGAAGCCCCGCCGGCCCAGCGGTTCCGCGCACTCGCGCTTACATCGATCTCGCTGCTGCTGGCGATGGCGCTCTGGTTCGGCGTCTCCGCGGTCACGCCGCAGGTTGCGAGTGAATGGCATCTCGACGCCGCGACCGCCGCGTGGCTCACGCTCGCGGTGCAGCTCGGATTCGTCGCCGGCACGCTGCTCAGCGCGATCCTGAATCTTCCCGACGTGATTCGCGTGCGCCGCCTGCTCGCGATCAGCGCAGTCCTCGGCGCGCTTGCGAACGCCGCACTCGCGCTGTTCGTCACGACGCCGGGTCCAGCGATCGCGCTGCGCTTTCTCACCGGCGTATTTCTCGCGGGTGTGTATCCGCCGGGGATGAAGATCATCGCGACGTGGTTCCGCGCCGGGCGCGGCTTCGCGCTCGGCGTGCTGATCGGCGCGCTCACGCTCGGCAAGGCGTCGCCGTATCTCGTCAACGTCCTCGGCTCGTCGTCGTGGCGCGTGAACGTCGGCGTCGCGTCGATCGGTGCGGTCGCGAGTGCCGTGCTCGTGCTGCTGTTCGTCGGCGACGGACCGTACGCGCTGCCGAATCAGCCGTTCGATCTCAGCCAGGTCGCGAAAGTGTTTTCGAATCGCGGCGTGCGCCTCGCGAACTTCGGCTACTTCGGACACATGTGGGAGCTGTACGCGATGTGGACGTGGGTGCCGGTGATGTTCCGCGCGAGTGTCGCGAAGAGCGGCGAGAGTCCCGCGATCGCGGAGGCATCGTCGTTCGCAGTGATCGGCGCGGGCGCGATCGGCTGCATCGTCGCGGGCCTGCTCGCCGATCGTATCGGCCGCACGCTCGTCGCATCCGCGGCGATGCTCATCAGCGGCGCGTGCTGCATCGTGATCGGATTTCTGTACGGCGAGTCATCCGCGCTGCTGCTCGCCGTCGCGATCGTGTGGGGCGCGACGGTCGTCGCGGACTCCGCGCAATTCTCCGCCTGCGTGACCGAGCTCGGCGACCCGCGCTACCTCGGCACGGCACTCACCTTACAGACCTGCATCGGATTCCTGATCACGACGATCTCGATTCGCATGATCCCGCTGCTCGTCGACCGCATCGGCTGGCAGTGGGCCTTCGCCGCACTCGCGCCCGGCCCGTTCCTCGGCATCATCGCGATGTGGAGATTGCGCGCGCTGCCGGAGGCGACGCGGATCGCGCAGGGGCGGCGGTAGGGACGCTGAGCGCTCACGAATTCGGATCGAGGATTTTGTTGCGCAGCGCGTAGCCGACGACTTCCGCGCGGTTGTGCAGGCGGAGCTTGTCGAGGATGTTGCGCACGTGAAATTTGACCGTGTTCTCGGAGAGGCCGAGGCGTTTGGCGAGCTTGCGATTCGAGGTGACGCCTTCGACCATCAGCTCGAGCACTTCGCGCTCGCGTGCGGTCAGCACCTCTTCTTCGGTGGGCGCCGCTGACGCCTCCGCGGGCTTCGCAAATTCCTGCAGGAGCTTGCGCGCGAGTCCCGGCGTGAGTGCGGGCTCGCCGCGATTCGCGCGATCGAGCATCACGTAAAAATCGTCCGCCTCGAGGTTCTTGTTGAGGTAGCCCTGTGCGCCCGATTTGATCGCGTCGAACAGCGTCGCGTCTTCCTCCGATGCGGTGAGGATCACGACTTTGACTGCGGGCATGTCGGCGACGATGAGCCGCGTCGCGGCGAGGCCGTCGAGCTCCGGCATCGACACGTCCATCAGCACGAGATCGGGCTGCAGTTGTTTCACGAGCTCGTACGCTTCGCGGCCGTTGCGCGCTTCGCCGAGGACTTCGTGACCCTGCGCCTGGAGCAGGCTGCGCAGTCCGTCGCGAAACAGCGTGTGATCGTCAGCGATGAGGATTCGCACCGCGCGGAAGTATAGCGGCGAGACGCGTTACTCCAGTGGCAGCTCGAAGCGCACGGTCGTGCCAGTCCCGGGCACGCTGTCGATTGTCAGTGTTCCGCCTACAGCCTCGGCGCGCTCGAGCATCGTGGTCAGGCCGAAGCGCGGAAACTCACCACGCGTGCGCGCGAGCTGATTGAAGCCGATGCCGTCATCGATGATCGTCGCGACGGCGTTGGTTCCGTTGCGGCGGATCGTCACGTGCGCGTTGCTGGCCTTTGCATGTTTGCGCACGTTCGTGAGCGACTCCTGCACGATGCGCACGAGCTGCAGCTCGACGCCGGGACGCAAACGCACGTCGGCGTCGAGGTCGAGCGCGACGGCAATGCCGCTCATCTCCTGCCAGCGCTCGAAATATTCGCGAAGCACATCGGGCAGCGAGCGATGCGGTGTGGGCATGGTGCGGAGATCGACGATCGATTCGCGCACGTCGGTGTACGCCTCGCGCGCCGCGCTCGCGAGCTCGTGCAGCTGCGTCGACGCTTCCTCGGTTTTTCCGCGCTTCAAATACGCATCCGCGGCCTGGACTTTGGTGTTGACGTAGCCGAGCACTTGCGCGAGGCCGTCGTGCATCTCGTGTGCGATGCGCACGCGCTCCTGCGCGACGGCGAGGTCGGCGACCTGCTCGTGCAGGTGCGCGTTGTCGATCGCGATCGCGGCCTGCACGGCGAAGCGCTCGATCGTCTCTTCGTCGTCTTTCGTGAACTCTTTCGCGCGGATCTTTTCGCTGACGTAGAGGTTTCCCCGGAACGGACCTTTGCAAACGATCGGCACCGCGAGCAGCGAATGCATCGGCGGGTGATGTGCGGGAAAGCCGTGCGAGCGCGGATCGGTGGTGATGTCGGCGAGGCGCAGGCGTTGTCCGTGATGCAGCACGACGCCGAGGAGTCCGTGGCCCACCGGCGGCGGCCCGATCGCTTCACGCTCCTCCGTCGAGATGCCGGACGTGATGAACGTCTGGATGCGGCCGTGATCGTCGATGACGGAGACCGCGCCGTATTTCGCGCCGACGAGGTTCTTCGCTTGATCGACGACCTTTTTCAGCACGGCGTCGAGCGAGAGCTCGGCCGCGACGTCGAGTCCTGCGCCGTGCAGCGCGAGCAGCTCCTGATTTTGGCGAACGAGTTGCGTTTGCATGTCGTCGACGAAGCTGAAGAGGATCGACAGGAAGAGCACGATCGCGCCGACGGTCACGAGGTCGAGGATGAGCCGCTTTTCCCACGAGATCGCACCGATGGTCAACGTGCGGACGAGCTCGAGGATCACGACGACAGCGATCGGCGACACGACGGCGACGATGCGGAGGCGCTTGAGCGTCATGCCGCTATTCTCGCAGCAACGGACAAGCTGAGAGCTTGTCATACGTTAGCGCTTCTTCGACGTCGGCCGCGAATGCGTCGGGCTGCTCGAGTGCGGCGAAGTGTCCGCCGTGCGGCATGTCTCGCCAGCGCACGATGTCGTAGCCGCGCTCGATCCATCGTCGCGGCGGAAATGGTTCTTCGTGCGGGAAGTGCGCGATCGAGGTCGGGACGGTGATGCGCTCGCCTGGCTCGAGGCGCAGCGGCGTTGCGACGGATTCGCGATAGAGGCGCATCGACGAGTGGATCGTGTTCGTGACCCAGTAGAGCGTGATGTTCGTGAACAACTCGTCGAGTGTGATCGCGCTGTCGGGGGCGGCCCACTCGCGAAATTTCTCGAGCATCCATGCGGCGAATCCAGCGGGTGAGTCGGCGAGTGCGTGCGCGAGTGTGAGCGGACGGGTGCGCTGCACGTGGCCATACGCGCCGCTCTCTTCGACCCAGCGATCGCGCGACGCGAAGAATGCGCGCTCGTCGTCGTCGAGCGGCCCGTCGACGTGCGGCGCGTACGAGCCGGGGATGTAGTTGAGATGAATCGCGAGCAAGTGCTCGGGATGCAAGCGCGCCATCCACGTCGTGATGCCCGCGCCCCAGTCGCCGCCTTGTGCGGCGAACCGTTCGTATCCGAGGTTGCGCATCAGGTTCGCGAAGAGCGTGGCCATCGCTTTGTTCGTCATCGCGCGCGGTGCGGAGAAGCCGTAGCCGGGGAGCGACGGAATCACGAGATGAAACGAACGCGCGAGCCGCGGCAGCGCGCCGAGGAATTCGAGAAACGATCCGGGCCAGCCGTGGAGCAGCAGGAGCGGCGTCGCGTCCGCGCGCTCGTTGCGCACGTGGATGAAGTGCACATCGTCCGCGATGAAATGCGGGAGCTCGTTGAGCACGCGCTGTTGCGCGAACCAGTCGTAGTCGTCCGCCCAGTAGCGAACGGCGCGCTGCAAATCCGCGAGCGGATAGCCGTCGCTCTCGTCGAGCGTGCCGGACCATCGCGTTGCGTGCAACCGCGTGCGGAGGTCGTCGATGACGGCGGGCGGAATGTCGATGCGAAACGGTGTTGCTTTCAATGACTCTCCATCTCCGCGACCGAATCGCGCAGCTTCGGCGAGAGCCAGCAGTACGCACCGACTTCCACCAGCCCCGCCTTCGCGAACGTGCGCCGGTACCATGCGGACGAGCGGCGAATGAGTCCGTCGAGATCGCCGATGATGTCGTCTTCGCTCGTCAGCACTTCGATGAACGCGAGACCGTTGCACAGCCGCGCGATTTCCGCGACGCCCTCGCGGATCTCCGACTCCGGGACGTAGTGCAAGACGTCGGAGCAGACGACGAGATCCGCCCGTGCGAGGTTCAGCGATGTGAGCTCACCAAAACCGCCGCGGCGGATGTTCCGTTCTTTTCCGAATTGCTCGACGACGTATTCACTCGGATCGATGCCCGCGTACGCGATCGTCGGCCGCAGCGCGCGGAGATGCGATCGCCACGCGCCTTCGCCGCATCCGATGTCGAGCACGTTGCGCGCGTTGCGCCGCAGGAAGTACTCCGCCGTCGACAACGCAAGCGCAACTTTCCGCCGCACCTCGGCATCGGCATTCACGCGCGAGCGCGGGTTGCGATACCACTTGTCGAAGTACGCGCGATCGTAGCGTTTCGTCATCTCACGACGCGCCGCAGCCACGCGACGAAGCGCGGCATGCGCGGCTCCGCTTTCGCGAGCACCGTTTCGGCGAAGCGGCTGTTCGGGAAGAGCACGATCAGCGCGAGCAGGAAGAAGATCCATCCCTGCAGCACGGGCAGCAGCGAGCCGGCGATGCCGAGGATCGTGAACGTGACGCCGAGCGAGATGCGGACGAGGAAGACCATGTTCACGCGATTGTATTGTGGAGTGCTGCGGCCATGCCGCAGCTTTGGGTCATGGATTCCCGCGTAACTCCGCAACTTCGCAACCCTGAACCCGCGACCCAAAGCGCCGGCGCGGCCGCCGCACTCCAAAAAAAGGGCGGCCCGAAGGCCGCCCTGTGAGAACCGCGAAAAAGAAAACTAGAAGTCGTAGCGAACCGCGAGCTGGATCGTGCGCGGGGTCTGCGTGACCTGATCGCGAACGCCGAACGTCGCGACCGGCGTCTGGCCGGCGCCCCACGTCTGGTTCGTCGTCGAGACCGTACGGTTCGCGGCGTTCGCGCAGTTGAAGCACTCACCAAAGACCGTCAGTGCACCCGGTCCGAAGTTGAACGCTTTGGCAACGCGCAGGCTGACCGACGAGAACGCCGGCTGGCGGAAGCTGTTGCGATCGAAGTGCTTGCCGCCGACCGTCGGACGCTCGACGTTGTTGCCGTCGTTGTTCGCATCCGTGCCGAGACGCGCCGAGTACGCCTGACCGCTCGCATAGGAGAACGATCCGGAGAGGCCGATGCCCCACTTGACGTCCCACGCGAACGTGGTGTTTGCGCGCCAGCGCTGGTCGCGCTCGGAGTAGCTGAACATCGTCCCGTCGAGGTTGTTCACGTCCTCGGCCTGGATGCCCGAGAAGTTGCGCTCGTTCGAGTCGTTGTCCTTGTCTTCGGAGTACGTGAGGTTGGCGAACGTGCGGAAGTTCGCGCCCCAGCGCTTCCGTGCCGTTGCGGTCAGCGCCCAATACTCGGAGCGCGCGTCGGAGATGTAGGTGGTGATGCGGCCGTATGCCGTGTTCGGACGCGTCGAGGAGTAGCGCGGCAGACCGTTCGTGCCGAGGACGACGTTGCCGGCCGCGTCACGTTGATACTGCAGGTTGATGTCCGTGAGGCGCTCGAGGTTTTTCGATTCGGCCCACGTGTAGTCGAGCCCGAGGGCGGTCTCCTGCGCGAGCTCCTGCTCCCATCCGAGCGTGAAGCGGTCGGTCTGTGGATTCGTGAAGTTCGGATCGACGGAGAAAACGCCCGGCGTCGCGATGTTCGTGACCTTCGTGAAGTCGATGCGCTCGACGCCGTCCGGAGTCCACGCGCCGCGGCAGTTGTCGGATGCGCTGCCCCAACCCGGCGAAAGCGGATCGGTCGGGCAGGTGCCGCCGGTAGCGGCATTGATGATGTACTGCGTGCCGCGCACGCCGTTCGAGCTGAAGAGCTGCGCCCACAGCAGCGCGGGCGTGCGGCTCCAGTAGCGGCCGACGGTGCCGCGGATGACGGAGTGCGTCCACGGCGACCACGTCACGCCGAGGCGCGGCGAGTACTGATTGTCGACGTCGGGAATCTTGCCGTTCAGCTTGAACGAGCCGTTCGCGTTCTTGTCGTTCGGATTCAGAACCGGCTGATCGGGATTGTCGAGCTTCTCCCAGCGCACACCGGCGCTGATGGTGAGGTTCGGACGGAGGTACCACTGGTCCTGCACGAACAGCGCGGTCTCTTTCTGACCGAAGCTGACGCCGCCGGCTTGATCGGACGTCAATCCGCCGAGGCCGCCGAACTGGCGGTACTGGTCCCACTTGCCGGCGAGGAGCTTGGCCTTCGCCTGCGCGAACGTTCCGGTGAACTGGAACACGCCGCGCCAGTTGCCTTTGAAGATCTGCTCGACCGACGTGTCGTTGTAGTCGAAGCCGGCCTTGAACACGTGGCTCTTCCAGAGATACGAGATCGTGTCGGCGAACGCGGTGCGCTGCACCGTCGACGTGATCGGGAGGAAGCTCACACCACCGTACGTGGTGGTCGTGCCCATGATGATCTCGGGCAGATTCTCGGAGCCCGGGGCCGGTTCGCGCGGCGTGAACTCATCGGAGTATGTCGTGTTGAAGTCGTTGAGCAGGCTGTTGCCGAACGTGCCGGACCATGAACCGACGTACGTGCGTGAATCGAGACCCTCGACGCCATTCGTCAGCGACGAGCGGTTCGTCGCGGCGGACGTGCCGTGGTCGCCGTTGTAGGTCGTGTAGTTGCCGCGCGCCATGAAGCGGTGCGCCGGTGTCGCCTGGAAGTCGAGGCGGCCGAAGATGACGCGGCCGTCGGTGGTCTGTCCGTAATCCGAATCCGACTTGATCGACGGATACTTCGCGAAGATCTCGGCGTCGACGATGACCGCGCTGATGGGAACGGTCTGGTTCTGCTTCTGTTGATCGTACGACGCGAAGTAGAACAGCCGGTCCGGAATGATCCGGCCGCCGAACGATCCACCGTATTGGTCTTTCTTCTGATCGGCGGGCTTGCGTCCGTCGGCGAAGTCGCTGATGAGGCTCTGCGGCTGGGAGTAGTAGAACGCCGAACCGTGCATCGCGTTCGTGCCGCTCTTGGTGATGACGTTGACGAAGCCGCCGGCGGAGCGGCCGAACTCGACCGATGCGCCGTTGGTGATGACGGTGAATTCTTTGACCGACTCCTGCGAGATCGACAGCGGCGCGCGTCCCTCGGCCGTACCGGCCGTGCCGCCGAAGAAGGAATTGTTGTAGTCGACGCCGTCGACGGTCACGTTCGTGTTGATGCCGCGCTGACCGGAGATGGCGATGTTGCCGCGCTCGCGCTCGCGCCGTGTTTCCGGCGTGAGGTACACGAGGTCGACGAAGTTGCGGCCGTTGAGCGGAAGATCTTTGATCTCCTCGGTCGTGATCGTCGTCGATGCGGCCGTGTTCGTGACCTCGACGAGCGGTGCTGCGCTCGTGACCGTGATCGTCTCGCTCACGGCCGACAGGCCGAGCGAGAAGTTGATCGTCGGTGCCGATCCGAGCTTGAGGTCGACGCTGCGCGCGACCTTGTTGAACCCTTCGAGCGACGCCGTGACCGTGTACTTGCCGGTGGGCAGGTTCACGAGGCGATAGGCGCCGTCGGTGTCGGTGACGTGCGTTGCGGCGAATCCGGTCTCCGTGTTCTTCGCCTCGACCGTCACGCCCGGCAGCGGGGCGTTGCTCGAGTCGGTGACGACGCCGGAGATACGGCTGGTCGTAACGTCAGTCTGAGCGAATGCCGTGCTGCCGATGAGGGCAAGCACGAGCGTCAAGGCCGCGATGGTCAGGCGGCGAAACGCATGGACTTGTGGCATGCGGAAATCTCCTTATTGGACGATGAATAAAGTGCTGCGAAACGTTGGACGCTGTGCGCGAAGGGTACGTCAACTTTTGCGAAATTTCGAGGGAAATTCGAGCGGGCTGGGCCGTTTCGGCGGAGGTGCAGAGGGTCAGAGTTGCAGAGGTGCAGAGGGGAGTGGAACCTCCTCTATCCCTATGCGCCTATGAACCTGTGCACCTGTGTACCCATGAACCTGTGCACCTCTACGTTGCCCGGCCTTTTCTTCGCTGCTCCGGATACAGCTGCGCGAACTCGCGCAGCACGTCCATCACCTCGCGAACGCCGTCGGGCAACTTGAGGCGGATCCAGTAGCAGCCGGGGTCGACGAGGCTGTTCAGCAGCTCGATGAAGTGATTGAGCGTGATGTAGGTCGTCTGATAGACCTTGCTCTTGTCGCGCTCGTGATGTTCGCGCGAGATCTTGCTCACGATGCGCGCGGCGAGGTAGTACGGCGTCTGCAGCGCGTCGAACTCCTGCTGCGACATGCGCGGCCCCTTCGTGATGTGCTGGCGATTGAGCGTGCCCTGCAGAAAATCGAGCAGCACCATCACCGCCGTTTTCGGGACCATGCCGCACTTTCCCGTCTCGAGCGAGTCGGAGAGAAAGTGCGTCAGCGTCTTGAGCTGTTCGCTGTCGGGATAGCGAAGCTCGCGGAGTCCGTATTTGCGAGCGATCGCGCGTTCATCGAGATCCGGGGGTGGTTGATCGATTGTGCTGCGATCGTCGGTCAATGGTGACGCCTCGAAGGAAGTCGCCGCGAGAATAGCACGCCGCCTGTGGCATCCTTGCGCGCATGGACCTCGCGACCGCGGCCTTGTCGCACGAAGATCTGCTCGCGAACATTCCGGTGTTCGAAGGATTGCCCGATGACGATCTGTTGTCGCTGAGCAAACGCCTCGAAGACATCGCGTACGCCGAAGGCGACATCGTCTTTCGTCAGGGCGATGAAGGCTCGTCGCTGTTCATCGTCGAAGAAGGCGCGGTCGAGATTTCGTATGGCCACGGCAAGGGGAAAGTCCTCCTCACGTCGGTGTTTCCCGGACAGTATTTCGGCGAGCTCTCGCTGTTCGACGGCGCGCCGCGATCGGCGACCGCGACCGCAGTGAAGCGGTCACGCCTGGTGCGCCTCGATCGCGAAGCGCTCGTCGATTTCGTGAACAAGAATCCGAACGCGGCGCTCTGCATCATCGCGGAGATGAGCGAGCGCTTGCGTCAGACGAACGAGCTGATGTCACGGCAGGTCTCGCGCAACGTGCTCGAAGAAGCGGAAGAGAAGCTGACGTTCGGTCAGCGCGTCGCGGACAGGGTCGCGAAGTTCGGCGGCTCGTGGCCGTTCATCATGCTCTTCGCCGGAGCGATGTTCGTCTGGATGATCATCAACATCATTCGCCTGACGCACTTCGATCCGTACCCGTTCATCCTGCTCAATCTCTGCTTGTCGACGCTCGCCGCGGTGCAGGCGCCGATCATCATGATGAGTCAGAACCGCCAGGCGACGAAGGACAAGCTGCTCGCCGAGAACGACTATCAGGTGAATCTCAAAGCGGAGATGGAGATCGAAGCGCTGCTGCGCGGCCACGCGGAACTGCTCGCGCGCATATCGCTGATCGAGCGAATGCTCACGCGGCGCGTTGCGGACGAGTAGTGCGGGCGTCTCAAAATGTGGCACAGACACTCCTGTCTGTGCGCACTCGGAGGCCGGAGCCCAGTGTGCATCGGCTCATCCCGCGCGGTGCGCACAGACAAGAGTGTCTGTGCCACATTTAGACGCCCGTGTCGACCGGCAATCCCTCCCGAATCCACGCCGACGTTCCGCCGATCACATCGAAGAGTTGGCGATGTCCCGCGCGCGCGAGGATGCTCGTTGCGATCGATGAGCGATAGCCGCTCGCGCAGATG
>Ga0307468_100000092_pt1 | contig 22739 bp, 21 predicted proteins | sample atmdna_FD_203085 | JGI IMG/M metagenome (GOLD analysis project Ga0307468, IMG submission 203085) | Hardwood forest soil microbial communities from Morgan-Monroe State Forest, Indiana, United States - atmos_gases AM2C_05 | ecosystem: Environmental > Terrestrial > Soil > Temperate forest > Bulk...
CGCTGTTCGTCGCCGTATCTCCAACATCGAGCACCGCAAGAAGCGCTTCGTCGAAGCCTATGTGGTCGAGCAAGCCATCGACCGAACGACCTACCAGCGCGAGATCGCGGCGGCCGACGAGGCTTTGACCCTCCTGCACTTGGAACTCCACGACGCTACCCTGGAGGACCTCGACCTCGAAGCCGCCCTGGGGTTCGCAAGTCATGTACTTACAAGGACTTCCACTCTGTGGGAAGCCGCCAGCTCTGAGCAGAAGCGCCGTCTGCAGACTCTCATCTTCCCGGAAGGCATAACCTTCGACGGAGAGGCACTTGAAACCCCTGCAACTGCCTTGCTTTTCAGGCTTTTAGGTCCGGATCAGACCGGTGAGGTAAATTTGGTGGAGCAGAAGGGATTCGAACCCTCGACCCCCACGTTGCGAACGTGGTGCTCTCCCAGCTGAGCTACTGCCCCACGGGCGGGAGACCGCGTATTGTACTCGGACGATCCTGACGCGGCAAGCTACCGCTGCCGGGTGTCGGCGATCAGCTGCGCCAGGGTGAGCGGGCCGAGCCGCTCGGCGCGGGCGGCGGCGAGGTCGCTGACCATCTCTTCCAGCCGGGTACGCCCCGCAGGATCCAGCGGCGCGACGCCGCGGCAGGCGCGGTGGTCGTAGGCTTCAAAGACACGCTCGACCGCTAACTGCTGCGGGTCCACGGCGAGGGCGTAACCCCCCTGACTGGTAACGCGCAGCAGGCCGGTGTGGAGCAGCGGGCGGACGATGCGCTCCAACTCCTTGAGCGGCAGGTGGAGCCGGACGGCCAGAGCCTCGCGCGACAATATGGGCGCGCCGCGGGCGAAACGGTCGGCGATCACGAACAGGGTCGCGAGCCCCACCCAACTCGCCTGTACCGGCGGGTGGCGGTGCAGACCGCGCGACAGCAGGCCGAAGTACTGCGCCGTGTAGGCCGCTTCGCTCCCCAGCAGCACGATCGCCCAGGTCAGCTCCAGCGAGATCATGAATAAGAGCAGCAGGGCGAAGCTGCCATAGACGGCGTTGATACCGCGGAAGAACTCGACGTAGGAGGCGAACCCCCGGCGCAGCATTTCCAGGAGGATCGCGGCGAGCAGCCCGCCGGCCAGGGCGTTGCGGAAGCGGACCCGGGTGTAGGGGACAGCCCAGTAGAGGATGGTCAGTCCGACGATCGTCGCCACCAGCGGCAGCACGTTGAGCAGGAACGACTCCTCGAAGAGCAGCCGCAGACCCGGCCGCTGGCGCAGCAGGATCAGACTGGTGAAGGTGCCGCCGATCAGCAGCGGACCCCAGAAGAGAAGCAGGGCGAAGGAGAGCAGCCGCACCCGGAAAGGCCGGCGGCGCGAGACGTTCCAGATGTGGTTGAACGCCTCCTCGACGGTGGCGAAGGCCAGCAGGGTGGTGACGAAGAAGGCGACCACCCCGAAGCCTTGGAGGGCCTCCGCCTGTTCCAGGAACTCGCCGATCTTGTCGACGACCGTCGCCTCGGAGTAGGGGAGGACCTGGACGAAGACCTCCAGGCTGCGCTGGTTGTACTGCTGGAAGACCCGCGTGCCGACGTAGGAGAAGGCGGCGAGCAGCGGGATCAGCGACAGGATGGTGACGAAGGCGAGCGCTGAGGCGGTGAGCAGCACCGAGTCCTCGTGCGCCTCCTTGAGCGTCAGGGCGAAGTAGCGGGCGAGCTGGCGCAGAAAGGACGGCGAGGCCGGTTCCGTCTCGGGAGGTCTGACCTCGCCGGCGGAGGTCTCGTCGCCGATCTCGGGTGTTACCACGGCACTTCGTCCCGTATGAGCGGCAGCTCGGGCCGCGGCCAACCCTCCATCCCGGCGATCGCCGCCGCCAGCGCCTTGCGCGCCGGATCCTCGCCGTGGTTCAGAAAGACCCGTTGCGGTACGCCGGGAAGCGCCCGGCACCATTGCAGCAGCTCCTCGCGGTCCGCGTGCGCCGACAGGCTATGGAGCTGGTGGATGCGGGCGCGCACCCGCACCATCCGGCCCTGGAAGGCGACGGTGTCCGCACCGTCCACCAGGGCCCGCCCGCGGGTGCCCGCGGCCTGGTAGCCCACCAGCACGACCGAGGTGTTCGGATCGCCCAGGTTGTGCAGCAGGTGGTGCACCACGCGCCCGCCGGCCGCCATGCCGCTGGTCGCCACGATCACCGCCGGTCCGCGCCGGGTGTTCAGGACCTTGGACTGGTCGACGGTGCGCAGGCGATTGAACCGGCTGGCTGCCAGCGGGTCGCCCGGGGTGCCTTCCAGGGCGGCGAGGTCCTCGTCGTGCTCGCTCTCGGTGCGATCGTAGATCTCGGTTGCGTCGATCGCCATGGGGCTGTCGAGGAAGACGTCCATGGGGTCGAGCCGCCCCTGCCCGGCCAGCATCGAGAGGTGGTAGAGGACGTCCTGGGTACGGCCCAGGGCGAAGGCGGGGAAGATCACTTTGCCGCCGCGCTGGAAGGTCTCCTCGAAGATACGACCGAGCGCCGCCGCGGCGTCTTCCTCGGAGTGGCTGCGGTCGCCATAGGTCGACTCCAGGAGCAGCGCCGCGGGAGGGGAGAGCGGCGGCTCGGGGTCTTTGAGGATCGGCACGCCGTAGCGGCCGACGTCGCCCGAGAAGCACCAGCTCCGGCTCGCCGTCCGACCCCTTGGCCGAGACCTCGACGCTGGCGGCGCCCAGCAGGTGGCCGGCGCGGCGGAAGCGCAGGCGCACGCCGGGGAGCACCTCGTGCTCCTCGTCGAAAGGGAGCGGTTGCAGCAGCTTGAGCGTCCGCCGGACATCCTCGACGGTGTAGAGCGGCTGCGGGTCGCGGTGGCGGCTGTAGCCGGCCCGCCTGGCATAGCGGACTCCCTCCTCCTGGATCTCGCCGGCATCCTGGAGCACCAGCGAGATCAGGCCACGGCTGGGCCTGGTGCAGTAGACCGGCCCCGAGAACCCCTCGGCCACGAAACGCGGCAGCCGGCCGGTGTGGTCGAGATGGGCGTGAGTGAGGATGACGGCTTCGAAGCTGGACGGCGGATAGGGAAAGGGGAGCCAGTTGCGCTGCTCCAGCTCCTCGCCCCCTTGATACAGTCCACAGTCGACCAGGATGCGGTTTCCTCCCCAGGAGAGAAGGGTGGAGCTCCCGGTCACGACGCCACAGGCACCCAGAAAGGTCACGGTCGGCATAGCGTTCCTCCCGCGCGAACGTTACCTTAGAGGCACGATTCCTGCTACAAATGAGGCGAAGCCTGTGTCAGGCCGGCAAGAATGGCCGGCCGTTCACCCTCATTCTTTTCCGAGACGGGAGGCAACCATGCCAGAAGACCTCAACCCGAACGTGCCGGAGGGCGCCGAAACGGCGCACGACACGACCGGTACCGACCCTTACACCGCCGCCGACACGGTCGTCCCGGCGCAGGACCGCTTCTCGCAGAGCCGCTACCAGCGGATCAGCGACGACGTACGGCGCGGCGCCGAGCGCGCCCGGACCGAGCTGCGCCATGGCGCCGAGCGGGCGCGCGAGACCTACCAGGACGCCGCCGAGAACGCGCGGGTGGGCTTTGAGCGGGTGCGCGCCGAAACCGGCAACGTGACCCAGGACGTCGGCGCCTGGGTGCGCGACAACCCGGCCCGCTCGGTGCTGATCGCCGCCGGCGTCGGCTTCCTGTTCGGCATGCTGGTGCGGCGTAACGACGACGACGAGGACGAGTAGGAGAGACGCCATGGCCGATTCGATCGAGAGCAATCTGCTCCACGAGATCCTGCCCGAGGAGCTCGACTGGGAGCGGCTGGTGGTCCGGTATCCGATCCCGGCGCTGCTCCTCGCCGCGGTGGGCGGTTTCCTGCTCGGCCGCAGCCACGGCCCCGGCTTGCTCACGGCGCTGTCGAGCTACGCCGCCGCCGAGATGTCCAAGAACGTGGGCCAGATCCTGGGGCAGGACATCGGCTGAGCCGCCCGTGCGGACCCTGCTCCACATCTCGGACGTCCACTTCGGACCGCCGCACCTGCCGCGGGTCTCCGAAGGGGTGCTCGAGTTCATCGCCAACCACCGTCCGGACGTCGTGGTCCTGTCCGGCGACCTGACGCAGCGGGCCAAGCCGGAGCAGTTCCGGCAGGCCCGCGAGTTCGTCGACCGCATTCCGGTGCCGACCCTCGTCGTGCCCGGCAACCACGACGTGCCCATGTACCGCGTCTGGGAGCGGGTCTTCAACCCTTTCGGCGCCTACTGCAAGCATTTCAGCACCGAGATGGAGCCGGTCTTCCGCGACGACGAGATGCTGATCGTCGGGATCAACACGGCTTTCAACTGGACGATCAAGGACGGCCGGATCAAGCTGAGCCGCCTGCTGGAAGTGGCCAAGGTCTTCGAGGACACGCCGGAGACGGTCTTCAAGGTGGTGGTCGCCCACCACCACCTGATCCCGCCGCCCAATTTCGGCACGCAGCGCGTGCTCGCCAACGCCTTCGAGGCGATCGACCTGTTCTCCAGCGTCGGCGTCGACCTGATCCTGTCGGGGCACCTGCACCAGGCCTACATCGGCAACTCCGAGGAGTTCTACCCCAAGGGGCGGCCGCCGGTGGTCATCCTGCATTCGGGCACGACCACCTCGAACCGCGGGCGCGGCGGCGAGCGCGAGGCCAACACCTGCAACTGGATCCGGGTGGACGACCATTCGATGGTGGTCTCGCACTTCCGCTGGCACCGCAAGCTGGACCGTTTCGCCGAGCACAGCCGGCACTGGTACCCGCGCCAGGAGCTCACCCCGTACACGCTCGAAGGGCTTTCCGTCGAGGGGCTCATCCCGGGCCCCGGGGCCGCCGCCACCGTGGTGGCCGGCGAGCCGGTCCCCGAGCCCGAGCTCGGCCGGAAATAGATCCGCGCCGCGATATCATCCTTTTTCAACCCGGAGGAGGCACCGATGGCCGAAGGCGAAGAGTGGGAAATCGTCAAGATCGTAGGCACCGAGGAGGAGGCCACCATTGTCGTGGGCTTCCTCAACAGCAGCGACATCCCGGCCGAGGTCGAGTCGCTGCTCGCCACGGAGCTCCCGGCCGACGTCGGACACCTCGGCGAGGTGCGGGTCCGCGTCCCGGCCGAGCGCGCCGCCGAGGCCCTCGAAGCGCTCAACTCGCGCGAGGACGTGGCCACCGGCGAGGACGGGGCCCTGGCCGGGGCCGAGCTTCCGGAGTCCGCCGATGTCCCGGGCGAGGGTGAGCCGGTCGCCTACGAAGACACCCCCGCCGAGGATCTGGACCGCCCGTGAACGACCCCCTGAGCGGCCGCACCGTCGGCCGCTACCGTATCGTCGGTTTCCTGGGCTCCGGGGCCATGGGTGAGGTCTACCTCGCCGAAGACCCTCACATCGAGCGCAAGCTGGCGATCAAGACGGTCCGCCTGGCCGGCCGGCCGCAGGAGATCGAAGACCGCAAGAAGCGGCTTTTGCGCGAGGCGCGGGCCGCGGGGCGGCTGCTCCATCCGAACGTCGTGACGCTGTTCGACGCCGGCGAGACCGAGGGACAGCTCTACCTGGCGTTCGAATTCGTCGAGGGCGCCGACCTGGCGGGCAAGCTGGAGTCCGGCTACCGGCCGAGCCTGCGCGAGGTGCTGCGCATCGTCCGCCAGACCGCCGACGCCCTCCACTACGCCCACGCCCAGGGGATCGTCCACCGCGATATCAAGCCGAGCAATATCCTGGTGGACACGACCGGCCGCGTGAAGGTCGCCGACTTCGGCATTGCCAAGATGACCGGCCAGTCGACCGAGCTGACCGTCGCCGGCTCGGTCATGGGCAGCCCGCAATATCTCTCCCCGGAGCAGATCCGCGGCGAGGACCTGGACGGCCGCACCGATATCTTCTCGCTCGGCGTCGTGCTCTACGAGCTGCTCTCGGGGAAACGGCCGTTCGACGGCGACACCATCACCACGCTGGTCTATCAGATCCTCCACAAGGACCCGCCGCCGATCTCCGAGCTGCGGACCGTGCCGCCGCAGCTGGAGGAGCTGCTGCGCCGGATGCTCGCCAAGGAGCGGGACGAACGCATCGCGCCGGCCGGTACGGTGGCCGAGGAGCTGGCGGCGATCGAGCGCGACCTGTCGGACGAGACCCTGTCCGCCCCGGCCGTCGTGGCCGCCGAGCCGCTGGAGCAGACCTATGTGCTGCCGCGGAGCACCGCGACGCCGCCGGTTCCGGGCTTACCGCCGCCACCGCCGCCGCCGGCCGCCAAGGCGGCGGTATCGCTCCCTACCGCCTCGGCGCCTTCCCGGGCTCCGCAGGCCGCGCCGCCGGCCCCTCCACCTCCGCCGCCGTACAGCGGGGCTGCGGCGCCACCGCAGCGGAAGTCCCCTCTCTGGATTCCGGTCGCGCTGATTCTGGCCCTGGTGGCGGTCCTCGCGGCCGGCGCGTGGCTGGCCCTGAGAAAGCCGGAGCCCGAGCCGACGCAGACCCTCGCCGATACCAGCCTGGGGACCGACGCGGCGCCGCAGACAGTCCCAGAGGAGGAGCCTGCCCAGCCCACCGTCCTGGAGTACCGCCCCGAGCCTACGCCGTCGCCAGAGAGGCGGCCTGAGGACATCACCAGGCCTACACCGGCAGTGCCCCAGCCGCCTCCGCGGACCGTACCGGATCAGCCTCCCCCGCGTACCGATCCGACTCTGCCGCGTACCGAGGAGCATCCTGCGCCGACGCCTGAGCCCGCCGCGCCCACTCCGGAGCCGGCCACCCCTCGGGACGAGCCGCGGCCGGCGCCGGCCGACGAGACTCCCGCCCGGCGGGAGACGCCGCAGGCCGATCGCACGGTCCGTACCGGGATGGAGGTCGCCTTCCGGGTCACGCCGCCCGGCGCCTTCGTGCTCGTCGACGGCAGGCCGATCGGCCGCGCCGAGGAGTGGAGCGGCCAGAAGGGGAACCGGACCTATACGCTGTCGGAGCCGGGCCAGCACCTGGTCCGCATCCGCAAGGACGGCATGCGCGAGCATCGCATCCTGTTGGAGGCGAGCGAGACCGCCGGCACGACGCCGGTTGTCGTCAACCTCCAGGCATTGCCGGCCGCCGACGTGGCGACCGAGGACCTGCAGCAGATCCGGGTGCGCGAGGCGGTCGCCTTCCGTGTCCGGCCGCCAGGTGCGATGATCCTGGTGGACGGCGATGAGGTCGGCCCGGCGAGCCGCTATTCCGGCGTCATCGGCCGGCCGCAGAGCTGGCTCTTCCTGAAGATGGGCCGGCACCGGGTGAGCGTCGTCGGACCCAAGCTGCGTCGCGCAGACTATCTGGTGGATGTGACCCCGGGAGCCGAGAAGGAGCGCGAGCGGATCGAAGTGGTGCTGAAGCCCGAGTAGGAGAGTGAATGAGAGACCTTGCAAGACAGCGCAACCGCGCCGCCGTGGCAACCGTTGAAGCTCCACCTTCCGTGCGTTTCCTGCCCGGGACGCCGCGCGTGGAGCGGCTGGCCAACGGCCTCACCGTCTGCCTGCTCGAGAACCGCCAGGCGCCGATCGTCACCACCGCCCTCTTCTACCGCGCCGGCACACGCGACGAGACGCCCGGCCAGGGCGGCATCTCCCATTTCCTCGAGCACATGATGTTCAAGGGCTCGTCCCGCTTCGGCCCCGGCGAGATCGACCGGCTCACCCAGGCGCTCGGGGGCAGCAACAACGCCTTCACCAGCCACGACCTGACCGCCTATCACTTCAACTTCGCCGCCGACCGCTGGACCGAGGCGCTGGCCATCGAAGCCGACCGCATGGCCGGCCTCACCCTCGACCCCGACCACGTGGCGAGCGAGCGGCAGGTGATCCTGGAAGAGATCGCGATGTATGACAGCGAGCCCTGGGATGCCCTGGAGATGGAGGTCCACGCCCACCTCTTCGGCGCGCATCCTTACGGCAGGCCGGTGCTCGGCACCCGCGACGACCTGATGGGGATCGGCGCCGACGAGCTGCGCGCCTACCACCGCCGCTTCTATCGTCCGGACACTGCGCTGCTGGTGGTGGCGGGCGATATCGGAGAAGGGGGCGAGGAAGCGTTCGCGGCGGTCGAGAAGACCTTCGGGGCCCTTCCCCCCGGAGGCGAGCGACGGGCCGGCGCGGTGTACCCATCCACGTGGCCGGCCTCGCTCGACCGGTTCGAGCGCCGCAAGGGGGAGGTGGCGCGCATGATGCTGGCCCTGCCCGCGCCAGCCGGCCCCCACCCTGACCATCCGGCGCTGCGCCTGCTCTCGACGCTGCTCGCGGGCGGACGCACCAGCCGCCTCCACCGCGAGCTGGTCGAGGTGGAGCAGCTCTGCGCCTGGTTCGCCACCGACCTTTCCGAGGGGCTCGACGCCAGCCTGCTCACTCTGGTCGCCGAGGTGGTGCCCGGAGTCGAGCCGGAAAAGGTCGAGGAGCGGCTCCAGGCCCACATCGACGACGTGCTGCGCACCCCTCCCGAGCCCGACGAGGTGGAGCGCGCCCGCCAGATCGCCGTCGCCGATTGGGTCTTCGGCCATGAGAAGGTGCACCAGCAGGCCATGTCGGCGGGCATGTCGCTCGCCCTGTTCGACCCGGAGCACATCGACCGCTACATGGGGAGCCTGGTCGCGACCGGTCCGGAAGAGCTCCACGAGGTCGCCTTGCGCTATCTCCGGCCCGAGCGCAGCGCCGTGCTCGGCTGGTCGCTCCCCTCTCGATGACCGGAGTCCCCGACGACGACGATCGGGTGCGGCGCTGGCGTGCGGACACGCCGGCCAGCGCCGACCGTGCGCACCTCAACAACGCCGGGGCTGCGTTGCCGCCCGCGCGGGTGCTCGACGCCATGCTCGGTCACCTGCGCCGGGAGGCCGAGGTCGGCGGCTACGAGGCGGCCGAGGAGGCCGCCGGGCGGGTCCAGGCAGTCTACGGTCACCTGGCCCGTCTGCTCGGGTGCGCGCCGCCAAACGTGGCTATCGTCGAGAACGCCACTGTCGCCGTCTCCCTGGCCCTCTCCGCCTTCGACTTCGAGCCGGGCGACGTCCTGGTGACGACGCGCAACGACTACGCCTCGAACCATCTGATGTACCTGGCCCTCGCCCGGCGCCGCGGGGTCGAGGTGCGGTGCGCGGCCGACCTGCCCGAGGGCGGAGCCGATCCCGACTCGGTGCGCCGGCTCGCCTCGGATCCGCGCTGCCGGTTGGTGTCCTTGACCTGGGTGCCGACCAACTCGGGTCTGGTCCAGGCGGCTGAAGAGGTGGGTGGGATCTGCGAGGAGTTGGGCATCCCTTACCTGGTCGATGGCTGCCAGGCGGTGGGGCAGATGCCGGTGGACGTGGCGCGGCTGCGCTGCGACTTCCTCGGCGGCACGGCGCGCAAGTTCCTGCGCGGCCCGCGCGGCATCGGCTTCCTCTACGTCTCGGACCGGATGCTGGAGCGCGGCGCCTATCCGCTCGGCGTCGATATGCGCGGCGCCGTCCGGGTCGGAGACGGTGGCTTCGAGCTGGTCCCCGGCGCCCGCCGGTTCGAGAACTGGGAGTTCTCCTATGCTCTGGTGCTCGGTCTCGGCGAGGCGGTCCGCTATGCTCTGGAGGCGGGGGTCGAGGAGGGGAGAGGGCGGGCGATCGACCTCGCCGCCTACGCCCGCGAGCGCCTGCGGGCCGTCCCCGGCCTCCGGGTGGCCGACCGCGGAGCGCGGCTCTGCGCCATCGTCACCGTCGAGGTCCGGGGATGGGACGCGACCGAGGCGGTGCTGCGGCTGCGCGCAATGGGGATCAATACCAGCGCTTCGACCAGCGAGGACGGCTCGCGGACGCCGGTCGTCCGCATCTCGCCGCACTACTACAACACGCGGGACGAGGTGGACGCGGCCGTGGACGCGCTCGCCGGGTTGGCGCGGAGCCCACAGGAATAAGGAGACCGATTGAGTCAGCAGAGCACGGAACGGTTGGCAGTGCGCGTGCGGCGGGTGGAGGGGGCACCGGTGGTGGCGGTCCGTCTTTCGTGGTGCGCAGGGGCGCGGGTGGAGCGCCTGCCCGGGCAGGCGCTGCTCGCCGGGCGGATGCTCGCCGAGGGCACCCGCCGCCGCACCTGGAGACAGATCGCCGACGACGCGGAGGCCCGGGGCATGATGCTGTCGAGCTCAGGCACCTTCGAGACGATCGGCGTATCGGTCGACGCCCTGGCCAAGGACTGGGAGCTGGCGCTCGACTGGGCGGCCGAGATGATGCTCGAGCCCTCCTTTCCCGAAGACCGCTGTAGCTGGCTGGCGCGGCAGGCGGCGGCGGAGCTCGAAAGCCTCGCCGACCAGCCGGACGTCAAGACCGCCTGGGGGTTCCTCGAGAACCTCTACGCTCCGCACCCGCGGAGCCGTCCGGTGCTCGGCAGCGAGGAGAGCCTCCTCTCCCTGACGCCCGCCGACTGCGCCGAGCTTCACCATCGCTCCCAGGGCCATGGCCTGATCGCCACGGTCGCCGGGGTGGTGGACGAGGACGCGGTCCGCCGCCGTCTGGTCGACCTCTTCGGCAATCTCCCGGAGGCGCCTGAGCCCCTGCCCGAGCCGCCGGCCCCGCAGGGGATCCCCGAGCGGGGTTACGTCGAGACCGAAGCCGAGGACCAGGCTCACCTCTACGTCGGCCACATCACGCTGTCGCGCCGCCATCCCGACCATGCGGCCATGGAGATCCTGGCGGTGATCCTGGGCTCCGGCTCGGGTCTGACCGGCCGCATCCCGAACCGCATCCGCGAGCGTGAAGGACTGGCCTATAGCTCCTACGCCCAGACAGTCGCCGGAGCCGGCCTCGATCCCGGCCGCCTGGTCGCCTACGTCGGCACCTCGCCGGCGACGGTGGAGCAGGCGGAGCGCGGCATCGTCGAAGAGATCACCCGTCTCGTCGAGGACGGCATCCAGGACTCCGAGCTCGAAGAGGCGCGCGCCTACCTTCTGGGCCGCGAGCCCTTCAAGCGCGAGACCGCCCGCCAGTGGGCCGACATCCTCGTCGAAGCCGAGCAGTACGGCCTGCCGCTCGAAGACCCCACGGCTCGCACCGCCGAGCTGACCGTCCTGGACCGCCCCACGGTCGAAGAGGTCGCCCGGAGGCACATCGTGCCCTCCGCGCTCAAGGTGACGGTAGGGATTCCGGAGGGGTGAACGCCTGCGGGAGCTGTATACTGCTTGAGAGGTCGAACGATGAAGACGTTGACGCTCGAGCTTCCAGATCAGCTGGCCGATGAGTTGAAGAATCTCGTCGAAAGCGGCTGGTTCGCCAGTGAATCCGAGATCGCCCGCCTGGCGCTCGTCGAGTTCGTCCGTCACCATCGGTTCGAGCTTCAGGAGCAGTTTCAACGAGAAGACATTCGCTGGGCCCTGGGCCTCAAGAATGCCGAGAGTTGAAACGGATCGTCTGCGACACCGGACCTCTCCTGCACCTCCGGGAGATTGATTCTCTACCCATCCTCCAACGCGCGGGTCGCATTCATATCCCGGCCGCGGTTCAAGCCGAGTTGTTGAGCCTGGATGCAAGCTGGCAGGGCGCGCTCGAGGACTGGGTGCTGGTCTCTCCTCTGGCGTCACATTCCTCCGAGGAGGCTCTCCGTTGGATACAGGCCGGGCTGCTGGATCCAGGAGAAGCTGAGGCCTTAGCGCTTGCCCTTCAGGTGGAGGCGGATTGGTTGCTCACCGATGACGCTGCCGCCCGGATTGTGGCAGCGCGGCACGGGATGGAGGTTCATGACTCGCTCGGAGTCATTCTTTGGGCCGCCGCTTTCGGGCACCTAGATAAGGTGGAGGCTGAGGCAGCACTGGAAGCACTTTCACGATCTTCGCTCTGGATCTCTTCTCGTGTGCTGACGGAAGCCCGAGCTGCTCTTCGGCAAATCTTTTAATCACGATGGCCCCTCCTGCCCGCCGTCCCACCCTGGCTGCCGCCGTGGTGGTCCTCTCCTGCCTTGCCGCCCTGGCGGTCGCGGAAGGAGTGGTGCGTCTTCTGGAGGCGCGGCGGCTGGTGGGACGCCAGAAGTATGAGGAGGCGTATCAGGCGCGGGCTTTCAAGAAGGAGCTGGGGGAGGCGGGGTACCTGGCGAAGGGGTTTCGTGGACAGGTGAGCGACGAGTACGGCCGTCCGGTGGAGTGGGTCCACAACTCCGCCGGCTTCCGCAGCCGCCGCGAGTTCGCCCGCGAGCCGCCGCCCGGTACATTGCGCATCCTCATCGTCGGTGACTCGTTCGTCGCCGGGCACCGGGTAGGGCAGGACGACACCTTCGGCGCGCAGTTGGAGACGTGGCTGCGGGAGAGCGGCCGGTACCAGGACGTCGAAGTGCTCCTGGCCGCCGTCGAGGAGCCGGCCACCGGCCTCTACTACCTGGAGCGGTGGGGCTTGGCCTGGAAGCCCCATCTGGTGATCGTCGGCCTCACCCTGGGGAATGACATCGCCCAGGTCTACTTCAACCTGGGGCCGAATGGGATGTACCGGTTTCCCGACCAGGAAGGGGGACCTGTCCTGGACCTCAACCCGGAGGCCGACCACGAGGCCCAGGCCCATTTGGTGGAACAGCCGCTGCTGCCGCAGGGGTGCTGGGTCCCCGGGCGGGGCTCCGAGCCAGAATGGCTGTCTCGTGATGAAGAGCGTCCTTCCCTTGCCATTGCGGCGCTCTTCCAGACCTGGCTCGCCAAGCGCCGTGAACGGCAAGCGCCGCAGGCCATCCTCAGCACCTGGGGGGAGTACCGCAATCCCCGGCTGTTCGACGGCAACGGGATCGGCATGTATCTGGAGAAGCCGCCCCCTGAGATCGAGGAGGCCTACCGACGCCTCCGCTTCGTGGTACGAGGCTACCGCAATCTCTGCCGCCGGCACGGTGTGCCCGTGGCGGTGGCGGTCTTCCCGCAACGTTTCCAGGTCCAACCGCGGGACTGGCAGGCGACTGTCGAGACGTACGGCCTGGTGCCCGGCTGCTTCGACCTGAAGGCTCCCAATCGTTTCGTGGGTAGTTTGTGCCGCCGGCTTGGCATTCCGTGCCTCGACCCCACCGAGGCTCTGACCGCCCGCGCTGCCGCAGGGGAGGTGCTGTACATGCCCCATGGGGACATGCACTGGAACCGCGAAGGGAACCGGGCTTTTGCCGAAGCGGTGCGGCAGGACCTTGCGGCCGCCTTACGTCCGTCGCGCCCGGATTAGAACGTTGGCGTAGGGCGTGCCCTCGGACATCGGCTCCGTCTCGACTTCAAATCCCAGGGCTTCGAGAATCCGGCGCCATTCCGCGAGGCCGCGGTAGTGGAAGCGCTGGCGGAAGTGTCGGCGGGCGAGGGCGGAGAGACGCTCCTGGAGACGGGTGGCGGTAAAGCGCCAGCCGCCGTCGGCGTTGGCGTCGCGCAGCAGGAGGAGGCCTCCCCGCTCGAGGGCGCGGGCGGCGCGGGCGAGCAACTCCTCCTGGGCGTCGGCTGGCAGGTAGTGGAGGACGTCCAAGAGGAGGACCACCCGAGACGGGGGGAAGTCGGCGTCCCGCAGGTCGGCGGTCTCGATGACCGCTTCGCCGTGCAGAGCCAGCCGTGCCGCGGCGGCGTCCTTGGGGCGCCCCTCGATGCCGTGGAGCTCCAGGGCCGGCGGCGGCGCCCAATCCTCGGGGTAGACCCCGCGGGCGAACTGGGCGCGCGCGGTCTGGAGCAGGGAGAGCAGGATACCCCGGCCGCAGCCGAGGTCGAGCAGCCGTCCCCCGGACGGCAGGACGCCGCGCCGCAGGATGTGGAAGTAGAGCGGGTCGTGCCGCAGCTTGCCGCGTACGAACTCCCAGTCGAAGATGCGGGCCTCCAGGTAGCGGCGCGAGGTCTCGTCGACCAGGGCATGCACGACCGGCTCCTTCTGCCGGCTGCAGGCCCACCGGTAGGTGAAGAAGGCGAATCCCGCCGCCAGGACCGCTCCGACCACCGTGCTGCCGATCAGCAGGTCGACCATGAACTGGCCCAGCTCCAGGCTCTTGATGTCCTGCGGACGGATCGACAGCAGCGGCGCGCCGCGCAGCTTGCGGCCGACCTGGAGCTGGGCCAGGACGAGCAGCGGCCAGAGCCCCGGCAGGCTGACGTGGGCGGCGACATACGTGAGGACCTGGTTCAGCCGGAAGAGCTTCGCGACGAGGATGCACAGCGCCAGGTGGAAGCCGTAGAACGGCGTGCAGCCGATGAAGACGCCTAGCCCGACCGCCGCCGCCTGGCGGCCGGGGGTGTCTCCCTCGGTGCGGAGCTGGTAGAGCAGCTCGCGAAGCGAGCGCTTCTCTTTCTTCTTCACAGGGGAGAGGGTCCCTCGAAGGGGACCGCGCGCAACCCCCGCTCGGCCAGGGCGTCCAGGACGCGGGGGAGGACCTCCAGCACAGGGGGATTGCCGCCGCCGCGCAACGCCGAGCCGTCGTGGAGCAGCAGGACGTCGCCGGCGGCGAGCCCGCGGAGCAGCCGGCGGGCCACCAGGGCGGGCTCCCGCGAGACCGTGTCGAACCCCCGCCGGGTCCAGGAGACCAGGGCGAGGCCGGCGGTGTGGAGCAGCGGGTCGAGAAAGAGGTTGCGCATGCCGGCCGGGGCCCGGAACCAGCGCGGGGCGGTACCGGCGGTGCGTTCCAGGACCTCTTGGGCGCGCAGCATTTCCCGCCGCATGGCGCCGGGCGGATAGCAGGCAAAGCTGTTGGGGTGCGACCAGGTATGGTTCTCGACCCGGTGGCCGCGGCGCACGGTCTCGGCCACGATCTCGGGACAGGCCGCGGCCCGGCGCCCGATGCAGAAGAAGGTGGCGCGGGCGCCGTGCCGGTCGAGCAGGTCGAGCACCCGCGGCGTGACCTCGGGGTCGGGCCCGTCGTCGAGGGTCAGCGCGACCTCGCCGCGCGCCGCCGCCTCCGCCGGCAGCCGCGAGAGGTTCGGGCCGAGCAGGCGGCTCCGTGGAGTCATGCTCGCCGTGGCCAGCCCCACGTGGTTGGCGAAGACGGCGCCAGCGATCCACGGCCACTGGCCCGGGGCCAGGGCGAGGGCGACCAGCGCCGCGGCGTGCACCCCCGCTGAGCCGAGCACCAGCGGCGTGGGCCGCCAGCCCGGCTTCATGCCCGCCCCTCTAAAGCTCTCAGGGCGGGACGGTCCAGCTTGCCGCGCGGGGTGCGCGGCAGCTCGGGGACCAGGATGACGCTGCGCGGCACCTTGTGCGGCGCGAGCCGCGAGCGGCACCAGCCGAGCACGTCCTGGGTCGTCAGCCGCCCGGACCGGCAGGCGATCACCGCGCGCAGCATCTCGCCGCCGTTCCGCGGCACCGGCACACCCAGCACAGCGACTTCGTCGACCCCGTCGAGCTGGGCCAGCACCGCCTCGACCTCCCGCGGGTTGACCTTCTTGCCCTTGACGTTGACGACGTCGTCCAACCGGCCGCACAGGGCGAGCTCGCCGTTGCGCCAGGTCGCGAGGTCGCCGGCGATGAACCGTCCGCCTCCCAGCCGCGGGTCGGGCTCGGGGAGATACCCCTGGGCGACCGCGGGCGACTCGACGGTCACGATCCCCCCGGCGTCCTCTTCCAACTCCCGATCGTCTGCGGGCGGCTCCAGGATCACCCGCACGCCTTCGACCGGCGCGCCCACCGTGCCGCGCTCGGCCGCGCCTCCCTCCCGGTCGTAGCAGATGCCGCCGCACTCGCTGGCGCCGTAGAAGACATGGACCGGCAGGCCGAAGGCCTCGCGGAACCGCTGCGAGGTCTCGGCGCGGAGCGGCGCGCCGGCGGTCAGCACCAGCCGCAGCGACGGCGGGCGCTCCCCGGCGTCGGAGAGCCGCAGAAGGGCGTCGAGGTAGGCGGGGACGGCGGGGAAGACGGTCGCGCCGCCCCGCCGGGCGGCGAAGAACGGGTCGTAGAGCGTGCTCTCCTCCGGCAGCACCAGGAGGCTCCCCCGGACCAGGGCCGGCAGGACCAGGCTCGACAGACCATAGGAGTGCGACATGGGGATGATGGTGAGCAGGCGGTCTCCGGCCACGAGCCCCATGCTGGCGGCGAGCGCGGCGTCGTCGGCCATCAACGCCTCGGCCGAGGCGGCGATGCCGCGCGGTTCCCCGGTCGAGCCCGAGGTGAGCTTGACCGCCGCGATGCCCGGCAGGCAGAGCGTATCCCCTTCCTTATTAGATAGGGGCGCGGAGAGCGACCAGTCGTCCGGCCCTTGCGGCCAGCCTGTCCGGCAGCGCAGGACGGCGGGGGCTCCGAGCGCCGCGGCGGTCCGCAGGCTCTCGGCCTCGGGGGTCTTGCCGTCCATCAGCAGGGTGGCGAGCCCGGCGCGGGCGAGGGCGATCAGCGAGGCGAGCATCCCCGGGCCGTTGGCGGCGACCAGGCCGACCACGGTCCCGGGCGGCAAGGACTGCTCCGCAAGCCGGACCCCGGCGGCGCGGGCAAGCGCGTCGATGTCGCCGACCGTCGCCCGCCGCTCCGGCGACACCACCAGCGGTGCCAGCGGGGCGCGGCTCGTCAGGCGCTCGAACGATTGGAGAATGGGGTCCTGGGGCATGCTCTCGTGTGTTCGCGGGACGCTGATGATACTCCCTGGATTGCTTTCGCGCGTCGGTTTGTTTCCAAGGCAGGTGCCGGGGCCGGGATTGCCAGCAACCCTCTGCCCACGCTAGCATTAACGACCCGGTGCATGAAAAGCTGGGAATCTGCCCGTAACGGTAACGGGTGTGAGAGAGTGGGCTGCGCCGGAACTTCGAGCCGTGTGGCCTGGGGAGAACGGACGCCACGGCCGAGTCTCAGAGGTTTCTTCCTTATGTCAGATGTCGTTGCAACCCCTCAGAGGATCAAGCGCCTCATCGTCGAGAGCCTGCACCTCGAGGGGGTGAAACCGGAAATGATCGAAGACGAGGCGCCGCTGTTCGGCGAGGGCCTGGGGCTCGACTCCGTGGACGCCCTCGAGCTGGTGGTCGCCCTGGAGAAGGAGTTCGGGATCAAGATCAAGAGTCAGGAGCTCGGCCGCGAGGTCTTCTCCTCCGTCTCCAGCCTCTCGGAGTTCATCGAGGGGCGTACCTGACCGCGACGTCCTGATGACACACGCAGGCAAGAACGGCCCGCGGGTTGCCGTAACCGGTCTGGGGGCCGTCAGCGGCCTCGGCTGGGGCGCCGAGGCGCTGTGGGCCGGTCTCCGCGCCGGCCGCACCGCCATCCGTCTTTTCGAACGGTTCGATCATTCCGGGCATCGCACGCACCTGGCCGCCGAGGCCCCCGAGCCGCCCGCGGGCGCGGTGCGCGACCTCCCGGGCGGCTCCCGGCTGAGCCTCGCCGACCGGTTCGCCCTGTTCGCCGCCCTCGAGGCGGTGGCGCAGGCCGGCCTCGGCGCTTCGCTCGCAAATGAGGAGGCCGGCGTCTACTTCGGCAGCAGCACCGGCGGCATGTTCGAGAGCGAACGGTTTTTCTCCACCTTTCTCGGCGAGCGCCGGCGCTACGCCCGTCTGAGCTCGCTCGCCGCGCAGCAGGTCAACAGCCCCGGAGACGCGATCGCGCGCCATCTCCGGATCACCGGTCCTGTCCAGACCGTCTCCTCCGCCTGCGCCTCGGGCGCTCTCGCCCTGGGCGCCGCCCTCGATGCGGTCCGTTCCGGCGAGGTGGAGATGGCGGTCGCCGGCGGCTCGGACTCTCTCTGCCAGCTCACCTATGCCGGCTTCAACGCCTTGCGCTCGGTCGACGAGCGTCCCTGCCGGCCGTTCCGCGCCTCCCGCGAAGGCATGTCGTTCGGCGAGGGGGCGGCCGTCCTGGTCCTGGAGCGGCTCGACCGGGCGCTGGCGCGCGGCGTCGAGCCGCTCGCCGTGCTGGACGGCGCCGGCGCCTCCTGCGACGCCTACCACATGACCGCCCCGGAGCCGACGGGGACCGGCGCCGCCGCCGCCATGGACCAGGCGCTGCGCGACGCCGGGCTGCCGCCGGAAGCCATCGACTTCGTCAACGCCCATGCCACCGGGACGCCGCTCAACGACGCCGCCGAATGGCGGGCGCTCACCCAGGTCTTCGGCGAGCGGGCGGCCGCGCTGCCCGTGACCGCGACCAAGGCGCTGATCGGCCACCTCCTGGGCTCTTCGGGAGCCATCGAGGCGGTCGCCACTGTCCTCAGCCTGCGCCACGGCGAGCTGCACCCCGTGCCGCGGGCCGAAGAGGCGCAGACCGGCGTCGACCCCGAGCTGCCGGTCGCCCTGGTGCTCGACCGGCCCCTCTCCCTGGAAGCCCGCACCGCGGTCTCCACCAGCCTGGCGTTCGGCGGCTCCAACGCCGCCCTTGTCTTCTCCCGCTGGGCGACAGGCCAGGCCGCTTGAGCCGCACCGTCCTGCTGACCGGCCTGGGCACCGTCGGCGCCTTCGGCTGCGGCGGCGAGAGCCTGGAGCGTGCGCTGGCCGAAGGGACCCCGTCTCTCTCGGAAGTCGACCGCTCCGCCGGCTATCACCTCCCCGAAGGCGCGCGCCTGGCCTGTCTGGTCACCGTTTCGCTCTCCGAATGGCTCTCTCCGGCCGAAGGGCGGCGGATGAGCCCGCCGTCGAAGCTGGCGGTCGCGGCGTCGCGGATGGCGCTGCGCGGCGCCGGGCTGGATAGCGGCAGCGAGGGCTCCGAGGCCACGGCCGTCTTCCTGTCCACCGCCTTCGGCCCCTCGTCGAACTCCGAAGGGATGCTCAAGCAGATCTTCCTGGAAGGCCCCGAGGCGGTGTCGCCCTTCCTCTTCACCGAGAGCGTCGCCAACGCCCCCGCCGCCCAGATCGCCATCGCCAATCGGGCGCGCGGGCCGAGCGTCACCGTCTGCCAGCGCGAGGCCGGCCCGCTGCTCGCCGTGTCGCAGGCCGCGGCCGCGGTCGCCTCCGGCCGCGCCGAGCGCGCGTTCGCCGGCGCGGTCGACGAGGTCAGCCCGCTGCTCCACGCCCTGCTCGACCGGTTCGGCGCCCTGGCGCGGAGCGGTCCGGACGGGGACGAGATCGCCCGCCCGTTCGACCGGCGGCGCTGCGGTTTCCTCGCCGGCGAGGGCGCGACGGTGCTGCTCCTCGAGAGCGCGGAGAGCGTTGCGGCGCGCGGCGCACAGGCGATCGCCCGCGTCCTCTCCTGGGGCAGCGCCTTCGATCCGACCGCGCCGGTCTCGGATTGGGGGAAGGGGCATGACGTTCTGGCCCGCGGTTTGAGAAAATGCCTGGGACGGGCCGGGATCGAGCCGCAGGCGGTCGACCGCATCGTCTCCGGCGCCTCGGGCTCCCGGGCGGGAGACCGGCTGGAGGCGCTGACGCTGCGCGAGGCGCTCTGCGGCGGCAACAGCCCGGGGGGGCCGGGATTGCCGCCCGTGCTGACGCCTAAGGCGGTGACCGGCGAGTACGGCGGCGGCCTTCTGGGCGCCGCGGTGCTCGCCGCAGCCGGCGCCCGGTTCGGCGCGACGCCCGGTTTCGCCGAGCCCGATCCGGAGCTGGACGTCGTGCCGCACGACGGCTCGGCCCTGCCGCCGCCCTCGACCGTGCTGGTGTCGAGCCTCGCGGCCGGCGGCGCCGGAGCCTGGCTTCTCTTGGGAGCGCCATGACCGAGCCGAGTGTCTCAGCCATCGCCGCTGTCATCCCCGCCTATCAGGCCGCCCCGTCCGTGGGCGCGGTCGTCGAGGGCGCCCTCCGCGTCCTGCCCGAAGTCCTGGTGGTCGACGACGGCTCGACGGATGGCACCGCCGAGGCGGCGCGCCGGGCCGGGGCGCGGGTGGTCTCGCACCCGCAGAACCGCGGCAAGGGGGTGGCTCTCGCGACGGCTTTCCACGATCTCTTCGGACGCGGCTTCGATGGCGTCGTGACCCTGGACGCCGACGGCCAGCACATCCCCTCCGAGATCCCCAAGCTGCTGCAGGCGGCGCAGGGTGCCGACCTGGTCCTCGGCATCCGCGACCACCTCTTCGGCGAGATGAGCACGGTGCGGCGGCTCAGCAACCGCCTCTCCTCGAAGGCGATCTCCTTCGCCGCCGGGCAGCCGATCTGCGACATCCAGACCGGTTTTCGTTTCTACTCCCGGCGCCTGGTCGAAGCCGTGGGCTTTCCCGAGGCGCGCTTCGAGGCCGAGAGCGCGGTGGTGGTGCGCGCGGCGCGGCGCGGCTTCCAGGTGGTCTGCGTACCGGTGCAGCTCGGCTTCGCCGACGGTCGCACGACCAGCCACTACCGCCCATTGATCGACAGTCTGCGTATCGCCGGCGCGGTGACCCGTGCCCGGCTGGAGATGCTGCGGTGGGCGCGGTCCTTGTAACCGGCGGCGGCCGCGGCCTCGGCCGGGCGGTCGTCGAAGCGCTCGCCGCCGAGCCCTCCGGCCCTGCCGTGGCTTTCACCTGGAGCTCGGACGAGGGCGCGGCGCGTGCCGTCGAAGAGGCCGCGGGCGGCCGGGCGCGCGCCTTCCGGCTCGACCTGCGCGACCGGGCGCGGCCCGACGACCTCGTGACCGAGGTGGAGGAGGCCCTGGGGCCGCTCGACGGGCTGGTCAACAACGCCGGCATCCGCCGCGAGTCGCTGCTCGCCCTGATGTCGGACGACGACTGGGACGCGGTGCTCGACACCAACCTCGGCGGGCTCTTCCGCTGCTGCCGGGCGGTGCTGCGCGGCATGATGACGCGGCGGCGCGGCTCGATCGTCAACGTGGCATCGCTGTCGGCGTTCCACGGCGTCGCCGGCCAGGCCGCCTACGCCGCCTCCAAGGCCGGCATCCTCGGTCTCACGCGCTCGCTGGCGCGCGAGGTCGGCAAACGCAAGGTGCGGGTCAACGCCGTGGTGCCCGGCTTCGTCGCCACCGACCTGACCGCCGGCCTCCCGCAGCCGGCGATCGACGTGCTGCGCGCCGGCGAGTCGCTGCCGGGCGGCGTCACCCCGGGCGACGTCGCCGGCGCGGTGCTGTTCCTCCTCTCCGACCGCGCCGCGGCGATCACCGGCCAGACCCTGGTCGTGGACGCCGGCGCTTCGGCCTGAGCCGTGCCCCGCTCTCTCGCAGACCGGCTTGCCGGTCCGGTGATCCGCCAGCCGCGGCGGGTGCTCGCGGCGGTGCTCGCCCTGACCCTCCTCTCTCTGGTCCCCGCGTCCCGCTTCCGGGTGGACACCGACCTCGCCGCCCTGCTGCCGGACGGCTCTCCCGCCTCGGACGACTACCGGCTCTTCCTGGAGACCTTCGGCGGCTTCGAGAAGGTCTTCGTCCTGGTGCGCGCCCCGGGGGCCGGCCTGGAAGACCCCGGAGCGCTGATCGACGCCGCCGAGCGGCTGGCCGCAACCCTGGCCGGCAGCCCCGAGGTGGCCGACGCGCGCTCCGGCCTCACCGCAGAGGATGAACGCTTCTTCCTGGACCAGGTGGCGCCGCGCCTGCCGCTCCTGATCGCCGACCCGGCGGAGCTGGCGCCGCGCCTCACGCCCGCGGCGGTCCGGGAGCGGGTGGCCGCGATCCGCCAGACGCTGCGCAGCCCGGCCGGCGGTGTGGCCGCGCCGTTCCTGGCGAGCGATCCGCTCGGTCTTTCGGAGAGGCTCCTGGACGCCGCGTCGACCTTGCCGATCGACCCCTTGAGCGGTGCGTTCGTCTCGCCGCGAGGGGATGCCGCCCTGGTGGTCGTTACCCCCGCCAGGGCGGAGATCGATCCTGAAGGAGGACGGGCGCTGATGAAGGACCTGGAGGCTGCCTATGCCCAGGTGCAGGGCGGCTCGGAACTGGCTCTCGACTTCCGGGCCGTCGGCGGGCCGCTCTACGCGGCGCAGGACGAGGCGCTGCTGCGCCAGGACCTGACCCGCACGGCGTCAGGCTCGGCCGCCGGCGTGGCGCTGCTGCTGCTGCTCGGCTTCGAGGGCGGCTTCATCCCGCTGGTCATCCTGGCCTCGGTCATCGCCGGCCTGATCTGGACGGTGGCGGCGACCGCGCTCTGGTTGGGCAGCATCACGGTCGTGGGCGTCGGCTTCGCCGCCGCCCTGATCGGCGTCGGGGTCGAGTACGGCATTCACGGCGGCGCCCGCTTCCGCGAGCTGCGCCTGCGCGGGGAGGATCTGGCGTCGGCCCTGGCCGCCACCTTCCGCGACCCCGGGCCGGGCATCGTCTCCTCCGCCTTCACCACCGCGGCGGGGCTCGCCGCCCTCTGCCTGGCGCACTTCCGGCCGTTGCGCGAGCTCGGCCAAGTGCTCACCGTCGGCGTGCTGGCGATCCTGGTGACCACCGCGACGCTCGGCGGGGCGCTGCTGCTGCTCGACCCGCGCGGGGTGAAGCCGCGGCCGCCGGCGCGCCTCTGGAGCCGGGTGGGGCAGCCCGCCCTGGAGCGTACGGTGGGCTTCGCCGCCCGGCGCCCGGTCCCGGTCCTGGCCGGAGTCCTGCTGCTGACCGCCGTGTCGGTCTGGGGGATCGCTCGGCTCGACTTCAACGCCGACCTGCGGTCGCTCCGCCCGGCGGACCACCCAGCAACGGAAGCCGAGCGGCTGCTGGTTGAAAGCTTTTCAGTGGGTCTGGACACCTTTACTGTGGTGTCGCGGGGTCGAGACCTGGGGGAGGCCCTGGACGGCGCGGCGGCGGCGCGCCGGGTGCTCGCCGGGCACCTGGGGCCGAAGGCGGAAATCACCTCGCCGTCCGACTGGTTGATCCAGGGCAGCCGCCTGGAGCGCCGGCTCGCGGAGCTGCGCCGGCTGCCGCTGGAGCGCGCGGCCGGCGACTTCGAGCGCGAGCTGGCGGCGGCGGGTTTCAGGCCGGAGCCGTTCGCCCCGGCGCTCGCCGCCCTGCGCGCCATGGGCCGCGGCGAAGACCCGGGCTCGCCGCCCCCCTCGGCCTGGCCGCGCTGGATGTCCGAGCTGGTCCGCGCGGAGGGAAACCC
>Ga0307468_100000093_pt1 | contig 22524 bp, 17 predicted proteins | sample atmdna_FD_203085 | JGI IMG/M metagenome (GOLD analysis project Ga0307468, IMG submission 203085) | Hardwood forest soil microbial communities from Morgan-Monroe State Forest, Indiana, United States - atmos_gases AM2C_05 | ecosystem: Environmental > Terrestrial > Soil > Temperate forest > Bulk...
AAGTCGGCGTACTGGATCGGCAGCTCGGGCAGCGCCGACGGCTTACCGGCCGCGAACGCCTCGTAGAGCGCCGACAGCTCGCGGAAGAAGAGGCCGCAGGACCAGCCGTCCGAGATGATGTGGTGCATGTCGACCAGCAGCAGGTGCTCGCGGCTGGAGAGGCGGACCAGGGAAGCGCGCAGCAGCGGGCCCTGCTCGAGGTCGAACGGCGTGCGCGCCTCGGCGAGCATCAGCCGCCGCGCTTCGGCTCCGCGGGCCGTCTCGGGGAGAGCGGAGAGGTCGGCCAGCGGCAGCGCCAGCGGCGCCGGCGGCGCCACCTTCTGCACCGGCGTGCCGGCGGGCGCGGCCAGTACGAAGGTGGTGCGCAGCGACTCGTGGCGGCGCAAGATCTCGTCAAAGGCGGCGCGCAGCAGGCACACGTCGAGGTCGCCCTCGAAGCGGGCCGGGAACGGCATGTTGTAGGCGGAAGTGCCGGGCTCCAGGTGATCGAGGAGCCAGAGGCGCTGCTGGGCGAAGGATAGCGGTGGGGGCTCGGTGCTGCTGCGGCGGGGGATCCTGGCCGGTTGCGGACACTCGGCCTTCTTTTTCATCCGCATGACGAGAAGCGCGAGCTTCTCGGGCGATAAATCGCCAGCACGCTTGAACGCGTCGTCTGACCTCATGTCCCTCTCTCCATGCCGCGGCAAAACCGCAGCCAACAGAAAAGCTGCAAAAGAAAAAACGTACTGCTACAGCGGGGAAGTCGAGACTGCCGGAACCGAGCTCGCGGGGAGAGCCGCCGGCCTGCGCAAGCCGGAATTCATCCCCACACCCTCACCCTGGTCCCTGTTGCTGGTCCTTTAGTGCGCGAAACCCCTTGAAGCGAGACAACGAAATTAGCAACCCCAAGGGAGACGCAAGCCGCACACCCCCGGACCAACGCCGGGGCGACGAGGTTTTACACACCCCCGCCCTGGCTCTCGGTACACCAACTCAGCTTCTGGACTGTGCTGCGAAGCATACCTCAAAGTCATATGATGTGGCGACCGCGACACGAGCCATGACCTCCCGCCGGATCGAGGTTCCCGCCGACAGCCGCTACTTCGCGGGGCATTTCCCCGGCCATCCCATCCTGCCCGGCATCGCCCATCTGGTCCTGGCGCAGGAGTCGCTCCCCGCCGGCATCGTCGAGGTGCGGACCCTGAAGCTGCGCAAGCCGGTGGGGCCGGGGGACGTCCTGGACTTGAGCCTCTCTTCAGAGGACGGCACGGCGCGCTTCGACCTGCGCCGGGGAGAGGAGCTGGTAAGCCAGGGCGTGGTCGGGATTGGAAATGTAGGGGCGGGGTTTACCCCCGCCCGGGAGGGGGCAAGCCCCTCCCCTGCATCAGAGCTGGCGTCTCTGGTCCCCCACGCCCCGCCCGCCCTGCTCGTACGGCAGCTCCTGGAATCCTCTGAAGAAGGCGCCACCTGCCTCGTCGAGATCCCCGCCGCCAATCCCTTCATAGCGGACGGCCGCGCCCCCGCCTTCGTGGGTCTGGAGGCCGCGGCGCAGACCGCGGCGGTGCTGGAGGCGCTGGAGCGGCACGACGCCCCCAGGCCGCGTCTCGGGTACCTGGTCGGGATCCGCGACGCCCGCTTCGCCCATCCGTGGCTGCCGGCCGCCCATCCCTTACGCGCCACCGTCCGTCTCGCGGGGAGCGCTCCCCCGCTCTCGATCTACGACGTCCGGATCGATCTGGACGGCTCCCCCGTCGTCACCGGCACGATCAGCACCTACATCGCCGCCTCCTGATCCGAGGGGAAGACCTGCCCATCCTTGGGGAGCACCTCCCCATCGTTGGGGAGCTGCCGCCCTCCGTGGGTACGGCCTTCCCCTTCAGAGGGCGGCTGCCGCGGAAGAGAGGGCACGGCCTCCCCAAGAAAGGGGGAGAGCCGCCCCCGCGAGGGGACGAGCCCCCCACCGGCGGGCGGCGTCCCCCCAAGCAGGGGGAGCCCCTCCACAAGGAAGGGCGGCAGTTCCCCAACAGAGGGGAGCTGTTCCCCTTTCATGGGCAAGCCCGGGTCAAGGCTGGGCGGCGTCGTTGCGGAAGATCCGGCCGCCCTTCATCACGAAGCGGACCCGCTCGGTCACCTGGATGTCGGCCAGCGGATCGCCGGGGACGGCGATGATGTCGGCCTCCTTGCCGGGCTCGAGCGTGCCGATCGTCTTGGACAGGCCGAGCAGCTCGGCGGCGTTCGCGGTGGCGGTTCGCAGTGCCGCCGCGGGGCTCATGCCGTGGTCGACCAGCAGCTTGAACTCCTGCGCGTTCATACCGTGCGGGCTCACCGCCGAGTCGGTGCCGAAGGCGATCTTGACCCCCATGCGCAACGCCTTGCGGAAGGTCTCCGAGCGCGCCGCCACCGCCTGGCGCGCCTTCTCCGCGATCTCCGGCGGATAGTGGCGCACCGCCGCCTTGCCGGCCACGTACTCGCCGGCGAGCAGCGTCGGCACCAGCCAGGTGCCGCGCTCCTTCATCATGCGCAGCGCCTCGTCGTCGAGGAACGAGCCGTGCTCGATCGAGTCGATGCCGGCGCGGATGGCGACCTTGGCCCCTTCGGCGCCGTGCGCGTGGGCCGCCGCCTTCTTGCGCAGCCGGTGCGCCTCGTCGACGATGGCGTTCATCTCCTCCTGGGTGATCTGCGGCGTGTCCACCTCGTCGCCCAGCGACAGCACCCCGCCGGTGGCGCAGATCTTGATCACGTCGGCGCCGTACTTGACCTGGAACCGCACGGAGTCGCGGAACTGGTCGGGGCCGCTGGCGATGCCGTCCTCGATGCCGGCCTCGTGGCCGAAGCGGTCGTAGGGGAACCCTGTCTCGTCGCAGTGGCCGCCGCGCGCCCCCAGGCTGTGGACCGCGGCCAGAATGCGCGGCCCCGCCACCACGCCGTCACGGATGGCGTTGCGCAGGCCGACGTCGACGTACTCCCCGGAGCCGACGTCGCGGATCGTCGTGAACCCAGCCATCAGGGTGCGGCGGGCGTACTCCGTGCTGCGGATCGCGACCTCGGGCACCGCCCGCCGCAGGTTGTCGACCAGGCCCTGCGTCCAGTTGTCCGTGGACTCGCCCGAGATGTGGGTGTGGGCGTCGATCAGGCCGGGGAGCAGCGTCACGTCGCCGAGGTCGACGACCCGCGCCCCGGCCGGAACGGCGAGGCCGGAGCCGACGGCGCGGATGCGGGTGCCCTCGACGATCACCACGCCGTTGCGCACCAGGGAGCTCCCGGTGCCATCGAACAGCCGCGCCGCCTTGAGCACCACCACCTCGGGAGCCGCGGGCGCCGCCTCCTGGGCGGACAGCAGACCGGGGACGACCGACAGGACCAGCAGAAGGACACGCAGTCTCATACCAGTACCTCCAAAGGATCGAGAGGGCCGCATCCTACCAGAGCCCAAAGTCCCCCTTGCATCGCGGCGTAATTAGGGCGTAATATCCGGGAACGTCAGAACCCGAATGAAGTACATAAACCAGGAGGATCATTCCAATGCGTAACGCTTTCGATGCCGTCTTCCTCGAGCTGCTGGACCAGAGAGACGAGCCTGCCAACGCCGCCGAAGCCGAAGCGGCCGGTCCCTGGCATGTGATGCCGGCACCTGGAGGGGGTTGGGCCGTGGTAGCCGACGGCGAGAGCCCGGACGAAGGGGACGAGCCGGCCGCGGTGCTGCGCGACCGCGACCTCGCCCTGCTGGTGGCGGCGGTGCTCCCCGGCACCGGCCGCGACCCGCTGGTCCGTCTCGGCAAGGACGCCGAGCCCGGCGGTTATCCGCTGCAGGGCGAAGGCGGCGTGCTGGGGCACCTGCGGCTGTTCAACGAGGACCTCGCCGCCGCTGTCAACGTCCTGGAGTTGCTGCGCCGCTCGCCGCTCGGCCTTGCCAGGCTCCTCGCCGCCGCCGGCGGACTGGCCCTGGCCCGGACCGGCAAGATCCTGCGCCGCGAGGCGCTGGAAGCTGGAGAGGGTTAAAACCCGGCGGGAGGGAAGACGGGCTGTGGAGACAACACCTCTTCGGCCAGCGGCCGGTCCGAGGTCCCGTGGTGCCCGACCAGGACCCAGCCGGCCGCGATGGCCAGCAACAAGAGCAGGACTGTGGCGGCGAACAGCAGGAAGGCGTACCAGCGGTCGCCTTCAGACTCCGCGCCGGACATTGCGGGGACTTGTTTGCGGGGGGGGAGCTCGGGTTTCGGAGAGCCGGCCGGCTGCGGGCGCCTGGCTGTGCGGCGCGGGCTCTTGATGACCGCGACCTCACCCTTGGGCGTATCGGGGCTTGGCACCGCGACCGGGCCTGGAATGGTGGCGCGGCTGGCTTCGCACAGGGCATCGGCCATCTCGGCGGCGCTCGCGAAACGGGCCCTCGGGTCCGGGAAGGTCGCTCGCGCCAGGACCTTGAGCAGCGGGTCGCGGCTGCCGACAACCCGCGAGCCGAGCCGGCTGCGCCAGGCGCCGGCAAAGGCGATGCGCCGCAGCAGCGAGCCGACCGCGTACAGGTCGCCGCGCGTCGTGAACGGCTCGCCGCCGAGCTGTTCCGGCGGCAGGGTGACCAGCGGATCGAAGACCAGTTGGGTCAGGCCGAAGCCCGTCAGGACCAGGGGCCCCTGGGGAGAGACGACCACCTCCTCCTCGTTGATGTGACGGTGGAGGATGCCCGCGGCGTGCGCCGCGCCCAGGATCTCCAGGAGTTGGCAACCCCAGTCGACGAGTTGCGCCCGGTCTGGCCGCGTCCCCTGCAGCAGCATCTCGCGCAACGTCATCCCCTCGACCGGGGCGGAGGCGATGAGGAGCACCCCCGCCTCTTCCGAGATCTCCAGCAGCAACGGGATGCCGCGATGGTAAATCCGGCCCAGCGCCGCGGTCTCCTGGAGCAGGATCTCCCAAGGAGTGTCCTCCTCCAGGATCTCCAGGGTGCCGCCCAGGTGGACCGGCCGGGAGGACGGGATCACCTTGAGAATGGCGTCGCGGGAGCTGCGCGTGTCGACGGTGTAATAGACGGTGCCGAAGGGGGCCGGACCCAGGTCCTCCAGGACGTGGTAGGGCCCGATGACCTCGATTCTTTGGATGACCGGTGTTGATAGCATCGTCGTCGCGGGAGCGTCGTATGCCCCTCAAATAGAATGGTGCAAGTTCCATGCAGAGACGAGCGGGCAGAGAAAGGATGACGTCGATGCGCGTAGGAGTGCTCTCGGATACGCACAGCCTGCTCCGGCCGCGGGTGCTGGAGCTGCTCGCCGGGTGCGACCGCATCCTGCATGCGGGCGACGTCGGGGACCTCGCGATCCTGGAGCAACTGCGGCGGATCGCGCCGGTGGAGGCGGTGCGGGGCAACGTCGATTCCGGAGAGGAGCTGCCGGAGGAGCTGTCGGGCGACCTCGGCGGTCTCCCCTTCCGCATGATCCACCGCCGGGAGGACGCGCCCCCGTCCTGGCTGCGCGGCCTGCGCCTGCTGGTCTTCGGCCACTCGCACCGTCCCGAGCTCGAATGGCGGGGCTCGTGCCTGCTCTTGAACCCCGGCGCGTGCGGCCCTCGGCGCTTCTATCTGCCCCTCACGCTCGCCATTCTCACCGTGGCTGCTGAGCGCATCGTGCCGGAGATCCTATCGGTGGAATGACTCCTCCCAGCGTCGGCGCCGGGGCAGCCGGTGATCCGGCCGCCCCGGCAACTTCCCACTCGAGCTCGCGTCGCGATGGAGGCTCCACCTAACGAACGGCCTTGGAGACGCCGGTCACCACGCTGCCGGGGTCTATTGCCAGGAGGTGGATCTCCTCTCCCTGCTTCCCGGAGACCTGGATCACATAGTGCACCGACTGTCCCGTGGTCCGCACTGCCGTCAGGGTTCCCGTGCAGTCGGCGTCCAGGGTATACGTGATGGCGCGCTCCTTTCGTTCGTCATGGGGGCTTATACAGCAGCCTAGCGAGCGGGCCGGAAGGAATCTATTGGATCTTAGTAAAATTAAATTAGAAATTGAAATATAAAATAAACCTCGACCGACTGGGCACGAGAGGTGCAGGGACCGCGGGGGCGACGGCAGGGGAAGCGCGGCGCTTCCATCCGCCGTTGCCGCCCGCTATCCTCACCGGGGGCCGCCGGGTAAGGCGGCCTGGGCAGCTCAAACGCATCTCTTGGGAGGGATCATGGGAAACCGACGCGTTGTCTTGCTGTGCTTTGCCGGGTTGCTTGGGGCGGACCTGGCGTCCGCCGCCGGCTTCGGGCTGTTCCAGCACGGCGGCCGGGGCATGGGACAGGCCGGCGCCTTCACGGCGCGCGCCTCCGAGCCTTCGGCGGTGACGTACAACCCGGCGGCGATCACCCGCCTGGAAGGCTTCCAGCTCCAGGCCGGCCTCGACTTCAGCAACGCCGAAGACACCTATGAGAGCTCCACCGGCCGGTTCAGCGCCGCGCACGTCATCCAGTTCCCCCCCTCCGTCTATCTCACCTGGAAGCCGGAGGGGCGGGCTTTCGCCCTGGGGCTCGGGCTCGACTCGCCATTCTGGTACCGGATCGACTGGGAGGCCCGGCTCTTCCCCGGGCGGTACCTGCGCCGCATCACCGAGCTCGAGGTCTTCGAGCTGCATCCGGTCCTGGCCTACGACCTCGGCGGCGGCTGGAGCGTCGGTGGCGGGGCGCGCTACGTCTTCGGCTCCCTGGAGCAGGCCGACAACGGTTTCGTCCAGGTCTTCCGCCCAGGCGGGTCGGTGACCGTCGAGGTCGAGAGGGACGCCAAGGCCGACGTCGACGACATCGGCTGGGACGCCGCCCTCCACTATGCCGCGCCGGCATGGGGTTGGGGCGTCGTCTACCGGAGTCCGGTCCGCCTCAAGGGTTCGGGCGAAGCCTCCTACACGTCGCGCGACGCCCCCGACCTGCCGGGGCTGGACGAGCAGCTCGACGAGCGGCTGCGCGACGGCCGCGCGTCGCAAGCGTTCGAGCTCCCCCGCGAGCTGCGTACCGGCATCTGGTTCGCCCCGTACCCCGAGCTGCGGCTCGAGCTGGACGCAGACTACGAGGCCTGGTCGAGCCTTGAAGAGACCGCCATCACCTACAACCCGGACACCTTCGGCGACGGGCCGACGATCCTCACCCGGCGCGACTGGAAGGACACGACGAGCCTGCGCCTCGGCCTCGAAGGGGACCTCACCGATACGGTGATGATGTACGGCGGCGTCGCCTACGAGCCCTCGCCGGTCCCGTCGTCGACGGTCGAGCCCGGCTTCCCGCGCGGCGACGCCATGGTCTACGCCGCGGGGATGAGCTACAGCTTCCCGCAGATCTCCTTCGACCTCGGCTACTCGTTCCACGAGTACAACAGCCGCGGCGCCGAAGGGCAGGAGCTCCTGAACCCTGCCGCCGGCGGCCGCTACACCGCCAGCGAGCAGGTCTGGGGCTTCGCCGTGCGCTGGCGCTACTAGACCGGTATCTAGACCAGCACGGGCCGGCGCGCCGCCACCTTCCGGAACATCCCGGGCGTGTAGGCGGTGATCCGGCCGGTGAAGGCCGAGGCGGCGACGGTCAGGGGGGAGGCGAGCCAGAGCTTGCCCGGTCCGGAGCGGCCCTTGTAGTTGCGGTTGATGGCGCTGACCGTCACCTGGTCGGGGTCCTCGGAGACGCCGGGACCGCAGCCGATGCAGGCGCCGCAGCCGGGGTGGATCAGGGTCACGCCGGCGCGCTCGAAGGTATCGGCGAGACCGTTCCGGCGCACGAAGTTCTCGACCGCCACCGAGCCGCACTGGATCAGGAACCTCACCCCGTCGGCCACCTTGAGGCCGGCGTCCACCGCCTCCTTGACCACCTGGTGGTAGAAGATCAGGTCGTCGATCTTTCCCGCCGTACAGCTGCCGCCGTACGCGATGTCGATCGGTACGTCGCCGATCTCGTCGATCCAGGCGCCGTTGGTCGGGTCGGACGGGATCCCTTCGTCGGGGTTGCCCGGGTGGGCGACCATCGGCCGCAGCGTCGACAGGTCGATGGTGTAGATGCCGCCCGCGTACTCGGCGTCCGGGTCGGGGGCGACTACCCGCCGCCGCAGGCGTTCGACGTCGACTCCCGGCCGCCACTCGGCCAGCCAGCGGAAGGTCTCGGCGTCGGCGACGACGATGGCGGTACGGGCCGAGCATTCGGTCGCCATGTTGGTGAGCGTGGCGCGCTCGTCCATGGAGAGGGTGGCGACGCCGGGGCCGGTGAACTCCATGACGCGGTTGAGCGTCCATTGCGGCCGGGCGTGGTGGAGCAGGATGTAGAGCATCAGGTCCTTGGCCGTGACCCCCGGCTGCAGCTTGCCGGCCAGCTCGAAGCGGATCGACTCCGGGACCTCGACCTGAGTGAAGCCGGCGTGGACGAGGTCGGCGTACTCGGTGGCGCCGACGCCCCAGGTCAGGGCGTTGTTGACGCCGCCCATGCAGGTATGGCTGTCGGTCGCCTGGATGAAGTCGCCGGGGTCGATCAGCTGCTCGCGCGCCACCTCGTGGCAGATGCCGGGCGAGATGCCGTCCTGGGCCGAGAAGTCGCGCACGCCGGTATGCCGCTGGAACTCGCGCTGGAGCTGGCGCAGCGTCTCGATCTTGTCGCTGAAGGCCCGCATTTTCGGGACCTCGTCGGCGTAGATCAGGTGGTCCTCGAAGACCGCGAACTTGTCGGGATTCCTGACCTGGTAGCCGGGGCCGTACTCCTGCTCCAGGAAGTAGTGGACCTGGGCGGTGGTGAACTCGTGCGAGTAGCCGCCGTCGACCTGGACCACGACCGCGTCGCCGGGCTGGACGTAGTGGGGACCGTCGCCGGGCATGTGACGGGCGAGGATCTTCTCCGCCATGGTCATCGGCCGCGGGCCGGTGTCGGGCTTCGGCAGCTCGACCTCGCCGGCCGCCACCGCCTTGGAGAACGGGAACAGGCCGCCGTGCCGGATGACCAGCTGCGTGATCGGGTCCCAGCCCTCGCAGAACTCGGCGAGCGGAATCCCCTCGCCGGTCTGCAGCCGCCGGAGCATGTCGTGATCGCCCATCAGCACGCCCTGGCTCATGTTGTTGCGGGCATGGATCGGCGCGAAGGAGGCGGCGATGGCGATCCGGATGCCCGACCACTTCTCCGCCTGGACCGCGGTCTCGCGCGAGCTGCCGACCCCCTTGCGCAGGCCGGAGACGATGACCTCGAAGTTGCCGTGGATCAGCGCGTCGCGTTCGAACAGGCGCTTGCCGTCGACGATCAGGCCGGCATAGGCGTCGCGGGCGATGTCCTCGGGGCGGTGGCTGAAGCAGACCCAGGCCGGAGTCATGGCGTCGGTGTTGATGTCGTCGAGCAGGTCGTCGATCGTCAGGTCTTCCATCCGCAGGTCCAGCTCACCGCGCAGCTGGCGGCGGATCAGCTCGGGGTCTTTGGTGAGGAAGAGGACCCGCTTGCCGGGGGTCAGCCTGATGATCTCGGGAGGTCTCATCATCCGCGCTCCTGTCGGAAAGACATCAGAGGAAGACAAGGAAGTCACCTCGCGGTGACGGCTCCATGTCATTCTAACCCCGCCTCCCCGCCCGGGGCTTCCCGGAAATGGAGGACGGGAGGAACGTAGCGAAAGGACGGGAAGGGATGCAAGACGGGGAGCCGCAACGGGCTCCCCGTCCGGAGGAGATGGGATCAGCGCGCGCGGCGGCCGTGCACCGCCGTCATCGAGGCGGAGGGAGCGGGGCCCCCGGCCAGCGCCATCAGGGCTTCACGGGCCAGCGTCTCGCCTTCGAACTGCGGATCTCCCAGCCGGCGGTGGATGCGGATGGCTCGCTCCAGCGAGTCGGCGGCGGCGGCATAGCGCCCCTCGTCGACCGCCAGCGAGGCCTCCAGCTTGGAGAGCGTCGCCTTGGCGAGCGGGTCGCCCGTGCCGCGCTCCAGCGCTTCACGGACGCAATCCAGGGCGTCCTTCGCCCCTTCGCGGTCCGCCGACAGCCGCCGCGCCTCGGCGACGGCGGTCCATACCGACGCTTCGAGGTCGGCCAGACGCTCCTCGCCATAGACGGCGGGATCGAGCCGCTTCAGCAGCTCGGCAGCCAGCTCGGCGAGCTCCAGGGAGCGGCGCGCCGACTCCGCGACGGCCTTTTCGCTCTCCTCGACCAGCCGCTCGCAGAAGGCCCAGGTCTGGAAACGGCGGTCGTTGCGGACCCGCATCCGCCGGCCCTCCGGCGAGCGGCCCCGCAGGTCCGCCCATAGCAAAGGCGCCGCGGCGCGCTCGCGCAGCAGGTCCTGCGCCAGGACGCCGAGCCGCTCGCCGGCATGCTCGAACGCCTCGTCGTATCCGCCCTGAAGGTGGTCGGAATTCGCCGGCGGCGTCGCCAGGGACACCAGGGACGCCAGGGTTGCGGGCTCTTCAGGGACCTTTGCCAGCAGGCTCCGCACGAGCCCGCGCATCTCGTCCCGGGAACGGCTGGAGTGCTCCAGGAGCTCCAGCTCGCGGGGAAGGACCTCGACTCTCGACATCCCACACCTCCACGTCAGCAGGGAGAAAAAGATCTGAGCAGCAGACGGTCATTGCCGACGCTGTACCGTGAAGATGAGCACGATACGTGCCAAAGAAAGACACGGCATCCTGCACCCTTCATTCAATGAGGTGCTGGATTGCCCGATTTGCGGGACGACTTTAGACGACTTTAACTACCAACCTTCGGCGAGCAGGCTCAAAACCTCCTCTTCCGACATGTCGGCCAGCTCGTCGAGGAGCCTCTGCCCCTCGTCGCCGCTGGCGGCGAGCATGCTCTGCCCGACCAGGACGGCGAAGCCGGAGAGGGTGGGGGCTTCGAACAGCGCCTGGAGCGGCAGCTCCACCCCCAGGGCGTCGAAGAGACGGGACAGGACCTTGGTGGCCAGCAGCGAATGGCCGCCCAGCGCCCAGAAATTGTCATGAATACCGACCCGGTCGATCCCCAGGACCTGCGTCCAGGACTCCGCGATCCGCTCCTCCAGCGGCGTGCGCGGGCCGGTGTAGGGGATCTCCTGCTCGGGCCGGGAGAGGTCCGGCGGCGGCAGCACCCGCCGGTCCACCTTGCCGTTGGGGTTCAGAGGGAAGGCCTCCAGCAGCACGAACCGGCAGGGGACCATGTAGTGCGGCAGCCGCTCGGCCAGGAAGGCGCGCAGCTCGCGCGTCTCCGGCGCCGCGCCGGCGTGCGGCACGACGTAGGCGACCAGCCGGCGGTCGCCGGGGAGGTCTTCGCGCGCCATCACCAAGGTGCCCGCGACGTCGGGGTGCATCGCCAGGGCGGTCTCGATCTCGCCGGGCTCGATGCGGAAGCCGCGGATCTTGACCTGGTGATCGATCCGGCCGACGAACTCGACCGCGCCGTCCAGACGCTGGCGCACCCGGTCGCCGCTCCTATAGAGGCGCGCGCCGGGTTCTCCGTTCAGGCTGGCGAACGGATCGGGGACGAAGCGCTCGGCGGTGAGGTCCGGACGGTTCCAGTAGCCGCGCGCCAGCCCCTCGCCGCCGATGCATAGCTCGCCGTGCACGCCGGACGGCACCGGCTCGAAGCGGGCGTCGAGCACGTAGACCGCGGTGTTGGCGAGCGGCTTGCCGATCGGCACGACCGCGCCTTCGGGCGCCTCGCGCACCTGGTGCCAGGTGGTGAAGGTGGTGCTCTCGGTCGGGCCGTAGACGTGCAGCAGGCGCGCCGGCGGCGCCGCCAGGGCGGCGCGCACCCAGTTCGGGTCGACCGCCTCGCCGCCGAACAGCAGCTGCCGCAGGCCGGAGAGCGACTGCGGCGCCTCGCGCGCCATTTGGTTGAACAGGGCGGTGGTCAGGAAGACGGTGTTGATCCGCTCGCGCACCAGGGCCTCGCCGAGGGCGGCAGGCGACAGGGCGACGTCGCGCGGCACCACGGCCAGCGAGGCGCCGGCGAGCAGCGCCCCCCAGACCTCGAAGACGGCGGCGTCGAAGGCGGGGTTCGACAGGTGGCCGACGCGGTCCGCCGGTCCGAGCCGCACGTAGTCGGTGTTCATCACCAGCCGGTTGATGGCGCGGTGCGCCACCGCCACCCCCTTGGGCCGGCCGGTCGAGCCGGAGGTGAAGATGATGTAGGCGAGGTTGGCGGCGTCGACCTCGACCGCCATGTCGCCGTTCCACGACGCCGGCAGCTCCATGGACTCGGTGCCGTCGACGTCGACGCAGAACAGGGCGCGGCTCTCGCACGGCGCGAGACCGGCGGCCACCATCTCGGCGGGACGGCCGATCACCACCGGCGCCGCGGTGTCGTCGAGCACGAACGCCAGCCGGTCGGCCGGGTCGCGCGGGTCGAGCGGCACATAGGCGCCGCCCGCCTTGAGCACGGCGAGGAACGCCGCCACCATCTCGACCGAGCGTTCGAGGACGACCGCCACCGGCGTGTCCGGCCCTACCCCCAGCGACTGCAGGCGGTGCGCGAGGCGGTTGGCCCGCCGGTTGAGCTGCGCGTAGGTGAGGCGCTCGTTGCCGGCGACGACCGCCACCGCGTCCGGGTTGCGCCGCGCCTGCTCTTCGAACAGCCGGTGGACCGGGGTGTCGCGCGGGAAGGCGCGGCGCGTCCGGTTGCGGTCGAGCAGCAGCTCGCGCCGCTCCGCCTCGGCGAGCAGCGGCAGCTCCTCGACCGGCGTCGCGGGCGCGGCGATGGCGGCTTCGAGCAGCGCCCGGAAGTGCGCCAGGAGGCGCCGCGCCGTCTCCGCCTCGAACAGGTCGGTGCAGTACTCCAGGACGGCGGCGAGCCCGCCGCGCTCCTCCTGGACGAACAGCGCGAGGTCGAACTTGGCGGTCGAGACCGGTGCGTCCTCCGCTTCCATGGTCAGGCCGGACCCCAGGTCGAGCTCGGGCATCGGCACGTTCTGGAACGCGAACGCGGCCTGGAACAGCGGGTTGCGCGACAGGTTGCGCTGCGGCGCCAGGTCCTCGACCAGGCGGTCGAAAGGGAGATCCTGGTGAGCGTAGGCGCCGAGCGCTGTGACGCGCGCCCGCGCCACCAACTCGGCGAAGCCCGGCCGGCCCGCGAGGTCGGCGCGCAGCACCAGGGTGTTGACGAAGAAGCCGATCAGCCCTTCGATCTCCTGCCGGTTGCGGCCGGCGGCCGGCGTCCCGACCCCCAGGTCGTCCTGGTCGGAGTAGCGGCCGAGCAGCGCCTGGAAACCGGCGAGCAGCGTCATGCAGAGCGTGGCGCCCTGGCCGCGGCTGACCCGCTCCAGGTCGGCCTTCAGCTCCGGCGAGAGGTCCAGGCGCACCGCCGCGCCGCGGAAGCTCTGTACGCTGGGGCGCGGCCGGTCGGTGGGGAGGTCGAGCGGCGGCAGCCCGGCGAGCCGCTCGCGCCAGTAGCCCAGCTGCGCCTCCAGCACCTCGCCGGTCAGCCAGCGCCGCTGCCAGTCGGCGAAGTCGGCGTACTGCAGCGCCGGCTCGGCCAGCCGCTCCCCGCGATAGAGAGAGGTCAGCTCGTCCGCCAGCACGCCGATCGACCAGCCGTCCGAGACGATGTGGTGGACGTCGAGGAGCAGTACGTGCTCGCTCGGGTCGAGCCGCAGCAGCGCGCCGCGCAGCAAGGGGCCGCGGGCGAGGTCGAACGGCCGGGCGGCCTCGGCGGCGGCGAGCCGCGCCTCCTCGGCGCGGCGGCGCTCCCACGGCAGGGCCGAGAGGTCGACCTGCGGCAGGCGCGCCGGGCCGAGCGGCCAGTACGGCTCGAGGGTCTGCATCGGCTCGCCGGCCCCGATCACGAAGACGGTGCGCAGCGCCTCGTGGCGGCGGACGATCTCGTCGAGGGCCGTGGCCAGGGCACCTACCGAAAGCGGCGCGCTCCCCCGGATGCGGAAGTAGGCGGGTACGTTGTAGAGGGCCGAGCCGGGCTGCAGCCGGTCGATCAGCCAGAGCCGCTGCTGCGCGGCCGAGGCCGGCGACGGCTCGCCGGCGACGCGCGGCTGCGGCACCAGGGGCGGCTCGCTGGCGTGACGCGCCGCCTCGATCCGGCGGGCGAGCCCTTCGAGCGTCGGCGCCGCGAACACCTCCCGCACCGGCAGGTCCACCTCGAACAGATCGCGGACCCGCGCCACGAGCTGGCCGGCGAGCAGCGAATGGCCGCCGAGGTGGAAGAAGTCGTCGCGCGCGCCGACCCGCTCGACCTTGAGCAGCGACGCCCAGAGGCCCGCCAGCACCTCTTCGAGCGGCGTCCTGGGCGTGACGTAGACCTCGGTATCGCGCTGCACTGTCCCCATCGTGGCGAGGTCGATCCGCGCCAGGGCCAGGCGATCCACCTTGCCGCTCGGGGTGAGCGGCAGGCTCTCCAGGAAGACAAACGCCGCCGGCACCATCGGCTCGGGGAGCGTCGCCAGCAGTTGCTCGCGCAGCTCGTGCGCCGACGGGGTTGGCGCGCCAGGCGACGCCACCAGGCAGGCGGCGAGGAGGCGGTCGTTATCCGCATCACGCGCATCACGCGTCTCGCGGACGGTTACCACCGCCTGCGACACCCCGGGATGGGCGCAGAGCGCGGCCTCGATCTCGCCGGGCTCCAGGCGGAAGCCGCGGATCTTGATCTGCGAGTCGGCGCGGCCCAGCAGCTCCAAGTGCCCGTCGGGGCGGACGCGGGCGAGGTCGCCGGTGCGCAGCCGGCGCGCGCCGGGCTCGCCGTGGCGCGCGGTAAAGGTCGGGTCGGGCCGGAAGCGGTCGGCGGTGAGATCGGGCCGGCCGAGATAGCCGCGGGCGAGGCCGGGGCCGCCGAGCCAGAGCTCGCCGGCCATGCCGTCGGGCACCGGGTCGCCGGACGCATCGAGCACGCAGGCCGAGGTCTCACCGACCGGCTGGCCGATCGGCACCGGCGAGACCTGGACGCCGCCGCGGCGCCAGGGCAGGCGGAACAAGGTCGAGGTGATCGTCGACTCGGTGAGCCCGTAGGCGTTGGCCCACTCGGTGAGCGAGCCGCGCTCTTCCACCAGGTCGCGCCAGGCGGCGAGCTTCTCGGGCGCCACGCGGTCGCTGCCGACGACCACCAGGCGCAGGCCGTCGGGGAGGCGCTCGCCGCCCGCAGCCAGCGCGTCCACCCACTCGTGCCAGTACGGGCTGGGGAGGTTGACCACGGTCACCCCCTCGCGCTCGAGGAAGCCGGCCAGCGCCTCGGGCGCGGCCGACCGCGGATCGGGGAGCAGCACCACGGCCGCGCCGGCGAGCAGCGACGGGTAGACCTCCTCCGCCGCCACGTCGAAGCTCAACGACGCGAACTGCAGCACCCGGTCGCGCGGCACCAGACGGTAGGCGCGGACCATCGCCTGCGCGTGGTGCAGCAACGCCGCATGCGAGATCCCCACCCCCTTGGGGCGGCCGGACGAGCCGGAGGTATAGAGGATGTAGGCGAGGCTCGCGGGATCGACGGCGTCGATCTCGAAAGCCGCCGGCGAGCTCACCTCGCCCGGACCGTCCAGGCAGACGACCAGCGGCGACGACGCCGCGGGCAGCTCGGCCCGCAGCCCCTCGCGCGTCACCAGGACGGCGGCGCCCGAGTCCTCCAGCATGAAGGCCAGGCGCTCGCGCGGATAGAGCGGATCGAGCGGCAGGTAGGTGCCGCCGGCGCGGAGGACCCCGAGCAACGCGACCAGTGCCTCGGGCGAGCGTTCGAGGTAGACCCCGACGACCGTCTCGGGACCCCCGCCGCCAACGCCGAGCGCCCGCAGCCGGCGCGCCAGCGCGGCGCTGCGCGCTTCCATTTCACTGTAGGTCAGGGATCGGCCGGCACAGACCAGCGCCGGCGCCTTGGGGGTCTGGGTCGCCCGCTCGGCGATCAGGCGGTGCACGCCGGCGAAATGGACGACCTCGGGGGTGGACGTGAACAGCTCGCGCTGCTCTGGGAAAACCCAGTGGTGCGCCATCCTCTCCTCCTCCGAACACAAGCAAAACAAACAGAAGAAACGCAGCCTGCGCAAGCACGCTACGGTACTGCCGGACGGAGCTGCCGCTGGGGGGAAACGGACCTCGAGGTCGTCGCTTCGCGAGTGCGGCCTCCCCCGGACCGCTGCAGCTCCCTGATCTAGGACTCTGGCTATTCAGTGACTTCAAACCGGCGAAACGGGACAGTGACGCCGATCAGCCCTCTGATATAAGCCTCTCCATGAGCGAAACGACCAAGAGCCTGTATGAAACCATCTTACATCAATTATCCAATGCAGCGACCGGCTCTGGGACCGAAAGCCGCGCTTCCGGGTCGCCGCTGCCGCCGGCCCGGGCCTCCGCGGCGGTGATCCCCTGGCGCAGGCGCGCGGGCGGCGGGATCGAGGTCTTCTGGATCCAACGCGCCGAGGCGTTGCCGTTCATGGGCGGCTGGCACGCCTTCCCCGGCGGCGCCCTGTCGCGCTCCGACGCCGCCGTGCCGGTGGCCGGCGAGCCCTCCGGCCTGGACGGGGCCGAGCCCGCGGCCGGATCGCCCGAGTCGCTGCGCGGCGAGGACGACGGGCCGGACCTGCTGCCCGGCCTGATCGCCTGCGCTATCCGCGAGCTGTTCGAAGAGACCGGGCTGCTGCTCGCCACCCCGGGCGGCACCCGCAGCCCCGGCGAGCTGGCCGAGACGCGCCGCGCGCTGCTCGCCGGCGAGCGGCCGTTCGCCGACCTGCTGGCCGGCCTCGGGCTCACCGCCGACGCCTCCCGCCTGGTCTGGGCCGGGCGCTGGATGACGCCGCCGTTCGCGCCGCTGCGCTTCGACAATCGCTTCTTCCTTCTGGAATGGCCGCCGGACGAGGCGGTACAGCCGTCCGTCCTGCCGGGCGAGTGCGCCGCGGGCGAGTGGATCGATCCCGGCGACGCCTGGCAGCAATGGCACCGCAGCGACGTGCTCGCCGCGCCGCCGATCCTCCACATCCTGGAGGTTCTCTCCCAGGATGGACCCGCTGGGAGAGGCCTGGCGCGGCTGCGCAACCCGGAGGAGACCAACCTGGGTCCGTTCCGCCGCATCGAGATGCGCCCCGGCGTGGTGATGTTCCCGCTGGCCACCCACACCCTGCCGCCCGCCGCCACCACCAATACCTACCTCCTGGGCAGCGGCGACGCCGTGCTGGTCGATCCCGGCTCGACGGTGGACGCCGAGAACGACCGCCTGGAGCGGGCGCTCGCCGCGGCGCGCGACCGGCTCGGCCGGCGGGTGACGGCGATCTGGCTCACCCACCACCACCCCGACCACGTCGGCGGCGTCGAGCGCCTGCGCGCCGCGCTGGGCGTCCCCGTCCTCGCGCATCCGGCCACGGCCGAGCGCCTCGCCGCACGCGGCATCCGGGTCGACGGCGAGCTCCGGGACGGCGAACGCGTCGTCCTCGCCGGCGATCCGCCCTGCCCGGTGCTCGTGATCCACACCCCCGGGCACGCCCGCGGCCACCTCTGCTTCTTCGAGGAGAGCCACCGCTCGCTGCTCGCCGGCGACATGGTCGCCGGCATCGGCATGATCGTCGTCGACCCGCCCGAGGGGGACATGGACGACTACCTGGCCTCCCTGGAGAAGATGGCGGCCTTGGAGCCGCGCACCCTCTTCCCGGCCCACGGCCCGGCGGTCAAGGACGCGGTGGCCAAGCTCCGCGAGTACGTCCAGCACCGCCTGTGGCGGGAAGAGCGGATCCTCCAGGCCTGGAACGACGGCCGGCGGCAGCCCGCGGAGATGCTGCCGGCGGTCTACGACGACGTGCCCAAGGAGGCCTATCCCCTCGCCGAACGCCAGATCCTCGCCCACCTCGAACGGCTGCGGCGGACGGGCCGGCTCGGGTAAAGAAGAAGATCTTGCCATTCGGAGGGGGTGACTTTGCAAAATGGCGCTATACTACCGCCCGTGCTCCGGGTCTTAGTCCTCGATGATGAGTCGATGGTAGTCGACATGCTCGCGGTGTGTCTGCGGGCTCCCGGCGTCCATCTGACAACCTGCCTCGAGATCGAGGCGGCGGAAGCCCTGCTCGGCCAGTTCCGCTTCGACGTGGTGGTCACCGACCTCTCCGTCTCCGGGCTCGGCGGTCTCGAAGGGCTGCGGCTCATCCGTTTCGTCACCACCCACTTCCCGGACGTCAAGGTCTACGTCCTCTCCGGCTTCGTCGACGACAAGGTACGGGCCCTGTGCTCCGCCCTCGGCGTCACGGCAGTGCTGGAGAAGCCGGGCGGCCTCGCGGAGCTGCGCCACCTCCTGCTCGCCCTGCGGTCCGGCGGCCCCTCGCCGCGCGACACCGGGGAGGTGCAGCGGGTGGAGCTGCTGGAGGACTTCCTCGCCACCAACCCGATCCGCTCGGTGCTGCAGCCGGTAGTCAAGCTGCGCGAGGGAGGCGACCCGTTCGAGGTCTTCGGCGTCGAAGGCCTGGCGCGCGGCCCCGCCTCGTCGGTGCTCGGCAGCCCCACGGTCCTGCTCGCCTACGCGGCGCAGAAGGAGCTGCTGTTCAAGGTCGACCTGATCTGCCTGCAGGCCGCCCTCGCCGAGGTGCGCCGCCTGGGCGGCGGGCTCACCACCTTCCTCAACGTCCAGCCGCGCTCGATGACCAACCCCGGGTTCACCACCCGGCTGGGCGAGGCCGTGCGCGCCGCCGGGCTCGACGAGAAGGACATCGTGCTCGAGCTCACCGAGCAGCAGACCATCGTCAACCCGCGGGCCTTCGCGTCGACCCTCCAGACCCTGCGGGAGCGCGGCTTCCGCATCGCGCTCGACGACTTCGGCGAGGGCTCCTCGAACCTCAACCTGTTCCAGGACCTGCGCCCCGACTTCCTCAAGATCTCCGGGACCTTCTGCCGCAATCTGGCCCGCGATCCGTTCAAGCAGATCGTCGTCCGCAGCACCGCCGAGATGGCCGAGCGCGCCGGCACCGCCACCATCATGGAAGCCGTCGAGACCGCCGAAGACGCCGAGACGTTGCGCATGCTCGGCATCGACTACGGCCAGGGCTACTTCTTCTCCAGGCCGCTCCCGGGTGCCGAGCTCGCCCAGATCTTCCGCGCCAGCACCTCCCCCGGGCGCGCCAGCCTCCCCAGCCTGTTCAGCGCCGCCGCCCCGCTCTCCTGAGCATTCCGCAAAACTTTTTACAAGCTGGCCGATCTTTGTCTACGGATTCTCGCCGTGGAGGCACTATTCTTTTATAGAGAGCGCTCCGACTGCCAAACTTCAAAAAGGAGGGAATCGGGATGGCTAGATATCCGCCTTGATTCGCATCCTCGGCGTCTGTCGAATGTGCCCTTGTTTTTATAATGAGTTTTCAATACGAGGGAAATGCAATATGTCAATTCAAGAATTCCATTCGAAGTTCGCGGCCAAGGATCACCAGAACCCCTGGCTTACCGCCTTGCGCAAACTGAGCGAAATGGATCCTCAGGCCCTTATGGCGGAGAGCGAAGCCGAACGCTGGCCCAGTTGGGAAGCGACCTCCCGGACCGGAGGGCATGGAGCGCCGACTCTCTCCGACCCCTCCTGATCCGGCTGATGAATCACAAGATCCGGCAGCTCCTCCTGGGTCACCCCGAGGTCGCCGGCTGGCCGCAGATGGTGCGGCTCATCGACCGGGCGCTCCGCCAGGAGATACGGCCGATCTGGGATTATCCGGTCGTCGCGTGTGAGGCCGCCGGCGGGACCGCGGACGCGGCCCTGCCCGCCGCCGCGGCCATCTTCTGCTCCGTCGGCAGCATCCACCTGGTGGACGACTTGCTGGACGATGACCCCGACGGCGACTACCGCGACCTGGGAGCCGGTCCGACCGCCAACCTGGCGCTGGCGCTGCAGGGGCTGGCTCACCGCCTGCTGGAGACGGCGGCGGTCACGCCCGAGACCCGCACCCTGCTGCAGGAGAGCCTCGCCCACATGATGCTGGCGACCGCCTTCGGCCAGAACCTGGATGTGCAGGGCTCGCGCGACGAGGAGGGGTATTGGCGGGTGGTCCAGGCCAAGTCCCCGCCGTTGTTCGGCACGGCGCTCGCCCTGGGCGGTCTCGTCGGCGGAGCGCCGCCAATGACGGTGGAGCAACTGGAAAGCCTCGGCCGCTGCCTGGGTCTTTTCACGCAAGTCAGCGACGACCTCGTGGACGCCCTCGAAGCGCCGGCCAGCGCCGACTGGCAGCGCCGCTTCAACAACCTGCCGATCCTCTACGCCCTGACGGCGCAGCATCCCGAGCGCGAGGCTTTCGAAAGCCTTTCGTCCCGCGTCTCCGATCCCGCGGCACTGGCCGCGGCACAACGCATCCTGGTTGGCTGCGGCGCCGTCAGCTACTGCGCGTTCCGGCTGGTCGAGATCGCAAAGCAGGCGCGGCAGGCCTTCGCCCGCATCGCGCTGCGCGATCCCGCGCCGCTGGCGCGGCTGGTCGATCTTCACCTGACTCCTCTCGAACGGCTGCTCGCCTCCACGGGCGTCGAGGTTCCGCCGGAAGCCTTCCTGGACTGAATATCATTCTGTCCCGTTTTTTTGCCATGGCCACACTAACCCAACGGTGTATGTTGTAGGATACGTAGGACGGGGGTGTGCGCGCCGGCAGGGCACGTACGCCGCCTTTATGAATCTCATTTTTTGATTTGATTTTGGGAGGAACACCTGCGATGAGCCCCACTCCATCCTGACCTAATTCCGCTGCGTCTTCGTTGTCGTTTATTTAATTTTTTGTGGGCCTGATCCCACACAGGAGGATTGCGCATGTCGATTCGCGACTTCTACTCGAACTTTGTCGCTGTAAACCCCGAGAATGCCCTTTTCGTCGCCCTTCGCAAGCTGAGCCAGCTGGAGGACGCACAGAGCCTGCTCACTCAGGACGAGGACCAGGTCCTCGGCTGGGGCGACTGGACGGCTACGGCGATCCCCGCCACGGCGAGCTAAGACTCCATCACACCCGCACCGAGAGCACTCGTCCTGCCGTCGCGGGGATGCAGGTCTCCCCGCGACAGCAGGCGAGTGCGTCCCCCTTGACAAAACGCCGGTCGCAAGAGGAGTCGCTCCCATGAAGTTCGAGCTCATCAAGGCACGGATCCGTACCCTTCCGGAGGTAGCCGCCTGGCCGCAGATGGTCGACGTGGTCGAACGGGCGGTCCATCGCGAGGGCCGTTCGATCTGGGACTACCCGTTCGCCGCCTCCCTGGCGGTCGGCGGCACGGAAGAAGCGGCCCTGCCGGGCGGCGCCGCCGTCTTCTGCGCGATGGCCAGCATCCACTTGGTGGACGATATTCTCGACGAGGACCCGGAGGGAGACTACCGCCGCCTCGGAACGGGACCCGCCGCCAACCTCGCCCTGGCGTTCCAGGCCGCGGCCCACCGGGTGCTGGACTCCCCCACGCTCCCAATAGTCACCGCCGAAACCCGCGCCGCCCTGCAGGAAAGCCTGGCGGGTATGGCGCTCGCGACCGCTTTCGGGCAGAATCTCGATACACGACCGCTGCGAAGCGAAGAGGAGTATTGGCAGGTGCTCGAGGCCAAGACGCCGCCTCTGTTCGGTATGGCGCTCTACGTCGGAGCCCTCCTCGGAGGTGCGCCGCAAGGAGTCGCGGAGTCGCTGCAGCGCCTGGGACATGTCATGGGCCGGTTCATCCAGGTGAGCGACGACCTCTCGGACGCGCTGAAGACGCCCGCCGGCGCCGACTGGCGCCGCCGTTTCCACAACCTGCCGATCCTCTATGCGATGACGGCGGAGCACCCCGAGCGCGACGAGTTCCTGCACCTCGCGACCCGCGCCGGCAACCCTGCGGCCCTCGCCGCGGCCCAGAAGATCCTGTTGCGCAGCGGCGCGGTCAGCTACTGCGCCCTCAAGCTGATCGAGCTCTCGCAACAGGCCCGGCAGCTCCTCGGCAGCCTGCCGCTGGCCGATCCGGGGCCTGTCGCGCGGCTGCTCGAGCACCAGATCAAACCGTTGCGCCAGCTCTTCGAGTCCATGGGAGTGGACGAGCCGGCCGCCCTGACCGTGGAATGGGCCCCCGAATGGGCCCTCGAGTGCGGATGACCGCCAGACCACGCCTCCCCGCGGACAGGGTGAACCTGGTCTGGAGCTCGATCTCCCTGCTCGTCCTGCTCATCTGTTTCTACTACGCCTACATCGCCCATGTCCCCCCGTTGAGCTTCGAGACCGCCGCTGCCTGGCGGGTGATCTCCTCCGAGCCCTGTGCGTCGCCGGGCCGGTGCGTCCAGGTCGGCGACCAGATCCTCTCCATCGGCGGCATGCGCTACGACGAGTTCCGGCAGGACCGCGGGCTCGACCTGCTCGACGCCTTCGACCGCAACGGCAAGGCCACCCTCGAGGTCTTGCGCAACGGCAAGGTCCTCACCGTCGAGGCGCACGTCGTAAGCGGCCGCCTGCACATCGACGCCCTCACCGGCGTCTTCCCGATCATCTTCTGGCTGATGGGCACGGCGACCATGCTCTTCCTGCGTCCGCGCGACGAGCGCTGGCTGGTGCTGGTCCTGTTCAGCTATGTGACGGCGATCTGGCTCGCTTCCGGGCTCGCCTCGGGGCGCCACACCGGGGGCTCCGCGGTCGTCTTCCACGTCTTCATCTGGCTGTTCATGCCGCTCTGCGTCCACCTCCACCTGATCCTCCCCGACGCCATGATCCGGCTGCGGACGCGGATCTGGCTCCTGGCG
>Ga0307468_100000094_pt1 | contig 22432 bp, 22 predicted proteins | sample atmdna_FD_203085 | JGI IMG/M metagenome (GOLD analysis project Ga0307468, IMG submission 203085) | Hardwood forest soil microbial communities from Morgan-Monroe State Forest, Indiana, United States - atmos_gases AM2C_05 | ecosystem: Environmental > Terrestrial > Soil > Temperate forest > Bulk...
TGGCGGAAAGGCATCAACTTCTGCCTGAAGAAAGACGGCGACGTTTGCTGGGTCGCGCCCGGGAGCTCGAAATGCTGGGCAGTGCAGTCTTCGGATCTGGTCCCGGTGATGGTCGCGATCGGCGCACAGTTCCGGCTGGCCTCCACCCTGGGAGAGCGCATGATTGACGCCGCCGGCTTTTACAATGACGACGGTATCGATTATCTCCAGAAGCGGCCCGATGAATTGCTGGTGGACATTCATCTCCCGCCAACGAACGGCTGGCGCGCTTCGTATCAAAAGCTTCGACGCCGAGGCGCCTTTGATTTTCCGGTGCTAGGCGTAGCGGCGTGTATTCATTACCGCAATGGCGGCGGCAGTGAACGGATCTCGGAAGTAACCGACGCCAGGATTGTCCTGGGAGCGATCGCCCCTTCACCCCTCAACGTGAGCGAAGCCGCCCGGGAGTTGATCGGAAAACCATTCAATGACGATCAAATTCAAGCCGCCGCCGAAGCCTGTTACAACAAGGCCCGGCCGCTCGACAATACCGATTTTGTAATGAATTGGCGCAAGCAAATGACGCGTCAATACACTCTCCGCGCACTGAGGGCATTGCTGGATATTTGATCTTCGGTCTTTGATCTTTGATCTTTGGTCTTTGACTTTCTTCATCAACATGAGTGTTCGACCGCCAGAGTTCAAAGACCAAAGTCCAAAGACCGAAGATCAAGTAACCGCGATCGTTCTCGCCGCCGGGCGCTCTCGACGCATGGGCGCGTTCAAGCCGTTGCTCCCTTTCGGCAACAGCACGGTAGTCGAAAGTTGTATTGACAGTCTCCGCACCGCCGGAATTGAAAGCATCGTCGTCGTCGTGGGACATCGCGGCGAGGAGCTTCGAGCGCGACTAAGAAATCGGAGTCTTACCTTTGCCGTAAATCCTGATCCCGACAGCGAGATGAGCTCTTCGATCGCCTGCGGCGTCGAACTGACTGACGAAAGCACCAAGGCTTTGCTCATCACCCCGGTGGATCATCCCGCCGTGCCGTCTGAGGTTGTCACTCTGCTGCTCAAGGAGTGGAAGAATGGCGCCCTGCTGGCGCAGCCGGAATACGGCGGTCGCGGTGGACACCCGGTCTTGATTGATTCCGTCTATCGTCCGGACCTGCTCGCCCTGGACCCGCATGAAGGTCTGCGGGCGCTGTTTAGCGGACACCGCGAAGAGGTGCGGCGGGTGCCCGTCGATTCCCCTTACGTTGCGCGCGACATGGACACGTGGGAAGATTACCGGCAGCTTCATGAAGACGTTTTCGGCGGCGCGCCCCCGGCAATTGACCAATATTAGGGCCGATTTTAGCGAAGTCCAACGAGACTGCCCCGGGACTCATCTAAGCCGTGCTGGATCGCCGTTCGGCCAGCATCATTATCAAAGCAGACGGCGAATAAGGAGCTTCAATGTTAATCAGAATTCGAAGAGTCAGCGTGATCGCTATCTTTCTTTCCGCCCTCATGGCGATTGCCTCGGCTTCGGCCCGGGTGCAGGATCGAGTGGCTGATTTTTCTTTCCGCGCTATAGATGGACCGCCGGTAACTTCCGAGAGTTTGCGTGGCGAGGTAGTGGTCCTGGCGTTTGGCGCGTCTTGGTTGCCGCTGACCCGCAATCAAATGGAAGCCGTGAAGAAACTCGCCGACCAATACGCCGGTCGGGGTGTCGCGGTTTACTGGGTGAGCACCGAATCAGAATCGGCGAAATCAAAGAACTTCGCTTCAGATGAACAACTGCGCGACCTGGCCAGGAAATATAAGGCAACAGTCCTGCGCGATCCGGATGGTGTGGTTTCGAAGAAACTGGGAGTGGACCAATTACCCTCGGTCGTGATTATCGACAAGCAGGGAAACATCGCCAATACCATCGGGGGAATGGATCCAAACGCGAACCTGGCGACTCAATTGGCCGCCCGGCTGGACAAGATCTTGTGATTTCAATCTGGAGTTTTGAATCCGGACTCTGGAGTTTTGAATCTGGACTCTGGAATCTTGAATTTGGAATCTGGAATCTGGAATCTTGAATTTGGAATTTGGAATCTGGAATCTTGAATCCTGCTGCCCTCCCTCACGGTCGGGCTTCTGACATGATCAACTCGTACAATACGCGCACGGGCAAGCCCACGACATTGGAATAGTCGCCTTTGATTCCTTTGATGAACCGCGCACCCAATCCCTGAATTGCATAGGCGCCCGCCTTGTCCATAGGTTCGCCGGTGGCTATGTACCAGCCTATCTCGTCTTCATTCATCTCAGCAAAACTGACTTCAGTCGATTCATGTGTTATCCGTGGTTGGTCCCCGCGGCCATTGAAGACCGTAACGCCGGTCAATACATCGTGGCGTCGTCCCTGTAACAATCGCAGCATTCGGCGGGCGTCGTCGTTGTCCTGCGGTTTCCCGAGAATCTCACCGTCAACAACAACTACCGTGTCCGCGGCCACGATGGTCGCGCCGGGGAGTCGCGCCCTCACGTCTTCCGCCTTGGCTCGCGCAACTCTCTTGACGTAAGTCGGAGCGTCTTCGTGAGCGTATCGAGATTCGTCGATGTTCGCCGCCATGGCCTCAAACGGCCAGCCAACGTTGCGCAAAATCTCTGCGCGACGGGGACTTGCCGAAGCCAGTATGAGCTTTGGCATCGCGATCATTCGCCGGTCATACCTTTCTGGTCAGTTAATCATCCGGGGCCGTAGTGTCCTGATTTCAGTTTTTCCTGCGCAAACTCCGCGGCCTCTGCGTCCCTGCGGTGAATCATGGCCGCGAAAGCTCACCGCTGAGGTCAGTACCGGGAGCGGTAGCGACCGGGTAACAGTCCCGGCAAACTCGATCTTGTTGTCGCCCGAGACCCGGTCGCTACCGCTCCCGGTACTGACTCCATTGCCTGCGTCGCAAATTAGGACTACCTCCGGGCCGCACTCACTTGGTTGTTTCGGTTGTCTTCCATTACACTGCAAAACTTAATCGGTGGCACGTACATCTTGCGCGTGATTCACGGGGGGACGCCCGTGCCACCCACCTAAAATCATGATTGACCTGGCCCGTTTGTTGCCGAAACTTCTGAAAGCGTCCGGAGCCAATCCCGAGATGGCTGAGATTGCCACCCGGCTCGCGTGGACGCGCGCCGCCGGCGAAGGTTTGCGCCCGCACGCGGTACCCTTTCGACTTTTTGGCAGAACCTTAATTGTACTGGTCGCCGACGCGATTTGGCAGAACCAGTTACAGACGATGGCCGCGGAACTTGTCTTCCGCATCAATCAATTGCTGGGCGGCTCAGTGGTCGACTTTATCGAATTCCGCATTGATCCGGCAACCATCGCCAAGGCCCGCGCCCGCTCATGGCCGGCAAAGGTGGTGTCATCGGAGCCACGAACACCGGTTCCCTCGGATGTTCTTTCAGCAGCGGGTCACATCGCCGATCCGGATCTGCGACAACGGTTCGTGCGTGCGGCTGAGAACTGTATTAATCGGCGAGCAGCAACTAACATCGATCGACACTAAAACACTATGCCTATTTCCGAAGCTGACATTGAAAAAATTGCGCAATTGGCCCATTTGGAAATCACCGCCGAAGAGCGTCGCGTCTTCGCGCCTCAGATAGCTGAGATTGTCACTTATGTCGAGCAACTAAGCGAGATTGACACGGTAGCGATCGAGCCCGCGTTGGGCGGCCTGACTCCGGAAGGCGAGCGCACGGAAGCAGCGCGCGCTGATGAGATCCAAGCCTCGCTGGGACAAGAGCTGGCACTCGATCAAGCGCCCGATCCAGCCTCCGGATATTTTCGCGTGCCGAAGGTGCTAGGCTGATGAGTTGATTACATCGAGAGAACTATTTTGAAACAACAAGGTATTGCGGGAGCGCGGAGTTGACGTCGATTCTCTGCCGCGCGAGATCGTGCTCAAGAGTTAGACTCTATGATTAGTTATTACATTGAAGGACCCTGGCCCGGCCAACTTGCCATCGTTCCTCGACCGCGAGGCGGTGATTGGCTTCCTGATGAATTGCGCTCTTTGAAGGATGAGGGGTTCGATGTGTTGGTATCGCTGTTGACCGAGGCAGAGTCGGAGGAACTGGGCTTGGTTCACGAAGCGGATCTCGGCCAGAAAAATGGCCTGGCTTATTTCAACTTTCCAATTCTCGACCTCGGAGTGCCGGGGTCAATGCCAAAGGCTCAACGATTTATTGGTGAGTTGCACCGAGCACTGGTGGCTGGGAAAAGAGTTGCCGTCCATTGTCGCCAGGGGATCGGGAGATCCGGTCTGATAGCTGCCAGCCTTTTGGTTACCTCAGGAATGGATCCCGAATCCGCCTTTCGCAGGGTTAGTGTCGCGCGAGGATTGTCTACTCCCGAAACTGTGGAACAAAAGAACTGGGTCGTGACACTGGCGCGTGAGCTTATCGAACCTTTGGTTAGAAGTTAAAGGGCAGAGGCGCCCGCGCGTTGCTCATCATGAACGAAAGCATCATCAATCTGCGAGATCGCATCGCCAGCGGCGAAATCACTGCCCGCGCCGCGGCTGAAACTGCGCTCGACGCAGCCGAGACGCTCAACGACAGGCTCAACGCTTTTCTTGAAATCGACCGGAAAGGCGCATTGAAACGCGCCGGTGAGATCGACGCACTCGACCAGTCCGACAAAGCCGCGCTGTCCCTCGTCGGAACGCCCATCGCCGTCAAAGACAATATCTGCGTGCGAGGACTGCAGACCTCGTGCGGCTCGCGCATCCTGGGACCGTATCATCCTCCGTACAACGCGACGGCGATTGGACGCTTGCTCGATGCGGGCGCAGTGATTATTGGCAAGACAAACTGCGACGAATTTGCCATGGGGTCGTCGAATGAAAACTCAGGCTTCGGCCCAGTGAAAAACCCCTGGGACCCTTCTCGTGTGCCCGGCGGATCCTCAGGCGGTTCGGCCGCGGCGGTCGCTGCGGGAATTGTTCCGGTGGCGCTAGGCTCCGACACCGGAGGTTCGGTGCGCCAACCCGCCGCGCTTTGCGGCATCATCGGACTGAAACCTACCTATGGCCGAATCTCGCGCTACGGTTTGGTTGCTTTCGGGTCGTCGCTCGACCAAATCGGGGTGCTGGCGCGCGAGACCGCGGACGCGGCTGCGGTTTTGAAGGTCATTGCCGGACGCGATCCGCACGATGCCACCACAGTCGATGTGCCAGTGCCCGACTATTCAGGTTCGCTGGAAAAAGAGGTAAGCGGCCTGCGACTGGGTGTTTCCCGCGCGCTCTTGGGCGAGGGGTTGAATGACGAAGTCCGAGCCGCAGTCGAGCAAGCGATCGATGCCTACCGCGAGCTCGGCGCTGAAATTGTCGACATTGACCTGCCCCACGCAAAGTATGCGATCGCGGTTTATTACATTATTGCCACCGCGGAAGCTTCTTCGAACCTCGCTCGTTTTGATGGCGTCCGCTACGGCTTTCGCGCTGAAGACGCACCCGCATTGCGTGACATGTATCGCCGCACACGTGATGAAGGTTTCGGCCCGGAAGTAAAGCGACGGATCATGCTCGGCACCTACGTGCTTTCGGCCGGTTACTACGACGCTTATTATCTCAAGGCGCAAAAAGTCCGGGCGCTGATCCGGCAGGACTTTGCCAACGCCTTTTCCAGGTGTGACGCGGTGCTTACGCCCACGGCGCCTACGCCGGCGTTTCTTTTTGGCGAGAAGGTTGACGATCCGCTGGCTATGTACCTGAATGACATCTACACCGTCACCGCCAACCTGGCTGGTGTTCCCGGCATCAGCGTGCCCTGTGGACTTTCGACAGAAGGCCTGCCGATCGGTCTGCAACTCCTCGGTCCCAACTGGAGTGAAGCCACGCTGCTGAACCTCGCGCACAAGTATCAAGTCTCCCATCCACTGAATGCGAGACCAAGAATTCACGTATAGATCTGCGAGTCTGGTCCGGTCAAACAAGTCCCGGAGGGACGAAATATTTATAGACCACCTGGCTCAATTGATTTCAAAGCTCCTTTAGGAGCGCAATGTTAGTCCACGTGCCTGACGGACGCGTCGTCGTACATGTTGCTCCTGACGGACCTAAAGAATATCTTTCGGGCTATAAACATTTGGCTCCTACGGAGCCATTTCCTTCGCTAAGAATTTCTTCTTAAAATCCACCGAGCGCCGTCTTAGCTCAAGCCATTCTTCAAACAGACCCGGGGTCTGAATCCAGACGGTGAACCACTCCCCGATCTCGGCCTGTTCGCTCCGGACGGTTTGCTCAAGATTCGGATCCCGGGCCATTGAGTGCGCCAGTTGTCTGGCCTCGATGGCGATCTTCTGCGCGCTCCGGACCGCTGTTTTGTCTCCGGCTCTCAGCCCTTCCAATCTCTTAATCAAGGTCTCGGCCTCATGAAGTCGCAATGGCTCCCCTGCCGCCACAGTTTCCAGGCCGCCCAGTCGTTTCTCTTCTCTGGTGATTTTCGAATGCCGCCAGCGCGCGTCCAGCTCGATTATTTCGGGATGGCGCAACTCTGCGCCTTCGTCCGCCAGCACGCGGGCGATGGCGGCCGGACTTTCGACGGCCCCTGCACCGAACCGTTCGCGGATTAGTCTTTGAATCTTTCGCAACTCAGATGCGCCAACCATCCCGCGGCCCAAGTCATCCCACACTGCGATCATCAGCTCGTGTTTAGTACGGGGTTTTGAGATGCTTCGCGTCATTCAGTCAGCGCTAACTTTGCCGGCAAAACTATACAAGATAGAATCAGATGCCGCGAAGAGTCCGACTATGGCCATTTCAACTCAACACAGTAAACAGATTCTGAGCGCAGTTTTGTTGCTCGTTACCTTGTCAGCTTCCGCCTCGTTGGGCGGCGCCCAGCAGGGTGCTCGTCTGAGCAGAATTGAGGTGGTCGGTCTGAAGCGCATTCCGCCCGCACAGGTGATCGCCGCGAGTGAACTGAAGGTCGGCGACGCGGTAAATTCAGGCATCCTGGATGACGCCGCCACCAGGCTGATGCAAACCGGCCTGTTCAAGAAGTTGACCTATCGCGTTCGCGGCACAGCCAGCCAGGTCGCCGTCATTTTCGAAGTCGAAGAAGCGAACCGCAGCCTGCCGGTAGTGTTCGAGAATTTTGTCTGGTTTACCGACGAAGAACTCCACGACGCTATTCGCAACGACATTCCCTTCTTTAATGGCACCGCTCCTGAATCAGGCGACACCACTGCAAAGATCACCCAGGCCCTGCAACGACTTTTGAACGAGAAGAAAATTGCCGGCCGGGTCGAGATGATGCCTTACACCGATTTGGCCAAAGGCAAGCAGGAATTACTGTTCACCGTCAAAGGCGCAAAAATTCCGGTCTGCGCACTACGCTTTCCCGGCGCTGAGGCCGTGCCCGAGGCTGAACTGATTAAAGCTTCCGGCGCTCTGCTCAACTCAGACTACTCGCGAAAAGACATCGCGGGCTTTGCTAACTACACTTTGTTTCCTCTGTATCGCCGCCTGGGCCGGCTCCGCGCTCAATTTCAGGAGCCCACGCCGGCGCCGGCAGAAGGTGTTCCAAATTGCTCCGGCGGAGTGATAGTGACTGTTCCGGTCGATGAAGGCGCGGTCTATTCCTGGGCCACCGCAGAATGGAGCGGTAATCAGAGTTTGTCGACCACGGAATTATCTGCCGCGCTGGGAATGAAGACCGGCGAAATCGCAGATGGTTTCAAGATCGATGCCGGGCTCAACGAAGTGCGGAAAGCTTATGCGCGGAAAGGCTACATCGCAGTCCGTACGAACGAGTCTTTTGAATTTGACGCAGCGCAGCATGTCACTTATCGATTTGCGGTTCAAGAAGGACAGCAGTATCGCATGGGCAATCTGACCATTATTGGCCTGGCGCCGGACCTGACCCAGGAACTCAAACAAAACTGGACGCTCGCTTCGGGAACGGTGTTCGACGGCTCCTATGTCGACGAATTCAGATTGAACACGTTGCCGAGGTTCATAGGCACGCAGATGCAGCGCAACCTCGCCTTTCGCGCCTCCGCCATGACAGAGACAAAGCCCGACATGCAAAAGCTGGCGGTTGACGTCATCATCACCTTCAAGGAACGGCCATAGACTGGCAAAGCCAAAACAAGAGCTATCCACAAAATCACACGAAGTCTCACTAAAGTTGGCGTGTTTCGTGTGGTTTCGTGGATCGTTTTTCGCTAATTCCTGGTGACGAGAGAAAGCATGGGTTCACGAACGAATGATCAAGTCGTTGCTTTGCTCTCGCAGATCAAGGCCGATTTCGAAACCAAGCCTTTCGTTCCTCATCGCATTTTCAAACAGGGCGATGCTCAAACCATCGGAGCGCACTTCTGGCCCGGCCGCTTTCGCGTGCACGATGCCATTGGAGATGAAGAAAGATTGTTTCAGGTCGAACCGGAGAGTAAGGTGTTGGCCCGCATTCGCTGGCAAGCCAATCGCGCCGAACATCCCACGCTGGTTATCTGGCACGGCATGGAAGGATCGTGTGCCTCCGGCTATATGTTGATTACGGCCGACAAAGCGTTCCGCGCCGGCTTTAACGTGGTCCGCATGAACTTTCGCAACTGCGGCAACACTGAACATCTCTCGCCGGGGCTTTATCACGGCGGATTGACGGACGATCTGCGAGTGGTAATCGATGAATTGATTTCACGCGATGGCCTGTCGCAGATAGCTATCGCCGGCTTCTCTCTGGGTGGAAACATGGTCCTGAAGCTGGCCGGTGAGTACGGAGATAATCCGCCGCCCGAAGTACTTGCCGTCTGTGCTATTTCGCCTTCAATAGATTTGCGCGCCGGCACTTATCTACTGAGCAAGCGTCGCAACTGGATTTATCAGAGAGATTTTTTGCACCGCTTAAGAATGCGCATCAGGATCAAGCAAAAGCTGTTTCCGGGTGGTTACGACATCAGCGGCTTGAGTGGCATCCGCACTATCAGGCAATTCGACGAACGCTACGTCGCGCCGGCATTTGGTTTTCGTAATGCCGATGATTACTACGCCCAGGCCAGCTCGTTTCCCTACCTCGCTCGGATACGCATTCCCACGCTAATCATTCATGCCGAAGACGATCCCTTTGTTCCCTTCTCGCCGCTGCGCGATCCATCAATCGCCGCGAATCCTTACGTACTTTTGATCGCTACTGAACGAGGCGGGCATGTGGCGTTCCTATCGGCGAATCGAGAGGAGCGGTTCTGGGCCGAGAATCGTTTGGTCGAGTTTTGCGAGAAGGTTGCCGAGAGCGCTGCGCTGAACGGGTCAGAAGCCCGACCGTAAGGGAGGGCTCCGATGATTCGCAACAACGTCAGGCATCCCTCAAGCATCGTTCGCGGCTTTGCCGCCGCCCACTGCGGAAAGCCTATGGCTTTCCGGCCACCCTCCATTCTTAAAGGAGGCTATGCCTCCGCCCAGGAATTTGAACGGGCACTGAAGAGATTCCAATAAACTGCTTGATTTCTTGCAAGGAAGCGATATACTCCCGCGCCGTAAGCCTCGCAAGCTTCTGGTTCTCAGTTAACATCCCAACCCAGGAGGAGACAGTATGGCTCGTAAACCGCGAACCTCAGTGGTTCTTGAAACAGCCCGACAACGCTTGGTCGCACTCAAATCCATAGCTCTAGCACCCAATTTCGGTGGCAATTCCAACGCAACAGGATTCCCACGGGAGTCATTCGAGTTGCGATCTGCTTTGCTGCTTACTGCTCGGGGCTGGCTGCCTAATGCCGTTCACGACCAGCAATGAACCTTCGCTACAGTCGGGGAAAGGCAGGTCACTCATACTTTCGCAGGGGGGTAGGCTACTTGCGGTCAACCGCGAGCGAACTCATCTTCTGAGTCTGGGAAGCAGACGGTGGCCTCCGAGCCGAGAAATTGAAGACCGGCATATCACCGGAACGAAATCTACGGAAGATGGATTAATCACGAGGGAAAACAGATGAAACAAATCAATTGGCCAAAATGGAGATTCTTGGCGCTCTTGATAGCTCTGGTCCTCGCTGGAATTGCCCTTTCGATTTATGGATCAAGATTTTGGGGGCATCCAGCAGAGGCCATCGGTGATGCCTTGATTATCGCTGGTGCCTTGGGGTTGACTGTAGACGGTTATGTAAAGTCGCACTTGCTCAAGGAAGCCTCTCAGGACATCTCGCATTACCTGCTTGGTTATCACTTGCCGGTTGAGATTCAACAATCGATCAAAAAACTCATGTTTACAGAACGAATTAGCAGAGATCTTCATCTGTATTACAAACTAACTCAGGCGAAAGACAATGCAAACAAAGTATTAGTTGAATTAACACTCAGTTACAGTGTGGAGAATCTCAGCTACAACAAGTTTTCCTATTTCCAATACTTTTATCAGGAATCGATTTACTCTCCCCGTTTTATCGAATTGCGATGTGATTCGTCCGAGCCGGAGTCCAGATATTGTATCCAAGAAGAAGAACTGATTCTGCAGGCTAAAGCCCAGGAAGACGCCTTTGAGATTAGAGTAAAGGGGCCCAATATCGAACTTCCGCCACGCAGCTCCGAGCATGGATCTTCGTATCAATTCACGACAAAGTGTATTTCCCTCTATCCAGAGGACTTCACCGAGGTATTTGTATTTGATTATCCGTGTCTTGGTGTATTCATTAAAGCCGAGTACCCGGCCAATTTTGTGTTTGAAGGGCCAACAAAACCGGATAAGGTCAACCGTTGGTACTACCCACGTCTTTTCCTCGGCGGGGAGCAACTCACTATGCGCTGGCGAAAAAGGCGAAAATCAGACGGCTAACACCAATACAGCAACCGAATTAGGAGCCAATGTCATTTCTCAATTTTCTTCAACAATCGATCAGCATGGTTCCGGGCGATCAGGGGAATGTGTTCGTCGGTGCGCAATTCGTGCAACAGTGGGACGAGTTGCATGGGGTCGGAAAGCCCGTCTCGCGTCAGCAGCGTTTCCATCAGCTTCATTAACTGAGGGGTGTTGAGTGGCTGTAGCTCGCGCGCCAGCTTAAGGTCGAAAATCAGGATGGCTTGATCCGACACGCGGCGATATTCATTCGCCAGCGACCACGCCTGCTTGTTGATGCTCCAGTTAAATTCGGCAGTGCGCTGGCGCCGGCCATCGTCCATCCGCAAACGATAGGTTCCCAGGTGCGCAAAGTTCTTAGGCGACTGATAGTTTTCGTCTGAGTCCAGAAAACGCAGCTCTGTCCAGAGACCGAGGATGCGGCCCAGCGCACCGACCGACAGCTCTATGGGTTCGACAATCGGCGTTTCTTCGCCTTTGCGCTCAAACGTAATCTTGCCGCGGCCCTGTGCATCATGCTCGATCACAATGTGTCGGATGATGAACTGCGGCTGCGCAAAGTCATACGAGTAGCGGGTCGGATCGGGTGGCTTCTTATTGTCCTCGCGACGTTGTGGACTTGGTGTCGGTTCTGCTGTAGGGCGATCGTTGCGTTTGGTTTCCTGGGCGAAAGACACCGCAGAGAGAGCCAGGAGCAGCAGCGTCGCCCATGACAAGATCCTCAAACCTCGCCTCATCGGAGGATGGCGGCCGTTGCGCACGCCCGGCGCTACCAATGTTGGATCCGCTTCGCGGGTTCGTTGAATTTGCTCTATCACGAGAATGGATATTGTAGCCGCAAAAGACGATCCACGAAAACACACGAAATAAAGAGTAGTGCCCTAACTGATGGATGAGGTCAGTACCGAGAGCAGTAGCAACACTCACCAATGCTGATCTTAGACGCTCTCAGTGGTCAGCTTCGACAAGCCGGTGACTTTTGTGCAAAGCCGATTAGATGCTATTCAAAGCGGACAGAGACTAACTTGGATACGCCGACTTCTTCCATGGTCACGCCATAAAGCGCGCGCGCGGTTTCCATCGTGCGTTTGTTGTGGGTGATAACGATAAACTGCGTACTTTCAGACATGGCGACAACTTTGCCGGTAAAGCGGCCAATGTTCGCTTCGTCGAGCGGCGCGTCAACTTCGTCGAGCAGGCAGAAGGGCGAGGGCCGATAGTGGAAGATTCCCAGGACCAGGGCCAGGGCGGCCATGGCCTTTTCACCGCCAGAGAGCAACAGCACATTTTGCAGGCGCTTGCCGGGCGGCTGGGCGATGATGTCGATGCCGGATTCGAGCGCATCGTCGGTGTCGATTAAGCTCATTTCACCGCGGCCACCGCCGAATAGTTCCTTGAAGAGCTCGCTGAAATTCTGATTGATCTTCTCAAACGCATCGCGAAAGCGCTCGCGCGATCGCCGCTTGATCTCTCGCAGGGCTTCTTCAGTAGCCGCAATCCCCTGGGTGATGTCGTTGCGTTGCGTGGTCAGGAACGCCAGGCGCTCGTCGGCTTCGGAAAGCTCTTCGAGGGCCATCATGTTTACGGCGCCAAAATTCTCCAGGCGCTCGCGCAACTCCTCAACGCGTGTGCGTTCGGTCTCTAAATCAAACTCGGCGCCGATAATAACTTCCCGAGCCAGCTCTTCCAGGCTCTGACTCAATTCGTTGGCGCATGACTCGCGCACAAAGTTCACCCGCGCATGGGCCTCGGCGCGCTGCACTTCGACGGCCGCCCGCGCATCGCGTGACGCGGCCGCGGTGCGATTCAGCTCGGCCAACTCCGTGGCCTGGGCGTCGGCCCGTTCGCGCGCCGCAGCCAGACGGGCCGTGGCGCCGGCAATCTGCTGCTCTTCGCGCGCCTTCTCTTCGTCTACTGAAGCCGCGAGCCGATCAATCTCATTGATTGAGTTACTTAGCTCGTCGATGCGGGATCCAGCCTCGCTCAATTCCATTTGGTGGCGGGCGATTCGCGAATTGACCTCTTCACGCTCAGCCTCCAGCCGGCGCAAATCCGACGCAGTCGAGCGCCGGCGTTCGGCGGCCGCGGCGGCTTCGGCGCGCTGCTGATTGAGCAACTCGCTGCTGCTTTCGGCTTCCTGCTTGATCCCGATCAGTGTCTTTGCGGTCTGTTCGATTCTTTCCTGGGTAGCGCGGCGCATGGTTTCCGCCACTTCAGCTTCGCCCAGAGTCCTGATCCGGCTTTCTTCCACGTCGCGATGTTCCTGATTCAGACGCTCAGTGTCATCGGTTATTACGCGCATGTGCCGCTCAGTGCGCTCAACATCCTGTTGCAGGGTCCCGGCATTAAGTTCGCGCGCCATTACTTCGCGTTCTTCGCGAGCAATCGACGCATTGAGTAACACCACCGATTCTTCCAGACCGGTGAGACGGCCCCGTGCGTCCTTTACCGCGACCTCGGCGACGGTGAGTTCGGCGGCCAGATTTTCGGCGCGGGTTTCCAACTCGCGCAGTTCGCGCTTGAACGTGAGCAGGCCCGCGCCTTCCTCCAGCGCGCGGCCGTTGCCGGCATTGACGAATTGCCCGCCCGCCACCCAGTCACCATCGGTGGTGACGAACATGTCGCCGGTGGCTAAAGATAACGCCGTAGCGTCGTCGAGGGTGTCCACGATCCGGGCATTCATTCTCTCGGACAGAGTGCGTTCGAGCACCGTCAGTAATTCGGGTGGCGCGTTCAGAATATCGCCAACGCGCGGCCCATCGATCCCAACAGGAACATACTGCGGTCGCGGGTCAGCGGCGGTCCTGGTTCCGATGTACGTCAGGACGTCGGTTTCGTCGCTGCCGCCGTGAAAGCCGGTAACCAAAAAAGTCGCCCGTCCGGCCTGATTATTTTTCAACCATGCCGCGGCGCGAATCGCGTCTTCAGACGTCGGGACCAGAATTGATTGCAGCGAGGAACCGAACACACCCTCGACGGCCCTTTCCCAGCGCGCGTCGACCTGCATGGCGTCGGCCAGGGTGCCGATCAAATGAAACGCTTCGCTTTCATTTGCCGAGAATGCTTCCTGCACCGCCAGCGAATAGTGGGCGCGACGCTGATCGAGTTCGTTAAAGCTCTCCAGCCTGTGCAGCGCCCGCGAGTGATCATCGCGCACCCGGCTCTGTTCGGCGTCCGTATCGGAAACGCGCTCATGTCCTTCGATCACTGCCTTGACGGCCGTTTCGCGCTCGGCAGTCAACCTGGCCAGCTTCTCGCGCGCAGCGGCAATCTCCTGGTGAAGCTTCCCGGCCTCCGCGGTTCGTTGGGCGTGGGCCGCGGCAGCGCGTTCCCCTTCTCGCGCCAACCCTTCGGCCTGCTGAGTCAGTTTCTCGAGCGAATTCTCAAGTTGCCGGGCCAGCTCGTGGAGCCGTTCCGCCGCCGCCGTGTGCGTGAGCAACTCAAGCCGGGCGGTTTCGATTTCACGCTCGGCTTGCGCCACTTCCGAGAGTTTTAGCGCATGTGCTTCCTCGGTCGACCTCAGCGCGATGGTGGCTTGCTGATTATCGGCGTCGAGTGTGGCATCAAGCCGGCGCAAGCGTTCCAACTCAGACTCAACCACTATCAAACGGGCGCTGAGAGCCTCGACTTCTCGTTCAATGTCAGCGCGCCTTTTGGTTAAAGTCTCGACCTGCTCTTCCTGATAGACGCGTTCGCGGATACGGCGGTCGCGCTGCAAGGCGGCGTCAGCCACCGCTGCGCGCACCTGCGCCAACTCGTCTTCCAGCGTTCGGGCAGCTTGAGTCGCGGCCCGGCTGTTTTCTTCGCGCTCAGCCAACTCGGCCGCCAGTCGCTGATCTTCATCGTTCGCGCTGTCGAGATGGACCTGGGTTTGTTCCAGCAGGCCCACGAGGCTCTGCTCTTCGGCAACATAAACGCGCCGCAGAAGTTCCCGGAGCTCTTCGCGTTGAATGCGATACCGGCGGGCTTTGGCTGCCTGTCGCCGCAGGCTGTTAACCTGGCGCTCGATCTCCGCGATGATGTCTGAGACGCGACTGAGATTACCGCGCGCGGATTCCAGCCGCGCTTCCGCTGCTCGCTGCCGGACGCGAAACTTGGTGATCCCCGCCGCCTCTTCAATGATGGTGCGCCGATCCATCGGCTTGGCCGAAAGGATCTGGCCGATGCGGCCCTGCTCGATGATCGCGTAATGACCGCCGGCCAAACCGGTGCCTGAGAAGAGATCCTGGATGTCACGAAGGCGGCACGGGCGATCGTTGAGCAGGTATTCGCTTTCGCCGGAACGGTAAAGACGACGGGTAACTGAAACTGCTTCACCCGGCGCAAACTCCAGCGCGAGATTGCGGCGACGCCAGTGACGATGATGGTGCGCGGCCGGTTTTGCGGTGACTACAGTTGCTTCAGTTTCAACCGGACTGGTTGTTTGGACTGCTTCGGCTGTCTCAGGAGTCGGAGTATCTGCTTCGCTTGCGACGACGACCGGCGCGGCGACTTCTATTTCTTCAAAAACCGCCGTCTGCTCGTCGATGTGTTCAAGCGTTGAGTCGATGTCCTCGATGTCCGGCTCGGGCTCGATGTACTCATCGCGCACCATGTGGAGCACGACTTCGGCCATGCCGCTGGGCTGACGGTTGCGCGACCCCTGAAAGATCACGTCCTTCATTTCCGCCCCGCGCAGGTGTTTTACGCGCTGCTCGCCCAAGACCCAGGCGATGGCATCGGCGACATTGCTCTTGCCACAGCCGTTTGGGCCGACAACCGCAGTTATACCTTCACCTGTAAAGACGAGGTCAGTATGATCCGCGAAGGATTTGAATCCCGTGATTTCGAGACGTTTAAGCTTGAACATCGGTGTCCGTCATTTGATGCGGGGGGTGACGGGCATCAAAGGCGACTTTTCGCAGTGGCAATATAAAGGCCTGTCGCCCACATGTCAACAACAACTTGAGCCGAGGAACTTTAAGTGGCGGGAAGCACCAGCTTTAATCCGTCAGACGTCCCGCTCATAAGGTGCCCTGGCACGACCGTGAGGGAGGGCTCCCTTTGGAAATTTTTTGAGCCCTCCCTCACGGTCGGACTAGTGCACCGGTGATTTTGCCCGGACCACCCAAGGGGCGACTGTGAGTCTTAGCGCGCAGGCGTTTGTTGGGAAGGCTTTGAAGGGTTGGACGCGGCCCGTTGCTTCAACATGTAGTTGATCCCCTTGCGAAGTCCTTCCGGATTGGTAGCTTCGTACCGCAGCATATTGCCGTCGATGAAGACGGTCGGCGTGCCGGTCACGCCTGAGGCCGTGCCCCGTTTCATGTCGGCGGCGATCCTTCCCTCAACTTCGCTGCTCTGTAAGTCGCGGGTGAATTGATCGACGTTGAGCTTCAGTTCGCGCGCATAGGAAGTGAAGACTGGAAGTGGGTCGGCAAGTTCTGCCCACGCCTTTTGATTGACATAAAGCCGGTCATGCATCTCCCGGAACTTGTTCTGATTGCGCGCCGCTTCCGCCGCACGAGACGCGGCCATGGCATTCTTGTGTATCTTCTCCAATGGAAAATGGTGAAATACAATCCGCAGTTGATCGCCGTACTCCGCCTCGATTTTCTCAAGCTCAGGGTACAGCTGGCCGCAGGGCGGGCATTGGTAGTCACCATACTCATCAAGGACTACGGGCGAGCTGACCTTAACATTTGGCTTGGTTAGATCGGCAGGAGCCGACGCGGGCTGAGCCGCTGAGTTATTGCCGGGCTGCGCCGTCGGGCTGGCGTTCGCGTCGTTACTGTTTACACTTCGTCGCCACACCGCCAGGGTGATGCCCAGGGCTCCGGCCAGGACAAACAGGATTATGATGAACGGTAGATATCTCTTCATGCGGTGCTTTACGAATCAGCGGCAGGACTAAGGTCTTTTCTTCGATTAGAGTTTGGGAATCAAGCACTCTTTCTTTCTTTGATTTTCATGTCGGGATGACGCGCAAGGAAGCCCCCGCGTTTCATTTTATAACGACCGGGCTTCAACGTATCTTCCTGGTCGATTCCGGCAGCCAAGTCTCTATAGTAGTCTTCCTCCGAAATCTCGATGGTCACATTCTCGCCGTCGTCTTCAATAACGGAAAAGACCAAGGGTCTATCTGTCGATGCTTCGCTCATAGATGTTCCTCTCTGCCTTATCGGCTTTTCGCGCCGAAATGATTCGCACTAAATCACCAGCACGTTCCGCATAGACGACGTATAATAATCGTCGACTTGATAGTCCTATAATAAAGAAACGCGCCTCTTCGGTCGAGTGGACTGCGTCGTACTCCTCGAGGGCGTTCGGATCGTAAAAAACCTCAGTCGCCTCACCGAAACTAACGCCGTGCCTTTCAAGATTTGCGACGGCCTTCTCATCGTCCCATTCAAATCTCACGACTCGTCATCCTTAGCCGAGCAACGTCGTTTACGAATGCACCGCGACCCGCGGCATCTCGCGGCCGTCGCCTCCTTCCGCGGGCGTCAACACTCTCAAAGGTTCTGGCCACTCGACTGAAGGGATTTTCGTGGGACCAAAGCGGCCGTCGCGGCCTTTCGATTTTTCCCGCAAAGCCTTCAAAACTTTTTCCGGCGTGATCGGCACTTCATCAACCCGCACGCCGACGGCGTTGTAAACCGCATTGGCGACGGCCGGCGGAACCGGCAGCAAAGGCCCCTGCCCCACCTCCTTCGCGCCAAATGGTCCGTTGGGATCCGGGTCTTCGATCAGGAAAGTCTTCACATCGCACATCTCGATCGTGGTCGGACTCTTGTATTCCAGCATCGAGGGAAACTTGTGCACCACATTCCGATTGCCACGATAGGCCATCTCTTCCATCAGAATCTCGCCCAGCCCCATGTAGACGCTGCCTTCAACCTGGCCCATGACCAGCACCGGATTGATGGACTTGCCGACATCGTGCGCGATCCAAATGCGCTCGACGACCACAATACCGGTGTCGGGGTCGACGTCGACTTCGGCCACGGCCGCGGAATAGCTGTAAGCCGGCGAAGGACCGACGCCCGCGCCTTTGTATTTTCCCGGCGAGCGTGGCGGTGTGTAAGACCCGACGGTCCCAATCGTGCCGAACTTTGACTCCGCCAGCACGACCGCTTCCGCGAACGAAACCCCGATCTCCGGATTCTCGACATCAAATGCGCGCCGCTCGGCAAAGGAAACATTCTCAATCGGCACGCTGAGCTTTTCCGCGACCGCCATCGTCAGAAGTTCACGCGCGCGTTCGGCAGCCTGAATCGCGGCATTGCCGGTCATCAGAGTTACGCGGCTGGAATAGCTGCCGAGATCAACCGGCGTCAAATCGGTGTCAGCCGTGATTACCCGAATGTCGAATGGGTCAATTCCCAAAATCTCGGCGACGATGTAAGCGAGAATTGAATCCGATCCCTGGCCAATATCAGTCGAGCCACACATCACGCACACGCCACCTTGTCGATCGAGCCGCAGTTGGACGCCTGACTGCGGCATGTTGTTCCAGTAAATCGGCAAACCCGCGCCGCAGATATACGAACTGCATGCGATGCCAATTCCCTTCCCGTAAGGAAGCTTTCGGTTGCCTGAGTCAGAACCCCGAGCTGTAGCGAGGGGATCCAGCCTTTCAACTTGAGTCTGCGATCCGGTCGCTACCGCTCCCGGTTTTGACCCGTTCCAACCAAACTTGTTCTGCCAATCAGATCCGCTAACGACTTTGTCGATGCAAGCGCCGAGGCCCATGCTGCCGATGCGCAGGTAGTTCGCCGTCACCGAATTCGGCTTGACCAGATGGCGTGAGCGCATTTCAGCCGGGTCCAGCTGGAGTTCCTCGGCAATCTTGTCAAGGTGAACTTCCAAAGCGTAACGCGGCTGCGGTGTCCCATGCCCTCGCTTCGGACCACATGGCGGCTTGTTGGTGAAAGCGCGCAAGCCTTCAAACTTATAGCGAGGCACTTCGTAAGTCACCGTCTGCAGCGCTCCGGTGTAAAACGTGCTCGCCACTCCATAGCTGCCGTAAGCGCCGCCATCAAGAAAAGACTTGAAGTGCATCGCAGTAATGGCGCCGTCTTTCTTCACACCGGTCTTAACGTGCATCAACACCGGATGGCGGCCGCGATGACAATAAAAAACTTCTTCGCGAGTAAGCGTGCACTTCACCGGACGGCCGGTCAGCATGGCCAGCCTTGCCACCACGACTTCGTGGTTAAAAGGATCGCTCTTACCGCCAAAGCCGCCCCCGTTAGGTGTGGCAATGACGCGAATATGACTCGCCGGAATCTCGAGAACTTTGGTTAAGGCACGATGGACATAATGCGGTGTCTGCGTCGAGCTCCACAGCGTCAGCTTCTGGTCGGCGTCGTAATGAGCAACGGCAGCATGCTGCTCCATCGGCAGATGGGTGTTGCCTTCGTAGAAAAAAGTGTCTTCGCGTACCAGGTCAGCTTCAGCGAACCCTTCCTCGACTTCGCCGAATTCCAAGCTTACCTTCTTGTGCACATTGCCGCCGTCGCCGTATTCGTGAATGCGCGGCTCGTCAATCATTACGGCTTCTTCAATCGATGAAATCGTATTCAATGGCTCGTAGAGTACTTCGATCAGGTTCATAGCGTCGAAAGCCACGTCTTCGTCGATAGCCGCGACGGCGGCGACCGGATCGCCGATGAAACGCACTTTGTCGATGCACAACGCGTGCTCGTCCTGGCTTACCGGAAGGATGCCGTAAGGAATAGGCAGGTCTCGGCCGGTAATGACGGCAAAGACGCCAGGCAATGCGAGAGCTTTGGAAACGTCGACGTGCTTGATTAGAGCGTGCGGCAGATGCGTGCGCAGAATCTTGCAGTAGAGCATGCGCGGCAGAAAGATATCGTCGGCAAACTTTGTCTGGCCGGTACACTTCGCCCGCGCGTCGACCTTGCGGAAGGGCTTGCCGACGACTTTGAGGGGCTTTCCGTTGTTAGAATGATCGTTAGGCATTCAAGATCCAAATAGCGAACAGCATGGCAACCTCTAAGGTCAGGAAGGCGGGTTTACCCCCGCCTGTCATTCGCTAGAGTCGAGCGGGGGCAAGCCCCCTTCCTAACCTGAGAGACTACTAAGCTTGAATCAAAGTCCATAAACTGACTCCTTGCTTAGCTCCATCTCTTCCCCGCGCATGCGCGCCGCGGCCAACTCCACTGCTTCATAGATTTTTATATAGCCGGTGCAGCGGCATAAATTACCCGACAGGGCTTCCTTGATTTCCTCGCGCGTAGGACTGGGCTCCTTATCAATTAATTCTTTTGCGACCAAAAGAAAACCGGGAGAGCAGTAACCGCATTGCGCCGCGCCCGTATCGGCGAAAGTGACCTGCAACGGATGCAGCTCGGCGCCCCCGGCCATGCCTTCAATCGTTTCGACGTCACGACCCTCGGCATCCAGTCCCAGCATCAGGCAGGAAAGGATCGCACGTCCATCGACCAGCACCGTACAAGTACCACACTCGCCAAGCTCACAGCCGTGCTTTGTTCCGGTAAGGGCCAGGTCTTCGCGCAAGACTTCGAGCAGAGTCTTGTGCGGCGCAAAGGCCACCTCGGCTGCTTCACGGTTTAGGGTGAACGAGATATGGGTTTTTTGATTCATCTTCTCTTGGCGCCTTTGCGTGAGGAACGATTCACGCCAAGGCGCAAAGACGCAAAGCTAATATCAAGCCACCGCTGCGTCCTGCTTCTTCGTCTTTCCCAGCACGACGTTGTCAATCAGACGCGTCTTGCCAACGTACACGGCCAGCGAAAGCAGCGCCGGTCGTTCGTCAATCTTATCCAACTTTTCGAAAGTGTCGGCGTCATTGGCGCTCACGTAATCAACGCGCGCCAGCGGTTCTTTCTCAATCGTGGCGCGAACCAGCTCGACCAGACGGGTCGCGTTATGCTCGCCGCCGTCGTACGCTTTGCGCGCTTGCGACAGCGCGTGGTGCAGGACCGCCGCGGCTTTCCGCTCTTCACTGCTGAGATACTTATTACGCGAAGACATTGCCAGTCCGGATTCTTCCCGGACGATCGGCACCACTACCATCTCAGCGGCAAAGGCCAGATCGCGCAGCATCTGTCTGATCACTGCCGTCTGCTGGGCATCCTTCTGGCCGAAGAAAACAAAATCCGGCTTAATCGTGTTCAGCAGGATCGCCACCACCGTCGTTACGCCCCGGAAGTGTCCGGGGCGAGATGCGCCCTCGAGTCCTTCCGACAGACGCTCGACCGAAACGTAAGTGGAAAAGCCCTGCGGGTAAATCTCTTCCACCGTCGGCGCAAAGACATAGTCGACATTGTATTCGGCCAACAAGGCAGAATCGCGCGTCAGATCGCGCGGATAAGCGGCAAAATCTTCAGCCGGCCCAAACTGTGCGGGATTAACAAAGACGGAAACCACGACTATGTCACACATCGCGCGGGCTTCGTGAATCAGGCTGAGATGGCCTTCATGCAGCGCGCCCATCGTCGGCACGAATCCGATGGTGCGGTTCTGCTCGCGGCGAAGTTTGCGCGCGACCGAACCCATTCGCTTGCGACGATTGATTATTTCCATAAAGATGGTCAGTTGTCAGTTGTCAGTCGTTAGTAGTCAGTAGCATCCTGATCACCGGCACAACTGACAACTGACAACTAACAACTGACCATACGAGTTCAAGTCTGGCTGGACCTGTCTACCTTCGTCGTTTCAATCTTCAATTCTTCAGCAGCTTCCGCGGGTAGACCGTAGGACTCTTTATCAGACGGGTAAGATCCGTTCCGCACGTCTTCGGCCCAACGCGTTACCGCACTGGTGATGGTCTCGCGCAGGTTGGCGTACTCGCGCACAAAACGCGGCAACTTTCCGAAGGCCATGCCGACCAGATCGTGAAACACCAGCACCTGAATATCACAGTCGACTCCCGCGCCGATGCCGATGGTTGGGATGCGGACACTTTCAGTGATCAGTTTCGCGATTTCGCGTGGCACCAACTCAAGCACGATGGCGAAGGCGCCGGCTGCTTCCAGGGCGTAGGCATCCTCCAGCAGTTGTCGTGCGGCGTCCGCCGTCTTTCCCTGAACGCGATAGGTGCCGAGCTGATTAATCGATTGCGGGGTCAATCCGATGTGACCCATGACAGCAATCTCTTCATTGACCAGACGCTCAACCAGCTTGACGCGTTTCTGTCCGCCTTCAAGTTTCACGGCTTCAGCGCCGGACTCTTTAACCAGGCGCAAGGCCGCGCGCACTGTGTCGTCCGCGCCGGTATGAAACGATCCGTAGGGCATGTCTGCTACCAGCAGCGCTCTCTGCACGCCCCGACGCACAGCCTTCACATGAATCAGAATATCTTCGAGCGTTACCGGGACGGTGTTGCCGTAACCCAACACCACGTTGCCCACGCTGTCGCCCACCAGAATGATGTCGATGCCCGCTTCATCGACTATGCGCGCCGTCGGATAATCATAGGCGGTCAGACACACCAGACGCTCGCCCCGTTCTTTGCTGGCTTTCAAAGAGGGCGCCGTTACCTTCTCCGGCCGTTCAGGCTTTAGATATGGCATCGATTTTCCTCACGCTGAGATTTGAACCGCGGTCAAATTATAGGGTAGGGGCATAAGGGCCGCAACCCGGTTGTTGGGAAGCCCGT
>Ga0307468_100000095_pt1 | contig 21751 bp, 25 predicted proteins | sample atmdna_FD_203085 | JGI IMG/M metagenome (GOLD analysis project Ga0307468, IMG submission 203085) | Hardwood forest soil microbial communities from Morgan-Monroe State Forest, Indiana, United States - atmos_gases AM2C_05 | ecosystem: Environmental > Terrestrial > Soil > Temperate forest > Bulk...
TGCGCTTCTCAAGCCAGGCGATGTGCGCGCCGATGTCTTTGGCCACCCTCGTCAAATGGGCCACCCCCGACAAACGATTCTTCTCAGCCACCAGCATCTCGACCAACTGGCGACGCCGTACCAGAAGGGCTTCGAACTCTTGCGCCTGCTTCGTCGGCAACTCCCGAAGCGGCGGCTTGATGGCCTCACCAAAGTGGGCAAGCACTTGCGCATCCACCCGGTCGGTCTTAGCCAACTGACCCGTTGCTTTAGCAAAATCACGAGTCTGACGAGGATTGACCACGACAACCGGCAAGTCGGCAGCCGCCAACACCGAGACCAGCAGGGCTTCAAGCCCACCGGTCGCTTCAACGACAATAAGCTTGGGAGCAACCTCCTGCAGTTGAGAGATGAGCCCCGCCAGTGCCTCAGGCTGATAATCAAGCGAGGAGTGAAGATCGAGAGGGCGGACATAAAGATCCAGCGAGGCTTTGGAAACATCAATGCCAACAAAGTTAGGTGTAGGAGAAGACATCATCAACCTCCGAGCAAAACCGGTCTTGCGGATACGGGCTCAAAGGCCCAGGCAACTGTTCGGTTTTATATGCCAAGGGTGTGGCGACCAAAGCTCTGTGGCGGTTTCGACAAACCAAGACACTACCGATCTGCCACACCCATCTCACGCCTGAGATCATACGATCCGGGCTTCAAAAAGAACATACAAGTACATTAGAACAGTTACAGTCGCAGAGAGAAGAAGCCTCACAGAAACTGACTCAATTGCAGGCTAGAGTGAAACAATTGCAAGGCCTGGCTTCAACCTCATCGTCGCCTGTTGAAATAAAGCAAGTTGTCAGAGAAGTTGGGGAATCCATAAACGCGCTTAATGACTTAAACAGACAATCTGCTACTCAGTCTGAAGAGGCTACCCAAAATCTACAGGCTTTGAGCGCAAGATTGGCCGAAGGATCGGCGCCACTTCCGGCATTTGCAATCATCGCATCCTACCAAACACGACAAGGCGCAATAGATGCTGGTAGAGAATTACAGACAAGGAAGTTGGAATACCCTGTAGAAGTTTATCAACGAGATCCACGTAGGTTTGCGCTGACCTTGGGCGGCTATCTAACACCCGAAGAGGCCAACAAGAGAGTGAGCTATGCTAAGCAGCAAGGGCTTTCAAAAGATGCGTATGTCCGCTCTGCAAAAGACTGGGGGAGTAATCTTTTACAGTAAAGAGAGCATTAAGGCGTTTACTCTTTGGCAGATGTTTGACATATGAACCTTCTTGCTTTGTTCACCGTGCGCCTGACATAAGCCCGGCGCGACCGCGCAGGCAAGCCAGCCGCTTTCAGGCTGACGCGCGCCAGTTCACCCATCACCATGTCGAGGCTGTGGCCGCGCTTCAACGCCGTCGCTGCCCAGGCGAAGTCCACCGCGCTGCGATCAACTTTACCTGCGGCATTCAGCCGAGCCTTGCGCACGAACTCGCCATAGTCAGGTAGGAACACTTCACGATCACCTGGCGCACGTCGAAGAGAATGAACTCAGGGGGGGATCGTCCTCCGCGATCAGCATGCTGATTACCTATACCTCGCCCACATGAAACAAATCGACTCTAAAACTCATTCAAGTTTGTGAGCACGAGGGCTTCTTTTTTCTTCTTCCTGCCTTTCCAAGTGCCTAGTGGAGACTGTGGCTAAAAAGAATCAGGCGCTACGGGGCTAACTGCGCTAGGCTTTCAGGGCTTGCGCCACCCACAGGTGCAGGAAGTCTTTGGCTCAAATTACATTTGGAGGATATAGCCTATGCCTACGGATCAACAATACAAGATCTCCGCCTCATCGCTGAATCTAAGGTCGGAGCCTATCGTCGCACCCCGGACTCTGGTGGCCACACTTCCTCATGGCCATCCGGTGACCAAGCTTGATGAAGCCAATGACGCCAATTGGTGGAGAATTTCGACGGCGCTCCAGGGGGCCTCTGTAGAAGGCTTTGTCAACCGTAACTACCTGACTCTCGCGTCGGATTTTACGGAGCCTCCCAGTCAGAGGGGGATTAGAGATGTCCACTTGCAGACCAACGACCGTATCCTGCGCAGCCAGACCGGCGGCCGCGCTTTCCCACTCAACGAGGATGGGCGGCCGAGGCGCGACGGAACCACCGCCGCAGACCGGGCCGGCCAGTTGGGCGATATTATTAACTGGTTAAGGGTGGACCAGAGCCGCAGATACCTGCCGGTCGGCGGGACAACCTTCTGCAATATCTACGCCTACGATTATTGCTACCTGGCGGGCGTGTACCTGCCGAGGGTATGGTGGACGCGCAATGCGATAGCGACCCTTGCTTCCGGCGGCCAGGTCTCTCCGCAGTATGGCACGACGGTGACCGAACTCAATGCCAATAGCATCTACAATTGGTTCGAAGAGTTCGGGGCTAATTTCGGCTGGTTGCGGACCTTCGACCTGACCGTGTTGCAAGACGCCGCCAACGCTGGCAAAGTCTGCATTATCAACGGGCAGAGGACCGACCTCAACCGGCCGGGCCATATCTGTCCGGTCGTGCCGGAGGTGCAGAGCCACGCGGCAGTGCGCAGGGGAGGGGCGGTGACCACGCCCTTGCAGAGCCAGGCGGGTGCGAGCAATTTCCGCTACGGGGGGAGGGTATGGTGGACAGGGGCTCAGTTCCGTAGATTCGCCTTCTGGGTTCATGGGTAATATTTGTAGTGAGGACATAACGCCCGCCAACGACAAGGTTGGCGGGCGGCTCAGGTAAGACTCCTCTGCGCCTTGCTCACCGTGCGCCTGACATAAGCCCGGCGCGACCGCGCAGGCAAGCCAGCGGCTTTCAAGCTGACGCGCTCAAGCTCCATCATCACGGCCTCAACGCTTTGGCCGCGCTTGAGTGCCGTGGCTGCCCATGCATAGTCCACCGCGCTGCGATCAACTTCACCTGTTGCAGTCAGCCGGGCGTTGCGCACGAACTCGCCATAGTCAGGTAGGGACACCTCACGATCAATTGGCGCCCGTCGCACAGAAGGAACACAGGGGGGCTTGCCTGACGATGCGATCATCCCGATATCGCGCAGCTCGGCCACATCAACCACACGCCCGCGAGCCGCGTCCAGCCGCACCACTGGATAACCCGCCTCTTGATAGCACTCTTTTACATTGAGCGATCCGGCAAGCCTGGTCGCGCCGTTCGCGCCGGTATCAGCGCCGATTACTCGCTTCAACTCGCGCTCGATCTCTTCATCAGTGCCGCGCAAGCATAGCCACGCCTGATAGCTCCCAGGCGACGTTTCCACCGCCCTGAAGGCACGCCTCTGCACTTTCTCAAGCTTCACTGCGTCCAAATCATCGAGCTGCACCAGGCGCAGGCCCGGCGCGCGGGGTCTGACGATCAAATTCAGCCTCACGCGCCCGCATCTATCAAGCATCTGGGGCAAGCTCTCACGAAATTCACTCACCGGCACGCTTCCCCAGAATCCCGCAATATCGCGCTCGCCTGTTCCCATTACCTCACCGACCAGCGATACATCAAACGACTTCGCGCCAACTTGTTCAAAACACGAGACATCAGCCAAAGCATCAGCCAACCTGTCCAGGGGGGTGGTGACAGATTTGTCCGAGGCGAGCGCCACATCGAGCGCCCCCTCATCCAAAGGCGAGTTGCCCCCCTGTGTTTGTCCACTCCTATCTGTATTCGAGGAGTGGACAGATTTGGCTTGCGGCCGAGAGGGGTGAAGGGATTTGTCCATAGGCGGCGCGCTCACCTGGCCGCTCGCTTTCGAGAAGGGCGGCTCAGGTACACGCGCCTGCACCTGCGAGTCTCCGCCGGATGGGATGAATGAAAAGCCGGGCGGCGTGACCGCTGGTTGTGGGGTATGGACGCGCTTGTCCACAGGATCGGGATTGGAGAGCCACGTCGTCGTCGTGCGCGCCTCGCGGGAAGTGTGTGTGTTTGTTTGTGCAAGCTGGCTCCGTAGACTTCGCGCGCCCCGCATGTTCTACAACATCACTAAGCGCCGCCTGCATTCGCTCGATTGCGTCAGTGTAGTGCTGCTCGGCTGAAGCGATCACCTTGTCAGCGTCAAACCCGGCCTTGCGCGCAAGCAGATCGAGGTTCTTCTTAAACAAACTTTCGATGGTCGCGAGGTTGCGCTTGATGACGGCGCTAGAGTCTTTGCGCGGCCTGCGGAAGCGCTCGCGCTTTGCTTGCCCACCCGGTAGCCCGGCGATAACGATACGAGATGCAGCCTCCATCGCGCGGTCGGGGTTAGCACACCAGTTGGGATCACTCTCGGCTTCTTTAAGCAGAAGCCCTGCGGCAGTCAGGAGCGGTGCGCGGTAGCGTGAGTCATGGTTGTTGCGCTCGTCGTCCATGCCCCCCGGCTCGCACTCGATGAGGGTGAGGCCCGCCTTCTCCTGCCAGGCAAAAAAGCCCTTGCGCTGGCGCTGTGTCCATTTCTTGAGGGCGATGCTTGAAGCGTCGTCTCTGCGATCTGCCATCGCCCGTTTGCCTAAATCGAGGTCGCGGGCTTCAAACCAGTGGTCTGCTGCTGCGGCAGGTTCTAGGCGAGCGGAGGCTGCGCCGATCACCGCATCAACGGAGGCGCGGAAGGTCGCAGGCACACCTGTAGCCGACAAGATGAAGTTCACCGCATCGGTGCTGCGGCTTACGGTGTGCGGGCCAATGCCCAGCGGGTGTAGTGGTGGGTCTGAAGCCGTGCGGGCGCTGAGGAGTGCCCTGAGCGCGTCTCCGGCGTTGACCGGCGCAGGTGGTGCGTTTATAGTCGCCATGACTCCTCTCACAAGGGATGGTCAAACGCTGGGGTGCCGGTTTACTTTCCAAGGCAGGCCGGCTCTCAGCGCTTTCTGTACAATCAAACCACTCTTAATAATGGCAATCGCAATGCATCGGAGTTCGGTAGCAAAACATTTGCATTGGGATCATTCAACTGCTCTATTATCCGTCTGATCTCCACACTCTGGGCTCCTTCCAAAAAGCGAAAAGATGATGCCTTTAGGTATTCATGGCAGGAGTCAAATGCGAGCCAGCGACGCTCAAGGGATTCTGAAACCGCGCCAGTCGTATTTGAACCTGCGAAGATGTCTACTACTAAGTCTTTCTGTTCTGTCAGCATTTTGATAAAGAATCTCGGCAACTCTTCAGGAAATCGCGCCGGGTGTCTCTCAATATCAAACTCCTTGCAAAGCCTTAGATAGTTAGAATTACTATCAGTATTAGGAATCGAGAGTAGATTTGATGGTATAGCCCCTCCATTATCTTTACCGAAGTTTGCTCCAATATCATGGCCGGATGGTCTTTTCTTTGGCATGTAAAAGCTCTCTGGATCTGCAATCAGTTTTTTCATTCGTTCAGAATATGGAGCTAGGACGTTTCGCACATCTGCCTTGGGCCACTCTGTTTTGCTAAGCCACCATACCGTGTTGACAGAATCCTTGGCTCTAATCTTTTTCTTGTTTACCCATTCAATCGGAGAAGGCAGCTTTGCCGGGTTGAACCAGTAGAAGTCCTCGGCCAGATGAAATCCTACTTCGTCACATAGGCAAATCAAGACACGGAAATTGTACAAAGAACGTGACGGAATTTTAGACCTATACGCGCCTCCCAGATCGAGAACGAAACTGCCGGTGTTTTTCAAGACTCTGAATACTTGCTCCCCGAAAGGCTTGAGCCACGCGACATACGCAGTTTCCTCAACATTCCCATATGTCTTCTGTCGCTGTAGAGCAAATGGGGGAGAGGTGATTACCAGATCAACACTGGCATCCTCCAACTCAGCAAGTAATTTCAAAGAGTCGCCAACGAAGGCGCTCCCCTGTTCAGTCCGGTAGATCGGCACCATTTATTAATCCTTTCAGTATTCCTCTAAACCATGAACCCAACTATCTAAGAGTTGCCACAAAACACTGGCTGCGAAATGAACTTCCGGGTCTCGTTCAGCCAATTCATCAACGCCTCCCCCTATAAGGTTTTCTCGACCGAAGCCTGCAATGTAGCTAACCCACCTTCTCAAATTCATATCCGCCGCATTGCCCAAGAGTTCAGTTACATTGAAGCCGCCCGCTTTTGCCAAAGCCCAGGCAATTCCATCACGCTTTGTTGAATCTACGCCTTTGAAAGAATCAATAAGCGGCACTATTTGAGAGGGGGCAATTTTCAACAAAGCTCTTGCCGCTTCGATCTTTATTTCAAGACTTGTAAGATTGAATGTATTCACCAAAGCAAAAACCGTGTTCTGGGTTTTGAATTCCCCAAGCGCCCATGCCGCGCCAGCTCGAACTTCGCTATCACGATTGGCATCAGTCAAAACGCGAATGAGCAGACCTTCGCTTTGCGGGTCTGGTATTTCTGAGGTGACAATAACCGTTTCGAGTTGGATTGTTAGATATTGGCTATCAAGGCTTTGGGTCAGAAAATCCCAGCCAAAAGGATCTCCGTGAGCTGCCAAGGCTGCTGCTGCTTCAAGTTGAACGTATATGTCTTCTGCCGGGTCTTGCGCTTGTTGTCTAAGAGCCTCCATGCTTCTTTCGTATCCGCGAAACCTCAATGCCTTTGCTGCGGCGTATCGCTCACTTAAAGATGCACTGCCGAGTCGTTCCAGGAAAAATTCCTCACCTACATCCCTGTCGGGTGTTGGGTTTAAGGTTACCGGAACTGTTGCCGCAACAATTCGGTTCTGTGCAATAACATCACCTACGGCGCACAGGGGTAAGAGAGAAAAAGCCCTTCTTTTAAGCCTGTATGTTTGCTTTCGCCCGCCTGATCTCGTAGTGAGCTGGATGCTTGTTTCAGTGACCGCTGTAACTACCGATTCTTCCTTAGCCGCAGTGGATGACCATATTATGCGAATCTCAGAGCCTTCCTCTACACCTTTCGGTTTGGTGATTTGAATATGCTCTGCCGCCGCCGCTGCTCGCATATCTGCAACTTTTATGAAATGTATCGGCGAGGACACATCCCAGTCGACGGGAGCGTCTCCAGTTTGTTCGCATAGCGCCACTGCGACAAAGTCGTCGTCGCGCATGCCAGCATCCTAGGCACGATGAGGGTCCCTCAAAGAGTGCGACATTGAGATTTCAAGCTTGGTCTTCCCTCTGGATTCAAACCTCTGGCCACTTCTCAGACAAAGAATATCAGGCACTCGAACTTCTTGATTTTTATCTTCTTCCAAATTTTGTATCCGGTTGAACCTCTCTCCAGTTCGATGGGTTGAAAGCCGAGTTCTTGTAGCTTTTGAATGGTAGCCTTTGTCCCAGTTGCGCCTACAGCCAACTTTTGTAGGAAGCTCTCATCGCTCTTGAAATTGTTTGCAGGCACTCAATTATCCCCTTCCCCTTCAGCTTTCAGATCACGCAGCAGGTGCGCGAGATCACTCGAACTGTGCTGCATACTTGGCCGCCCGCGCTTGTTAGATATGTCCTGTGCCCGCTCTGAATATATACGAGTAAGCTCCGCCCATATTTTTATCTGGCGACTTCAAACCGAGAATTGCACTACCAGCCGCCAATATAGCAGCGATAGGATTTCCGGCGCTGAGCATCCAGGCCGCACCTGCAAGGCTGAGAGCAAAGGAAGCCGGACGCTTCCAGGATTTTCTAGATATCCTCTTGAGGTCACGCGCAATCTCTTGTAATTTGGCTTGGCGTTCATCAAAAGCAGAGGCTCTTTCTTCATCAGGCATCAGGCTCAACTCTTGGACGAATCTCTTTACGTTCCGTGCATATGTGCGATGCTCATGCAAGTATTCTTCGCGAAAGCCAAGAATTTCGTCGATGGGTACATTGGCAAGATCGACACCAACCGTCGCCAAGTCGAACGCGACCACCTTACGCATAGTAGGTGCGGTACGAATTGAAAGGAGTTCGCTAAGAGCCTCCACCAATTTAGGGCGGTCTGTTGTAGGCGAAAGATCCAACTCGAAGGTCCTGCCATGTGGCCTCAATATCTGAGATAGCAATACCAGCACCAATGCTCTGACCATTGGATGCATCGGTATAGAAACACCGTCTTCGCTGTCACGAGCTAACCCACGAGCTTTGAGTGCTGAAAAGATCATCTCTGCCAATCCAGCATCGCCAAACCCACCAAGCCGTGAATAAGACAACTCGTGAAATCTCGTGTCTTCCTTTGCTAATGGATCTAGAATGTCTGAAGTGATCACATCTGTCATCACTTCAGCCAGCTTAGTAATTGCAGCTTGGTCAACCACACTTTCAGCTTCTAAGTGAAGGGCCAAAAGTTTTTGCAAAAATGATTGTCAAAAGACTGATAAATACAGGCTGAAATGCAATCTTAATTGACGGAACTTTTGGCTACTCACTTAGGATAAGCAGCATGTCTCGTTCTGGAAGAGGTGTTGCTATGATCGGATCAAAAAGCTCTGGCTCATGCTTCTTGTAATTTGGAACGAGCAGCGCAATCCCGTCAAAAAACAATAATAGATTCTTGATCCAATCTCCGTGATGCCAAAGATGTCCTGGATAGTAGAATGCAAAATCTCGCAATGGATCTTTAGGTTTGGCAGGGAAATCTTCCATGATGTTTGGCCTCCACTTTACTTGCATCTAACAGATGCCTATATGAGGAGAAGGGCGCAGCATTTCGCGCTCTTCCTGCCTTATAGGTATGTCCTTCTTTCACTGCCCCTTGCGCCCGCGCTTGCTTGCGCTGGTTTTCTTCGCGCCTTCAGTTTTCGGCTTGCGCGGCCTACCCCTGCCGGGATTCTGATAGCCAGCAATATCGCTTTCAGGTATTTCCCAGTAATCGCCGCGCGGCGTTGAAACTCGCCTGGCATGAGGAAAGCGTTTCAGCTTCTCGGTCTCATCGTTCAGCCACACGCGAATACTATTCTCCGCAGCGCCCGTAATCTCTGATACCTCTTTTACGGTAAGCATTCTTCCTTCCTTCTTCTTCATAGGGCGGCACTCTATCGCAACCGAGCGCCAGCTATCAAGGCGGATTGTAACGCCAGCATTAGAAATTAATCAACAAGAAAAATTAATGTAGACATTATTTTGTTTTTGATAAAATATAACGTTAACATTATATTAAAATCATCCGACGATCTTTGACAACCCAGCGCGAAACCCAAAGGGTCTCGAATCCTACGCCTGACACGGTGAAACTGGCGGCTTTTAGGTTGCGGTGCTGATGGATGACGAGCGCAAAGCAGAGAGCCGAATGGTTCGCCCCTGCCGACAACACGCACACGAAATCATCCCTAAAAGATTAAAGGCTCAGGATGCTTGCAACACCCTGAGCCTGACAGCCAAGCCCGCGTGAACGGGCTTTAAAAGGAATGTCACGATGATTGAACTAAATCCCAAGCGATTCGTCAACGCCGCCGCGAAAGCCCGGCAAGTCAAACTCTACGTCCGCATGTTCGCCTGGCGGCAGTATCAGAGCCGCACACCGCAAGGCCACGTCTACACCGTGAAGTTTGAAACCAAAGCCAGCGGCGTCTACGCCTCCTGCAACTGCGCGGCGGGCGCAAAGAACCTGCCCTGCTATCACGTTGCCAGTGTCTACCCGATTGACATTGCCATCGTCACGATGCGGCAAGAACACGCCCGACAGTTTGAACAACCGCATGAAGCCCACCGCAGCATGCCGCCTGTCCTCGTCAAACCGCAGCCGCCGAGCCTTGGGCGCATCAACGGCATGGAGTTGTAGCCATGATCTGCGCTCTATGCTCCCAATCTATCGCGCCGGGTGATGTCAACCTCCATCACCCGGTTTACCGCTGCGACGGCGGCACTGTAACCCAGCCCACACACACGATTGCCATGTGCAGCTTCACCGCAGCCGCAATGACTTCGCCGAGTGGGGCAGGCGCGGCGGCCAGATTTCCGCGCTCAGCCGCCAGTGGGCTTTCAACCTCCGAGGCGTCAACGCGCACCCGGCCCACAACATCAACCGCCAGTTTCATCAAGCGATGTACGGACACTGCTCACAACCGGGACGGCAACTCAAAGCCGCCTCAGAAAGGGCACAGCGATGAATCCACTTTGCAAGCACTGTGGCGGGCGCACCTATCGCTGGGGCAATCGGCGCGGCTGGCAGACCTTGAAGTGCCTGGATTGCGGCAAGCAATTTCAGGTCGCGCCCTATGAAGCATCGCGCCCGACTGCCTGCTCGATGACCAACCCTTACTGCGTCACCTGTCACAACGTGATGAGGACGCATTGCCAAGACTATCGCGGGCGGCAGTATTTCGCCTGCCGTACATGTAAGACTCACTACATGGCGAGCAAGCGCGAGCGCCCGCCGCTAGTTCAGGATAACCCCGGCTGCGTCGCCTGCCACAACCTCATGCAGAAGCGCGGCTTTCAGAATGGCCAGCGATACTTCTACTGTCCGACGTGCAAGACCTACTATCGGGGTGGACGGCCAGCCCGCAACCAGGCGGCGCAACCGAGCGCCACCGCCAGAGAGACGCGCCAGCAGCAAGCCCGGCAGCTCGATGCTGCCCTGCTCGATCTGATCAGAGCGGCATTGCCAGCCGGCTTGCCCGCCGATCTGCGCGAGGAGGTGATGCAGGAGACGGCGGTTGCAGCGCTTGGCGGCGAGTTTGATCTGTCGGAGATGGCGCGCCTGGTGAAGCACTGCCGCCGCAAGATCAACCGGCTGAACGCCGACAGGTTCAGGTTCGTGTCACTCAGCCAACCGATCCCCAACTCTAACGGCCTGACCTACAGCGATGTGATAGCAGGCTGAACCGAGAATCAGCGCGCCGCGCCCGCCGCAAACCAAATAGACGGGTTCACTGAGGCAGGCGCGGCGCGACTGAGATTCTACCAGTAGGCGCTATTGGGGATTAACAAGACGTTCAATTCGTGTGGTTCGATTACGGCAGAGGCAAGCGCGATCACCGCGCCGGGTTTGTCTGTGACGATCACGAGCAGGTAGGACAGCGCGAGAAGCTGCTCATCAAAGATCAAACGAGCGAGCAGGCCGCTTGATGGTTCGGCCTGTTCGATGGAAGGGGTGAGCCATTCCACGAAATCAAAGCTTACGATACTCTACTCGCGAAAAAGGCTGCGACGGTTAACCACAAATCCATGGCAGTCAGGATGAATGGTACTGGGATGAGTATCCAATTCGCGTTCGGGGGGAACCGAATTGCCTTTTCGTATATGGCGTATGGGTGCTGTTCATCCTCAATGATGTCATTCAGCGCCATCTGGACAAAGAAGTGTGTGCGATAGATGGCCAACGCGAGCAGCAATGATACGACCGTCCCGGTCGCAAGTACTCCGGCCCTAATCCGGCAGTCGGGAATGTTGTACGAAGCCGCCACAAGGACAGGCGTAAATATCAGGAAGAAGCTGATTCGGTCCTTCAGCAAACCCTCCAGGTGCTTTCGCTCTGCATCGATTCTATCAATGGGTTTCATGGACTAACCTCCTATTCGTACACTCTCTGGTCGGGTGGCTTACATCAATCTCATGATCAGAAATCTAACAGACCGCACCAGCAGATGCGTCTAGCTTGCCATCAACCTCTGCGGATCGGCTTCAGCGGGCCGCGCTAATGTAATCTCAAGCACAGTGATTGTCAACGCAAAGCAAGATAGCTCACGCCTCAATTAACTTTCCCACTCAACCAATCGGCTCGCTCTCGGAGCGCGGCGGAGATTGCAGCAGGTTGATGACACAGACAATTGAAGTACGAGCGAGCCGCCTGCTTGCCTATTGGCTGCGGCTCGCCCGCCATCCCATCGCCTCCCTGTGACGACAGGACGCCCGCTATGAAATCACAAGCAGGTTTGCCAAGCAAGCGCATTGCGAAGTCAGGAATGTAATGCATGACACAAAAGAAGGGGATAAACCGCCGGGCGAAGAAATCACCGCCACGCACATATCGGCAGCCGCATACCGCAGCCGAGCTCGGCATCGTCTGCGCTGAGTGCGGTCAGCCTGCCGAGTGGTTCGACCACGAGCGCGGCAAGCGCGACCACCTGAAAGGGTTCATCTGCTCAAAGGAATCGCGCAGCGCAGGCAGCGACAAGCTGCTGGTTAACGAACAAGGAAGTGCGCCCGGCGCTTAACGGTTCGGCCTGTTCCAAAAGCGCAGCCCTTCCGTCTGCGCCGGGTGGCTGTGGCCTTTCACCCCAACACCCATCCAGAGCAGGCTGAATTTCTCTGTGACTGTTGACACACGGCGGTGTAGTAGATAAAACTACCGCAACACTTTTCTGAGATGGCATGCATCAAGCCATCTGTATCTGTGCGTCAGTCAACAATCAAATCGCTCTCTCAGCGCAAGAAAAAGCGAATGACAGCCATGAGCAGGAGACCACCAAGTAGCACCGCGCCGCCGTCGCCAGAGGAGGAGGGCGCGGTGTCTTTTGGCTTGTTGAGCTCCGGCTGCCCAACTGCCCCATTGGTATTGGCGCCGCACTCGCCTGGCTCAGTGATGCAGTCGGGCTCGCCGCAGGTACAATACTTGCCGCCGGATTGCGTCCGCCCGGCCATCGCAACGGAGTTAAAAGGCTGGGGGCGTTGGAGTTGTTTGAGAATGCTGGCATCGCCAGCACAAGCAGCAAGCAAAGGCAGACAGATAGTTTGTCGAGCTTCATAGTCTCTCCTAATCAGAAAAGTGTGGATGCCAAGCATCCGGCGCGATTTTATCACGCCAACGCACTACTGAGGGTTTTTGCTAATGTAGGCAGTGCTACCGAGCAGACGCAGGCATTGATTCGCCTGGCTGAGATCGCTTACGGACGGCGCGACTATGAAGCACTACACGAGTTGATCAACTGGCTTGCAGCCTTCCCCTCTGCGACCGCACACCGAGCAGCAGCCTACTATGCGGCAATCCTACTCAAGCGCGCCGGGCAGTTCGCTGCCGCCGCCGCGATTCTCGCGCCGATCAGCGCGCCTCGTGCGTTACACACACTCGGCACGATTGAAGAATGCCGGGGCAACTGGACGGAGGCCACGCGCCTGCACGTCGAGGCGATGCAGGCCGCGCGGCGTTGATGCCTTTACCTTCTTGAGCGCGCAGCTTCAGCTATCGGCCACGAAAAGCTATGCCGGAGATCATTACGCAGCGCTTGCCGATTTGCAGCGCCTCGGCCCGCTGGTGTCACTGGTCGCGCGCCGGCATGTTCATCTCTGGCCGCTTTACTGCAACGACCTAGCTTATGAGCTGGGGCTGGTTGGAAGAATTGATGAAGCGCGCGCCGCATCTGCGGTCGCCGTCGCTTCACCTGTCGCCGCAGCCTATCCCGAATGGCGGGAGACTGCCGAAGAGATTGCCGAGCGGCAATCGTCGAAGGCGATCATCGTTGTTGCGATCCCTGAAGACGCGCCGGGTGAATTGGAGACTCACCGGCGCACGCCGATCTACGGCGTTCCGTTTACCCGCGTCCGGCTGCCACTCGCGCCGTCGGCGCTGATCACCGCGCACCTTGAAACGTGCGCCCCCATCCACGGCCCGCCCTTTCACTTCTGAGGTTCTCTCATTAACTCAGAAAAGTGTTTTGCGAGTGAGCCGCCTGTTTGCGGCTGACGGCCCACTTTGCCCAGCAGCACGCGGACGCGTCGAAGGATTGGTGTGTCCAAAACGCGTCCGTGTGCCTGAAAGGACGGACACAGGACACCATCAAACGATAAGGAGATGCAAGCGCGCACCTATACGGACGACGACGAATGCCGCAGCGTCATCGAAAGCATCGTCTCACGAGAGGCAAGCAGCAAGGCCATAGAATCGCTTGCTGAAATGCTCATCATGCTCAAGGAGGAACTCGAACCTGTCAAAGGCGCAGCCATGCCGCAGGCAGTCATCTTCGAGCTTGGGCGTCTGATTGAATTCACGTTCCAGCATTCGAAGGCGTACCAGTTGGCGCTTGAACTCTACCGGGGACGCTTTCAGTGCATCGGCGGCGGCGATCTCGAAGGCAATCGGCGGCGGCTGAAAGAAAAACAGATGGCTCCCTCATCTGGTAAAGATCAGGCAAGCACGCCGGGTGAATCTGATGCACAGCTCGCTGATCCGCCTGCCGCGACTGATGCAGGCGACCAGGCGCGCGCCCTGATTATCAGCCAACTGCTGAAGGCCGATGAGGCAACGCTCAATTATCTGCTTCATCTGCTCGACGCCAGATCGCGGCCAATGCCGGAGCAAAGCCGCTTTTCACCAGAGCAGCAGAAACGCTTTGCAATCTTTGAGGCGGTGGCGCTTGTTGAGCATCAGGACCCATTGCGGCTTGACGTTCTGCACCGCTTGTTGAGCATTGATGCGGCAATGCTTCAGCGCGTGGCGACGGTGATCTCAACTCCAAACAAGAGCGAAGTCGTCGAAGTCATGGCCGGGCTTTTCGAGAAGTACAAAAACGAGTCTGAGGTAAGCGTTCATCTAAGCAACATCCTGAACTGGCGCGAGATGACTCAAGGCGGACAGGAGTTCGAGCGCCAACTGGTTGCCGGGGCTGTCGCGCAGATCCTCCAATCACCTGAGACTCCGGAGGCGCTGCGTGAGGTGGTGGGCCGTTGCATCGGCGAGCTGCACAGTCAGGTAGAGCTTTTCGATCTGACCGAGCCGGAGCAGGTGCGCGAGTTTTTCAGCGACGTGATCGCCGGGCTTGCCAAGGGTTCACAACCGGAGCAGGCCAGCGCAGAGTTGCCACCGCTTCCCATGTCAGAGGCGCTCAGTGACCTGCTTCGAGTCGACGCCGAGCGTTGCTTGAGAGATCTCGACGCGCAAGCCCTGGCGATTCTCGAATATCACTATGGGCTGTACGAGCCGGTGCCGGGCACACGCACAGACGTCGACACGGTTCCAACAAACGAACCGCGAAAGGAGAGCAGGCCCGATGAAGCGCAAGGCTAAGACCGGCCACACACCGGGCAACGTCTTGCGCTTCAACCAGGCGGCGCGAACCCCACATCGCACCGCCTCGCGCCGAGATTCCCGGCGACAATTCACGAGCACGAACGCCAGCGCCGCGCTGTCGGCAGTGGCGACGTGGAAAGACCAGTGGCGGAAACGCAAGGAGCTGCTTCGATACATCGTCAGCCGCAACCCGGACCTGCGCCGGATTGAGATGATGCACCGCTTGTTACTGGCCGACGCCGCGACGAGGGTACGGATCGTTGAAGCGATCGGCGAATGATCACCACGGAGCCGCGATCATCCGGCGCGGCTCCCAATTCCCGTACCGTGCGGAAAATTCGTTTGTAGCCAATATCTGAGAATGCGAATGGCTACACGCACAACCGCCAGCCTGGCTGCGCTCGACGGATCGAGCGCAGCCCAAATCTTCCTATGGCATAATGACAGCCATTAAGTTCCGCAGGAGAAAGGCGGCATGAGCGATGACGATGCCGCTAAACACCAATGAGGCTTTCCAGCTATCATCCATCATCTTTGACTTATCAAGGCGTTATCAGTCTTCGCAAAGCGACTTGGCATGGTCAACCAAGATGCGGTGCATTTGAAATCTTCCCGAGGAAATGGGCTCAAGCAAACCGTGTCCTACAAGCTTTCTTACAATCGGCTTTGGATTATCTACTTCCCAAACAGATTTCATTGCTGATAGATCAAATGTTGCGGGCTTGGGGGCAAATGCTCCGAGAAATGCGAAGCACTCTCGCGAAAACTCATCCAGCATATCTGTGCTCTTCATCAAAAGCGCGCTAATGGTAGGAATCATCTCTCCTTCAATTCGGTCTCTAGGTGCTGGCTCTAAAATTAATCTGACTCCTTCGCGAATCTCCCGAATCAAATCACTGAGATCCCATCCCATATTGGATTCGCTCTTGAGCAAACGTCCAGCCACGTGTAAGGCTAAGGGCAAACATTCCAGGTCGCGAACCAAGTCGCGGCATTCACCTTGATACTGCTCAACAACGGACGGCAGGAGGGTACGCATCAAACTCAATGCATCCTCTTCAGTTAACACGGGAAGGTGGTAGATACTGTCTTCGCTAGTCGTCATGTTTTCAGCTACAGAAGTCATCCGCGTCGTCACCAGCAGCGCGCAATGCTCGCCGAGAGCCTCCATAAAAGGAACGGCGTGCGCGGTCTCCCAAACGTCATCGACAATTAGCAACATCCGCCGATGGCGCAGTAGGGCCGCTAACTGAAGGGTAGCCTCTTTCAGGGTCGGGGCACGGAGGATTTCGTCAGTGCCGAGGGCGCGGCCCCAGCGGGCCATTTCTGAAAGCAGGTTGGGCTTTTGTTCGAGCGAGGTCCAAAGCACGCCTTGAGGGAACATATTCGCAACCTCTGGGTCGCGCCCGATGATGCCGACCAACGTCGTCTTGCCAACGCCTGGCCATCCTCTCACCACTACAACCGGCCTTCCGCCGCCGGATGCTTTTTTATGACCAAGCAGTTGTTTGAGGTCTTCAAGCGCGCCTTCGCGACCAATGAACACCGAAGGGTTAAACGGCGGTGCGATGCCCTGGGGCACAGGGAAGAGCCATGTATTAGCTGGTTGGTAGGCAGCCGACGGCAAGGCGATCTGTAATTGACCATCGCGCATTTTCAGGCGGAAGGCTGGCTGTTCCTCGCCCTGGCTCTGCGCCTCCTCCTCTATCTCGGTAAGGATAAGCCGACCGCCAAGCACTCCAGCCTGGAGGATCGGACGATCTGCTTCGCTGGCCACCCCTTCCAGCAGCCGCTTTACCGCGAACCTTAGCCGGTCGCTTCTTTGCGTTTGCGCGAGAAAGGGCTCTGTGGCGTCAACCCCAGGCCGCACCTGCAGCACTGCCGTCGCGGCTCCCGCCAGCCCCTTAGCCATCGTAAACGCTTCATTCACTGATCGCCCAAAGGCCAGCGCCTCGTAAAATGCAGGTGCAAAGACAAGGGCAGCTTCATCACTAATCGTTCCTTCCATACCGATGGCATAATCGATTTCTTGGGCCACCGCTTCAGCCAACGGATTCGAGTAACATACATTAAAGAAGACTAGGCGGAGGTTATCCTTGAGCGCGCGAAAAATGTCAGTCAGTTCACTTATCCCCACAGTCTTTGCATTTCCCGAGGCGTCTTCGAGGATGAGCCCTTCTACAGGCCTGCCGTGACCGCTGAAATGGACGATGTGCGGTTGGTCTCGCAGCAGATACCCGCTCAGGTCGGATACTCTGACCGCTGGTTTTGCAATCCACTCAAAGGCATCACGCTGCGATGCACTCTGGATTTTGCCCTCGATTTCACGCAGTTCATCGCCCAAGCGCACGTAAGCAAGTTGCAATTGGTTTGTGGCAATCAACAATACTTTGATCTTGTCAGTCATAGCAGTCACTTCCAGGCTATACCTGATACCTAACCCTAAAACGGATATGTCATCAGAGCATTTCAATTGATATATCTTTCAGGTTTCTGGGGCGATGGCGTCGAGGTATTTCTACTTTGCTATGAACCTCTTGGTCAGAAACCCGCCGAAGCTTAATCTCTTGACTCAGCGGGCCGAGACGGAAGTTAAAGCGCATACCCTCTAGTTCCATATCGTTTGAAAAGAGGTCGATGGACAATGCCCCATTCTTTTCCAGAATCGCGCGCGCTTGCAGCTTGCCGTCTTCGCTTTGCCACCGCCAGACTTCTACGCCTTGATTGACGGCGTTCCGCGTCGCTACCTGGGCAAACTGGAGTCGCCAGCTTGTGACCATCTGCCTTAGGTATTCGGCCAGCCGTTCCTGCAAAGAAACTCCTTTGTCAGTTTCCGCACGAGAGGGTTGCGCCACTTCTATTTGTTTAATCAGCCGCTCGATGAGCGCACTATCTTCAGATGTAATCTGCGGATTGCATAATGCCGCGCTCTCTTCCCGCAGCAATGCCAGTTGTCTCTCGCAAGTGAAGCATTGCTGCAAATGCGTGTCGACTCTGGTCCACAACATCGGATCAGGTTCCTGATCGAGGTAAGCTACAAGTTCATTCCCAGTCAAGTGAATAGACTTGAGATTCCGCAAGCTATTTTCCAGATCGTCTGTCTGCATTCCGCCCACCTTTTCAGTTCACATCAAGCACCTTTCGGAGCTTATTGATAGCGCGTTGGCGAATTTTCGTGACGTTACTTACAGTCAGGCCAAGGGCTTGACCGATTTCCTCGTGCGAGCGATCTTCCCAATAGTAAAGGCGAATAATCTCCTGCTCGCGAGCATTTAGCGTAGCGGCTGCCTGCAGCAATAGGATATTTCTCTCCGTCTCTGGAACCACAACCGCGACTGAGGTCGATAGAGTTTCAGAGTCGGGAAATTCGCCGGCAAACGCTACACCGTGCGCATCGATGGCGTTTAGTATCTGATTGGTTGTAACCTGTGCTTCTTCTGCAACCTCTTCAATAGTAGGGTTGCGCCCCAGCACTTTCGTTAAATCAGTCTCTACTTTTCTTACTTTGCGATAGGTTTGCTCCTGCCGACGAGCCATGTCGCGAGTGAGTTCTGTCCCGTCGAAGATCGCACCGCGAATGTAATTCCTGGCAAAAGCCTTGAAGGGGACGCCCTGAGTATGGTCAAACCTTTCGACCGCTTTTATCAGCCCGATTGCGCCATCCTGCCTCAAATCTTCCCAATTGCATCCCGCGCTTCTGGCGATACGCTTTGCCAGAACATCGACGAGAGGCAGATACATCAAGATCAGATGCTTACGCATCGAATCACGATTCTCCCATAGATCGAACTCATCTTCTGTCATGCGCGCCTGGGCTCTCCAATGATCACCACTTTGCTCAATCGCCTTCGCAGGATTTGACCAATTGACGGGCCTCAGGACTTGCCTGTTTGTGTTTATTTCTAACATCTTATGATTCCAGTAAATAGTAGACAGAATGGAAGGCAGAGTAGAGCTTCACCCCCTGCCTCCCATCGGATAGATCGAGGATCGACGCTGCTACTTGTCTTTCCAACGATCTAGTGCGTGACTGAATATTGCGGTGACCCCAGTCACACCGAAAGCCCACATGAGAAAGCGCAGTTCCTCAGGGGGCAAGGGTTGGCCGGAAAATATTATGCGGCTCACTGAGGCAAGGAGCAGAAAGGACGCGATTGCTTGATTTACAGCAACCACACCTCTCAGTGAAGCCGGTTTAATTTTCTGGCGTTTAGTTGGTTGTGGGGTTGCATGCGTAGACGCGATCTCGCATGCACAGACAGGGCATCTTGCCATATGATCCTTTGATGGGATACGCCCATCCTATTCCACCGTTTGCCCCGTTAAGGAACTCGCAGGGAACCGAGAGGGACTTAGAAAGTCCAGTGAAACGGAATGCTACGACATCGCCCGAAACCAGCTATTACTACCTTTGCCAGATAGCTGGATAGCGACTCGCTCGCAAGTTTAACATAGGTTCAATGATTTCGGGATAGATTTTTTTTAGCGCTCCCAAAGGAATCCAGACTCAATTCTTTAAAGAAATAGATTTTTTTATAGCCCTGTCCTAATTTATAGGATTTGTACCCAATAGTAGGATGAGAGCTTTGCATCTAGCAGAACCGATCTTTGTGATAGGAGCATGCTAGTTCAGCGAAGCGGAATGCGAAGGCGTGTCAGGTTTGCCAGACCAGACACGCCTTTACTTTTTTGTGGGATACGTATCGTTATTTCTGACTGTACGATTTAGCGCGCCCCTATCATGACTATCATGCGAAAACTCAGCGGGTTTAAGTATTGTTGCCGCTGGCGTCTATCAACTCCGCGACGCGCACTTACCGCGCGCTGGGCTTGGCGAATTTAAGGCGGTGTCTGTCTGGAGGATCCAGACCAGGTCAATGCGTGGTGGGCTCATAGAGTAGGGCGTATTTTATCATCGTGACTCAAGCGGCGTGGCTCAAGGTGAGCTGCGCCGCTTTTTTTTATGACCAATCACATCACAGCCACCCGCCTTGCAATATGAAGTGAACGGAAATCATAGTCGAATAGCATTGCAATGTGCGACGACCGACGAGGCGCTGACGAAGATTTACGAAGCCTTCCTGAAAAATCAATGAAGGATTTTTGCCTGCCGCCCTGGTGGTGCTATCCTGCCGTCATGAACTCAAGACAGGCTACGAGCGGCGGCATTCACTTCGACGGGCACACCTTAACTGCCGGCCATACGTTCCCCAATGGCAGGTATGGACGGCTGCCCAGCGGTCGCGCCAGCCACACGCTCGGCGGCGGGCGACTTGGCCACACCAACAGCGGCGGTGAGCGCTTTGGCCACACCGTTCCAATCTGCAGAGGCCACACCAACACCGGCGCTTAGCTCGACTTTGTCCATTTTTGAAGAGGGCAGGATCAAGAGGTAGCACGTTACCTCTTCGTTACATACACGATATGGAGACGCTGGTAGTTTTGAAACCTCCCAATCAACCCTCGATGTTTCAAAATCAAAAGAACCAAGTAAATATGCCTGAAATTCTCTATATCCTTGTTCTCAGAAAAATGGACAAAGTCGAGCTTAGAAAACTTATCGCAAAAAATGGCTTTGAAATCAAACGAGGTATTCAAGAGTCGGATGTAGGCCAGCGTATGCTCATAGAGCTTAAAATATCCAAGAGCACGAAGGGCCACGAAAAGAATTTGCTCAAAGGATTTGGCAGTAAGGCAAGCGAAAAGGATTTGGCTGAAAACTTGGCGGTGATGGAGAGGATTCTTAATTATGTGAGAACACTTCCGGGGGATAAACAGATTGAGCTTGGGAAGCGTATTTTCGGCGCATCATTTGGAGAACTGCGGCGGAAGCGGCGTATGGGCTGAGTCAGTGAGCTGCTTATTATATGGTGAACATATGGTTCTTTAAAGTAAGTTCTTAGGAATGGTCACTGTCGGACCTGAGCTGCCGAGAATGACTATACATCAGGCTCTAGCTCAGTAAGTCACATTTCGAGACGGGAAAAGATTAGCGGCAGCAGTCCAGTGTGTCGTACTGCAAAATGGTCAAATACGGCCCTTTACATGGTTCACAGAAGAGGGTAGGGCTTCAGTTCAGGCATCGGGTAGGGCTTTGCGCTGTCGCTGATCAGCGTCAGGTTATACTCCAATGAAAGACCGAAACAGAAATAACGTTTGCCCTTGCGGAATTGGCAAGAAGCTCAAAAGTGTCAGGGAAAATAGCTAAACCCACCTTAGCTGGGGATATCTATACGCAGAATAGCCATTGATACCAAAAAATCCTTCCTATTCTTTTCTTCCCTTTCTGGTTAGGTTATAGGCACAAAGTATTTCTGCGTATAGAGTCTTTGCAGGCTCAGAGGTGAAAAGCGCTTATACAAGCGAGGCCTTTTAGAATTGCCAGCGGACATATCAGGCTACCGTCGTGGGCACAATTCGGTAGCAGAGGTTACCTTTCAAGTAAGTCAAAATCTTCCGCAACGACCTCCTACTTTTAAGCAGCAACTCGAAGCGGATTACTTACGAGCGCTGATTGAGCGAGATCCGAAATGCACACTCAAACAACTTTGTGATTGGGTATACGACGAACGCGGTATCGCAATCAGCATGACGGAGATGTGCCGGCTAAGTGAATGGCCAAAAGTTTTTGCAAAAATGATTGTCAAAAGACTGATAAATACAGGCTGAAATGCAATCTTAATTGACGGAACTTTTGGCTACTCACTTAGTGAAAGGCTATGGCCTAAAGCGCAGGCGTAGTCATCGTCCATATGTTCACCATAAGCGGTTCCTGAATCTAAACCAAGCTGCACGAGATTGGCACACTCAGGCAGCTTTGAGTAGCGGTTGTTTTTCAAGTTTCTTCACGGCGGCGGTCACTTCCGCCGTGTAATAAATCGCTGATAGCTTGTACGGCCACGGG
>Ga0307468_100000096_pt1 | contig 21685 bp, 19 predicted proteins | sample atmdna_FD_203085 | JGI IMG/M metagenome (GOLD analysis project Ga0307468, IMG submission 203085) | Hardwood forest soil microbial communities from Morgan-Monroe State Forest, Indiana, United States - atmos_gases AM2C_05 | ecosystem: Environmental > Terrestrial > Soil > Temperate forest > Bulk...
GCCGGCCCGTCCTCGGCCGCGACGCCCGCCTTCTGCGTCACATCCTCGAACGTGCCGTCACCCCGGTTGCGCAGCAGCCTGTCCGGCACGGCATCGGACGGCACCGGCCCGCAGTAGTCGGGAGCGCCGGCCGCGGTCTTACAGGGCTTGTAGGTGGCGAACGAAAAGTTGAGGTAGTTGCCGACGTAGAGGTCGAGCCAGCTGTCGCGATCGTAATCGAAGAACGCGGCGGGCACGCTCCAGCGCGGATCGTCGGCCCCCGCCTTGCGGGTGACGTCCGTGAACGTGACCCGTCCCGAGGCGTCCGGGCCATTGTTGCGCCAGAGCTGGTTCGAGCCCAGCGCGGTGACGTAGAGATCCGTCCAGCCGTCGTTGTCGAAGTCGCCGGCCGCGACGCCCATGCCGTAGTCGCCGAGGGTAATGCCCGACGCGGCGGTCACGTCGGTGAAGCGAAGCTCCGCTTTTGCCGATGGACCGACCAGCTCATTCCGGTAGAGACGGTGATTGAGCCCACCCGGACGCGAGGCCTGAGGGCCGAACGGACCACCCTGGACCAGGAAGGCGTCCAGGTCGCCGTCGTTGTCGAAGTCGAAGAGGGCCGCGCCCGCGCCCATGATCTCGGGCATGTACCACTGGCCGGACATGCCGTTGATGTGGGTGAAGTCGATCCCGGCCTCGCGGGCGCGCTCGACGAAGAGGTCCGCGGCCCCGGAGGGCGTCCCGACCATCAGGGCCAGCAACAACAGCAGAAGACGGCGCATCACTTCGCGGTGTCTTCGGCGATCTCCAGGGTCTTCCCCGAAGCGATCGGCCCTTCGATCACCTGCGTCTTCCCCGACGGCCAGCGCACCTCGACGCGGTCAGCCGCGGCAGCGTCGCCCAGCCCGAAGTAGAGCGGCAGGATGCTGTGCGAAAGGTAGCCCGAGGCGCCGTCCATACCCTTGGTCAGGATCCGGTCGCCCGTCCGTACCTTGACCACGGCGCCGAGGCCGTCGCGGTTCGACTCCTTGCCGGTCAGACGGACTTTGAGGAAACGGACCGGCCGCTTCTGCGCCAAGTCGCTGACCAGGACCTGCGGCTCGGAGTGGAGCTCATTGGTCACGATGTCGAGGTCGCCGTCGTCGTCCAGGTCGAAGATCACCGCCGAGCGGGTGCCGAGCGTGCTATTGACCGTGATGCGGCCTTTGCGACCCTGGCAGTCGCGGTGCGACTTGTCCTTGGCATCGCAGTCGAGCGTGAACCAGACCTTGTGCGTCTTCCCGTCCCGGCGCGGCTCGATGCCGAGCAGGAACTCGCTGTTGAGAAACCCTTCGGCGCGATTGTTGAGCATCAGCGAGTTGACGCCGTAGCGGTAGGGGAAATTCATGCTGGAGGTGATCAGGATGTCGTCCCAGCCGTCGGCGTTGACGTCGTCGACGCTCACCCCCCAGGGCCAGTAGTTCTCAAGCCCGAGCGGGACGGAGATCTCGCTGAACGGGCCGCCGTTGCCGTCGTTCCTGTAGAAAGCATTGCCGAAGATGTTGTTGTCCGGCTCGGCGAAGAACCTCTCCGCCCCCTTGAAGATGAACTTGATCTTCTCGTCCTGGGGGATCACGTCCTGGACCATGTCCGAGTGCATGTCGGTGACGAAGAGGTCGAAGTCGCCGTCGTTGTCGTAGTCGAACGACTTGACGCCCATGGCCCCCCAAGGGGTCTTGGGGAAGAGCTGCGCCGTCTTGTCGACGAAGGTCTTGCCCCCCTGGTTCTCGTAATAGTGGTTGTCCCCCTGCATGTTGAGGACATAGAGGTCGGGCCAGCCGTCCTGGTTGAAGTCGGTGATCGTGGCGTCGCCGCTCCATGAGCCGTCCTGGAGGTGGGTCTGCGCCGAAACGTCGGCGAAACGGTTGCCGCCGAGGTTCCTGTAAAGGACGCTCTTCTCCGTACGCTCCGGGAAGAGGTGGCCCTGAAAGGCGTCCTCATAGGCGACGTAATAGCCGCCCTCGCCGCGCGCCTCGGTGGTGTATTTGCCGACGTTGACCAGGAAGAGGTCGAGCCGGCTGTCCTTGTCGTAGTCGAAGAACACCGCACCCGACGAATGGCCGACGTAGCCGAGCCCGGACTGGCGGGTGATGTCCTTGAAATTCCCCTTGCCGTCGTTCTCGAACAGCACGTTGCCCATACGGACCGTGGTCACATAGAGGTCCTGGTCGCCGTCGTTGTCGACGTCGGCGAACGACGCCGAGACCGCGATACGGTCCGCCAGCCCCACCCCCGCCTGGGCGGTGACGTTGCGGAACTTGCCGCCGCCCTCGTTCTTCCACAACTCGCTGCTGCCCCGCTGGTTGACGAAGTAGAGGTCGGTCCGCGCGTCGCCGTCGACGTCGGCGGCGACGATGCCGTTGCCGTGGTCGTAGTGGGCGGCCTTGTAGTGCTTGCCGGCGTCGTCGACGATGTTGTGGACGAACGTGATACCGCTATCCGGCAGCTTGTCGGTGAAGCGGAAGTCGTAGAAGACCTGGAACTTGTCAACCGAAGCCCGCTCCGCCCGCTCACGCGCTGGGAGCGTCTCGATGCCGGGGTCCTCGTGCGGGACGGTGAAGACCTTGCCGTCGCCCGCAGGCAGATCCTGGCGGGCCGCGACATGCCCGGGAGTATGGTGAGCGGCGGCCAGCGACGCCCAGAGCAGGGCCAGGACGGCGAGGGCGCGGATGATCGAAGGGTGTCTCATACGGCGTATCTCTCCCGCGGAATTCCGGAGGAGTATACGCCTGGATTATCGGCCTGGGGGCCGGAGGCTGACCATCCAGACGCCGGTCAGGATGGCGAGCCCGCCGAGAAGCGTCGCGAGGACTATGGGCTCGCCGAGGAGCACCGCAGCCACGGCGACCGCGATCAGAGGCTCGACATAGAGGAGGGCCCCGACCTGCGACGCCGGCAGGTCGCGCAGCGCGTCGTACCAGAAGACATAGGCCAGTCCCGAGCAGGCGAAGCCGAGGAACAGGATGGCTCCCCACCCGCGAGCGGAGAGATGGGCGACGTCCGCGGGACCGGGTCCGAGGAGCCACAGGACCGTGATCATCAGCCATCCCAGGGTCATCACCCAGAACATCATTACGGCTGAGGGGTGACGCTGGAGCCCTTTCCGGGACAGCACCGAGAAGACCGCCCAGTTGGGAGCGCTGGCGAGGATGAGCAGATCGCCCGGCGCACCGAACCGTCCCGCCGCGACAGCCGACAGGTCGCCGCGCGACACCACGAGCACCACGCCCGCCGCGGCGAGCGCGATCCCCGCCACGGTCATCAGCCGGACCCGTTCGCGGAGAATGAGCCAGCCGAGCAGCGCCATGAAGACCGGCGTCGAGGCGACGATCCATGCCGTGGTGCCGGCCTGCGAAGTGACCAGCCCGTTGGACTGCAGCCACTGGTGGAAGGCGATCCCGAGGAATCCGAGAAGCGCGAAGTAGCCGAGGTCCGAGCGCGAAGGGACCGCGAGCTGCCGCCGCGCCGCGACTACCGCGCCGAGCACCGCCACCCCCATGGCGAAGCGCAGCCAGACGACTGTGACCGGCGACACCTCGGCGACGGCCATCTTGGTGGCGATGAAGGACGCCCCCCAGACCACGACGGAGAAGGAGGCTTTGGCCAGGGCGCCGTAGCGGCTCCCGGCGGGGATGGCGGACGATGTTTCCAAAGGAGGTCCTCGCGGGGCGCGAGTCTATCGCTGAATCGGCAGATCGCGGAGCGTCACAGAAAACGTCCCGCACTGGAGATCCAGCGCCTGAAACCGGCTGACCCGGTCTGAGACGCCGGGGACCTTCACCTCCACGACGATCTCGACGTCCGCGGGCAGTCGGTTCCGGATGGAGCTTCCCTCAGCGGCACCTATCCGGACAGTGCTCACAGGGTAGACCTTGCCGGAGGTGTCGATCGCCTGGGAAGAAGTCCCGCTCATCGAAAGATCGCGTTCCTGCCCCCGACTGGTAGTCCGGATGGAACAAATGACGGTCGCTCTGGATCTCCTGCATTTTTCAAAAGCGAAGGTGATCCCCCCATGCTGGAGAGTGTGCGGGTCCCCCCCGTTTTTCGGGCCTCTGTCACGGTCCACCTCGATGACGCGGCGATCCAGCTCTTTGAAGGAATCCGTCTCGTCGAGCTCGAAATCGAGGGTGGCGAGGACCTCGGCCGTCTCGACGTTGCTGACCTCCAGGACGACCTTGATACGGTCTCCCATCCGTATCGCAGTGCCTCCCACCAAGGCATCGACGCCCGAAAACTTGCCCAGTTCCTTGACCGTGCTGGGATCGATCAACCCGGTCGTGCCGAGCTCGTGCTCCTTGAGCAGGGACCTGAGGTTGGACCGGCCAATCACGGCGAACCCTTGCTTGGAATCTACCAGAGCGTTGGACAGCATCTGGGCGATGAAGGTGCCCATCTCCGTGACCTGTCCCTTGCCTCCTTCGAGATCGACCACCGCGACCCTGGCGATCCCTGCCTTGGCGATCTTCTTTGCCAGCTCCCGGGCCTGCTTCTCGATCTCCTCCTCATAGGCAAGCAAGGGGTGGGCCGGCGCCCACAGAACGAGCCCGGCAACGATCGCAAGCAATATCCGATGTTTGGCTAAAACGCTGATCATTGCGGACCTCTCCTCGCACCGATGAGTTGGTAGCTCTTCGGTTGGACACCACCGCTTCTGGATTGTTTACACGACAGGCCGGTTTATAAACAAGCTCCGCCTCAGAGCGTCTATCGCATCGGGCACCTACATGCTGACTGCGAGCCAGCCGGTCTTTATCCCCGAGCTCGGGAGGCAGCTCACAGCCGATTTCTACATGTCGTGGGGTGGGAGACGCCGGGTCCAGCTTCATCTGGAAGACGTGGAGGAACCGCAAAAATTCGACGGACCCGGTATTGTGAGGTTCAAGACAAAGCGCGGCACCTGTTCCGTCGATGTGGAGACCATCGATCAGGCCTCCAAGGTCTTGACGTTCCGGCCGCTCTCCGGAGATTGTTAACTCAACTCCCCTGCCGCTCCTCCACCGGCCGGATCTCCAGCTCTACCCCCCCGCGCCAGGTCTTCAAACCCGTTCGGAGGCGAGGAGATCAGCCGCTCGCTACTCGAACAGCGTGCGCAACGGGATCTTGAGGCCGGACAGGAGAGGGGTCGTCAGCACGTCTCCCGCCTCGGCCGATAGCTCGGCCACAAGGCGGAGGCCGTTCTCTCCCTGGCGGTAGAGCTTGGCGATCCTGCGCACCGGGTCGAGTATCCAGTACTCCGGTACCCCGAGCTCACTGTAACGGTGGAGCTTGAGGACCTCGTCCCGCCGGCGGGTGGAGTCGGAGAGCACCTCGACGACCAGGTCCGGCGGGCCGTTCAGGTTGTTCTCCGTGGCGATCCCCAGCCGCTCCCGGGAGATGTAGAGCACGTCCGGTTGCAGGACATCCGTCCGGGACAGCAACACGTCGACAGGAGAGGAATACACCTGGCCGAGCTTCCTCCTCACGACGAAGTTCCCGAGCCGTCGCCCAAGCTCGAACACCACCCTCTGATGCCTCAGGGTCGGCGCAGGTGCCACAAAGTGCTCTCCATCGATGATCTCGTGGCGCTTCCCGTCCTCCGGGATCAGGAGGTAGTCCGCGTACGTCAGCTTCTGAGGGTTCGGATCGGATGCCATGGCGAAATCGATGCTAGCATCCCCGCCACCCGCGGCGGCGGGCCTCCCGCCTCCACGCGTGGCAAGTTCGTTATGGTCTGATGATACTCCAACCCTGAACCCGACGACGAGACCTCATCGTGCAACCTGGAAGAGAACGACAGCTCGTGACCGCATCGGTCATGTTGGGGATGTTCCTGGCCGCTATCGAAGCGACTGCGGTCGCCGCGGCGGTGCCCACCGCCGTTGGCGAGATGGGCGGTGTCGAGCGCTACAGTTGGGTCTTCTCCGCCTACCTCCTCACCTCCACCACCACCGTCCCACTCTATGGCAAGCTCGCGGACCTCTACGGCCGCAAGCGCATCTACCAGATCTCCGTCGGGCTGTTCATGCTCGGCTCGGCGCTCTCAGGGCTAGCCCAGTCGATCGAGCAGCTCATCCTGTTCCGCGCCCTGCAGGGGATCGGGGCCGGCGGCGTGATGCCGGTCGCCATCACCATGACCGGCGACATCTTCACCCTCGAGGAGCGCGCCCGCTTCCAATGGCTCTTCTCCGGCGTCTGGGCGGTCGCCAGCCTCGCCGGGCCGCTGCTCGGCGGCTGGATCACCGACGCCCTGTCGTGGCGCTGGATCTTCTTCCTCTGTATCCCGTTCGGCATCGCCTCGGCGTTGGTGCTGCAGCTCTTCTTCCGCGAATCGACCGAGCGGCGGCAGCACGGGCTCGACATCCTCGGCACCGTCAGCCTGACAGCCGCCGTCACCCTGCTCCTGCTGGGCACGATCGAAGGGCCCGGCGCCTGGGGGTGGACCGATCCGCGGACGATCGCGATGTTCGTGGGAGCGGCGGCGGCGCTGGCGGTCTTCTTCTGGCAGGAGCGCCGCGCGCCGGAGCCCATGCTGCCCCTCGACCTGTTCAAGAACCGGGTGATCGCCGTCTCCAGCTTCGGCAACACCCTGGTCGGCATCCTGCTCTTCTCGCTGACCGCCTATGTGCCGATGTTCGCGCAAGGGGTCCAGGGCGGTACGGCGACCGACGCGGGCAAGCTGCTCACCCCCATCCTGATCGGCTGGCCGATCTCTTCGACGCTCGGCGGCCGGATCATGCTGCGGGTCGGCTATCGCAAGATGGCGATCATGGGCGCCGTGATGCTGATCGCCGGCGGAGCCTTGCTCGCCACCATCGACGCGGATACCAGCCGGCTGGTGATCGCAACCTCGATGTTCATCATCGGCTTCGGCCTCGGCTTCACGTCGATGCCCTACATGCTGGGGCCGCAGAACGCCGTGCCCTGGGGGTTGCGCGGTGTGGCGACCAGCTCGGTCCAGTTCTTCCGCACCATGGGCGGCGCGATCTGCGTGGCCGCGCTGGGAGCGCTGCTCAATGCCCGTCTGGAGGCGCGGGTCGGCCCCGGGGTCAGCCCGAACACCCTGCTCGATCCGGCCCTGCGGGTCAGGACCTCGCCGGAGACGCTCGCGACTCTCACCGCCGGCCTGCTTGACGGCCTGCAGGCGATCTACCTGGTGCTCGCGGTGATCGCCGCCGTGGGCCTCGTCATCGCCTTCTTCGTCCCCCGAGGCACCCCCGAGGCGCATACCTACCGCAGGGACGAGGTCCCCGAGATCGCGCCCTGACCGCCCGATGAGTGCGGCTCCATCAATCGACGAGACGGTGCGGGAGCTGCTGCGCTCACGAGCGCCTCTCGCCAGGGATCGCGCCGCGCTCCCCGACGAGCTGCGGCTCGGGGCGGGAGGCCTGGGGCTGGATTCGATCGCCCTGGTCGAGCTTTTGCTCGATTGCGAGCAGCGCTTCGGCATCCCGCGGCCGGTCGAGCTGCTCGAAGGCGAGCCTCTCACGGTGGGTCGGCTCGTCGCCCATGTGCGCGCCGCGGCCGGAGCATGAACCGGGCCGCGGGACGTCAGGCGTTCCAGGCGCTGGAGAGCGGATTGGCGTCGCTGGCGGCCCGACACCCGGCCCCGGCGCTCTCCACCGCCGCCACGCTGGGATGGTTCCGCAACCTCCTGTCCCGACGCTGGCCTGCCCCAGAACAGATCCGGACCCTCTTCCCTCATCTCACGCACAGCGCCGCGGCTCGCGTCGCCTGGAGCATCGGCGGTCTGGAGGCACGGAACCGGGTCCTGGCCGCCTGTATCCTGAGCGCGGGCCTCGGACCGGTACGGCCGCTGGTGCGGACACCTCCGGACTTTGCCGCGCTCCGCCCGCCGCTCCTCCTGGGAACGTTCCACGTCGGCGCCGTTCACGCCCTCGGCCCGGCGCTCGAACGGCTGCCCGGTCCGGTGCTCGCGTTGCGGCACGGCCTTCTCTACTCTCCCGATCCGCCGGTGGAGATCGTGACGACCGAAGGGGACGATCAGCAACGGGCTGCCGCGTTCCAGCGCGCTCTCACCCGGCTCGGCAGCGGCGGCTTCGTCGTCCTGGCGGTCGATGTGGTGCCGGGCTCCGGACTCCAGGCCCCCTGCCTCGGCCGGACGCTCGAGCTGACGCGCGGCCCCTTTGCCCTGGCCCGGCTCGCGAAGGTCCCACTCGTTCCGCTCGTGGCGCGCTGGCGGCGCGGCGGGGTCGATGTTGAGTTGGGTGAGCCGATCTCCGGCGAGGAGGAGAGCGTACTGGCTGCCGCGACCGCGCGCTGGCTCGAACGCTACCTCCTGGACTCGCCCGCCGATCTCGGGCTGGGCCTGCTCCGGCGCCTGCTGGGCTTCGAGCCTACCGCCGGCCGCTGAACAGGACGGCTCCCCGGCGCGCCAGCTCGCCGTCGATCAGCGCGCTGCGCAGGACCTGGTGGCGGATCTTGCCGTTGGCGGTGCGCGGCAGCGTCCGCGGTGCCAGGACCACGACCCTGTCCGGAGCGAAGCCGACCGTCTCTTCGACCGCAACGGCCACGGCCGCCGCGAGCTCCGGTAAGGCGGTCCCGGGATCGGCTTCGACGGCAAGGACGATCTCCTCGGTCGCGGCGTCGGAAACCGGAGGCAGCCCGACCGCGGCGGCAACCCGCAGCCCCGGCAGGCCGGCCACGGCCTCTTCGAGCTCGCGGGGCGCCAGCGGCACGCCGCCCCTTTTGATCAGAGCCCGCTTGCGGCCCAGGACATACAGGTGGCCGTCGGCGTCGAGCCCACCCATGTCACCGGTGTGAAGCCAGCCGTCGCGCAACGCCTCCCGGCTCGCCTCCTCCGCCTCGAAGTAGCCGGCGAAGACGGCCGGACCGCGCACCAGGATCTCGCCCTCCGCGTCGATCCGCACCTCGACGCCCGGGAACGGTCGGCCACACGAAACATTGCCGCGGTCGTCCACCCGCAACGGCTCTCCGGGGCGCAGACAGGTCACTCCCAGAGTGGCCTCGGCGAGCCCATAGCCGGGACGGATCACACCCGGTACGCCGAAGCGCCCCTCGAACGCGGCGATCGTGCTCTGGCGGACCGGCTCGCCGCCGTTGGTCGCATAGCGGAGCGACGACAGGTCGAGCCCAGTGGGCGCCACGAGTCGCACGGCCAGACGATAGGCGAAGTCCGGAGCGCCGAGGATGGTGGCGCGGACGGCCGCGGCCGTCTCCAGCCAGGCCGGGAGCGTGCGGATCGCCGGGGTGACCAGATGACAGGTGGCGCCGAAAAACACCGGACCGAGCACGAACCGGAGCAGCCCCAGGTCGTGCCACGGCGGCACCCAGCTGACGAGGACGTCCCGCGGCCCGATGTCGAGCAGGTCGCGGGAGGCCCGCAGCGAAGCGATGACATTGCGCTGGAGGACCACCGCGGCACGCGGCTCGCCGGACGTCCCCGAAGTGGGCTGGAGAAAGGCGATGTCCTCGCCGTGGACAGGAGGCCCAGGCAGGGCCTCGGACACGCGAGGGATCTCCGCGAGCGGCAGCCAACGCAGCCCGGCCCCGGTCAAGGCGTCCCCGGCCGCCGGCCCGGCAACCAGCGTCAGGCAAGGCCGCACCCGCGCGGCCCGCCGTGCGCTGGACGCCGGCGGCCCCCCTGGATCCAAGGCGCAGGGTACCGCCGCGAGCCGCTGCAAGGCGAAGAAGACGCGGATGAAGTCCAGCCCGGCCGGCAGGAGCAACGCCACGCGGTCGCCGCGGCCCACCCCCAGACCGGCCAGGCCGCCGGCCAGCGCCTCGGCGTCGGCCCGCAGCCTGGCATAGCTCAGGCTCTCGCCGGATTCGCTGAAAGCCAGCGCATCCGGAGCGATCGATGCCTGGTGAGCGAGAGCCGCATCGAGGGTGGCGATCACTGAAGCACGAGCCTGGCCTGGCGGTGCCGGTCGACCCAATAGCCCCAGGCGACGATCAGCCACATCGCCATGGCGCTCCAGGCCACGGCCTCCGCGCTCGGCGGCGGCGGGCCGAAAAGGTTGGCGAGGTAGACGACGAGCAGGAAGGTGATGAGAGCGGAAAGAGCGAGGGTCCCCGTTCTGTCTTTCGGCGCGGTGGCGCGCAGATAGAGCGCGATCCCGATCCCGAAGAGCAGCAGCTCCACGATCAGCGTACCCGGCCGCGAATTCCAGAGTCCCAGGCCGAGCCGCTGCGGGCTCGTGAAGGTGACCGGCATGTCCGGACGGTGCGTGGCGTAGTCGAGCACCCAGTGGCTGACCACCACCGCCGCCAGGATCATCGGAGCCGTCCACAGACTGCGCCGCAGCAGCTTGTAGACGAGGCCGAGCGCCGCACCCCACAAGACCAGCCCCAGCAGGCTGTGGGAGTAGGGGTAGTGGATGAAGTTGAGCGGCGTGACCACGGTGATGCCCGGCTCGACCTCGAACCTCTCGATACCGGCGAGGGCCAGAATCGGCCAGATCAGGTCCGCGAGCTGGCACGCCAGAAAAAGCGTACCCAACGAGACCGCCGGCGTCGCCCTCTTGGCGCCGAAGGCTACGGCGAAATGACCGATGAACATCGCCCTCCTCCCTTCAATCGAGATAACCCAGCGCCCGCAGGTCCGCCTCCAACTCGGGATCGAGCGGCGGCGCCGAGGCCTTGGCCACCGGGCGGGGGTTGAAGGCCATGAGGTCCCGCAGCAGCGTGCGCGTCTCCCGCGTCCGGTCGTGCGAGATGTCCCGGAGCTGCGCCGGGTCTTTCGACACATCGTAGAGCTCGACCCGGGCGAGACGAATCCCGCGCACCTGGAAGGCGTGACAGCGGAAGTCTCCCCACTCGCCGCCTTCCGACGCCGCAACCGTGCAGCCGTCGGCTTCGAGGAGGAGACGGCCGGGGCCGGGCGAGGTCACCTGGACGGGCTTCCATTCAGGCGTCAGAGCCGCCTCGGCCAGGACCTTGCTTCCCCGCCGGACCACCAGCCGGCGCGGCTCCTGGAACGAGCGGGCCTCGAACGTCATCTCTCCACCGGAGCTGTCGAGGGCGATGCGGCGGGTGACCCACTCGTTGGCGGGAGGGGCGAAGAGCAGCAGGCTCTCGAGCTCCTCATGCTCGCCGCGGTAGACCGCCCGCCCGTCGCTGTTCTCGGCCCAGGCCGTATCGCGGACCGGCGGCTCCTGGCGTCCGAGGAGCCCCGACAGGCTGGTACCGGTGGGCCGGCCTACAGGCTGGAGCCGCGCCAGCTCATAGAGCGTCGGCGCCAGATCGACGAGCTGCACGACTCCGGCATGCCGGATCGCGGAACGCTGGTCCGGGTGGATGACGAGCAGAGGGACGCGCATGACCTCGCGGTAGAGCTGGGTGTGGTTGAGCAGACCGTGGTCCTGCAGCTCCTCGCCATGGTCGGAGGTCACGATCACCGTGACGTCGCCGGCGAGCCCGAGCCGTTCGAGGTCGGCGAAAAACTGCTGCAGCACCTCGTCGGTCTGGCGGATCCCGGCGTCGTAGAGCGCCGTGAGCCAGTCGACCACCGGCTGCGGCAGGCGCTCGCCCGTGGCGTTGTGACGGGTGAGCGCCGGGCCGGTAGGCGGGATCGCTCCGGCCGGTGCACCCTCCTCGGACCAGAACAGCTTCCGGTACCGCTCCGGCGCGTCGTAGGGGGCGTGGACGGCGTACGTGTGGAGGAAGAGGAGGAAATTGTCGCTCGGCCCGAGGCTCTCCAGGAAGCGGACGCCGCGCCGGAAAGTCTGCTCCAGCGGCCGGTTGCGGTTCCGGTCGCGGGCGGCGAACTGGTCGAAGCCCCTGCGGAAGCCGAAGCGCCCGTTCATGAACCCGCCCTCGGTGAACCCGGCCGTGCGGAAGCCGTGGCGCTGGAACACCTCCGGGAACATCTCCACCTCGGGGGCAAGCACCGAGTTCGGCGGAAACACCCCGTGCTCGCGCGGCTGGAGGCCGGTGAACATCGACATGTGGGAGACCAATGTGCTGGGGAACTGCGCGTAGGCCTCCTCGAACAGGGTGGCCCGCTGCGCCAGCGAATCGAGAAATGGGCTGGTCGGCCGGTCGTAGCCGTAGCAGCCGAGGTGATCGGCCCGCAGCGTATCGATCGAGATGACGATGTAGCCGCGGGTGGCCCGGGGTACCGGAACCTCCTTGTGAAACCCCACACTCACCCGGTCGCAACCGGCGAGGAGGAGGGCCAGTACCAGAGAGAACCGGATCATGGGCGGCAATGGTATCCCGTTCAGCCGCACCGCACCTCCCGCGCCTCCGCGTCCTCTTCCATGAAGCGGAGCAACGCGTCGCCCTCCCGTTCGAGATCCGCCAGCGTCTTCTTGAGCAGCTTGCCGAAAGGTTCGAGGACCAGGATTGCGGTCTTCTTCTTCCGCTCCACCTTCCAGGTGCCGGCGACGAAGCCGTCGACCAGGAAGGTCGCGCGCACCTGGAGGTTCTTGAGCGTGACCTTGGGGCGGTGCTCGTCGGCGATCACGCGGGTGCGGTCGTCGTGCGACAGCACCAGGTTGTCGAAATCCGGCAGGAACCGGACCGGCGCCGGCGTGTCCTCCGGCGGGCGCGGCGCGTCGGGAAGGTCGAACAGCTCACGTTTACGGGCGTCGCGAAAGGTCACGAGCTCCGGGCGAAGCTCTTCGAACACCTCGCGCAGTCCCGAGAGACCGGACCACGCCTGCGCGTCTCCCGGCGTCGCGGGTCCGAACGCGGCGAGGTAGCGCCGGACCAGCGTATGCGCCGGCGCGGGCCCGGTCGAGACCTTCGTTCCGAGCCACGCATCGGCGACAGCGAAGTCCGCGGCGGCGGGGAATCCCCACGTCGCATCCGTCGGGACCTGTACGAGAGGAAGGTGCATGCGGACGGCATACCCCATGGCGCGTTCGTCGTCGTCTGGGTTTTTCGCTTTCAGATGGTCCCGTAGGGCGTCGAAGGTCGCCGGCGCGCTGCCGAAGAACACGCGCGCTTCGGCTTCGAGGGTGGCAAGATCAAGAGTTGTCGCCCGCTCGCGCAGGATCGACTGCATGCCCCGGGTGAGCATCGGCTGCAACGGACCCCGTAGCGCCAGATAATCGGCGGCCGTCATCAGGTGCAGCGTGGCGCGCATCGCTGTAACACGGACGGTTTGGCGCTGCTGGAGCGAGGAGAGAAGGTCGTCGCGGCGGAAGCCCTTGATGCGGGTCCACAGCCCCACGAAAGGCGGGCGGGCGAGTTGCGCCTGCAGGCCGACGAGCCGCTCGACCGCAGCGAACGCCGTCGTCTCTTCCCGCGCGAGCAGCATCTGCCGCGCGAGCAGGGCGCGGTTGAGCTGGCGGGTGGTGAGTGTCACTTCTGCCGCCGGTAGGTAGCGTTCAGGATCGTCTTCCAGCCCTGAGCGTCGGGTATGCGCAGCTCCCAGAGGAATTCGTCCGGGCCGTTGTGGCGGATGATCGACCAGGTGTTGTTGCCCTTGACCTCGTATCCCTTTTCGTTGACGTCGGTGATCTCGATCTCATCGACGCCGCCTGCGGGTTTGAAATTCATCTGAACGACCCGGCCGCGCTTGGGATCGAAGAAAAGAAGCCCTTCATAGAGGAGCTTGCGCTCCTTGCCAGTGAGATCGTAGGACTCGAAGTGCAGGACGCGCCGCGTCGGTCCCCAGAAGAACCGCTGCTCGACACGCAGGGGAGAGCCATCGGGCCACTTGCCCTCGCCGATCCAGGTACCGCCGGCAAAGGATGCGACAGGGGCCAGGGGATCGGGAGCCTGGGCGGCGAGGGGGGCTGCAAGGACTGCAATGAGCAGAGCTGAGGCAAAGTGGTGGTGTCTACGCACTGATTCTCTCCGTATCAATCAGACCTTCGTGAGCCGCCCAGCACATATCGACCGATCTTGGCGAAGAGGATGTCGGGGCTGATCGGCTTGCCGACGAACTCGGTGAAGCCCGCGGTCTCGAGCTCGTGTTGGTGGCCCATCCGGGTCGAAGCCGAGACCGCGAAAATCGGCAGCCGGGTGAATTTCTCGTCCGGCAGAGCGCGGATCTGCCGTGTGGCGACGTACCCGTCCAACTCCGGCATGTGCAGATCCATCAGCACCAGGTCATAGTCTCGTTCCTGGACCCGTTCGACGGCCTGTCTCCCGGTCCCCACGACGTCGAGCACGGCACCCCATTTGCGCAGGAGCCCGCTCAATACGTACACATTGACCTCGTTGTCGTCCGCCACCAGAACCTTGAGGCCCCTCAGCGTCTGCGGATCGGCGGGCTCCTCGGCGGGGGCGCCGGCAGCCGCAGCCTTCCCCAGGCGCAGGGCGAAGGAGAACGTCGTCCCCCGTCCCAACTCACTGTCCACGACGATCCGGCTGCCGTGCAGCTCCACCAGCCTTTTGCTGATCGCAAGCCCGAGGCCGGTGCCACCGTACTTCAAGCCGATGTCGTAGTTGGCCTGCGTGAAGTCATCGAAAATATACGGCAGCCGATCCGGGGTGATCCCGATTCCGGTGTCGGTGACCCGAAACTCGATCGACACGGCCTCCGGGAGCAGCTCCAGGACCTGCAGCGTCAACGTCACCGATCCCTGCGCGGTGAATTTGACGGCATTGCCCAGCAAATTCGTGAGCACCTGTCCGATCTTGATCGGATCACCGAGAAGATGGACCGGCAACTGTTCGTCGATATGGACCGGGAGAGCCAGGCTTTTTTCCTCGGCTTTCAAGTGGAGGCCGGAGACGATGTCATGGACCAGCTGCCGGAGGTCGAAGCTCCTCTCCTCCAGCGACAACTTGCCGGACTCGATCTTGCTGAAGTCCAGGATGCTGTTGATCAGATTCAGCAGGTTTTCCGAGGACGAGCTGAGAATCCGCACGAGCTTCTGCTGCTGTGGCGAAAGCTCCGTGGCCCCGAAGAGATGCGCGACGCCCATGATCGCGTTGAGCGGCGTCCGGATCTCGTGACTGATCATCGAAATGAAGTCGGTCTTGGCCTGGGCCGCCTGCTCGGCCCTTTGCCGCTCGCGCAGCAACTCGCGCTCGTACTCCTTGCGGTCGGTGGCATTGAAGAGGGTGGTGCGGACCAGCAGCGGCTTTCCCGCCGCATCTTTTCTGAGCACCGAGTTGATCAGCATCGGCAACCGGCGGCCGTCGGCACAGATCATCTCGACGGCGATCTCGCCCACTACGCCCTGCATCCGCAGCAACGGGGCGTAGTGCGTCTCGTGGAAGATCCGGCCCCCGGCGGTGAGCAGGTCCTGGAATCGCTTGCGGCCGACGAGGTCGTCCCGACGATGGCCGGTCCAGGCCAGGAACGTCTGATTGACCTTGAGGATCGTCCCATCCGGAAGTGCCGAGAGATAGCCGCAAGGAGCGTTCTCGTAGAGATCCTCGACGCTCTCCTCGAGCAACACGGCTTGGGACCCTGCGGGGGTCTCGTCTGGATCTGCCAAAAACTCCACCCGCGATTACAGGAACGCCTTGATGGCGGCGATCGTCTCCTCCGGGGCGCTCAGGTTCGGGCAGTGCCCGGTGGCCTTCATCAATACCAACGTGCTATCGGGAATCTGCCGGTGCACGTACTCGCCTACCGACTGCGGGGCAATCGCGTCCTCGGAGCATTGCAGGATCAGCGAGCGGGCCTTCACCTTCTGGAGGTCGGCCCGGTTGTCGGAGAGAAAGGTGACGCGTGCGAAGTGCCTCGCGATCTCGGGATTGGTGCGGCAGAAGCTGTTGGTCAGCTCTGACCCGAGCTCCGGGCGTCCCGGGTTCCCCATGATCACGGGCGCCATCGCGCTCGACCAGCCCAGGTAGTTGCTGTCGAGCGAGTCGAGCAATCCGTCAATGTCTTCCCGGCTGAACCCGCCGAGGTAGCCTTCCTCATCGATATAGCGCGGCGAAGGTCCGACCAGGATCAACGTCTCGACCCGGTCCGGCTCCTGGAGCGCCGCGAGCACTCCGATCATGGCGCTCACCGAATGCCCGATGAAGACCGCCCGCGTCAGCTCGAGCTCGCGGCAGATCTCGAGCACGTCGGTCGCATATCCCCGCAGAGAATCGTACTTGCCACGATTGTAGGCCGAGAGGTCCGATCCACCGGCGCCGACGTGATCGAAGAGGACGATCCGGTATTCATCCTCGAAAGCGGGCGTGACGAACCGCCACATGTTCTGGTCACAGCCGAAGCCGTGGGCGAACACCATCGGCTGCCCGGTCTCCAGCCCAGAGAGCTTGACGTTGTTTCTCTGGAGCACATTCATGGGGCGGGATGATAGCACCCTGCCCCAGGCGGGCCAGTCCGACGCCAGGCCCCGTCTACTCCCTGGTGATCTTGACCAGCTCGACGTCGAAGACCAGCGTGCCTTCAGGCTTGCCGGACTGGCCGCGGTAGGCGAGGTTCTTGGGGATCCAGAAGCGCCGGGACTCCCCCTCCACCATCAGCTTCAGCCCTTCGGTCCAGCCGGGGATCACCTCGTTGACGCCGAAGAGCGCTGGCTTGCCCCGCTTGATCGAGGAGTCGAACATCTTGCCGTCGGTGGTCCAGCCGGTGTAGTGCACCAGGACCTTGCTGGAGCCGCGCGGATTGGTGGTCCCCGTCCCCGGCTTCAGGACCTTCCAGGCTAGCCCCGATTTGGAGCGCTCGGCGTCGGCCGGCGGCGCGGCCACGTCCGGCGGCGCCGGCGGCACGCGCAGGATGTCGATCAACTCGACGTCGTAGACCAGGGTCCCCTTGGCGCCCTTCCCCGACGAGAGGCCCTCGGGTACCCAGAGCCGCCGCTTCTCACCTTTGACCATCAGCTCGAGCCCCTCTTTCCAACCCGGGCTGACGCCGGCAAAGGGCACCACCACCGACCGGCCGCGCGCCACCGAGGAGTCGACCATGGTGCCGTCCGCGGACCAGCTCGTGTAGTGGACCTCGACCACGTCACCAGGGGCCGGATGGTCGGTCCCGGTGCCGGGGGCGATCACCTTGTAGGCGAGGCCGCTCGCCGTGGTCTGCGCGTCCGCGGGCGGCGCCGCCACGTCCGGCGGCGCCGGGATCGGCTCCGGCGCGGCGGCCGGCGACTTGGCCTGGGCCTGGACCACCGGAGCGATGGGGGCCAGGGAGAGAGCGAGAAGGAAGACGGCCATGGGGTAGCGCAAGGAGGTTCTCATGAGCTGTACGGTAGCGCGCCTGCGCCGGACAGGCAACCTGCGGCAAAAGGCCGGAGCGAAGGCAAGGTTTCGCTGTTAATATTGTGAAAGCTCGAACCCTCGGGGTTTTTCATTGGAAGGAGGAGCCTCATGACTCTGCGTCGTACGTCCATGGCCCTGGCGCTCGCCGTCGCCGGGGTGTGCCTGGGGAGCGCCTCAGGAGATCAGCAAGGAAAAGCCGAAGAGAAGAAAGGGATCGTGGCGGAGGTGCAGGATCAGAACAACGAGCGGATCAAGCTCGAGCTGCGGGAGATCGGCCCGTCGTACAAGCCGGACAGCTCCGTCCTGCGCTTCACCAAGCAGCTCGCGCCCACGCTCGACGAAGTCGCCTGGTTCGAGATCGCTCTCCAGGGCGACCTCAACCTACGAGAGATCCGGGTCGCCGACGAGCCGCTCAAATTCAAGGCCCCTGACGGCAAGCAATATTTTTTCTATCCGGTCGTCATCGTTCCCAAGAAGGGGACTACGTCGAGCTGGCTATGGCACGGTGAGACCCTCTCGGGCGTGGTCCGCGGCGAAGGTAAGGCGCCGCGCCCGTTTTCGATCGCGATCAAGGACGTGAAGGTCGTCCGCTTCGCGCCGCCCCCGCAATCTTGAGCAAAACGCCGGCCGGGAAAATGCCCGGCCGGCTTCGACAAAATCCTTACAGCGAGTTCAGGAAGGCGACGAGCTGGTTCTTCTGCGTCGTGCTCAGGTTGATGTAGTTCTGGATGACCGGCTCGGCTTCATTGGTGTGGCGCAGGATGGCGTTGTTGCGCGTGAAGTTCTCGCCGTCGTGCATCAGGCGGGTCTTGCTGCGCATGCCCCATAGCGGCGCCGTCCGCAGCTTGGAGAAGCTGACCGTTCCGCCGTTCTGGATGATGAAGTCGCCGGTCCCTACGTCGTGCAGCATGAAATCGCCGAAGGGACGGATGATCTTGTCGCCCAGGGCGGCCGGGACGATGAACTTGCCGCCGTTGAACGAAGTGCCCGCCGGAGCGGTGGTCAGGGACGGGGTGTGACAGTGCCTGCAGCCGATGTTATTGAACAGCGTGGCGCCGGCAACGGCGTCGGCCGTGGCCGCCGCCTGGGTGTCGCGCGGCGGCACCTTGGAGGCGCGCATGAAGCGGGCGAAGGCCTCGACGTCGGGGCCGAAAGGCTCGGCCGGGGTCGGCGCCTCTTCGGGATCGGGCACCGTGTCGAACGCGGCGACGGAAGCGCCGTTCGAGGTGTTCTCAGTGGGCTGCAGCGGGCTGGTGATACCCATCTCGTTCAGGTAGGCGTCGGCCGAGAACGAGAGCAGGCTGGCGTGCTGATTCTTCCAGCCGAAACGGCCGATCCGCGTCGTGCCCGCGGCGGCCTCGAGGACCGGGACCCGGATGATCGTGCCCTTCATCCCGGAAGGCTGGGCGGTCTGGACGGCGGTGAAGGCGCTGTCGGGCAGCGCTTCGACGAAGCCGTCGCCCAGCGTGTTGAGGGAGGTACGGAAGGTCTGGACGTTGTCTTCGCCGGCCACCCGCTCCTGGATCTTGGGGTTGATCGCGCGGTCGTTGATCAGCGAGCCGCCCGGCGCGTTGACGAAGTTGCCGAAGCCGTCCAGGTGGCCCGCCCGCAGCTCGGTGATCTGGCTGGTGGCGCCGCTCACCGGATTCTGGTGGCACTCGCGGCAGGCCTGGGCGTTGTAGACCGGACCCAGGCCGTCTTCGATCACCTCGAACTCATCGAAGATGCCGCGGTCCAGGTCGAACTGCGCCTGGGACACCATGCCGTTCGTCAGGTCGTCATACCCGGCCGGAGCGTCCACGGCCGCGTAGACCAGAGGCGCCACCACCAGGACAAAGACGAGCCCATGCGTGAACGTCAGGCGGCGTAACCACTTCTCCTTCGCTCTCTTCATGCTCCGTCTCCTTCAGGCAACAGAGGACCGGGCTGCGAGAGTCGCGCACCCCATCCAGGGCACGCGGAGCTCCAGCATCCCGATCCCGGATCAGCAAGGATCAGATGAGAACGAAACCGCCTCTACCGCGTGGCAGAATCTCTGTGACCAACGAGGCGCTTACTAGAGATGGTGCTTGCGGGATCTCAAAGCGAGCCGGCGGTGAATTATTCTTTTTTGACTTTCGCCAGCACCTCGAAGCCGGGGTTGAAGGTCAGCGACCTGGGCTTCTCCGGGAAGGGAATGGGGAAGGTCTCCTCGGGCTCGTCGACCATCACACGGACGCGGTCGGTCTTGCCGCCCGGAAGCTCCACGGCGACCGGCACGGACATCTTGAAGCCGGGCGGCACGTCGCTCTGGCGCACCGTGAGATTCGCGATGTACCTCCCTTGCGCGTCCGGGGAGGAGGCGATCTCGTAGCTCCAGCGGTAGGAGGGGATGGCGGTGCCGTCCACCCACTCGTCGAAGAACCAGGACCAGTCGGCCGGCGCGTGACGCGAGAGGGCGGCCTGGAAATCGCGGGTCGAGGCAAACCCGCCCCGGTGGGTGCGGATGAAATCCCGCAGGACCTCGACGAAGACGTCGTCGCTTTGGGTCATGTCGTACAGCAGACCGCGCAGCATGTGGAGGACCAGAGGGCCCTTGCGGTAGACCTGCGAGGAGTAGGCCGTCGGCACCTCTCCGGTGTTGGAGCGCCAGCCGTGGCCGATGGGGCCGATGCGGTCGCCATAGGCCTTGTTGAGGAGACCGATCCCGGGACGGGCGAACTTGCTGAAGCCGCCCTGGATCGACCCGTTCAGCTCGTGGCTGTAGACGCGGATGATCTCGTCGAAAAGCCTGGGGCCGCCCTGGACCGTGGCTTCGACGAACATCATGGCGCTGTACTCGGCGAAGGCCTCGCCGAGCCAGACGTCGCGGTAGGTCGCGGGGCCGACCATGTGCCCCCACCATTGATGGGCCACCTCGTGGGCGCGGAACAGCTCGGTGGCGCCCGGCTGCTCGATCTGGAAGCTTCCCTCGCTCATGTGGATGAAGCCGTCGAACGACTGGCCGTGGTACGCGGCGATGCTGGTGACGTACAGCGGCCGCGGCGGCAGCGGCGCGCCGAGGAGCTGCTGGAAGAAGCTCAGGCTGTTGGCCACGTCGGCCCCGACGTTGTGGAACCGTGTCTTGCCGCCCACGGCGTTCTTGGAGCCAAAGCAGATCACCTCGGGGACCCCTTCCCCCTGGACCCGCTCCTCGTGGAAACGCTCGGCCAAGGAGAAGGTGAGCATCTTCACCGGCTCGTCGACGGTCCAGACAGTGGTCGTCCTCTTCTCCGCCTCCCCCTCGCCCCCCTCCTCGCGGCGCCCCATGGCCCGGACCTCCTGCCGCTTGAGGGTGGTCACCTCGAGACGGGCGGTATGGGAGTCGCGCAGGAGGGTCTCGTCCCCCTCCGCTCCCGGGTACCAGGCGCGGCCGGGCGCGTAGTCGCCCAGCTCCAACTCGTACTCGATGTCGAGCCGCCGCGCCTCGCCGCGTTCCAGGGGCCGGTCGAGCAGGACGACGAGGGAGCCGTCGTAGAGCCGGTTCTCGAGGCTGCTCCGCCGCCCGCCGACGTGGTCGCGCAAGAACGGCAGGGCTCTCCCTCCCTCGCTCACCGCCGTCACCTTGGCATAGGGATGGAGGTAGAGCTGCACGGCGCGCCCCCCCGGCTCCAGCGGCTGGAAGCGGACACCGGTGCGGAACTGTCCGGCGACCGAGTCCTTGTCCCGCCCGGCGCGGGTGAGGTCCACGGCGACGTCGACGTGCTCGATGTCGATCGCCGGACGCCAGACGCTGGCCGGCCGCCCCCGCGGGTCGCGCTCCTCGGGCCGGTCGAGGGCGAGCCAGACCTCCGCGTACGGATAGGTGGGGTTGAAGGTCTCCAGCCGGATCTCCTCCAGCCGCCGGGCGTCGTACTCGTAGGTCAGCCAGTCGAAGCCGGCTGTCTTGACGTCGGCCCGGACGTAGAGGTCGCCGGGGGTGTGGAGGGCGGCGACGATCCGCGCGTCGGCGTCGAAGATCCGCTGGGTCAGCCAATGCTCGTGCCGGTCGCGGGCCAGCCTGTTCACCTCGAAGCCGCCCGCGGCATTCCCTGGCTCGACCGGGAGCTCGCCGGAGCTGCGCAGCACCATGGCGGTGAACGGCTCGTCGAGCGCCGCGAGGTCGGGCCGCTTGGCGAAACGCCGGAGCTGCGCCAGCTCGATCGCGTCCGGAACGTCCATGCGAAACCGCCCCCGGCCCTCGAACACCAACCCGGTCACGGCGCCGCCGGAGGTCGGCTCCTGGAGCCAGAAGCGGCCCGCCTCGAACGACCACGAGGCGCCGCCGAAGCTCCACCGCAGCCCGCCGGCCGGCACCTCGACCGGCACGGTACGGAACCGCCATTCCTGGAGACGGGTGTAGTCGTCGCGGATGGACTCCGGAGACTGGGCGAGGACCGGACAGGCGAAGGCTACAAATACTACGAGACAGCGGAGGGGGGACATTGAGGGATTGTATCGCCGAAGGCCCTCACCCCCGTCCCTCATAGGCGTTAGCTTTGGCCGAAGAGGGGGTGGTGGTGCCTCCCCCCCTGGGTGGGCGGCGGGAGGGAGTGGGGGGGGTGCGGGGGGGGGGTAGCTGCTT
>Ga0307468_100000097_pt1 | contig 21189 bp, 2 predicted proteins | sample atmdna_FD_203085 | JGI IMG/M metagenome (GOLD analysis project Ga0307468, IMG submission 203085) | Hardwood forest soil microbial communities from Morgan-Monroe State Forest, Indiana, United States - atmos_gases AM2C_05 | ecosystem: Environmental > Terrestrial > Soil > Temperate forest > Bulk...
GTTCAGAGGGAGGCAAGACCGGCAGGTGAAGGTGAGAGGGTATCGAGTGGAGATGGGAGAGGTAGAGAAGGGGATGAAGGAAGAGGCGGGGGTGAAGGAAGCGGCGGTGGAGGTGAGAGGAGAAGGAGAAGAGAAGCGGCTGGTGGGGTATGTGGTATGGAAAGAGGGAGAAGAGAGAGGAGTAAGAGAGATGAGGGAGAGGTTGAAGAAGAAGCTGCCGGAGTACATGGTGCCGAGCGTGATAGTGGAGATGGAGGAGATGCCGCTGAATGCGAATGGGAAGGTGGATCGGGCGGCGCTGCCAGAGCCTGACCCGCGCCGATGGCAATCTGAAAATGAGTTTGTAGAGCCTCAGACCTCTATTGAAAAGGGGCTTGCCAGATTATCGTCCTCGGTGCTGAGAGTTGATAAAGTCGGATTGTATGACAACTTCTTCGAGCTTGGCGGTCATTCTCTTTTAGCTGTCCAGTTGTTGTCGCGCATCAAGAAATTGTATGGCGTGGACTTATCTCTGAAGGATCTATTGATCTCAGCAACCTTGAAAGAACTCGCTGACAAAGTTGAAGAGGCAATTCTATCCAGCCCGGGCTCGTCCAACATCGACGAGATGCTGGATCAGCTTGATTCCCTAGACGAGGATCAAGCCGAAAGCATGCTCGCTTCTGGTGATATCCGCTTGAGCGATCCACCAGGCATCGAAGACTGACCCGGCGCCGACGTGAACGCCACCATAAATACTCATTAACCCCATCCAGAATAGAGGACTAAACATACGTCACTAAACCGCACAGACCGCCTTAAAAAGCTCTCGCCTGCAAAACGCGCGCTGCTGTTAGAGGCTTTGCGCGAACAGGGCTTGTCTATAGATAGTGACATAATCCCGAAGCGGCCACGCCAAGAGCGCGCGCCCTTGTCGTTTGCGCAGCAGAGGGTATGGTTTATAGACCAACTGGAGCCGGGAAGCGCCGCCTACAATATCCCCGCCGCCGTCCGCATGAAGGGACCGCTGCAACTCCAGGCCATGCAAGCGAGCTTTGATCGTCTGGTCAGCCGACACGAAATCCTGCGCACCCGCTTTGAAGCCGTCGAGGGCGAACCCATGCAGGTGATCAGCGACGGCGGCGCGGCCCAGATCGGCGTCATCGACCTCAGCAGCCTTGAAGCCGGGGCGCGTGAAAGCGAGTTGCGGCGCTTGCTGGATGAGGAGGCGAGCCGGGGCTTTGATTTGCGGCTTGGGGAGTTGCTGAGGGTGAGAGTGGTGCGACTGGCAGAGCAAGAGCATGTCTTGGGGCTGACGATGCACCACATCATCGCCGACGGCTGGTCGATGGGAGTGGTGATCCGGGAGGTGGGGAGGAACTATGAGCAGGAGGTGAGCGGCAAGGGCGAGGAGCAGGTGGAGTTGGCGGTGCAGTATGCCGATTATGCGGTGTGGCAGCGCCAGTGGTTGCAAGATGATCGGCTTCTCGATCAGCTCAACTATTGGAATCGCAAGCTAGAGCATCTCCCCGTCTTGCAATTGCCGACGGATCATCCGCGCCCGGCAACGCTCAGCCTGCGCGGCGAGGCGGAAAGCGCGTTGTTCAACCCATCCTTGTCGGCAGCCCTTAGAGAACTTAGCCGCAGCGAAAACGCTACGCTTTACATGACGCTTTTGGCTGGCTTCAAGACGCTTCTACATCATTACACTGCCCAGCAAGACATCGCCGTTGGCTCGATGATCGCCAATCGAAATCGAGTTGAATTAGAGCCGCTGATCGGCTTTTTCATCAACACGCAAGTTCTCAGAACTGACCTGTCCGGTGATCCGAGTTTCAGGCAACTGCTTGGCCGCGTTAAAGAGACGGTGCTGGAAGCACACGCCAACCAGGATGTGCCTTTCGAAAAAGTGGTTGAGGCTCTACAGCCTGATCGCTACCTGAGCGGCACGTTGCTGTTCCAGGTGGCATTCATTTTTCAAAGCGGGGCGAATGCCCAGATCTCAGAAGGCGAATCATCTCTCGTGTTGACTCCACTCATTGTGCACAGCAGGACGGCTAAATCTGAGCTAGCCTTATTTATCACAGACACGCCCGGCGGATTATTTGCCACCGCAGAGTACAGCACGGATCTCTTCGAGAAGGCCACTGTGATACGGTTGCTCGGTCATCTGGAGGCCATTTTGGAGCAGGTCGCCGCAAACCCGGACCGTCGCCTTTCGGCAGTATCTTTGTTGAAGGAAGACGAGCGACACCAGTTGCTCTCAAAGTGGAACCAGACACAGGCTGACTATCCGACAGACAAATGTGTTCACCAGGTCTTTGAGGCTCGGGTAGAGAAGTCGCCTGACGCATTGGCGGTGATCTTCGAAGGCGAGCGCCTGAATTACGATGAGCTGAACCGCCGGGCCAACCAACTGGCGCATTACCTGCGGAATCTGGGAGCCAGGCCAGAGACGCTGGTGGGCGTATGCCTTGAGCGTTCCGTGGCCTCAATCGTCAGCTTCCTGGCGGTCTTGAAATCGGGCGGTGTCTACTTACCGTTGGACCCATCGTATCCAGCAGAACGCCTCGCCTTCATGCTCAACGACACAGGCACATCAATCATTGTGACACAACAAAGCCTGGCCGAGCGTCTTTCAGGCAGCGGGGCCTGCCTGGTTTGCCTCGACCGCGAAGCGGAGTTGATTGCTCAACAGCAGGACGCCAACCTGTTTACGGAAGTGACGCCCGACCATCTCGCCTACGTAATTTACACCTCTGGATCAACAGGGCAATCAAAGGGGGTGATGATAGGCCATCGCGGGTTGACCAATCTGGCCGAGGTCGAAGCCCGTTCGCTTGATGTGCATCCCGACGACCGAGTCCTACAATTCTTCTCTTTCAGCTTTGACGCCTCGATCTGGGATATGTTGATGGCGCTCATCCCCGGAGCGACGCTCTGCCTGGCGACACAGGACACGCGCGTATCGGGATTCGACTTGGTTCAACTGCTGCGCGACAGCGCAATAACGATAGCAACATTGCCGCCTTCGATGCTGGCCAGCATTTCGCCCGACCATCTGCCTCATCTCCGAACTCTTGTCGCCACAGGAGAGGCTTGCACGGCAGACATCGTGGCCAGATGGGGGGCGGGGCGGAGCATCTTCAATGGTTATGGGCCGACGGAAACAACCGTTGGCGCAACGCTGGGCGAGGTTCCAGGCGGCGGGCAAAAGCCGTCCGTCGGCAGACCGTTTGCTAATCATCAGGTCTACATCTTGAGCAAGAGCCTGCACCTGTTGCCCGTGGGTGTGCCGGGCGAAATATATGTGGGCGGGGTGGGGCTGGCGCGAGGTTACCTCAATCAGCCTGAGTTGACTGCCGAGCGCTTCATCCCGAATTCGTTCAGCGCCGAGCCGGGGACTCGGCTTTACAAGACAGGAGATTTGGGGCGCTACCTTCCCGATGGAAACATTGATTTCCTTGGCCGGGTTGATTACCAGGTAAAGATCCGTGGCTTTCGCGTCGAACTTGGCGAGATCGAAATCGTCCTGCAACAACACACGGCTGTGCATGAGGCAGTGGTTATCGTGCGCGAGGATGCGCCGGGCGATAAACGCATTGTCGCTTACGTCGTCCCCGTGTCAGAACCCTGCGCCTCTGGCATAGCTTCTTCAGACCATGCTTGTGACGAAGCGTTGGACGACCAACTCAGGCGAAAACTTCTGCCGGAACTGCGGGATTTCCTGCGCAGCAAGTTGCCTGATTACATGCTGCCGTCAGCATTCGTGGTGATGAACCGCTTGCCGTTGCTCACCAATGGCAAAGTTGACCGTAAAGCGTTGCCGGCGGCTCAACTCACTGGGGCGCAACTCGACACAGACTTTGTCGCTCCCCGAACCCTGATCGAGCAGGCCCTTGCCAAGATATGGGCCGAAGTGCTCGGCGTGACGCAGGCAGGCGTCAATGATAATTTCTTTGAGATCGGCGGCCACTCGCTGCTCACGATGCAGGTCATAACGCGAGTGCGAGAAGTTTTCGGCTTGGACATGCCCTTGCGCAAGCTGTTTGAGGGACCAACCATCGCCAGCTTTGCCCAGGAGATCGAGCAAGCGCGCCGCCTCGAACAAGGAGTGCTTCTCAGTCCTATATCGCGAGCCTCGCGCGCCGCCCCGATGCCGCTCTCGTTCGCTCAGCAACGCCTCTGGTTCTTAGATCAATTGCAGCCCGGCAGCTATGCTTTCAACCTCCCCTGTTCGGTCGCACTCCAAGGCGCGCTAGATCTTCAAGCGCTGCGCGAGACGATGAGCGAAATCGTCCGGCGACACGAAACCCTGCGCACGAGATTTGAGATAGTCGACGAGCAGCCGGCCCAGGTTATATCCGAGGCGAGGCCGGTCGCTCTGCCGGTCGTCGATATCTCCGGCATGACGAATGCCGAGCGAAGCCGCGAGGTCAAACGACTATCCAAAGAAGAACTGCGCCGTCCATTCGACCTGTCAAAAGGGCCGTTGATGCGGCTGGTGTTAGTGCGATTGTCCGACGACGAGCATGTCGCGTTGGTGACGCTGCATCACATCATCGCCGACGGCTGGTCAATAGGGGTGTTGATTCGAGAAGTGGCCGCGCTTTATAGCGCCTATCTGAGCCGCAAACCATCGCCTTTACCTGAACTGGGCGTTCAATATGCAGATTACGCGGTGTGGCAGCGCGACTGGCTGCAAGGGGAAGTCTTGCAGCGCCAGGTCCAATACTGGAAGCAGAAGCTCTCAAGTTTGAACGTGCTGCGATTGCCCACAGACAAGCCGCGATTGCCGGTGCAGACCTTCAAAGGGGCGGCCCATCCATTCACGATACCTGAGCCCCTTGCCGCGTCAATTAATGCGTTGAGCCAGAGCGCGGGCGTCACGCCATTCGTGACACTGCTCGGAGCCTTTCAGACTCTGCTTTATCGCTACACCGCACAGGAAGACATCATCGTCGGAACCGACGTGGCTAATCGCAATCGTCTGGAGGTCGAGGGGCTGATCGGGTTCTTTGTCAATCAACTGGTCTTGCGGGGCGACCTCTCAGGCAACCCTACTTTTCGAGAACTGCTCGCCCGGTTGCGCGAGGTTTGTCTTGAGGCTTACGACCATCAGGATCTTCCCTTTGAAAAGCTCGTGGAAGCCCTCAGGCCCGAAAGAGACATGAGCCGTTCGCCGCTTTTTCAAGTGAAGCTGGTCTTTCAGAATACTCCGGTTCAGCCGGTTGATCTGCCCGGCTTAAAGTTAAGCGCTGTCGAAGCCGACCTGGGCAGCGCCCATCTCGATTTGATCCTTTTCCTCCGCGAGACTCAAAGGGGACTCTCCGGCGCGCTCCAATACAACACGGATCTTTTTAATGCGGCGACCATAGAAAGAATGGTCGAGCATTTCCAGGCTTTGCTCGGCAGCATACTTACCAATCCCGACGCGACATTGAAAGGGGTTGAAATGCTCACCGAAGCCGAAAAGCAGCGACAGGTCATGGAAAAGAAGGCGCGTGAAGAATCCCAGATGAAGAGGTTTAAAGCGGTCAAGCCAAAGGCCATAAGCCTATCACAAGAAAGCCTCGTCAATCTAAATAGCCTGCGCGCGGGCGAGTCTTTGCCGCTCGTCGTCGAGCCTGCTGCCGATGACCTTGATCTGTCAGGCTGGAGCCGTCGCCATCTCGATTTCATCGGCGCTCAACTTTTCAAACATGGCGCGATTCTATTCCGTGGATTCGCTGTGCCTACAGTGCCAGAGTTTGAACAGGTCGTCCTCAGCATCTGCCCGCAGCTGTTTGAAGAGAACGGCGAACTGCCCAGGGAAAACATCAAAGGAAAAATCTACTCTGCGGTTGATTATCCTCCAACCAAAAAGATTCTCTGGCATAACGAGAATACCTTCTGGCCGCGATGGCCTTTGAAGATCTGGTTCTACTGCGTAGAGCCGGCCAGTCGGGGCGGAGAGACTCCCATAGCCGATAGCCGCAAAGTTCTTCAACGCATCTCGCCGAAGATCATCGAGCGGTTCAGACGCCTGGGCGTTATGTACCTGCGCAACTGCGGTGAAGAACTGGGCCTTAACTGGCAGACGGTATTTCAGACTACAAACAAGGCGGAAGTCGAGAGCTATTGTAAGAAAAACCATATAGAGATCGAGTGGAAATCAGGTGACCGCCTCAACATGCGTTGGGTGCGCCCGGCGCTTGCGACCCACCCCCGGACGGGCGAAGAAGTCTGGTTTACTCAGGCAACGCACTGGCACATCTCCTGCCTTGATCCGGAAGTACAAGAGTCGTTTCGAGCCTCATTCTCAGAGGCAGACTTTCCACGCAATTGCTACTACGGCGATGGCTCTACGATTGAGAGCGCCGTTATGGAGGAAATCTGTGAGGTCTACCGCCAACAGGAGGTCAGCTTTCCGTGGCAAAAGGGTGACATCCTAATGGTCGACAACATGCTGACTGCACATGGGCGCAATCCATATGAAGGCCCGCGAAAGATCGCCGTGGCTTTGGGAGAGATGGTAACGGACGAGGGGTTAGATGCAAGCTCAAATTGAAGGGTTCAGGGTCTCTTCTCAACAGCGGCGTCTCTGGCTCCTGCAAGCGGATCAGAGCGCCTTCCGCGCGCAGTGCGCAATACTGATCGAAGGACAGGTCAAGATCAGCGCACTTGAAGACGCCCTGCGCAAGGTTGTCAATCGCCACGAGATACTGCGCACAACTTTCAGACGCCCGCCTGAAGTGAAAGTCCCCGTGCAGGTCGTTGATAATCAACAGGCTATATCGCTCGACGCGGTTGAGTCGGCCAACCAGAGTGAAGATGCGGCCTCAAGAATTGACGATCTGATGGAGGCAGAGCGGGCCAGGCCATTCGACTTCGAGCATGGCCCCCTGTTGCGACTCTCGTTGCTCACGCTCTCAAACGAGAAGCGCGTGCTCCTGTTGGACATGCCTTCAATGTGCGCGGATAGGTTGTCGCTCAAGAACCTTGTTGCCGAGATTAGCCGCTGCTATGGCGCGAGCCTCGAAGTCGGCGAGCCCGGTGATGAGCCGGTTCAATACGCACAGTTCGCGGAGTGGCAGAATGATCTGTTGAGCGACCCCGAAGCAGAGGCGGCCAGGCGATACTGGCGCGAGCAAAACCTATTTGCATTGCAGGAATTGAAACTCCCATTTGAAGGCAAGGCGGCTGCCGCCAGATCATTCGCTCCGCGTCGGTTTCCCATTGCGATTGAGCCCTCTCTTGCTTCGAGAATTCAAGCCGCTGCACGCAGGTATGACACCCCCGTTGACGTGTTCTTGCTTGCATGCTGGCAAACCCTTCTATGGAAGAAGACCATGCAGCCCAACGTTGTAGTCCAGAAGGTATTCGACGGCAGAAAGTACGACGACTTGCGTGAAGCGGTTGGTTTGTTCGCAAAATGCATTCCAATTCATTGTTATTTTAATCATAATTTAAAGTTCTCTGAGGCACTGGAACAGATCAAGCGGTCAACCCAGGGCGCTTACGAATGGCAGCACTATTTTGCAGGTGAACAAGCCGATGCGGCCAGCCAGTCTTCAACAAACGGCCCGATCATCTTCGAGATGGAGCGGTGGCCGTCAAAAAGCGTCGCCGCCGGCGCAGGGTTTTCCATTTGCAGGCAGTATGCATGTTTTGAGGCATTCAAGCTGAAGCTCTGTCTGGCAGAGAAAGAGGACTCCCTTGCGGCAGAGTTGTATTATGACCCGGAGGTGTTTTCGGCTGGCGATGTCAAAAGGCTGGACGACGAGTTTTCCACGCTGCTAGGGTGCGTTGTCGAAGACCCCGACGCTCTCATCGCCGATTTGAACATTTTGTCTCAAGCCGAGCAACACCGGTTGCTCGTCGAGTTTAACAACACAGCGACGCAAGCGTCCGAGCAAAGGTGTCTTCACCATCTGCTGGATGAACAGGCCGCGCGCACCCCCGATGAGCTAGCCGTCGTCTATAAAGATCGGCAACTTACCTACGCAGCTTTGAACGCGCACGCCAACCAATTAGCCCATTACCTGCAATCGCTCGGCGTCGGCCCTGACGTTTTGGTCGGCATCTACATGGAGCGGTCGCTTGAGATGATGGTCGGGATACTCGCCGTGCTGAAAGCTGGCGGCGCATACCTGCCGCTGGACACGAGCCATCCGAAACAGCGATTGGCTTTCATGCTTGAGAATGCAAAATGCAGCATCGTGTTGACGCACAGGCGAGCCGAGGCGGACTTATCGGTTGACTCGATACGCGTGGTCAAACTTGATTCGCAGATGCAAGCGTGGGCAGGCGGCGATAAGCGCGCCCCTGCCAGCCAGGCGCGGCCAGAAAACCTCGCCTATGTGATCTACACGTCGGGTTCGACCGGCAAACCCAAAGGAGTAATGATCACCCATCGCGGGCTGGTCAATTACTTGACCTGGTGCACCCGCGCCTATGCCGTCGCCCAAGGCCAGGGGGCCCTGGTGCATTCGCCGCTCGGCTTTGATCTGACGATCACCGCTTTGTTTGCGCCGCTGCTTGCCGGCAAGCGGGTCGAATTGCTGGGCGAAGACGAGGGCCTCGAAGGGTTGAGCCGGGCCTTCCAGCGGCAGGGCGATTATAGTCTGGTGAAGCTGACCCCGGCGCACCTGGATCTCTTAAGCGGGCTGTTGGGAGAAGCCGGCGGCCAAGGGCGAGCCAGAGCGCTGATCATCGGCGGCGAAGCGCTGGTCGGCGAGAGCTTGGTCTACTGGCAGCGGCAGGCAGCGGGGACGCGGCTGATCAACGAATATGGGCCGAGCGAAACGGTGGTGGGCTGCTGCGTCTACGAGGTCGGAAGAGAAGAGCGAGTGGCCGGAGGGGTGCCAATCGGCAGGCCGATAGCGAACACGCAGATCTATGTGTTAGATGAGAAGGGAGAGGGAGTGGCGGTAGGAGCGCCAGGGGAGATCTATGTGGGAGGGGCAGGGGTGGGGCGAGGCTACCTGGGAGATGGAGGAATGACCGGGGAGCGGTTCGTGCCGAACCCGTACAGCGAGGAGGGAGGGGAGCGGTTATACAAGACGGGGGATCTGGGGAGGCACCTGGCGGAAGGCGAGTTGGAGTATGTGGGACGAATAGATAATCAGGTAAAGGTGAGAGGCTACCGCATCGAACTCGGCGAGATTGAGGCGACAATCCGCCAACAGGTCGCGGTGAGCGATGTCGCTGTGACGGTCAACGAAACTGCTTCGGGCGACAAACGATTGGTGGCCTACCTTGTCGCCAGGCAGAAGGACGCCCTTTCGGTAAGCGATCTGCGTCGGCGCTTGCGAGAACAGTTGCCCGATTACATGATGCCGGCTGCCTACGTCCTGATAAACGCGCTGCCGCTCACCCCCAATGGCAAAGTGGATCGGCGCAAGCTGCCGACGCCCGATAGCATCCGCCCGGAACAAGAAATAGCATATGCTGCACCTGCCACAGAGCTTGAACGCAAGATCGCCGAAATCTGGCAACAGACGCTTCAGGTTGAGAAAGTGGGCGTCAACGATAACTTCTTCGATCTCGGCGGTCATTCGTTGCTGATGGCGCAAGTGCACGGCAAGCTCTTGAAGATCGTCGAGAAAAAAGTTTCAATGCTCGACCTGTTCATGCATCCGACGGTGAGTTCGCTGGCAAAATACCTGGGCGAAAAGCAAGGCGACGCCTCACCTCAACCGGGCCTGAAGCAACGCGACAGGGCGAAGCGGTCTGACAAGCAAACAGGCCGCGATATAGCCATCGTCGCAATGACATGTCGCTTTCCGGGCGCTCGTGACACTGACGAGTTCTGGCGCAACCTGCGAGACGGCGTCGAGTCAATCTCATTTATGTCGGATGAGGAGTTGCAAGCCTCCGGGATAACCGCTTCCGCTTTAAGTAATCCGAACTATGTCAGAGCGCGAGGCAAGCTCAAGGATATAGAATTATTTGATGCTTCCTTTTTTGGATTCACTCCTAAAGAAGCTGCCCTGCTTGATCCGCAACACCGGCTCTTTCTTGAATGCGCCTGGGAAGCCTTAGAGTTGGCCGGCTATGATTCTGAATCATACGATGGACGAGTCGGCGTTTACGCGGGCGTTGGTATTAATCATTACCTGATTAATAATCTCTTCTCGAATCCTGATCTGCTGGCCTCGATGGGCGCATTTCAAACTATTCTGTCGAATGATAAAGATTTCTTGCCGACGCGCGTCTCCTATAAGCTGAACTTGAAAGGCCCCAGCATCAATGTTCAGACGGCCTGCTCGACATCACTTGTGGCCGTTTGCCTGGCCTGCCAGAGCTTGCTCAACGGCGAATCCGACATGGCCTTGGCCGGCGGAATAACGATAGCCATTCCGCAGGATACGGGCTACGTATACCAGGAAGGAGGCATCGCCTCTCCCGATGGTCATTGCAGAGCCTTTGACGCAAAAGCCCAAGGCACAGTCGGCGGTAATGGAGCAGGAATCGTCGTGCTCAAACGTCTGCAAGATGCCCTTACCGATGGCGACACCATTCACGCTCTCATCAAAGGCTTTGCGGTCAATAACGACGGCGCAAACAAGATCGGCTACACCGCCCCAAGCATCCACGGACAAGCCACGGTGATCGCTGAGGCTCTCGATATGGCCGCCGTCGCTGCCGACTCGATCACCTACATCGAGACGCACGGCACCGGCACCCAACTGGGAGATCCGATTGAGGCGGCTGGTTTGATGGCGGCCTTCAAAGGAAGGACGAGCCGGCAGCAGTACTGCGCCCTGGGCTCGGTGAAAAGTAACCTCGGCCACCTGGACACAGCCGCCGGGGTGGCCGGGCTGATCAAGACGGTGTTGAGCCTGAAGCATCGGCAGATACCCGCCAGTTTGCACTATGAGAAGAGCAACGAGAAGATCGAGTTTGCGGGGAGTCCGTTTTATGTGAACCAGGAGCTAAGAGAATGGGAGGAAGGGAGCGAAGCGAGACGAGCGGGAGTGAGTGCGTTTGGAATCGGGGGAACGAATGCGCATGTGATCGTTGAGGAGTGGCCGGAGGCGGCGGAGGCGGAGGCGGAAGAGGAAGGAGGAGGGGAGGAGTGGGAGATGCTGATGGTCTCGGCGAAGACGAGGGGAGGGCTAGAGGAGGCGAGCCGGCGGTTGAGCGAAGAGTTGAAGAAAGGCGAAGGGAAGCGGCTGAAGGATGTGGCCTACACGCTGGCGGCAGGCCGCCGCGCTTTCAACCACCGCCGCGTCGTCCTGTGCCAGGATGTTAAAGGCGCTGTTGCCGCCATCCAGACCGCAGATCCTGCCTGCGTGTTTACATCCTTGCACGAGAGCGGCGAACGACCCGTCGTTTTCATGTTTCCTGGCCAGGGCTCTCAATACCCGAACATGGCTCGCGGGCTATATGAGATTCATCCTACATTCCGCGAGGACATAGACCACTGCTTCGAGCTTCTCGAACCTCTGCTCGGACATGATCTGCGCCAGACTCTTTATCCGGCTGCCGGCCTATTGGGCGAGGCCGAAAAGCAGTTGACCCAAACTTTACTGACTCAGCCAGCGCTGTTTGTCATCGAATATGCCCTAGCAACCTTGTTGATGCGATGGGGCATCAGGCCGCAAGCCATGATCGGTCACAGCATAGGCGAGTATGTGGCGGCCTGTTTGGCTGGCGTTTTCTCTTTAGAGGATGGCCTCAGGCTCGTGGCTGAACGCGCAAAGCTGATGCAGCAACTTCCAGCCGGCGCAATGCTGGCGATCTCGCGCCAGGAAAACGAAGTGCTGCCGCTGCTCGACCGTGGCCTTTCGCTGGCGGCAGTCAATGGGTCTTCGCTTTGCGTCGTTTCAGGCCCGGCCCTGGCGCTCGATGAATTGCAGAACCGCCTTGTCGAGCAAGGCGTGGCCTGTCGCAGACAATCTACCTCTCACGCTTTCCATTCAGAGATGATGGAGCCGATCCTTGATCGATTCACCGAACAGGTGAGTCAGATCAAGCTCAGCGCGCCGCAAATTCCCTATGTTTCTAACCTGACAGGGACCTGGATGACCGCCGCAGATGCCACCGATCCGACATACTGGTCCAGGCACCTGCGGCATACCGTCCGTTTTAGCGAAGGCTTGCGCGAGTTGCTCGAAGATCGTGATCGCCTACTCCTGGAAGTCGGTCCGGGGCATACCTTGAGCACCTTGAGCCGACAACATCCTGCAAAGGCAGCCAGCCAGATGGTCCTCTCTTCGCTCCGCCATCCACACGAAGAGCAGTCCGACGGCGCATTCTTTTTAAAGACGGTTGCACGGCTTTGGCTGGCAGGTACAAAGCTGGACTGGCCGAGGGTCTACGCCCATAGAGCATGTCGCCGGATTCCGCTGCCCACTTATCCCTTCGAGCGCCAGCGCCATTGGGTAGAGCCGCAAAAGCACAGAGACCGTTTGCGAAACAAGCAGAGGTCGCTTTCGCGGAAGCTCGACCTGGCGGAGTGGTTTTACCTTCCCGTGTGGAAGCAATCCAGGACGGTGAAGAGGATTGAACAAAGAGGACAGCAGATAAAAGCTGCGAACTGGCTGCTGTTTGTCGATTCGGCTTCGATGGCTTGCGAAATTGCAGAGCGGCTGAAGCAAAGTGGGGATCGAGTTGCAATCGTAGCGCCTGGCGAGCGCTTCCGAAGAGTCGGGGAGAATTCATACGAGATCGACCCGGCACGCCGCGATGATTATGAAATGCTGCTCAAAGAGCTTCAGTCCGGGGCCGGGTCGCCGGACGAGATCGTCCACTTGTGGAGCGTGAACGAGGAAGCGCGGGGCGAAGGCGAGCCGGCAGCTTTCACGCGGGCTCTGCACCACGGCTTTTATAGCCTGCTACTGCTGGTGCAAGCGCTGGAAAGCGTGAGCTTCATTGACCGCCTTCGCATTGCCGTTGTGTCAAACAACATGCAGAAGGTCACTGGTGAAGAGACGCTCTGCCCTGAGAAAGCAACGCTGCTCGGCATATGCAAGGTCATCCCCCAGGAGTATCCCAACATCAGCGTGCGCAGCATTGACCTTGGCGCTCTGCCGGCACAAGGGTGGCAGCGACAACGGCAGATAGAATTGCTCGTGATGGAACTCTCAACCGCGCACGTAGACTCTGTGGTTGCTTATCGCGGTCAGCAGCGCTGGGTTCAGGTCTTTGAGGCTACTGAGATGGGCACGGCCTCTGAAGAGGCGATGCCGCTGCGTGAAGCGGGCGTTTATTTAATCACCGGAGGGCTGGGCAATATCGGGCTGACGATGGCCGATTATCTTGCACACGCCGCGCGGGCCAGGCTCGTCTTGACAACGCGGTCGAATTTTCCGGAAAAACAGCAGTGGGACGGCTGGCTCGCGACTCACAACGAGCAAGATGTCGTAAGCCGCAAGATCAGGAAGTTGCAAGCCCTCGAAGCGACCGGAGCCGAGGTCTGGGCCGTTGGCGCGGATGCCGCCAGCCAGCCGCAGATGGGAGAATTGATCGCGGCCATAGGCAAGCGCTTTGGCCCATTAAACGGCGTGATCCACGCCGCAGGAGTCCCCGCAGATCAGACGGCGCGCTCGATTCAGGAGACTTCCTGGCAAGACTGCGAGCCGCACTTCGCGGCGAAATCGCGCGCCCTCTTTGTGCTGGAGAAAAGCCTGGCCGGAACGCCGCTCGATTTCTGCATCCTGCTCTCGTCGCTCGCCTCGGTGCTGGGCGGACTCGGCTTCGCCGCCTATGCGTCGGCCAACGCTTTCATGGATGCGTTCGTTCACCGCCACAATCAAACGCACCCGAATCGCTGGGTCAGCATCAACTGGGACGGATGGGATTTCCGTGAGAAACCGGCAACCTCAACGCAGGCCCACCTGGCCTCGCTCGCCATTACGACCGAAGAGGGCATCGAAGCCATCAGGCGCATACTTGCCGACCAGACAATCTCACAGGTCGCTGTTTCGACTACTGACCTGCAACTGAGGATTGATCAGTGGATCAAGCTGGAATCGTTGTTCGACCGACAGCAAGCAGAAATCGCTGAAACCGATTCGCTTCACCCAAGGCCGGAGCTGCAAAGCGCTTATGCCGCTCCTGCCAGTGACGTAGAACAGACGCTTGCAGGCATCTGGCAAGAGCTATTGGGGATTGCTCCGGTCGGCATACATGATAATTTCTTCGAGCTTGGCGGGGATTCGATTCTGAGCATCCAGGTGATCTCGAAGTCCAACCGCGCCGGGCTACAGTTCACCACCAAGCAGTTATTCCAGCACCCGACGATTAACGAGCTTGCAAGAGTCGCAAACCAGGCCCAGGCGCGCCCCGACGAAGAATCGGCAAGAGCGCCGATTCGGCTTACAGCCGAGCAACAGCGAAGGGCTGACGAACTGGCCGGGGCCGACCGCCAGATCCAAGACATCTATCCCCTGTCGCCAATGCAACAAGGCATGCTCTTCCATAGCCTTTACGACCCGGAATCCAGGCCGTACATAAAGGAAGTCGGCTGTACGTTTCGCGGCTCGCTAAACATGGCGGCATTTGAGCAGGCCTGGCAAGCCGTCATTGAGCGCCACGTTATGCTCAGGACTTCATTTGAATGGGAGGGGCTCGACCAGCCGTTACAGGTAGTGCGTCGAGATGTGAAGCTGCCGGTCGAAAAACATGACTTGAGTGGACTCGACGAGCAGGAACGGGAGAAGCGCCTGGCCGCCCTGATCGACGTGGAGCGAAAGCGCGGCTTCAATCTCTCCCAAGCGCCTGTAATGCGACTTACTTTGATTCGCTTGGGGGAAGAGCTACACCGGTTCATCTGGAGCTTTCATCACCTTCTTGGAGATGGCTGGAGCGGGCCGATCATTCTTCGAGAGGTGTTCGGCTGCTACGCCAGCTTCTCGAAAGGCGAAAACCCGAAACTGGAAGCGGCCCGGCCTTACCGCGACTACATCGCCTGGTTACAAGAGCGGGACATGGTCAAGGCGGAGGTCTTCTGGCGCGAAGACCTGAAGGGCTTCACCGCCCCTACGCCGATCCGCTTGAACCGGGGGTCGCTCTCGATGTCGAGGCTTGCGAACGGCTACGCACGGCAGGAAAAGCGTCTGCCCCAAGAGGCCACCTCGGCCTTGCAGAGTCTCGCGCGACAGCACCAGATGACGCTCAACACGGTGATTCAAGGCGCTTGGGCAATGCTGCTGGGACACGACAGCGGCAACGCCGATGTGCTGTTCGGCGTGACTTCTTCGGGCCGCCCGGCGGTGCTCGAAGGGATCGAGCAGATGGTCGGACTCTTCATCAACACTCTGCCCCTGCGCATTCGCCTCCAGCCCGACGCGCTGCTTCTGCCCTGGCTCAAACAGCTTCAGGCCCGACAGGCCGAGATGCGCCAATACGAGTACAGTCCGCTGGCGCAAGTCAAGAGGTGGAGCGAAGTCCCTCGCAGCCAGGCGCTGTTCGACAGCATATTGATCTTTGATAATTTTCCGGTTGATTCGACGGTGCACAAACAGAGCCCCGGCATATCCATTATCGATGTGACCTCGTCTGTTCTGCAAAACGACTACAGCCTGACGCTGACCGTGTTGCCGCACGCCGATTTATTGCTCTCCGTACTTTATGACTGCCGCCGATTCGACGACGACTCGATCAAGCGGCTGCTGGAGAGTTTTCAGGCGCTGCTGTGCAGCATAGCCGAGAGCCCCGACCTTCGGCTGTCTGATATAGAAGCGAAGCTGACGGAGGCCGACCTGAAGCAGCGCGGCCAGAAAAAGCGGGAGAGATTCGAATCAAGTCTCAAAGGGTTCACGCAGGCTCGGCCAAGAGGCATCCGTTTGTCAGAAGAAGTGCTAGTCGAAACAGATTACTTGCAGCCCGGATGTTTGCTGCCGCTGGTGATCAGGCCGCGCTTGCCGGAAGTCGATCTGAAGGACTGGGCGCGCACCGAGCAGGAGTTCATACGAAAGTCGCTCGAAACGCATGGGGCTCTGCTGCTGCGGGGCTTTTCAGTCAATTCCATATCGGCCTTTGCAGAGTTTGCGCGCGCAAATTGCGAACAGTTGCTCGATTACCGTGAAGGCTCGACGCCGCGAACCGACCTCGGCAACCATATCTATACTTCTACAGAGTATCCTGCCGATCAATCCATCCCGCTGCACAATGAGATGTCCTATTCGCGCAATTGGCCGGCGAAGATATGGTTTTACTGCGCCCAGGCAGCCCGAAAGGGAGGGGAGACTCCTATCGCCGATAGCCGCAAGGTCTTTCAATTGATCGACCCGAAAATCAGAGAGCGCTTCATGCAGAAGAAAGTGCTTTATGTCCGCAACTACGGCGAAGGGTTAGACCTCTCCTGGCAACGCGCCTTTCAAACCGCCGACCGGTCAGAGGTTGAACAGTACTGCCGCAAGGCTCACATTGAATTCGAATGGCGTGATGGCGACCGCCTGCGGACTCGACAGGTTTGCCAGGCCGTAGTCAATCATCATGTAACAGGCGAGGCCACCTGGTTTAATCAAGCGCACCTGTTTCACTGGTCGAATCTGGAGTCCTCAGTGGCCGAATCTCTGCTGGCGCTCTTGAAAGAGGAGGAATTGCCGCGCAACGCTTTCTACGGCGATGGGTCGCGGATAGAAACTTCGATCCTGGATGAGATTCGCGCCATTTACCGCAAAGCCACGGTCATGTTTCCCTGGCAGCGAGGCGACATCTTAATGGTGGACAATGTACTCGCTGCCCACGGGCGCATGCCGTTTGAAGGCGACCGAAAAATCGTTGTCGCCATGGCCGATCTTTTCACCAACGACGATCTTTGAAGCGGTTTGAACCGGTAGACAACCGATGCAGAAGGAAGCCATCGAAGGGTTCCGTCTTTCGCCCCAGCAGAAAGACCTCTGGCCGTCGCAGCAGAAAAGCTCGGCTTATCGCTGCCAGTGCGCCATCTTGATCGAGGGCGATGCCGAACCTGATCGCCTCAAGTCTTCAATCGAGGATGTCGTCGCGCGCCACGAGGCATTGCGGACGACGTTTAGCCGTGTGCGCGGGATGCAGTCGCCGGTTCAAGTCGTTCGTCAAGCCTCCGCGCCCGGCTGGCGCATCGTCGAACTGGCGGATCTGCATGCCTCTACACTGGAAGAGGCCATCGAGGCGCTTTTGAGGATAGAGGGCGAACCCGCGTTCGACTTCGGCGGCGAATCGCTGCTGCGGTCTGCCCTGGTGCGGCTCGCCACGCGCAGGTGGGCGCTTATCCTGACGCTGCCGGCGATGTGTGCCGACGCCTGGACACTGAAGAACCTGCTGGTCGAAATCAGCCGCTGCTATCAGGCGCAGTCGCTTGGCGAAAAGATCACAACCGGCGTCGTCCAGTACGTACAGTTCTCCGAATGGCAAAACGATTTGCTCAACGAAGGGGATGCCGAAGCAGCGAGAGAGTATTGGAGCAAATGTAATTTATCCCTCATTGCCGCGCTGAGGCTACCATTTGAGCGCAGGACGGATGGCGATGTGAGGTTCGAGCCTCGCCTTCTGCGAACACGATTTGAGGGCGAACTGCTGCGCCGCATAGAGGCGCAGGCAAGCCGCATGGATGCCTCACCCTCGACTGTGCTCTTCGCCTGTTGGCAGATGCTGTTGTGGCGTTTGACCAGGCAATCAGACCTCGTGACCGGCTATGTATTCGACGGGAGAACCTACGAAGAGTTGCACGAAGTCATCGGGCTGATGCAGAGGTGGGCACCCGTCAGGGGCAGCATCGAGCCGGAGATGCAATTGCTGGACGTGGTGCGCCAGACGCACAGCCGTTTGCAAGAAGCACATGAATGGCAAGAGTACTTTACCCATGACTTGTATGCCGATTCCGATCATCTTGAAGCCGGGTTGCCCGCTGCGCCCATTCTTTTCGAGTATGGAGAGCAAAGCTCAGGCTTCCTGGCAGAGGGCGTCAGCTTCATACCCGCCGGCCAGTATTGTTGTACAAATTACTTCAAGCTCAAGCTTTGCTGCGTTCGTTCGCAGAATCACCTGACAGTCGAGCTTCATTATGACGCAAATGCCTACGAGCAGGTGAACGCCGAGCGCTTATTCGAGTACTTCAAGCGACTCTTGGAGAATGCCGTGGTCTCGCCCTCTCAACCGATCATTGAGCTTGAACTACTCAGCGACCTTGAGCGGCATCAACTAGTAATAGGAATCAACGACACCCAGGCCAATTACCCAGCGGGCAAGTGCATTCACCAACTCTTCCAAGATCAGGTAAAGCTCAACCCGCACAGAGTCGCAGTGAGGGCCGGCGAGCGGCAATTGGAGTTTTCGGAGTTAAATGCAAGGGCCAACCGGCTGGCCCATGTGCTGCGTGCGAAGGGCGGCGGCGGCGGCGCTTGCGTCGGCTTGTGTATGGATCGGTCAGTTGAAATGATGGTTGCAATCATCGCGATTCTCAAAGCTGGTGGAGCCTATGTCCCGCTTGACCCAGAGCATCCGAAATCGAGGCTGGCGCACCAGCTTGCAACCGTCAATGCCTCGGTCTTGATCGCCCAACCGGAGTTATTGGCGCGGCTGCCTGATTTTGACGGTGAGATCATCTGCCCGGACCGAGACGCAGGGTTCATGAGTGAAGCGCCGGAAACCGATCTCGCGCTGGTGGCTAGTCCCAAAGACCTTGCTTACGTCATCTTCACATCCGGCTCTACGGGCGCGCCGAAGGGCGTGGGCATCAGCCATGAAAGTCTGGTCAATTACAGTTTTTTCATATGCAAAAAGCTGGGGCTTGACGAAGGCGCAACCAGCGAAAGGCTAAATTTTGCGGTGGTCTCAACCATCAGCGCCGACCTGGGCAATACCATGATCTTTCCGTCGCTGATCTCCGGCGGATGCCTGCACATACTCGATTATGAAATGGCAACCGACGGAGAGCTTTTTGCGAGCTATGCGACGAGCCATCCGATAGATGTTTTGAAGATCGTGCCATCGCATATGAGCGCGTTGCTGTCATCAGGATGCGCGGCGGCAATTCCGAGAAGATTTCTGCTCATGGGCGGCGACGTGCTTTCGTTTGATCTCGTGGACCGCATTCGGGAACTGTCGAGCGAGTGCCGGATAATTAATCACTATGGCCCGACAGAAGCCACGGTCGGCGTTTTGACTTTCGACCTGGCAGAGGAGGACGAAGCCGGCGCGCGATTATCGGCCACCGTCCCCATTGGAAGACCCATCTCTAATGCCACAGTCTATATTCTCGATCAATCAATGCGCCCGGTGCCGGTTGGCGTGGTCGGCGAACTGTATGCAGGAGGCGCGGGACTCGCCTGGGGCTACGTCAATCAGCCTGCACAGACGGCTGAACGGTTCGTTCCCAATCCGTTTTCTTGCAAGCCGGGCGACCGCCTGTATCAAACCGGCGACCTGACGCGTTATCTCCCCGATGGCGCGATAGAATTTTTAGGGCGCGATGATCATCAGGTGAAGATACGCGGATATCGGATCGAACTGGGCGAGATAGAAGCCGCCCTGTTGAAGCACGAAAGCGTCACTCAAGCCGTCGTCATCAACGATGGCGACTCCGCCACGGCAGCGAAACTGATCGCCTATGTTGTATCGAAGCTGCCCGTAACCAGCACGGAATTGCAGTCCCATCTGTCGCAACTGATTCCGTCCTACATGGTTCCCACATCATACCTCTTTCTCGATGCGCTGCCGCTCACGCATAATGGAAAGGTAGACCACAAATCATTGCCTAAAGCGGTGCCGGCAAATTCAGAAGCGCCAAAGGAGTTCGTCGGGCCGCGAACCAAGGTGGAGAATGTCCTCGCCACCATATGGGCGCAAGCTTTGGGTGTGGAGCGCGTCGGCATACACGATAATTTCTTAAGCCTCGGAGGAGATTCGATCCTCAGCATCCAGGTGGTTTCCAAAGCCAACCGCGCGGGATTGCAGATAACGGCCAGGCAGTTGTTCACCTATCCAACGGTCGCCGAGTTGGCGGCTGTGGCAGCAGTCGCCCAGCCCGCATCAGGTGAGCAGGGCGAAGTGACAGGAGAGGTTGATCTCAGCCCCATCCAATGCTGGTTCTTCGATAAAATCAAATCGCACCTCGATCACTACAATCAGGCCGTCCTGCTGGATTCTGCCCTTGACCTCAACCCTGCCCTCCTGCGCGCCGCCGTCGCTCGCTTGCTGGCGCATCACGACGCCCTGCGCGCCCGCTTCTCTAGCCGCCCCGCCGGCTGGCAACAAATCATTGCCCCGATGCAGGCCGATCTGCCGCTCATCTGCGTAGACCTCTCGGAGGTCGCCCCGCCTGACCAGCGCCGCGCCATCGAAGCCCTGGGCGCGGTCGCCCAGGCCAGCCTCGACCTGCGACAGGGGCCGCTGCTGCGCGTCGTGCTGATGAAGCTGGGCAACGACAGCGGCGAGCGCCTGCTGATCGTCATCCATCACCTGGTCATCGATGGAGTGTCGTGGCGAGTGCTGATCGAAGACCTGCAAAGTCTCTACGAACAGTTGAGCCGGCAAGCGGTAGCCGAGTTGCCGGCCAAGACCAGCAGCTATCAGCAATGGAGCGGGCAACTGCGGGAGTATGCCAGGAGCGCCGAGGTGCAGGGCGAGCTTGAGTACTGGACTAGAGCCCGGCGGCGAGGGGTCAAGCGGCTGCCGGTGGATAAGGATGGGGGGCGCAATCAGGTGCGAGACAGCCGCCTGGTAGGGGTGCGCTTGAGCGCCGCAGAGACTCGGGCGTTGTTGCAGGAGGTGCCGGCGGTCTACCGGACGCAGATCAATGATGTGCTGTTGAGCGCCCTGGTTCAAGCCTTCGCTGATTGGACCGGCAATCGCTGTCTGCTGATTGATATGGAGGGCCATGGGCGCGAAGAGGTGCTGAAGGAAATCGACGTGACGAGGACGGTGGGCTTCTTCACAGCGAGCTTTCCGATGTACCTGGAAGCGCCGGCAAGCGGCGGGCCGGGCGAAGTGCTGAAGGCGATCAAGGAGCAGGTGCGAGAACTGCCGCGCAAAGGCATGGGCTATGGATTGTTGCGCTATCTCAGCGAGGCCGAAGAAGTGAAAAGCGAGTTGGCGCGAGAGGCGGCAGCCGAGGTGAGCTTCAACTACCTAGGGCAGTTCGATCAGGTGTTAGGAGAAGGCGGGAAGCTGAAGCCCGCGCGAGAAGGGAGCGGGGCGAGCCGCAATGAGCAACAGGAGCGAGTGCATTTGATCGATGTGATTGCCCGAGTGGTGGGTGGGCAGTTGTGGGTGGGATGGGAGTATAGCGAGCAG
>Ga0307468_100000098_pt1 | contig 21103 bp, 16 predicted proteins | sample atmdna_FD_203085 | JGI IMG/M metagenome (GOLD analysis project Ga0307468, IMG submission 203085) | Hardwood forest soil microbial communities from Morgan-Monroe State Forest, Indiana, United States - atmos_gases AM2C_05 | ecosystem: Environmental > Terrestrial > Soil > Temperate forest > Bulk...
GAGTCCTCGAGTCGGGAATCCTTAACTCCCGTTTGGGCCTGGATTGCCGCGGCCGCGAGTACGAAGCAGGCCAGGGTACAAGCAAAGGTGAACCAGATACTCTTCATGATTCGGTCAAATGAACCACAGATCGAACTCCAGCCCGCGATGACCAGCCGAAAATACCCGCGCCGCAGGAAGGTGTCAAAGCCTCCTGGCCCAAATTGGCGTCGGGCTCTTACTGCTAACCGCCCTTAACCAATCGCTGTGTTCCTTCCCACTTGGTAGAGAAGCCGGTTGAAATCGACGTCTCGTCGCCAAACAGTACCACGGCAATGATACAATGACGCCAACAGCTAACTGTGAACAATCAAGCCCCAAAGACCATTCTGTTGGCTAACGCCCGGGTAATTCTCGCTGACCGAATAGCCGAGGCTACCAGCCTCCTGATCGAAGGGGGACGCATTGCGCGAATCTCCACTTCCGCAGGAGCCGAGTCCTCCAAAATTGACGCCATTATTGATCTTGACAGTCTGACGCTGTTTCCGGGTTTTATCGACGTCCATATTCACGGTGCAGTGGGCGTGGACATGCTGGAAGCAAAGGCGGAAGGCCTGGCCCGCGTTGCGGAGTTTCTGGCCGGCAACGGATTAACGGCGTGGCTGCCGACGTTGGTCCCCGCGTCCCCGGAACAGTACCGGCACGCCATTGAAGCAATCAGCGGGTTCATGAACGAGTCATCGTCGCACGGCGCTCGCATCATAGGAGCTCACTACGAAGGCCCCTTCGTTAACAGCGAGCAATGCGGCGCACTTCATCGCGAATACTTCCGGACTTTCAAGACGCCGGACGATCTCGATGCGCTTCCCACAATTGATAACCAGGGCGCCGTGCACATGATGACCATGGCCCCTGAAATTGACGGAGGCGTCGAACTAATCAAAGAACTTCAGCGACGCGGTTGGATCACTTCGATCGGGCACACCCGTGCGACTGTAGAGGTGCTTGAACAGGCTCTTGAGGCCGGCGCTCATCACATGACTCATTTCATGAATGCGATGCCCTCCTTCCATCATCGCGCGCCGGGTCCGGTGGGTTGGGGCCTGACTCAGGACGAAGTGACCTGCGATGTGATTGCCGATGGGGTCCACCTCGATCCTTCAGTACTCAAGCTGATTCTTCGTAGTAAGGGTGCGGAACGGATTTCCCTGATCAGTGATGCGATTGCGGCCACCGGGCTCGGCGACGGCGAGTATCAGGTTTGGGGCGAGCGAATTCAGGTTGAGCGGGGCCGCACGCAAAACGACAGCGGCAGCATCGCGGGGTCCGTAATCACCATGCTGGACGCGGTGCGGATGATGCTGGCGCTGGGGGCTTCTGAAACCGGCGTTGCGCGGATGGCTTCCCTCAACCCGGCGCGATTGTTGGGAATCGCCGGTGATTGTGGATCGATCGAGGAAGGCAAGCGCGCCGACCTTGTCGCATTGGATCAGGACGGCAACGTTCGCCTGACGATAATCGGTGGACGCACTCTGACGATTTAGAGTTCGCTTACTGAAATGAGACCGCAAAGAAAAGTATCGGACGCGGCTTTCCGCGGACGAGCAGCGCTGCCGGTCCCAGGTAAAGTCCAGGCGCAACTTCACGCACTTCGTCGACAATCGACCGAATCATGGGCGGGTTGCCGGGGCCGGAATAATCGAGAATGAAACTCGGCTGCCCGTCGAGAAATGAAGCGTCAAACCTGGTCTTGAAAGGAAACCAACGCATCCTGCGGAGCAGGTTTATGCGATTGATACCTGCACCCAAATCTCCATTCGCACTCTTGAACGACTTGCCTTCCCAGGGAAATATCGATGAGGCGCCGAAGACTCTGAGCAGCCAGGCGATCGGACCACTGGCCGGAGACCGCCAGGCCAGCATTGCTCCCCTCGAGTCCCCGTCGAGGTCAGAGAGGGCCGAAGGTCTTTTTCCGGCACGATAGAGTGTTTCCAACTCTTTGAAGTTCATGCTCCGGAGGGCGGACAGATTCAGATTCGGTGTCTCTTCAATCGCTATCGCAGTCGCGCTCATGTTTGGTTTACCTCCTCAAAATGCTCTACGTTGCTAACGTTTGAGTAATCCGTAAGCACCTATAATTACGAGCGCCAACCCAATCAGGATGTGCAAAATATCATCAACTTTAGTCCAGAGAAAATACTGCTCAGGGAAAAGGTCCAGGCGACTGGCCAGCGCCTGATATAGATCGATTAAACCGAAGCCGGCGTTGAAGAGGCTTACCAGCCGCTCTGACGCTAACCAGACAAGAATCAGACCCAGAGCGCCAAAGACGAGATGAAATATGTTATAAGCCGGCGCGCCGCTGGTCAGGCTTTGCTGCGCAGGTACCAGGAATCCTGCCACGCCTACCAGAATGAGGATCGGGGCAAAAATGGCCAGAGTTATGCGGTTGGCGCTTTTCTTACTAATCGGTTTGCTCACTCGGAGGGTAGAATCCCGCGCATTGATACGATTCGTCAAGCAATTCGACGGGGTGGCAGACCTTAAGCTCCAACCTGGCCAGGCGGGCCCCGGCCGCAATCTGCATATGACATCCGGCATTGCCTGTCGCCAGCACGGTCGCGGCAGATTGTTCGATGTGCGAAAGCTTTTCGGCAAGGACCTGCTCCGATAAATCCGGTTCCAGAAGGTTATAGACGCCCGCTCCACCACAACACACGTCACTGCCGGTCAATAGCGCAAGCTTCAAATCCGGAATGGCCCAGAGCATTTGCAGGGATTCATCCGCTGCGTGTTGCCCATGAAGCAAATGACAGGAGGCGTCGTAGGTGGTGCGTTCGAATCCGATCGGCGCGCCATTTCGAAAGCCGATCATCTTTAGTTGCTGGCCAATGTCGCGTACCCGGGCGCTGAAGTTGCGCGCTCGATCCGCGTATTTCGCATCGTCAGCAAGCAAGTGCGCGTATGACGCCAGCATCGCGCCACAACCTCCGGCATTCGTGACAATCGCGCTGTCTGAGTTGGGGTCGAAGGCTTCGATATTTTGCCGCGCCAACTCGCGGGCGCCCTCCAGGTCGCCGGCGTGCGCATGCAAGGCTCCGCAACAAACCTGGTTCGCTGGTGTCTGCGCATCACAGCCATTCACTTTCAGCACTCTGATCGTGGCGTCGTTGACTCGTTGAAACAAGCCTTCGGTGACACAGGCTTTGAAAAGGAACGCAGTCTTGCTTCTTTCTTTTGCGGCGATAGGTTTTACTGGAGCTCCCGCATCCGGCGGGCGGTTCGCGGGCAAGCTGCCTGCTCGTGCCGGGGTTGATCCATCCAGCAGCGCCAGCCCGAATTCAAACTGCGGATTAATCGCGCGCGCGAGCCCCGTGTGCAGTAATAGCCGCGCCAGCCCAATGTCGCGCATGAACCGACTCAACGTGAAAGCTGCGCGCAAACGCCCGGGCTTCATCCACACATGGCGCAGCACCAATTTCAGCAGCCGATAAACTCCGGTTGGCTTGGTGGGCCCGCGCAGGATGTCGGACCGCGCGGCTTCCAGCAACTGGCCATACTGAACTCCGGCCGGACATGCAGCTTCGCAGGCGCGACAGCCGAGGCAGCGATCGATATGCCTCTCAAATGTCAGAGAACCGACAGCGAGACGTCCTTCCTCAACCGCACGCATCAGGTAAATACGGCCGCGCGGGCTGTCGTTCTCGTCGCCGGTGGCTACGTAAGTAGGACAGGCTTCCAGACACAGTCCGCAATGAACGCAGGCGAGAATCTTTTCTTCTTCGCGCGCGAGCGTGGTGGCCAATGCGGGGTTGATTGGTATGTTTTGCAAGCCGATTTATCCGCGAGAATTATATCAAGACGAAGATCTAAACAAGAGAGCCAGGCGAACGGACTCGGAGCGTGCGGCTTTGCACAAACAGTCACCGGCCAATTCGAAGCGAACCGCGGACAGAGCCTAAGATCGGCATTGGTTCGTGTTGCTTCGAGTGATTTCGTGTAATCTCGTGGATCGTATGCTTAGGATCCGCAGCCACACGATCCACGAAATCACCCGAAACCGCACGAATAAAAATTCCAGCGAGTGGGATCCAGTTACTTGCCGACGCTGGGTTGAGCGGACTCAACGAACACAATCTGACCGGCTTTATTCCTTATGCGCATACCAACCCTGGCAGATTCATAAACATTAGGATCAACCTTCACTGTGAACCGTTTACCGTTCTTGGACTCGACGACCAGACGCAAGCGAGGGCGAGATCCTTGATCCGACTCAGTATAGTCCGCCCACCGATCGACAATCGTTCCTTCGTAGTCGTTATTGGGCGGTACTACTCTGCGGGCATATATCAAGAAGAACAAAGCACATAACCCCGCCACAACGAGCACGCCTACCAAAACGGCCGTCCATTTGTCTCTCTCGACTCGTTGGTCTGCCTTTTTCCTTAATCGACGCGCGTTCATCGTTGAGCAGGTCCCGGTACTAATGCCCCACCGACAACCAATCACTTCTTCTGGGATCATTCGTCCCCGAGACCAGGTAGTCCTGGCCTGTTTATCGTGCAACATCAACCGGTTTTGTTATCATCCCCGCTTGGATTATCAGCGAGATTCGGATCCACGACAACACCGGAAATAAAACGAAAATAAATTCTCAAACTCTTTTTTGAGATTTCGTCAGTGTTCCAAAAACTGGGCTGCTATCAAGATGTGGTTGAGGAGCTGTGAGCTGCGCCTTCACGAAGAGATGAATCTAATTAGAATTCGTAACGTAAAGAACATCAGTGAAGCAGTAAACGCAAGAACTAAACTAATGTAGATTATCGTCTCCCAGATAGGGAGCGCTACCTTATGCTTCTTCAGGACCGGTCTGAGCGCTTCTCTGACACTCGCCACAGAACTCTTCCTGATAATATCCGACACTTGTATCGGGATTTTGTTAAAGGTACCTGAAGAAGTATTGGCAAAGGATTTCAACAAAATCGCGGGCGATGATGCCAGATAGAAGAAATACCTTCTCCATCCACTCAGCGAAGCCAAGTGGGGCTTCCAGTTGCGATCAAAATATAAGAAATAAGCTCCGTCAATTCGGTCAGGAAGCGTGAGACTGGAAATAAACTTCAACTGCCCGGCAAATTCTTCGTACCTTGATTGTCTTGAATCTCCGTCAAGCTCCTGCCAGGAAAGAAACGTGAATAGTAATTGCTCGGGGTTAAGTCGTTTTACGGCCGTGGCCATCTCCCATTCCAGGCCGGGTGAACGACCCGCTTGGATGATAACCAGCCTGGACAGAGCCATTAAGACTTCTACATTTTCCCGCCAAACGTCATCACTGAAGTAGAGTCTGATTGCGCCGAGCGGCTGTAACGTGTCGCCGGGCCTGCCGACTGCTACCAAAGGCCCCGTAGTTCTAAATACCTGGGCCAAAGTCTCATCAGTTCTGGCTTTATCATAGTAAATTGCGTTCGGCTCAAACTCTTCACGAAATGAGCGCAAATAAAGGATTGGCTTACGCCTATCCGTCAATAACATCTTCTTAGAGACGAGGCGAAATCTTTTGCTAACTCTTCTTAAGGCAGCAAACAACATTATCAAGGCAAGGATGAAGCCCGCCAAATCATAGGTGCCCTCCACCGTCTTGTTGACGAAGAGGAGGTAAAGAACGAATGAAAGTAATAGGAAGGTTAACCAAGCTGCAAACTCAAGGCAGACACTATAGACGACAAACCGTAATGGCCTCGGTCTCGTATGATTCGCAAAATCCTCCAAAGTTGTCTTTGCTGGTTCATATGGACCGCGCACACTGTGAGGCGGCTGAACTGGTGCATCCCGAAGATCGGCTGACTGGTCTGAGATAGTATGATCACTGGGCATGATCTATGGTTCCCGCGCTGGAAAGCGTGAACACCCGGCGTCAGAGGTGACTGCGCGGCGACTTGGGCGAAGCGATGCAGGAATGACTTATGCACCCGTGCTGCTTCCAGACTGCGATAGTTGTTTGCTGAAGCCGTTAAGGGGCGAAAGCAGATTTCCGCTGACAGCGGCACAAAAAGGGGCTTGCTGCTATTTACATTCCGCTGCCGGCTTCGCCTGGGCTCGTTAACTGATGGTCATCGGATCTGTTTCGCCGTATCAAAGTAGCTTTGCACAAAAACTCTTATTTCGTGTTCTTTTAACAGGTTAGTGTGATTTCGTGGATCGTATGGCTGCGAATCCTAAGCACACGATCCACGAAATCACACGAAATCTAACGAAGCAACACGAACCAATGCTGATCTTAGCGGCTCTGGGTGGTCGGCTTCGACAAGCCGGTGACTTTTTGTGCAAAGCCTGTCGCGTGCGAACCGGGGCAGTAGCCCGACCGTCAGGGCGGGCGTGCGTTCGTATGCGTTGCGCCCTCCCTGACGGTCGGGCTACTACCCCGAGCACGAGGGCAAGCAGCCGGTTTGGATTTTTTCCGCGTCTCGACTAAAGTAAGTCCGCCCAGTATCAATTCCATGAGATTTTCCGGAGGACCTTTTCCAATGAAAAAGATTCGGCTTGTTTTTCTGTCGCTGACCGTCCTGGCATTTCTGTCGCTTTCGCTCTCAGCGCCGCTGCGCCTTACGCGCGCGCAGGGCGGGGATAGCGGAGCGGGTCGACTTTCGTATCCAGAAACGAAAAAGGTCGATGTTGTTGACGATTATTTCGGGACTAAAGTGCCCGACCCTTATCGCTGGCTCGAGGATGATAATGCGCCGGAAGTCGCCGCCTGGGTCGAGGCCCAGAACAAAGTTACTTTTGGTTATCTCGATAAGATTCCCTATCGGGCGCAAATCAGAAAGCGGCTGGAAACGCTCTTGAATTACCCCCGGTACGGTGCGCCCACCCGCCGCGGCGAAAACTTCATCTTCTCAAAGAACGATGGGCTTCAGAACCAGAGCGTCTTTTACATTCAGAAAGGCCTCGACGGCCCGCCCGATTTGTTGCTTGATCCGAACAAGTTTTCTACTGACGGTACATCTCAACTGGGAGGATTCTCGCTCTCTGAAAGCGGGAAATATGTTGCTTATGGAATATCGGAAGGCGGTTCCGACTGGAGAGATTACTACGTCCTCGATGTGGCGACCAGGAAAGCATTGTCCGACCATCTTGAGTGGGTGAAATTCTCAGGCGCCTCGTGGGTAGGCGACGAAGGTTTCTTCTACAACCGTTATCCTCAGCCGGCGTCGGGAAAGAAGATGGCCGGCAAGAACGATTACCAGAAGACCTACTACCACAAAGTCGGCACGCCGCAATCCGAAGACAAACTGATTTACGAAGACAATGAGCACCCTCAACGACGCCAAGGGGTCGGCGTCACTGAGGACCAGCGCTTTGAGTTACTCAGCGTATCGGACTCCTCCGCGGGGAAGAGAGGTAATTCGGTTTACTTTCGCTTGCGGGGGAAGGGCGATCAGGCATTCACTCCGATTGTGGCGGAGATTGGTGATGATAGTTACGGCATCATCGATAACGTCAAGGACAAGTTTCTAATCGAAACGAATCACGGCGCGCCAAACGGCAAGGTCGTGCTTTACGATCCGCAAACCAAAACCTGGAAAGACTTTCTGCCGGAACGGCCGGAACCGCTACAGAATGCGGGCACCGCCGGTGGCAAAGTCTTTGCGACTTATTTGAAGGATGTAACCACGCGTGTTTCCGTCTACAGCCTCGACGGAAAACTCGAAAACGAAATTCAGCTTCCCGGATTGGGCTCGGCGGGCGGATTTGGAGGTCGCAACGATGACAAGTTTGTCTTCTACAGCTTCACCTCATTCAATTACCCGCCCACGATTTTCAAATACGACATCGCGACGAAAAAGTCGACGGTCTTTCGCACCGTGGATATTCCCGGGTTTAAGGCGCCGGATTATGAAGTGAAGCAAGTCTTCTACAAAAGTAAGGACGGCACCCAGGTGCCGATGTTCATCACGTATAAGAAGGGACTCAAGCTTGACGGCAACAACCCGACGGTGCTGTATGGCTACGGCGGCTTTAACAGCACTACCAGTCCCGGCTTCAGCGCCTTGCGAATCGCGCTGCTCGAGCAGGGAGTCGTATACGCCTCGGCGAACATGCGGGGCGGTGGCGAGTACGGTGAGAAATGGCACGAAGCCGGCACGAAGCTGAAAAAGCAGAACGTCTTTGACGACTTTATCGCGGCGGCTGAATACCTGATTGCGCAGAAGTACACCTCGCCCAGCAAGTTGGCTATCCAGGGCGCTTCCAATGGCGGTTTGTTGGTGGGCGCGGTAGCTAATCAGCGGCCCGACTTGTTCAAGGCCGTGCATCAGCACGCGGGCGTGATGGACATGCTCCGCTTTCACAAGTTCACGATCGGCGCAGCCTGGATTGCGGACTACGGTTCCAGCGAGCAGAGCGAAGCCCAGTTCAAGGCGCTTTATGCCTACTCGCCGATCCATAACGTAAAGGCGGGGACAAAGTACCCGGCCGTTTTGATCACCACCGCGGATCACGATGACCGCGTGGTGCCGGCCCATTCATTTAAGTACGCGGCGGCAATGCAGGCCGCGCAAGGTAGCGACAATCCGATCCTGATTCGCATCGATACCAAATCAGGTCACGGCGCCAGCAGTACCACGAAGACTCTGGAACAACAGACAGACATCTACGCGTTTTTGTTTACGAACCTGGGGGTGACGCCGAAGTGGTAGGACGAACGAGCCACGGATGAACACGGATAGGCGGATAAGAAGCAAGACGAATCAGCCACGAAAAGCGCAAAGAGGCACGAACAGAAAGAAACAATTGTAGTCTCCTGATTTCAATTTTTCTCTGCGCAGTCTCTGCGACCTCGGCGTCTCTGCGGTGAATATTGGCTTCAAATACACTCACCGCTGAGACGCCGAGAACGCAAAGGTCGCGCAGAGAATCTCAAACTAGGACACTACGGAAACAATTGGTTTGTGCTTCTTGCGCCTTTTTGTGGCTAACTATTTGGCTTTGTCTGCTGGGAAGAAATCCGTGTTCTTCTGTGCTTGTTATTGCTTCCGGCGCACTGCGACCTCGGTCTTCAAAATCGCAACGACATACAACTCAACCCGCCGTCCATCTTCTGGAACTCGGTCATCTCCAAAGCGATTGTCTGATAGCCCAATGCGCTTAGCTTGGTTTCACATCGAGGATGGCCGGCAGCTACCAGCACGTGGTCATTGACTCTCACGCAATTCGCCGCGTACTCCTCGTCCGCAGGCACGCGAATTAGATCGTAGCCGGCAAACTCCGGGCGTTCGGCTAGCGCATCCGTCACTACTAAGCGATTGTCGCCGAGGTACGCGAGCCCGCTCTTTAAGTGGAGTAACTCAGGGGTGGCACGCGCATCCTGCGCGTGAATCACGGGCGGGACGCCCGTGCCACGGATGTCCACAAAGTTCGAGGTGTAACCGAGCGGCGCCAGCAATTCAGCCAACTGTTGCGCGCCCGCTGCGTTCGTCCGCGAGGATACGCCGATGAAGAAGTGTCTGCCCGCTTCACAGATGTCGCCACCGTCCAGGGTCCCGGGTGAATGAATTTCAGAGAGAGTTGGAAAGAAGTCAGCCAGCACTTTGCGCATGCCGGCAACTTCGCCCGCGCGGCTGGGCGCGCCGGGCCGGGTTAGTACTGCATGACACGCCGCGCCTTCCGGGTCGCGGTGAACACGGGGCGTGACCTGAGGGATAATTACGGCCGCGTCTTCAACAAAGCAGGAGTCTGGATATTGCTCATCAGCCTCCAGCCGCGCCAGCGTCAATCCGCATAGCTCCAGCGCCGAGCAATAAGCTTCATGCTGTGCGAGCGCGCGTTCGTAGTTTGGCGCACCCAGGCCGGTGGTAGAAAGACCTTGAAAAAAGTTTGCTGCGGGCGGGCGGACTATTGCTCTTGTGAACATGGATTCGGATCCCAAAGGTCTTCAGCCAGCATCGCCGAGGAATCCCTTTTCGCGGAATTGCCTTGTGAAATCAAATCAACGGTTGTTCCAAGTCCAACCGCAAATGCGGCTCTGCACAAAACTCTTATTTAATGGTTCTTATGTGGGCTTAGTATGATTTCGTGGATCGCAGGGCTGCGAATCCTAAGAGACGATCCGCGAAATCTCACGAAGCAACACGAACCAATCTTATGTTAGACGCTCTCAGCGGTACGCTTCAAACAGGTCGGTGACTTTTCGTGCAAAGCCACAGCCGACGAGGCCCATCCCCGTGAGCCGTTTCTGTTAACTCTATATCCGCAGAGTTTGCCTGTCCTAGATAAGTACCTTGCTATATAATGCGCCCACGCCCTTCCTCCTTGTTACCTAACCTTAGTTTTTCTGGAGGTTGTCATGCGAAAACTCAAAGCTCTCTCGGTACTCTCAATTCTCTTTTCGATTCCGTTAGCGCTCTTCAGCAGCGCTCGAGCGGCTGATTTCAAGCGCGAAGTCATCTATCAGATCATGACCGACCGCTTTTATGACGGCAGCACTGCCAACAACAATCCATCGCAAAGCTCGGGTCTCTATGACTCGACGAAAAGCAATTGGCGTCTTTACTGGGGCGGCGACCTGGCCGGCATTCAGCAGAAGATGTCATATCTGGCCGGAATGGGCGTGACCGTAATCTGGATTTCGCCGCCGGTGGATAATCTCAACACCAACATTCCCGACGGGCAGGGCAATCCTACTGCTTCGTATCACGGCTACCAGGGCCGTGACTTCAAACGCATCGAAGAACACTTCGGAGACACGAGCAACACATGGACCGATTTCGACAATATGGTCACTGCGGCCCATCAGAATGGAATCAAGGTGATTATCGACTTTGCGCCGAACCACTCAACCCAGAACAACGCCGGCGAGTACGGCGCGCTCTACGACAACGGCAGCCTGGTCGGCAATTACACTAGCGACGGAAATGGCTACTTTCATCACAACGCAAACATTTCCGGCGGCGGTTGGGATGATCGCTATCAGGTTGAGTACTACACGCTGTTTGATCTGGCGGACCTCAATCAAGAGCACGCGACGATCGATGGGTACCTGAAAGCAGCGGCCCAACTTTTTCAACAGCACGGCGTCGATGGCTTTCGGATCGACGCAATTAAGCACATAACCTGGGGTTGGGAGTACAGTCTGACCAATTCGATCTACACCTACGGCGACAGCTTTATCTTCGGCGAATGGTATCAGGGAAATACCTCAGATCCGCTCTATCACGATTCGTACAAGTTCGCGAACAAGAGCGGTATGTCGATGCTCGACTTTCCGCTCAACACGGCGATTCGCAGTGTCTTTGCTTCAAACGCGAACTTCAGCACGATCGACAGTGTGATCACTCAGGAAGGAAGTAACTTCACCTGGAAGGAAGATCTGGTGACCTTTGTCGACAATCACGACATGGCGCGGTTCCTTTCGGTCAACAATAACAACAATCGCTTGCATGAAGCGCTGGCCTTCATCCTCACTAGCCGCGGCATTCCCTGCATCTACTACGGCACTGAGCAATACCTGCACAACGACACGAGCGGCGGGACGGACCCGTACAACCGGCCGATGATGCCGGGCTTCAGCACCAGCACGACGGCTTACCAGCTGGTCAACCAACTGTCGACGCTGCGTCACAATAATCCGGCTGTTCCCTACGGTTCGATGGGTCAGCGCTGGATCAACAACGACGTGTACATTTATGAGCGAAGATTTTTTGGCAGTACGGTGCTGGTAGCTATTAACAAGAACGAGAGCTCGTCGTACTCGATCACCGGGCTCAACACGGCGCTTCCGGCGGGAAGTTATTCAGATTATCTGACCGGTTTACTTGGCGGCTCGTCGATCACGGTCGGCACCGGATCGGGCGGCAACAACCCGGTCACCAACTTTACACTGCCGGCGCACACGGTCGCAGTTTGGCAATTCACTGAAGGCTCGGCGCCTCCCGAGGTTGGTTCGATTGGCCCCACCGTTGGCCAAGCCGGCGTCAAGGTGACAATAGCCGGGCGCAACTTTGGCTCAACGCAGGGAAGCGTTAAGTTTGGCACCACTACCGCCACCATCAACTCATGGACGCCCACGCAAATCGTCTGCACGACACCGTCGGTCACTAACGGAGTCTATAGCGTCACCGTGACTAATTCCTCGAGTCAGGTCTCGAACGGCATTCAGTACACCGTGCTGACCGCGAAACTGATTCCAGTCACCTTTACGGTCTACAACGCTACGTCGACGCAAACGGGTGACTATATCTTTCTTACCGGCAATACCGTCGAACTGGGCACTTGGAGCACGACTTGGGACGGCGCGGTAGGGCCAATGCTAACGCCCAACTATCCGAACTGGTTTCTTACCGCCAGTGTGCCGGCAGGCCAAACAATCCAATTCAAGTTCATAAAGATTGCCGCTAACGGCGCGGTAACCTGGGAGGCAGGCAACAATCACCAGTACACCGTGCCAACCAGCGGCACTGGATACGTGAATGTGAATTGGCAGTATTAGGGAAGATTGGAGCGTGCTGATAACGCATTAGTCAGTCATCACAAGTTGGAACCGCAAAGCAGCAAGCACCTCGGTGCGCAGGTTTGTCTCGCCCAGCGCGCCGAGGCGCTTAATCAGCCGTTGTTTGTCGAGTGTGCGAATCTGATAACAGAGAACAATAGATTCGACATCAAGCCATGCGGTTCCGGCAGGAATCAGTGCTTCGTTCGGATAGATGCGCCGGTTATGCTTGCGTGAAGTGATTGGAAGGACATTAACGACGGGCAGAATCTGATTGAGCCTGGTGTCGCTCAAAACCAGCACTGGACGTGTCCTTTCTTGTTCCGAACCAACGACTGGATCGAGGTTCGCCAACCAGACGCTCCAGCGTTCCGGTGTCATGCGGGAGTTTCCTCGGCATCAACGTGGCTGAAGTCTTCCATGACTTCATGCAGGTCGGCGAGAAATAATTCATCTTTCATCGCTTCCTGCATGACCTGTAGCCTGGAGTCGGCTCCATTGTTCCGATCTTTTTGACTGTTCAGTTGCGAGACTTTTTCCAATAAGGCCTCCTGGTCCGATAGATCGAGTTCGATGATTGCACGTGCGAGATCGTCAATAGATTGCATGAAGCCCTCCCTGCTGTCTGCAGATGTTATCCCGCACGACGCAAAACCGACAACTAGGAATATCTAAACTACGTCAGCGAGGTTTATCCCATTCAGCGGCTGAATTCGGACGTTATCCGGGCCAGACTTTTGGCAGCGGGTTCACGGTCTTGAATTGGACCAGGATTAAGCGCGAGACGCCAAGACTACGAGATAGCGAAGTCTCCCCTTACGGCCGGGCTTCTGACACAAGTTCGCGCTGCGCGCTCAGGGCGGACGGGACGTCCGCGCTCCCGGCATCAGTCGCCTCTGACAACTAACAACTAACAACTAACAACTAGCAACTGACAACTGACGACGAACAACTACCCACCAAACCCGCGCTTTTTCATCAACGCTTCAATCTTCGGATCGCGGCCGCGGAAGCTGCGATAGCCTTCCGCCGGATCGATCGTGTTGCCGACTGAGAAGATGTATTTGCGCAGGCGTTCGGCGACCTTTTTGTCGTAAGGTCCGCCGCCTTCGACAAACGCGCCGAAAGCGTCCGCCGTTATCACGTCCGACCAGAGATAGCTGTAGTACCCGGCCGAGTATGAGTCGCTCGAGAAGATGTGCAGAAAATGCGGCAAGCGATGTCGCAAGACTATCTCCTTCGGCATGCCCAGCTGTGTCAGCGTTTCTCGCTCAAACTTGTCCGGGTCGATTTTCTGGTCACCCGCCGTGTGCAGTTTCATGTCAACCAGCGCGGCGGCCAGATACTCAACCGTCGCAAAACCCTGATTGAAAGTTGCGGACTTCTTGATGCGATCGACCAGCGTCTGCGGAATCGGCTTGCCGGTCTGATAATGTACCGCGAAGCGATTGAGCACCTCAGGCGTTGGCAGCCAGTGTTCCATCAGTTGCGACGGAAATTCGACATAATCGCGAGCCACGGCCGTCCCTGACAACGAAGGATACTTGACGCTCGAATTGAGTCCATGCAGGGCGTGGCCGAATTCGTGGAACATGGTCGTGGCGTCGTCCCAGGAAATCAGTACCGGCTCGCCCGGCTTTCCACTTACAAAGTTGGAATTGTTGGAAACGATGGTAGTGATCTCACCGTTGACACGTTCCTGAGTGCGATAGGCATTCATCCAGGCGCCTGAACGTTTACCCGCTCTCGCAAAGGGATCGAAGTACCACAGGCCGATATGTTTTCCGGTCGTCTTGTCAGTAACTTCCCATACATGGATGTCCGGGTGTGCAACCGGAACATTCGTCGCCGGGGTGAATTTGAAATTGAACAACTCGCCGGCGACCCAGTGGATCGCTTCGCGGAGTTTGTCGAGTTGGAGATAAGGCTTCACTTCATTCTGATCGAGGTCATAGCGAGCCTTGCGTACTCGCTCCATGTAATAACGATAGTCCCAGGGCTCGATCTTGATTTTCGCGCCCTCCTTATCGGCCAGGGCCTGCATGTCAGCGACTTCCTCATGCACGCGGGCGACCGCCGGTTTCCAGACGGCCTCCATCAACTGCATCGCGCGTTCGGGCGTTTTGGCCATCGAGTTTTCCAGACGCCAATGCGCATGCGTGGGGAACCCGAGGAGCTTGGCCCGTTCCGCGCGCAGTTGCAGGATTTCGGTGATTATCGCGTTGTTGTCGTGGGCGTCGCCGTTGTCGCCGCGGTTTATGAACATGCGCCAGGCTTTCTCGCGCAGGTCACGTCGATCTGAGTAAGTCAGAAACGGATCGACCGATGACCGCGTGTTCATGATTAACCAGCCCGTCTGCTTTTTAGTAACGGCGGCGGCCGCGGCGGCGTCGCGCAGAGATTGCGGTAAGCCGGCGAGTTCCGCTTCTTCCTTTAGCAGGATGAACTGGTCGGTTTCTTCGGCCAGAACGTTTTGACTGAATTTTGTGAACAGCCCGGCGAGTTGTTGATTGATCTCCGAGAGGCGGGCTTTCGCCTTGGCGTCGAGCTTGGCGCCGGAACGGACAAAGTTTGTGTAGTAGAGCCAGGTGAGCCGCTGCTCTTCGGGCGTAAGCTTCTTCTTCTCCGGCGAGTTGTAAACGGCTTCGATGCGTTTGAAGAGCGGCTCGTTCTGAGTGACCTGATCGCCGAAAGCGGCGAGCTTCGGCGCCATCTCACGCTGCACTGTCTGAAACTCCGGCCCCGCCATGGTCGAACCCCACACGCCATAGATCGTCGTCACTCGGTCGAAGGTGCTGCCGGCGCGCTCCATCGCCACGATTGTGTTTTGGAAAGTTGGCGCCGCGGGATCCTTCGCGATCTTATCGATCTCGGAAAGGTTCTCAGCCATGGCGGCCTCCAGCGCCGGCTTGAAGTACTCAATCTTGACGCGGTCAAACGGGGGCACTCCGCCGTACGGGCCTTCCCAGGCGGAAAGCAGCGGATTGGGATCGGCTGGGAGCGTATCAGCAGCCCGACCGTCAGGGAGGGCAACACTCAAAGCATCCACGTTTCTAAGGTCGAGAAAGCCGGCGGCAATCAGACTGACCACAATTAGCAGCAAGAACCTGCGAGTTATCGAAGCACGCATAGGTAGAAATCTTCCTTTGTTTGAAAGTTCAAGACGTTCGTACGCGGAGAGACAGAATTTGTTTCGGTAGTATATTGCCGGCGGTTGATGGTTGCAAAGTGTCGTATTGCCCTATCTTGACGGTTACCGTTTGTCAGGTAAGCCGATCCACGAAACCACCCGAACCAGAAATGTTTTGTTAGTGCGTTTCGTGTGATTCTGTGGATCGTTTCGCCCGAGCGTCGATGACACGAATTTCAAATCAGAACACTACCAAAGTCTGGGAGTGCCCTAACTTGAAATTCTCTACGCCACCTTTACGTTCTCGCGTCTCCGCGGTGAATGTATTTGAACCCAGTACTCACCGAGAGACGCCGAGGTCGCAGAGACCGCGAAGAGAAAACTGAAATTAGGACACCACCCCAGAGGCTGGGAGTCGCATTGTCGGTATCGTTACACGTTGCCGTACAGAACGTCGTGATTCGGTACTAAAACGAAATAGCCCATGATGAATCAGCAGGGAAGGATCATGTCTAGTTGTGCTGTTTACGTTTTGAAAACTGAATCATCCGCCTTGGCTTGAGTGTTGCTTCCTAACTTCAATAATTCGCAGAGAAGTGAGGAGGAACAGGCAATGGATAGCAGGACCTTGATAATTTTAGGCGTCCTTTTTGTGTTGGGAATGTTGGGCGCGATGGCGGTGGCAATTTGGTTTTATGCCAAGACGAAGCGAACCAGCGCATTGCGCGACAAGTTTGGGGCTGAATACAACCGGGCGGTGCGGGCCGAAGGCGGCACGAGTGCGGCTGAACAGGTTTTGCAGGAGCGCGAGAAGCGGGTTGCGAAACTGGACATCAAACCGCTCAGCGATGAACAGCGAATTGAATTTGCCGATGCCTGGGAACACGCTCAGGCGCGGTTCGTCGATGATCCGGAGGCGGCCGTGGCTAACGCTGACGTGCTAGTCCAGGAAGTGATGAGCGTGCGCGGGTATCCGGTAACGGACTTTGAACAAAGAGTTGCCGACGTTTCGGTCGATCATCCGGCGGTAGTTCAAAACTATCGGATTGCTCACCAGATCGCCGAGCATCAGGCGACTGAAGATGTCGGGATCGACAAGCTGAGGGAAGCGATGCTTCATTATCGCGCGCTGTTTGCCGACCTGCTTCACGATGGCGGAGTAAAGCCGATCCGTCAGGTCGTCCGCGATGACCGTGAGATAGCGCCCGAGAGACTGCGTCGCGCTTGGTGAGGCGGCAAAGAGCGGCAAAGGGCGAAGCGCAAAGGGCAAAGGGCAAAGGGCAAAGAGCGAAGCGCGAAGGGCAAAGGGCGAAGAGCAAAGCGCGAAGAGCAAAGGGCAAAGGGTAGGGATAGCGCTTTGCTCTTAGCGCTTTGCTCTTAGCCCCTTGCTCTTAGCCCTTGTTACTGTGCCAGGTTTTTTTCTTGGCGCCTTTCTTGCGGCGTTTGATGCCGGTGCGGCGGGGGAGTTTTTTCGGATCGCCGGTGGCTGCTTTCTTTGGGTTGCCGCCTTCATCTTCGGCAATTTCTGTCAGGGTTCGTTTGGTCAGGACTGAGTATGGCTCGGCTTCAGTAATCTCCTCGCCTTCTTTCGCGTACTTGTCGCGGTGCTTAATCAGAAGCCACTGGCGCTCCCGTGTGCGCACCAGCACGAACGAGCCTTTGATTTTCTTGCCCAGTACGGTGAATTTGAGATCGCCTTTGGCCAGAGCCTTGAGGGCGCCTTCAGGGTTTTCCGGCGCGAAGACGCCATAATCCCAGACCATCACAGTGCCGCCGCCATATTCGCCTTCAGGAATCACGCCTTCAAAGTCGGCGTAATCGACCGGATGGTCTTCGACCTGCATTGCCAGGCGCTTCACGTCCGGATTCATCGAAGGTCCCTTGGGCACGGCCCAGGATTTCAGGACGCCTTCCGCCTCCAAACGAAAGTCGTAGTGCAACTGAGTGGCGCGATGCTTCTGAACCACAAAGATATTGCCCAGCTCGGAAGTTTTCTTCTCAGGCCCGGGCTCAGGCGTCTTGTTGAAGCGGCGTTTCTTTTTGTAATCGGCTAAGGACATGGAGATAGTTTCAGGTCTAAAGTTTCAAGTTTCAAGTTGGGAACGATCTTAACGCAAAGGACGCAGAGGTTTTCGCAGAGGCACGCAAAGGAGCGAACTCATCCAGGACTGATTTTTTGCGGTTCTTTGCGCCTTGGCGTCTTTGCGTGAGACAAACAGTGGGGGGAAAACCTTCACGCAAAGGCGCAAAGGCGCAAAGCAAAGCCAAAGGAGCCGAGAAACTCACGAGATAGTTTCAGGTGCTAAAGGTTCAAGTTTCAAGTTGGGCGAGAGATCGTGTCGGAAGCCCGACCGTAAGGGAGGGCCTGTCAGCAAACTTGCCCTCCCTTACGGTCGGGCTTCTGACACGCTACTCACCCGCTCGCGGCGGCGTCCGCTCTTTCTTCGAACAGCTCGTTTTGAATTGGATCGAGGCCGAGGACTTCGCGGACGCGCGCAAAACTTCTGCGGTGAATTGGGGCCGCGCCCAGCTCTTTCAACAGCCGGCAATGTTCGGGAGTGGGATAGCCTTTATGGGTGGCAAAGTTATAGCCGGGATGGACCGAATCAAATTCGGCCATCAAGGCGTCGCGGGTGGTCTTGGCGATGATCGAGGCCGCCGCGATGCTGGCGGAAAGCGTGTCGCCTTTGATGATCCCGCGTTGCGGAGCTGAGCAGTGCGGGATACGTCGCGCATCCACCAGAACGAAATCGGGTTGCTGCAGGCTGAGCCCCTCAACTGCCCGGCGCATCGCAAGCAAGCCCGCGTGATAGATGTTCAGCGTGTCGATCTCTTCGACTTCGGCTTTGCCCACGGACCAGACGACAGCGTCCTGTTTGATCTGCTGGGCCAGTTCATCGCGCACGGCCATATCCAGAATCTGTTTCGAATCATTAAGCCGGCGCAGCTTGTAATGGCGCGGCAGAATTACGGCCGCGGCGACGACCGGCCCGGCCAGCGGCGCCATGCCCGCTTCATCCACGCCGGCGATGAAATTAAAGCCCTGATCCCACAACTCGATTTCGAAGCGCAGAAGATTGTGCAGGCGCTGGCCCTCGGCGCGATTCTTCCGCCAACGATCGCGAATCTGTTTCGCCAGATGGTGAGCGCCCTGACGCGTGTCGCACTCGAGCGCCTCCACCAGTCCTTTGGGAACCGGCCGCGCGCGATCGACGAAACGTTCTTTTAGCTCAGGGATCGATTTGCCGAGAAGTTGCTCAAGTAAAGTCATGTCTCAAATGAGTGTCAGAAGCCCGACCGTCAGGGAGGGCCAGTTACGAAAGATGCCCTTGCTGACGCGCGGGCTTCTGACACTACCGCCGAGTCAAGGCTCAAATAGGCATCAGAAGCCCGACCGTCAGGGAGGGCCAGTTACGAAAGATGCCCTTGCTGACGCGCGGGCTTCTGACACTACCGCTCGCCGCGCAAAGCCGCCAGCGACTCTTGATTCAAAATGTAAACATCCGCCGCGGGCGTCGTCCCTACGGCTACAGTAAACGCCGGCCGGCTTGCCTGGCGCAAGCGCAATAGCATGGCTTGATTACTAAAGTACGTTCGCCCGCGCGCATCAATAACAAAATCTCCGGGGACCAACTTCTCCAGTTCAGCCGGGCTGGTTAATTCTACGCAAACCAGATCCGCGCGATTTGCGCGCTGCGCGTAGTAAGCAGCGACGGTCGGCAACTCGCCGGAAACCCGCGCGGCGGGGCGGGCGCGCCTTGCGATTTCGCTCACCACGTCTCGCATATACACGTCATAAAACTCGTCCTGAGGAAAGAAGAAACCCGCGCGCGCCGAGCCGCCCACGCTGTTCATATACAAACGGTAATGCGGTCCGGCCTGTGCCGACGACCAGAAGGACGAAATGATTACCAGACAGGCGAGCGCCGCGTGGGCGTAACTGCTGATACTTTCGTTCCCGCCTAACTTCGCGAAAAATCTGCCTATTCTCCGGGCTGCGAACTGAACTGCGATGGCGGTCGTGATCATGATGGCGGGCAAGACGGACGTGACGTACCTGGTGAATTTGCCGCCGGGGAGCATGAACGCAAATGACCAGAGAGCCAGCCACAGCAGCAGGAAATAACGACCGTCGCCAAGCTTTCGCCTGAAGAGGAGCCCCAGCCCGCCCACAAATCCGAGCAGGGTAAGGACTGGAAGTTTTGTGCCGAGCAGGACCAGATAGAAATACCATGGCTCGCCTCTTAACCAGTCCGTGAACTTATGCGGATAGAGCTTTCCCATCAATTCATAGCTATCGTGACCCATATTTCGATAGGTGGTGAAGTTCAACATCGCTCGCCATGTGTCGGGCAACAGAATGGGCGGGTTGCAGATAACGAACACGATCCCTATCACGAGGAAAAACTTTATGAAGCGTTTCTTGCCCATGACCCAGCGAGTGACGGGGATGCCCTGGAAGGCGTAGTTGTAAGCCACGCTAATCGCCAACAGCACCGGCGGAACGTACTTTGAGGCGAACATGGCGCCGAAGGCGGCGGCCGTGAGCCAATAGAAGGGCTCTGGCCGGCGCTGCGTCTGGCTTTCGGCGACGCGCTGGCCACGCAGCCAGAAGACGTTGGCCAGCAGGAAGAAGAAAGTCAGGAAGGTATCTTCTTTGGCGATGCGGCTGAAACTGATCGCCATTGGATCAAAGGCCCACAAAGCGGCGGAGATGAGACCGATCTCCACCCCGAACAATTCCGTTGCTACGAGAAAGACCAGCACCACCGTCAGGGCGCCAAAGATCGCACCCGGAAGGCGAAGCGACGTTTCGACCGGAACGCTCAGTTCAGGATGCCCGGCAACAATCGAGGTCTGATTCCATTTGTCAGCGACGACTACACTGACCAGCAACGCACCTTTCATCAGAAAGGGATGCTCTCCGTTAGCTGACGTCAATCCGTGGGCGCGATAGTCGGAAACTGCGTTAAGCTTGTTCAGTTCGTCCTCGCTCAGACCTTCGCTATCCAGGCCATTCACCCGAAAACCAAGGCCCATAAGGGTCAAAGCTACCAGCGCGACGACCAGCCCCACGCGGCTGAGAGAGCCCGCGCGGGCCGAAGCAAATAATTCGGGTCTTAATCCGGCAGTGACAAAGGGAAGGGCTGGGGCGGACAACTTCTTGGTAAACCTCCAAAGCGAACGGAGTGGCACGGGCGTCCCGCGCCCGTGGTGAACGCTCCGGATGCGCGCGTGCCACAATCAAACTTTAAACGGCAAAGCTTAGCTTTAATCGAGCGCCAGGGGCAACTCGCAGGACTGTTTGGGTAGTGGGGTAATTCGAAATTCTCTGCGCCCCCTTTGCGTTCTCTGCGTCTCGGCGGTGAGTGTTTTGAAGCCATTATTCACCGCAGAGACGCAGAGGTCGCAGAGAACTGCGCAGAGAAGAACTGAGATTAGGACGCTACCGACTGTTTGGGTAGTGGCGTTATTTTGTGTTGGTCCTACTCTGCCTAGCACCGGGGCAT
>Ga0307468_100000099_pt1 | contig 21086 bp, 28 predicted proteins | sample atmdna_FD_203085 | JGI IMG/M metagenome (GOLD analysis project Ga0307468, IMG submission 203085) | Hardwood forest soil microbial communities from Morgan-Monroe State Forest, Indiana, United States - atmos_gases AM2C_05 | ecosystem: Environmental > Terrestrial > Soil > Temperate forest > Bulk...
TGTGGCAGGGGATCGTGCTCAGCGGCTGCCTCACCACTGAGGACATCGCGGCGCTCATGCCGGGGGCGATCACGCCTCGCGGCGTGGTCCATCTCTTCGCGACCGGCAAGCTGCGCGGGGCGAAGATCGGGAAGCACTGGGTGACCACCGCGAGCGACTTCATCGCGGACTGGGAGACGCTGCAGCGCAACTCGCGCCGCAGGCGGAACCAAGTGCGCACCCGCCGGGCCGTCGTGGTGGAGGTGGCTCGCCGTGGCTAATCCCGGAGTGCAGCGCCGCTGGAATAAGCTCTGGAAGGGCATCGACCCCATCACGATCACGTTCTGCGATGACCTGGCACGGGCCAAGGTGATCAATGCCTGCTACAAGGGCGATGCCCGCGATTGGTTCGTCGCGCTGCGCGACGCCGGACTGTCGACCTCGCTGGATGCTGACTTCAGCGATCCCGCGATGGCCGCCTTCCTGGAAGAGCGCCTGAAGCTCGGGTGCTACCCCGGGCTGCAGAAGAAGCGCATCCGCCACGTGCGCCACATCAAGCACGCGCTCAAGGCCTACTTCCTCGCCGCGCAGCCGCAGTACAAGCTGCGCACCAACAGCGTCCCGCCGGTCGCCATCCCCATCCCGCGTCGGTGGAAGATCTCTCGTGGCGACGCGCGCGCGATGCTGCCGGCGGCCGATCGCGCGAAGCTGCAACAGATCGACACCGTGATTCGCGCTAGCGCGAAGAAGCAGTGGGTCGGTCTGGGCGCCGCGATGCTCAAGGGCACCGATGGTCGTATGCACAAGGCCACGGTCTCGGCGACGCAGGCCGAGAAGCTCGTGGAGACCGTCGATGACTTCCTGCGCCACGCCGCGAACAGCAACTGGCCGAACTTCACGCTGGCCAAGCTGCTCACACCGGAGCGGGTCACAAACTTCCTCTACTACGCCAAGCGCTACGACGGCGGAGGGCTGAGTCCGCACACGATCCAAAACCGGGAGAACAATCTGCTCGACTTCTTCTACCGCGGGCGGGTGGCGCGGCCGGCGCCCGTGGTCGTCATCACCCCGAAACAAGAACAGGCGATCCGCGCAGCGATGCTCGAGGAGCAGCAGCACAAGGATCAGTGGAACCTCACCAGCCCGGCGCTGCTGAACACCGGCAAGAGCAAGTGGTACCCCGTGCTCGACGAGGTGCGGCTGGGGATCCTCGCGCTCGAGGAGCAGATCACCCGCGCCGACGAGCAGCACGAGCGCGGTTTCATCAGTGACGAGCGGCATTGGCTCGATGTGCGCAACGCCACCATGGCGCTCTGCGCGCTGTACTGCATGTGGCGCGCGGATACGGTGTCGACCGTCTCGCTGCTGCACCTGCGCAGAGACCCGGTCACGGGCTCGCCGCTCGACGCCGATGGCTTTGCCGTGGTCGAGAAGATCGCGCGGGCGAAGAACCCCAAGGGTGATTGGTACCCCTTCGTGCCCGAGCTCGTCCTGCCGCCGAACGTCGTGCGGCTGATCGAAAAGCTGCTGGCGCTCGAAGGGCGGTCGCTGGCCAAGCCGCTGCGTGAGGGAGAGCAGCCCGTGCGCCTGTCAGCCGCACACGGCGACCGGTGGGGGAACGACGTGATCCTCGATGGCGAGCTCACCGTCGCTCCGCTGTTCCGGAGCAACCGCTTCGACCCACAAGGACTCGGCTACGGTTCCGTGCAGGACGTACTCGAGGAGAAGCTCGAGCAGCTGCAGTTCGGCGCGACGAACCCGCACACCTTTCGCGCCACCGGCGCCATCTACTGGACGTTCATCCAAGAGATGCCCGAGGACCTCGTCATGACCCTCGGTCTGTGGGAGGACACCCGCACGCTGCGGGAGAACTACGCGCACATCCAGCAGGCTGACCGGCGCGCGCGGATGGCGCGCTACGTCCCGGTCACCTCCGGCGTCGTACCCGTGAAGCCCCGTGGCCGGCGCGAGTCCGCTGCGGCCGGCGCGATCACCGTCCTGACCAAGCTGCTCGAGAAGACCACCAATCCCTTCGAGGCCCGCAGGTACCTCACCGAGCTGCGGCGCCACTGCGAAGAGATCGACCAGACCATCGCGGCGGAGCTCGGCCTCCGCTGGGAAGCGATACGTCCCGATCGCTTCGAGCCTGGAGAGGTCGAGCGCATCGACGCCGCCTTGAAAGCCGCGGGCTACCCGCTCGGCATCAAATCCGTGCTCAAGCGCGACCTCTTCGCTGCCGACGCGCTGCGCAGCCGGGCCCAGGCCGTGCTGGCGGGTCCGACCCTCCCGAAGGAGCTCCAGCAACTGCGCACCGTCTTGCAGCAGCGCGCGCTGCTGCCTCCCCTCGCCGAGGCACCCACACGGAACACCCCACGACGACGTGCCCAGCCAGTTCAAAGGAGGAGCGCGTGAATGTAGATACGACCCAGCGGGTGCAACTCATCGGGCGCTATCCGGTGGCGATTGCGGACGAGGCGCGGGCCTACGCGATCCGCAAGCGCCTCCACCTGAGCGCCGTCCTCGTCGGCGCGGTCGCCGAGTATCTCGCGCGGCGGCGCGATGGCGACGTGAGTCCACTGCCGCAGCTGCACTACCGGCGCGGCGGCTCGCACGCGGTGTCGCAGCGCATCGCCGAGGCCTTGATGCGCAAAGATCACCGCGGTCGGAAGCTCCGACCCCGCCGTTCTCGTGGTACGTCAAGCTGCAATGGCTGCACCGAAACGCGAACGCATCCAGCGCCGGCAGTGGCTCACCACGCCACAGATCGCGCGGCTCATCGACTTTCACCCCAAGACACTCCTGCAGTACGCCAACGCGCACCGCGTCTCACCCGAGCTCGCAGTGAAAGTGGGGAAGCGCTGGCGCTGGCGAGCCGACTTTGCGCAGCGCCCATCGTTTCTGGAGGTCCCGTGGAAGTGACGAGGCGCGGCACATGACGCGCGGCACGGGGTCGGCGCGCTGCCTACCGCTCCTCGTTGGTGAGCGATGCGAGATGGATGAGGTCGTCCTCCGCCTCCTCACGCTCGCGCGCAGCTGGGACGAGCGAGCCCACGCGCAGGTGCACGCGCCCTCACGTGAGGTCTATCTGCTCTTTGCTTCCGTACTCGAACGCACCGTGGATGACGCCACGATGCTCGGACTCGACACCGACTTCGTCTTGCGGCAGAGCTGGCAGATTATTCACGACCTCGAGAGTCCCGTGAACACGCGGGTTCGAGAGCGTCTTGAAGATCTGTACCCGACCTACCTCGTACTGCGGAAAGAGCTTGAGACTGAGCTCGATGCGCCACGACACCATCGCTGACGGCGCGTGCGCTGGCCCGCGGGCCGGTAGCGAGCGCCCCAGCAGCCGCGCTCGGTCGGTTGCTTAGTTAAGTCGCGCGACTTAACCTGCCGCCGGACACGCTCGCGGGGTTGGGGGAGAGCGCCGTGGGGGTCAGTTACAAGGTTCCGCCGACGCGGCTCCTGCTGAAGGACGATGAGCGTCTGGTGCCCTTCCTCTTGTGGCTCTACGCCGGGGGACGCGGCGAGTCGATTTGGCGCTGGCTCAACTGTCGCTATGAGGCGCCGACGCACACGCTCGTCATTCCAGGTGGGTGGGAGAAGGCTGCGGAGACACCGTACGAGGAGTTGATGGATTGCGTGCTGCCACTTCTCGACCGCCGGCAACCGGCCTTCACGGCAGTCGTGCGCAGCGAAGACCAAGGCAGCGGACCCGGAATCTCGCGTTGGCGGTACCGCGCGTCCTCACTGGTCCACGACTTCAAGAACAGGTACTCCGAACATCCCCGCGACGTGTGGATCTTGGACGGCGAGCAGCGGATCGATGCGCAGGGTCACTGGTGGGAGTGTCTCCACGCATTGCGCGGCGTCCGCCACATGCGCGAGCCGTCGTTTGGGCAGTGGCGCGAACGAACCCCCTTTACTGCCGACAGCCTGATCGACAGCACCCGGTTCAAGCTCAACCCGACCGGGATGGCGTACGAAGTCGAGTACGGATCGCCGAACATGCTTCTGGCGTTCTGGCGCGTCGCTCTCGAAGAGGAAGTCCAGCATCTCGAAGGGGCCGACGAGCGCATTACAGACCCGCAGCGCCTCCTGACGTTGAAGGCGATCGCATTCCTGTGCCGTTCGATCTGGACGCTACAGCATCGGCTGCATTGGCTGGACCGCACCGAACGCGCGCCACTGGTCATGGCGTTCGACGAGCTCTTCGCCGGCCTACGCGGCAACCCGCAGCTCACGCCGGAGATCACTGCCGAGCTCGGACGCACCGCCACCGCAACGCCACGCAAGGGTCGGCGCGTGTCTGGCGCGGACGCGAACGAAGCGCGCGACTCGGCTGCGCACGCACGCGGACTCGCACACGCAGTGTTGGCGATCAACGTGCGCGACAGCGCGGCGCTCGAAGCCTCGTTCGAGGACCTGCAGGGGATCGAAGACTGGGCCGCGCGTCCCGAATGGATGGCCTTGCTCCGCCGGGCGGCCGAGCTCGGCCTGACCCTTCCCGTGCAGCCGCCTACCGGAGTCGAGAAGAAGCTGTGGCTGTGGATCCGCGGCTACTCGAGAAACGATCCCGGCCCTGATCTGCGTGACGACGTGGGCCTCGATGACCTCGCCACGAACGTCGGCGTGATCGCCCGCCAGAACGCGAGGCGGGAGCACCGCGCCTCGGCGGACGCTATGTCCTCAGCAGACGACGAGGCTGACGACGAGGCGTCCGATGAACACATCGGCGCTGGCAGTGGCGATACGTCTGCGCAGAGCGACGGACCGCGCTGGTTCGAAGCCGAGCTCCTCGCCATCCCGGTCGGCCAGACGCCGGCGTGGGATCAGGGCTTTGCGCTCATCGACCAACTGGCCGAGACCCCGTGGTCGCAGTGGACGCCGCACCGTGAGCTCGATGTGCGGGAACAAGAGCCAGCCAAGATGGCTGCGGGGTTGCGAGCCGTGCTGACGCAGCTGCAGCGGGAGTGGGACGAGCCACAGCACTACATGCGCGTCCGCAACGTCGGTGGCCGGGATGTCTTCATCACCGGCGACTGGATGGGCAATGGCGCTGGCCCCACGGCGCGCTTCTGCAACCGGGTCCGTCTCCTGGAGTGGGCCGGCGTCGCCGCCACCCTCGGTTTCGTGGAGGACTGAGGGCCCGACACTCAAGCTCTGCATTCCTAGCGGCTGCACTCCGATGCGCCCGATTCAGACCGCGATGCCATTTCCGATCGCTTGATATCAGCGCGATTCCGTGGCTGTATGTATGTCAGCGGCATGTAGACTATAGTCTGCAAGCCGCGAGAACGAGGCCAATGGAGGCCACGTGAACGCAGCACGCGAGACAAGCAGCGCGCCGACCAACGGGTCGGATACGGAGTCCGGCTTACTACTCGAGACAGAGCTCGCACTCGGCGAGGTCATCTACAGCAGTCGCAGCGCAGCGCCGATCGTGCGCTTCGCCATCCTTGACCTCGATCCGCTCCGCGAGCTCCCGATCTACGCCCAGCTCGCGAACACGCAGCGGCGCGCCCAGATCTACCTGCGGGCCGCGTCGAAACGGTGGGCGACACGGGCGATGACGGCGTCGGATCTCGATGCGGCTCTTGTCGCACTCGCGTCCGAGCTGCGTACGGCTGGACGTGCCGACCTCGCACGCCTCGCCGAAGACGCGGCTGGTGGTCTTGCCGAGACCCTCCTCGTGCGGGCGATCGAGCTCGCACGTCGGCTGGGTGCGGCGCAGTCGGGAACCGCGGCGCGCGCCTTCATCGCGCGTCTCGACCGTGAGCTCGACGGCCTCGAGTCGCTCTACGCGCCCACACCGCTGCAGGCTATGGACGTGGCCGCGGCGCAGCGTGCCACCCGTGATTACTTCGTCACCGCGCAGCTGCCCGTCGCCGAGCGACGCGCCCGCACGGTGGCACCGAAGAGCCGCCTGCCGCTCGCTGATCTCGTCCAGATCGCGGCCGAGGGCCTCATGCACGCGGCCGAGAAGTTCGATCCCTCGTTCAGGGTCCCGTTCGCGGCCTTCGCCCACCGCCCGATCGCGCAGCGGCTCTACCGAGCGGAGCCCAGCGCGGACCTGATCCCGCTGCCGCAGCGTGTGCACGAGGCTCGCAGCGATGTACGCCAGGCGATCACGAAGGCCGCCACTGAGGGCGTCGCGACGAGCACGCCCGTGCTCGCGATGCACCTTGGCCTTCCCGAGCGGGTCGTCCGCGCTGTGGTCCAGTCGGACGTGCCGGTGCTCTCGCTCGATGGCGTGACCGGACGCATTCTCGAAGACACCTACGCGGGCGAGGGCGACCAGTCTGGCGAGGCACGCGTGGAAGAGAAGGAGCGCGCGGCCGTCGTGCAGCGGGCGCTTGCCACGTGCCCGCCTCGCGAACGCTCGATCCTCTGTCAGCTCTTCGGCATCGGCTGCCCGGCGCGACCCGTCGAACAGATTGCGAAGCAGCACGGCCTGAGCGCCGCGCGCGTCTACCAGATCCGCGACGCCGAGATCCGTCGGCTCCGTCGGCCGGCCGTGGCCAAGATGCTTGTGGCGTACGCCTGACGTGAGTCTGCTAGAGGCGCACCCGCGCTTCGCGCATCCGCTCGGCCTGCTGCAGCAGCACCGAGGCACGTACCGTCAGCGCACTCGCGATGAGGTCGAGCTTGTCGACTGAAACATTCCGCTCCGCGCGTTCGACCATCGAGATGTACGTGCGGTGCAGGCGAGCCTTCTCCGCGAGGGCTTCCTGCGACAGGCCGGTGGCCTCACGGCGTTCACGGATCGCAGCACCGAGCCAGGGAGTAAGCGGGCGGCGCATCGCCGTACGTTCGCGGTCCGCTGACTATCCGTCTACAGACTATAGTCTGCAACGCGCAGGGGAGGAATCATGAACGGTTCAGCTCGTCTGCTCACCCTGGCACTCGCCGCGGCGGTCACGGTGATGTGCGCAGCCGCACGCCCGAGCGTGGGACCAACGTCCGATGCACCAGCCACCGGCAGCCCCGCCAGCCCCGTCGCGTCTGCTTCGAGCGCCGCAGCGGTGGTTGGAGGTACGCCCACGTCTGCGCCGACGAGCACCGCGTGTCCGAGCCCCGCGCGTCGATCCGCAGCGCTGCCTGATCAGCGTCCAGGGTCGGTCGCGCCCTTCGCAGGGGAGAACGGCGCGAGCAAGGTCTTCGCGTTCGTCGAGTCGGTCGATGTGGCCGGGCAGCGCATCACGCTGACGTTCCCGAACTCCAGCACAGGTGGCCTGGCGACCCCCGCCGCGTCCACTTCGCGCGTCACCGTCCGCGTCACGAGCGCATCGGTGCTCCAACAGGTCGTGGTCTACGAGATCCCGCTCACCGCGCCGGTTCCCGTCGCAGGCACCAAGCTCGTGATCGCCGATGGCGCACCCGCTCAACCCGCGCGCGCCGCCGTCGTCGTCATCGGCCTGGACGCGTGCGGCGCGATCACGTCGACCGTGCGTACCACGCTCACGCAGGCCGTCGCCGCTGGAGGCCATGAGTGGACGATCGCGACCCCACTCGGCACGCTCCTACCCCAGGGTGCCGTGGTCTCGAGCGCGCTCGTGCCGCTCGCGTTGTCCGATCTAAAGGAGGGCGACGTTCTGGTCGGTCCCGGCGGCTCTCTGATCTTCGGCCTGGTGTTCAGTGGCCGTGCGCCCGACTACGTGCTTACGCGATTGATCCGAGCCTGTCGCCACGATCCCTGTCCCGCACCGCCTGCCTAGACCGCGGCGTCATCGTGGCGGGCCGCGGTCGATGAAGGAACCGTGTGGATTTCCGACTAAGGGGTACACGATGAGAGCGAAGAAGAAGCGGACCGCCGCGCAGCGCATCGTCGCGCTGGAGAAGGAGCTCGCCAGGGCCGACGCGCTGCTCAAGCGCGGCAAGGACACGATGCGCGAGCACGCCGGGGTCCTCGCTCAGGCGACCGAGAAGATCGTGGACCTAGAGAAGAAGCTTGTCGCCGCGGAAAAGGCGCTTGAGGCGTCACAAATGCTCGTGAAGGTCCACAGCGAAGCGCTTGAGCGGCATGTCCCCGAACTGGTGGAGCTCAAGCGAAAGCTCGCCGCAGAGAAGACCTCGGTCGAGTTCTGGATCTACGAGGCCTCGCGCTGGCGCAAAGAGGCTGAGGATCTGCGGCGCAAGAACGCGATGGACGCTGTGACGTGAGCACGAAGAAGAGGAAGGCGCCCAAGACCAGGCGCGGTGTTCGAGCGGCCGCGGTCATCGACCGCTGGGCGGCGATGGAGCTGGAGCTAGCCGAGACCAAGAAGAAGCTGGCTCACGCGAACGAGCTGCTCGCCGTCGCGGATGCGCTGATGAAGATGAATCAGGAGTCCAGGCGCGAGCGTGTGGGCGCGCTCGATGAGCTGAAGGAGATGCTCGCCGCGCGGGACAAGGATCTCTTCGAGACGCATGCCAAACTCGATCAGGCGTGGCGTGTCAACGACGCCGAGGTCGCCTTCTGGAAGAAGGAAGTCGAGCACCTCCAGCAGCGCCTGGCGGACGCCACGGTCGCCGCCGCGGTGAAGCGCTGATGCCTGCGAAGAAGAAGGCGACGCCGGCCCGCCAGCTCGTGAAGCACTACCGCGTCCGAGTGCTGAAGCAGGAGGGGGACTTCCAACGCATCCTGATCTCGAACCCCGGCAATCGAATGGCCGGGACTCAATATCTCACGATCCAAGACGCCGAGTACCTGATCGGGCAGCTCCAGCGTGCGATCAAACGTGCGCCGAGGGCTCGCTGATGGACGACGCCCAGAAGCGCGCGCAGCAGTTCAACGACCAGCAGCGCATCGCCGAGCTCGAGGAGGAGGTTGCGGCGCTCAATGACCTGATGGAGAGCATGAGCAGAGTCCGCCGCAAGAGCACAAAGGAGCTGAAGCAGTCGCTGCGCGCGCTGATCGCGCACGCTGAAGCCACGCGCAAGATCACCTCAGCTCAGCTCGCGCGTGCGCGTTGGCGCGTGCACGATAACGACAAAAAGCCCTGCCCGACCTGCGCGCGCGGCTATGGCGCGATCGTCGCCGACTTCGCGGAACTCCAGACCAAGCTGGCCGATCCGGCGCAACTGCGCGCGCACTACGCGGCGGTTCATGGCCACGGGTTCGACGCAGCCGAGCGCCGCGAGCACTGCGGCCCCTGCCACGCTGTGGGCCTGATCACGCGCGCGGCTGAGAGGAGGCGCGCGCCGAAGAAGGCGACGAAGACCACACGCGAGGACCGCCGCAAGATCATCCGCGAGGCCGGCGCCAAGGACCGCGCGGTGCTCGATCGCCTGCGCGATCACGACAAGAAGCCATGACCGACACAGTGCGCGCCTATGAACTATGGGACGGGTTCAGCGGGAACCAGATCATGGACTTCGAGACCCAGGAAGAGGCGCTCACCTTCATTCGCGGCGAGATGGAGTCCGACGAGGAAGGCGGTGAGGACCCGACGACCAGTTGGATGACCTCGTGGGCGCTCGTGCACGTCAACACCGACGGCACGCCGGGCAAGATCGCCGAGGGCAGGGAACTGCTGGTGCTCGCGCGCGGATCGAAGCCGTGACCAAGCGCTCCGAGTACGAGCTCTGGTGCGGCGAGTGCGAGCGCCCTCTGCTGGCGCCCCTCATGCGACTGGCCATGGCGCTGCGCGAGGGACTACGAAAACAAACTGCTTGCCGGCGCGGAGCTCGTGCGCGTCGATGGGGACAAGACCGTCTTGGTGGCGCGGGGACACGCCCTGGTCAAGATGGTTCGCAAGGCCGACCGCTGATGACCGAGGCACCGCGCGCCTACGAACTGTGGAGCTTCGAGACGGGCAACTGCACCGGCGTCTACGCCACGCTGAACGAAGCACTGGACATCGTGGCGAAGGGCGTTGCCGCCATGAGCCGCGCCGAGGCCGTGGCATGGGTCGGCGATCTCGCTCTGCTCATCGACACTGGTGACGCCGAAACCCGTGAGGCCTATACGGACGCCACCCAGCTGTTGGACATCGCTCTCGATCCACAGCGCAAGGCTGACCGCTGAAAGACCTTCTGCTCCGCCGCGGCGATCCCACGTGCCAGCCGTTCCCGGCGAAGGTGACGCGCCCTCGCCGTTCGATCGACGACTGCGGCCTGTGCGTGCACGGCTGGATGCACGTGGTGCTGCTGCACGATCACGCGACCATCCCGCTCGTCACCACGACCGACGGCGTGATGCACTGCAAGATCTGCCACGGCCGCGGGATGGATCTCAAGCGCGCTGGCCTCGGGCACGCGTGACCTTAAAGCGTTTATGGCCCTAAAGGTGATGCTGTAAGACGCGTCGGACACGATCGCCGACTGCCCACCGTGGTGCCGGCTCGCCCTGCGCCGACGAAGATCGTGCGGTGTCTGACCTGCGACGCGGGCTTCCGCGAGCTCTCACGCGGCCTCGCGTTCCGTACTGGGGAGCCGTACTGGCCCAAGCGTCGCGAGCTGGAGGCGCTGCACGGGCACTTCTTCATCTCGGACTACCCCGCGTCGCTGAGGATCGTGTGGGAAGTGCACTGCGAGCACTGCCACGAGGCGGGCGAGACGCTCTAGTGCGGATGACGGTCGGGAGCGAGCAGGTGAGTTGGGGTCCGCTGGCGGGATACCGCCGCCGGTCAAGCGGACTCGCAGATCTGATCCCGGGCACAAGCGCCGGCGCAGCGCGCACGCCGCTCCCTGCGAATCGTCGACCCGTCCTGGCCGCGACTTCGAGCCACCAAGCAGACCGACGAACGCCATGCCGATCCGCCAGCAAGTTGGGAAACCGAGAGGGTGCACGCGGTCGGGCCGCGCTAAGAGCTGAGCATGGGCAAAGGTCACGGTCGCCAGCGGGATCCGCTACTGACCGCCCGGCGTCAGCCGGCCACGAAGCGCCTCGCTGACCGACTCCTCGCCAGCGCGAACATCCACCCCGCGCCGTGGACTCTCCCAACCGGCGCTGATCCGAGCCGCTACCGGTCCCCCAGTACGGAGCGCTCGGTGCGCACCGCGCTCGCCTCGGTCCCCGTGATCGTCGCCGACAACGTCGCTGACTACATGTTCGCGCTGCCACCCGGCAACGACCTGAAGTTCCCGAACCTCGCACCGCCCTTCGCCAGCTTCTGGATCGAGGCGCGCATCCCCGCCTTCGCCAACCTCGACTACCCGCGCAGCGTCGGGGCGCTGTTCGACGCCGTTGAGCTTCCTAGCTACGCCGGCTTCGCGGACGCGGCCGATGAGACAGCCTGGAACGCGCTCTCACGCGAGGACCGGGCACTGACGCTGATGCACGACTGGCGAGCCAGCCTCGCGGAGCGCGCCTTCCGCGAGGAGATGCTTGACGCGCTTGACGCGTCGCGATGGCTAGTCCAGTGGCGCAGCTTCTACGAGGTCGATGACACCATCGTCGGCCCGATCATGAAGGCGCTGCTGTTCGTCAAGGACGGCGGATCCCTGCTCAAGGTGCTCCACAGTCCGGCCGGAGTCATGAACGACGACGAGCTGCCCGACGCCGACGGTCTGCAGTTCCACATTCGGCTGCTGTACCCACTGCTCTTCTCCATCAGCTTGATGCACTGCAAGAACGTCAGCGTCCAGGCGGCCGCGCCGAGCCCGGCGCTGTCGAAGGCCCACCAGAAAAAGACCGGCCGTCCGCTGCTCCGTTACCGCACGCTGTCGATCGCGCCGATGACCACGGTGCTCAGCGGTCAGGGCGGTGCGGGGACGAAGGGTCTCGGTCATGCACTCCACATCTGCCACGGCCACTTCAAGGACTACACCGCGCGCGGCCTGTTCGGAAAGTTGAAGGGAACCTACTGGTGGCCGGAGCACGTGCGGGGAAGCGCGGAGATCGGCAAGGTCGCGAAGACGTACAGCGTCAGCGCCTAGGCTCGCACAACGAGGTAACGGGCTCTGGGTGACCCCATCGCACCGACGACGCCCGCGACGAGAACGCGGTTCGAGGGTCCGCGTCTGTCACGAGATCACGTAGCCGACCCGTCCGTAGCACGCGCTGCCGTACTCGTTCTTGTGCGCGTTCAGCCGGGTCGAGTACGTCGCGCGCCGGAAGTGCTTGCCGCAGTACGAGCAGGCGATGACGTACGCGTACGAGCTCGCGGGTGTGCGTCGGCGGTGCAGCGACGCGTAGGGGTCCTTCGCGAAGTAACCGGCGGTCTCGCGATCACCGGCCTTTGACAGCTCGACGTGGTAGCGCGGCTCGAACTTGATGTCCGTGTTCGCGATCCGCTGGATGTTCCCGCGCACCATCGTCTTCAGGCCCGGGGCCGAGCTCCGCCCGTGCGGTCCCAGTCACATCCTGCGTGAGGCGGCACGCCTCTTGGGTCACAAGCTCGCGCTCTGACACGACCTGACACGACCTACTTCTTCTTGCCGTATGGCGACTGGTTCGTCGGCTTGAGGCTGATGTGCTTCTCGCTCGCCTTCGCCCGCACACCCGCTTCCGGGCGACCCAGCTTGAGTCCGATCACACGCGTGGGCGTGTTCTCCTTCGCGAGCGTCTTCAGCTCTTTGACCTCACTTGGCTTCCAGACCTTGCCGCTGTTGCGCGTGTACTTGGCCATCGCCCACCTCCGTCCTACTACGCTACGCCCGCGTGCTCGGTCCACTCGCGCGCTTCAACCAGACCATCGATCGTTGTTACCGCCTCGTTGATCACTACAAGAAACAGTCGCGGGTCGGCCGGCCGGGACAGCACCTGGCGGATGTCCTGCGCGGCACGATCGTCCTCGCCTGCGCCGCGTTGGATGCACTCAACGAGGAGCTCCTGGTGCGCGCGCTTCCCCGGGCGCAACGTCGTGGCCTGCTCGCCGGCGCAGTCCCCACGACCCGGGCGAGCCGGGCGCTGGTCGCCGACCTACGCCGGCCCGCGGGGCCTCCGCTCGGCACGCGTGCCCGCGAGCACCTGCGCTGGATGACCGTGCAGCGCCAGGCGATGATCGAGGAGCTTGTGGTGAACGTGCTCGGCGCTGCGCTGCCCTCGCCAGCGCCGCGATCGAGTTGACCCGAGATACCGGCCGCCGCTGGACCGAGGCCGAGGTGCGTACCCGCCTCGATGTTCTGGTCGAACGGCGCAACGCGATCGCGCACAAGGGCGACCTGCGGCCGAGCGGCAGAAGCGAGAGCATCCGACGCGCGAACGTCGAGGTCGACATCCTGCTCGCGTATGAGGTCGGTCACGCGATTCGCGCAGTCATGCGTCAGCGCCTGTACGTCGCCCCGTCGTTACGCCGCCCGGCATGAACGAGGTTCGCTAGGGCGCCTGCATGTCTCGTGATGATCACGAATCGCGAGTCTCGTGAAACTCAACGCACGACGGTCGTCGCAGCGCTCAGCTTGCGGGCGAGCACGAGACGATCCCTGTCACACACCGCCTGCCTAGATGGTCCGGCTCTCATAACGGCGGGCGCCGCCTCGGGTCTTCGAGACGTACGACGCTACTTGATACGACACGCTCTGGGAATAGGAGGCTCGCCGTTCGGCGAGCCTCTTGCGCACTCCTTAATCACTCGCCTCGACTGACTAGTTGCCGAAGGCGCATCCCCATCCACGGAGGAATTGCCCAGTCTCCGCGTCGACGATGCTGGCGAGGACTGACTGTACCGGGGGCGATGACCGGGCGACTCCTGGCACATGTACGCCTCCCGAAGGCATCCGCACCGCTTGGTTCTTGAAGACAAAGAACCAGGCAGGGCGGTCGACAATGGCCCTCCCTCTCCCGTCGACGAGCGCCTCCGCTGGAATCGCAATGCTGCCGGTCCTTGTTCCGACGGTCACTGTAGTCAGGAGCGCGATCGTCGCATCGCCCCGTACCCCGATAGCCCCGGAGGCTTTCAAGGCGCTCGCGCGATCAACAATGCTGCTTTGCAGGGTCCTGCCCAAAACGATGTCCGGACCAGTGCACTCCCCGGGTGAGGAAGATTCGGTCACGACAGAACTACTCGGGCCAGCTGCGGCCCCGTCCGGCTCTCGAGCGGACACCGTAGTCCATCCGACCTTGATAAGCCCCAGAACAATGCTTGCTAGAAGGACCGAACCAAGTAGAGAGCGGGTCGCACGGTTGAGGCTCACAGATCGAGGGTGGCACCGGGCGAGCCACCAAAACAAGACCACCAGCGTGCCGATTCTGTCAGCAGCCTCCAAGCCGAGATAACGTGCTAGCACGCACTGCGGAGACCTTCGAAGAAACGAATTCGCCCTTCACGTGCGGGCCGACGGGCTGCTGCATCACGATGAGGTCGTCACCGGCGGCGAGGGAACCGTCGACATCGATAATGGCGCCGCTAGTGAGATCAAGGATCGCCGAGCTCACGCCGCTGTACCAGAGTAGGTAGTCACCGGCGAATTGCATGAACTGGAAATAGTGCTTGATGTCAGGTGTTTTGTAGACGCGCCGCTCAGCGCTGCCCACTTGCCAGATGTTCGCTTCCTGAAGGCCTTCAACCGTCCAGGCAAAGTTGTCTTTGCTTCCGCTCAAGTAAATGATTGAGGCAGGGTCGCGCAAGGCTGCCGGAACAGGCATCGACGCAAGCGTGGTCGCGTCTACTGTCTTGAACGAATAGACGCCCGCGCCATCGCGCTCGCCCCAGATCAAGAGGTTGCCGGCATAGACCGGCGCGCTCACCTGGCCGCTGGCAAGGATTTTTTCGCTGCGTGCGCTGAGGACAAAGACGTGAAGCTCGGAGGAGTACTTGGTTAGAGGTCCCGGCAAAGCCTGTGACCACGCGACCGTCGTCCCGCGGATAGCGAGGGTCGGCTGCTGGCCGGGGAGGAGTGACCCGTCGATCGCTCGCGACTTCGCGAGGGTGAGCAGCTCTCCCGTGTCGAGGTTTTTCGCGGACACGGTCCAGTCGAAGACGTTGTTCTTTGAGTTACCGAGGGTCCAAATCAGCCACGGCGGAGCAACTGCGATCGAATTGGTGCCCGAGACATCGGCTGCGAAGGTGACGAGCTTCTCGAGGAGGCCACTGGTTAGGTCGAGGCGGGCGATACCAGTGCTCGTGGCTGTGTTGAATTGACCGTACACGACCGTTCCCACTACGGAAGGATTGCTGAGGCCGAAGTGCATTCCATCCGGTGTCGTGGTCCCGCCTGCGAAGGACTTTCCCCAGGATGCGGGCAGGGCCGTGATACACGCGTTGAAGAGCTTCACGGTGGCGGCGCTCGGCGCTGCGATGGAAGGTGCACTCGAAGACCCGGGCGAAGGAGCGACGCTGGACGGCGGAGAGCAGGCGACGCTGAATGCCGCGAGCACGACGACGGTGATCCGCCCCACACCGCTACCCGACATGACATGGCCGATCGACGATTCCGACGCGGCTCGGTCCGACTGTGTTTTCCACGTGTGTAATCGTGTGGCACGGGCCCAGGGCGGTCATGACCAGACCGTCATGTGAAATACGCAATCGCTGAAGGGTGTGGAGCGGATGCTCCACACCCTTTCAGAGTGTTGACAATGGAGTGACGCCGCTACCACGCGTACCCTCGTCCGCCCAGGATGTCAGCCATCGTGTTGCGGTCGTACCAGGAGAACGCGGCGACCCCGCCCCAGACGCTTGTTGCGGAGTCCGCGTAGTACGTCTGCGCGCCCGAGCTCCCGTAGCCGCCGATCTCGAACCAGTGGAAGATCACCGCGTTGGGGTGGCCGACCAGGTGCGGTCCGTCAACCTCTTCCCATGCATCGCCCGCGACTGGCCACCCGTTCGTGGCGTCGTACGCGACGTTGTCGAGGAAGGTGTCCCGATCAGCTTGGGTCACAGACAGGGGCACCCAAATGAAGTTGTAGTAGGCCCATCCGGCGATCGGAATTCCGACGTAGTTGTTTAGTCCGTTGAGCATGTTGGTGACGCTCGTGCCGTCACCATTCGTTCCCATGTAAGACGCGCCCGTTGCCTGGGACACCGGATTGGAAAGCCGGCCGTTGTTGGCCATGGTGTTCGCAATCTCGGAGAGACTTGCCGGACCACACCACGTCGGGTCCAACTGGCCTTGCTGATTGAGGAAATCGACCCAGGCATAGCCCGGACCGACGGAGGCGTCCGCTCGGCTTACCGACTTTGCAAGAGCGTCACCGATGGTGTCGCCGAGAGTGGCGCCAACCTGTGCGCGTGTGCACAGCTCGATGAGTGAGGCGCGATCTGGAAGAACGCTTGAGGAACCGCCGCGCCCGTGGCCCGCCTGCAGCGCTGCTTCTTTGATCGCACGTACCGCTGCGACCGCCTCGGGGGTACCAGTGCGTAGGTCGCGATTCGCGGCTTCCGAATCGTTGGAGGCTGCCTTCGTCGCGGCGACTTGGGCTCGAATCACCGGATCGGTTACCGCCGTGTCTGTGCTGCCGTCTGCCGGCAAGAACTTCATCGGCGTTGGGTCGTTGCACACGGCGCTTGCGCCGGACGCCATGGATCCGGCACCGAGGGGCATCTGAAGCACGATCGCTGAAACCGCGCCAACGATGACCAGTTTGGTGAGCAGGCGCGACAACTGCGTTGCCCGGGCCCGCAAAGTGTTGTGTTGTTTGACTGCCATTGTGTAGTCCTCATTTCCTAGAGAGACCGTATGTGGCAGCCATGTCAAATAGCAAGTTACTTAAGGTGACGTAAGTCACAGGCTAAGTCTTATGTGTCGTTAGACCAAGTGCTACACGGGGCATCGAACGACGACTCGTCGTGCTTATCAGTGCACGTGTCCGTTGACGACGCTGACCAACTGAAAGGTCACATGTGATCGCTACATGCGACGACCACCACGTGCGTGAAGGGCCGACATGACCGCGAGGCTAAGTGCGCGTTCGACTTTCGCGAGTGGACCACGACGGTTACGAATGCGCGCTCGCATGAGGTGCGAAGCGATATGCGCGCCCCGCAGGCCCGCTCCTAGAGCGTGCGTGGCGTGCGCCCTTTGAACCGCAGCAGTGCGCGATCCACGTCGGCCCAGTCAGGTTTCGTTCCGGCGATCACGAGGCCATGACCGGACTGCCACTCCTCATGCGCCTGCGCGCGCATGGCGTCGAATCGAACGAGGAGGTCGGACGCACCGGGGATACGCACGACCGTGTTCGTGCACTTCCTTCTGATGAGGCCGAGGAGCTTCAGGTGCTCAGTCGGCGTGAGCACGCGCGTCTCGTACCACCACAGGTCGTAGGCGTCGGACGCTTCACCCCGCGTGAGGAACGCGCGCACCTTCTCGGCCGCGCGTTCCACCGCCTGCATCACGGGGATCGTGATCGGCTGTCCACCGGGAAGCACGTAGCTCGCCTTGACCGGAGGGAGGATGAACGGCTCACTCCAGTTGATCGAGAGCTGGATCGTCATCGTCGCGGCGCCGCGCAGTGCGCGGCACTCGAGCAGGAAACTGATCCCGTTCGGCGATGGGCGATTCGTGACGACTCTGAGGACGACACGCTTGGCCGACGCCGTCGAGAGCGCGCGCACCACGGCCCGCCCGTCCACGTGATCGCCACGGATCTCGCCGCTGTCGAGGTCGCGGGAGAGGCGCTCGCTCTGGTCGACGAGACGCAGCATCGCAGCACCCTTGTGCGCGAGCTTTCCCTTGAGCGCGGGATCCTGGACGAGCAGCCCCGCGATCTGGCCGATGATCAATGCGCGGTCGAGGTCCTCGTCCCGGACGCCCAAGTCCTTGGCCCGCCGTGCGAGCTCCGTCCGGAACGTCGGGCCGGCCGGCTTGCGCTTCTTCTTGGAGGTCACTCACGCACCGCGGCGAGCAGATCCTCGCGCGAGCGCGGGAGCTCCAGGCGCCAGCGGCTGTCGCGTACGCGCGTCTTCTCGCCGAGGCCGGCGAGGCGCGTCCAGTTGTTCGAGCGCTGTGCGAGGGCTGAGAGCTGCGCGTCGACCTTGCCCGTCTCGAGCTCGAGCAGGAAGCCCAGCCGGCGCGCGAGCGCGGGCGAGGCGGTGGCGAGCGCGCGCGCTCGCAGTGCACGCGCGCTCAAGCGCCCGCTGCCGGTGCCGTTGCGCACGATGTGCACGAGCTCGGGCCAGCTGCGCGCGTAGCGTGGCGCCTCGAGCGCGTCAGCGAGTGCCTGTGCCGGGGTGGCGATCCGGATCGTCTCGTCGCCGCGGCGGTGCGTGCGTACGTCGGCATCGCGCACACGACGGGGCCAGGGCACGAAGTCCAGCCGCTGCTGGCCGAGGGTGATGCTGCCCTGGCGCGCGTCGGTCACGACGGCCCAGCGCGTCGTCTCCTGATCGGTGAGTCCCTGCAGCGTGAGCGCGCCGTAGAAGCTGAGGTAGCCCTTTGGCGCGAGCAGCGTCGCGACCGCGGGCAGGCTGAGCATGTGGCCCTCGGCGGTCGGCGCGAGGTAGAGGCCGCGACGCAGCCGCGCGATGCGCCCGCCGCGAACGAGCGCCTTGAGCATCCAGTTCGGGAGGTCGGGGTCGACGTGCAGCGGCCCGTGCTCAACGAGCCAGGCCATCGCCTGCTCGAGCTTCGGCATCTGGGTCAATCCCAATTCATTCAAGTTATGGCTATTCATGGCTATATCTTGAATTATTTGGGATGCCACGTCAAGCGCCCGGATCACGCCGCCTCCGCGGGCCCGACCGGATCGCGCTTCGTCGCGCGGGTGCCGGGAGCAGCTTCGTCCGCGGGCCACGCGTCAGCTTCGGCTCGGCGCTGCGCTCTTCTCGCAGCTGGCGGCAGCGAGACCTGGAGATAGCGGCGGGCGCGTTTACCGTCTACACGCCCCCAAGCACTCCTATTAACTAGGTCGCCGTGCTGAAGCAGCGGGGCTACGGCCGCATGCGGTCGACCGTCGCGAGGAGTGAGCGCGATCCCGCCGAGCCTCGGCCCACTATCAGCGCCCCGCGTCGCCCGGCGCGTCTGATCGCATCGCCGCAGTTCTAGCTCGCCCGTGCGGCATCCGAGGCGAGTCCCGCTACCCCGCGACCATCTCGTCCATCTCCTCGTCGATCGCCAGCAGGTGCACGTAGCGCTGCACCATCTTCAGCGAGGACCAGCCGTGCACCCGCCGAACAAGGTCGATGTCCTTTTTCGTGCGCAGCAGCCGGGTGGCTGAGGTGTGTCGCAGGTCGTGCAGGCGCAGGCCCTTGGGGTGACGGCGACTGCGGGGCTTGATGTTCGCGAGCGCACAGATCGGGTGAAAGAAATCGTGGACCAGCGTCGCCGGTTGCATGCGCGTGCCGTTGGGGGTGGGGAAGAGGATCTCGTCCGGGTTCCAGGTGCCGAAGCGCTGGTCCAGGGCGTCGAGGGCTGCGATGTGGGCCCGCAGCGCGACTTTGCAGCGCTCGGTCAGCCGGATCTTGCGACGGCTGGCCTTCGACTTCGTGGCCACGATCGCCAGGTGCGCGCCATTGAGCCGCGGCTTGCCCTTGGTCGGGCCGCCGCCGCGCACCGGCTGCAGCTGCTGCTCGATGGTGAGCGTGCCGGCGTGGAGGTCGACGTGGCGACGTTCCAGCCCGAGGAGCTCGCCCTCACGGATGCCACGCTCGGCAAGCACGACGAACGCGGCTTCCATCGGCACGACGGGGAGCGCACGCGCGGCGAGCCTCTGGCGGCGGTGCCGGTCGTGGCGCGCCGCGGCGTCGAGGAAGCGCGGGTACTCGTCGCCCTCGAGGATCCGGGGGTCGAAGCCGTCGGGGTCGTAGTCGGCGACCTTGACCTTGGCCGCGACGTTGCGCGCCAGCTGCACCTCATCATCGAGGACGGCCTCCCGCAGCGCCGCGTGCAGCACGTCGCGAACGTGATCGCGCGTCTGCGGTGAGAGCGCGCGCATGCCGCAGTGCGCGCCCGCGAGCGTGGTGTTCACCAGCTTGCGCACGTCCCCTGCGCGAAGTTCGGTGAGCCGGATGTGCCCGACGTGATCGATGGCATGTGACGCCTTGTTCGCGCGGAAGTCCTGACTGTTGCCGTTCTTCGTGGTCCGGCTGCGCCACTCCGCCATCCAGGTCGCGACCGTCCACGGCTGCGTCGACTTCACCTTCGGGGCTGCCGCGGCAGTGCGCTCGGTCTTCGCGTCGCCGCAGAGCGACAGCTTCAGCGTCATCGCCGCGGCCTTCGTCGCGGCGTACGCGCTCAGCCGGCGGCGCTTGCCCGTGTGCGGATCGATGCCAGCCGAGACCTGAACGCGGAAGCGTCCGTCGGGCTGCTCCACGATCGTGCCGTCGCCGTAGCGACCACGGCCTTTGGTCCGGGGGAATGTGACGACTGTCATGCGGCTTCCTCCTCAAGTGAATCGATGAACGCGAACACCTGCTCCGGCTTGAACATCGGCTTGCGTCCGGGGCGCACGGGGACGAGGCGCTTCTCGCGCATGAGCTGGTAGAGCTTGGTGCGCTTGATCCCGAGGGCCTTGCACACGCGCTCCTCGGTCAGCAGTACCTCGTCGTTCTCCGGCCAGACGCGCCTGGGCGCGAGCTGCACGACCGGCGCGGGCTGCTTCTCGGCCTGCCGCGGTGCGTTCTTCGTGCTGCGTGGGCCGTAGCCGAAATCGATGAGCGCGTCGTGGATGAGCTCGCGCACGGCCTGCTCTTGGGTCGCTGAAAAGGTCTTCATGCCGGTTACGCGTGACGTGGGATTGACGCTCATCACGATGAAAATTCTGAGGCTGTAACCGCTTTGCACCAAGCCATCGGTCAGGTTTCGCGCATCGGTCCCAAGACGTGTATTGGATCGATGGGTTGACATGGCGGCGCATCGAGTCATGCGCAGACGAGCTCGATCACGGCGTCGCGCCGCGAGGTTCGCGCAGGTCTGGCATTGACCTAGCACGCGCTCGGCGCTCGGCTCGCGCCGTGCGAGACGTGACCTGCGCGTCAGGCTTTCACGACACGCGCGGTGCCAATCCGTGGTGCCAATTGCCTGAACTGGCGCGAACGCTGGCGTACGCTGGCGGACGGAAACGGCCGTTTTCACGCATGGAGGGGTGGCAGAGCGGTCGAATGCGGCGGTCTTGAAAACCGCTGAAGTCGCAAGGCTTCCGTGGGTTCGAATCCCACCCCCTCCGCATTTGTCGTGTCTCGGGTGATCGTGGACATCTGTCTCACGACATAGCGGATGACTTTAGGAACGCGCTGGGCATCCGTCGCATCACGTCATGCGGATGTCCCACACCACTTCTTGTTCACTTCACGAATCGACTCGGG
>Ga0307468_100000100_pt1 | contig 21046 bp, 17 predicted proteins | sample atmdna_FD_203085 | JGI IMG/M metagenome (GOLD analysis project Ga0307468, IMG submission 203085) | Hardwood forest soil microbial communities from Morgan-Monroe State Forest, Indiana, United States - atmos_gases AM2C_05 | ecosystem: Environmental > Terrestrial > Soil > Temperate forest > Bulk...
GATCGTCACCGAGCAGTGGATCGCTGCCACCGAGGTCCTGCTCGACGACCTGGAAGCCCTCCCCGCGGACCGCTGGTGCGTCGCGGGTTACGACCGGCTGATCGCCGATCCGCAGGCGGAGATCGAGCGCCTCTGCGATTTCGCCGGCCTCGCCTGGGACCGTACGCTGACGGCGCCGCTCCCCCCGTCGCGCCACACCCTGACCTCGCCGGCGCCCGAGAAGTGGCGGCACAACGCGGCGGAGCTCCATCCAGTGATCGCGCGGGTGACCCCGGTGGCCGAGCGCGCCCGCGAAGTCTTTGCCCGGCCGCCGGCGCGCCGGCCGGCCCACCGCCCTCCGGCCGATGGACCACGGCCGATCGTCCCCATGGCCTCCGCGCCGGTCGCGGCGGCCCCGGCGGCCCCGGCGGCCCCGGCGGGTAACCCCGAGGCCTTCCGCAGTGTCTACACCTCGGGGATTCCCGCGCTCCTGCGCGAGATCGGCGCCTCCTTGCTGGTCTCGACCTATCAAAGCGGCCGGGTGATCGCCGTGCGCGCCGACGGCGACCGCCTCAACACCCACTTCCGCAGCTTCGCGAGCCCCATGGGGATCGCCGTGGGGCCGCGCTGCCTGGCGATCGGCACGCAGCGGCACGTCTGGGAGTACCGCAACCAGCCGGAGGTCGGCCGGCGGCTCGAGCCGCCGGGCCGCCACGACGCCGTCTTCCTGCCGCGGGCGAGCCACGTCACCGGCGACATCCGCATCCACGAGATGGCCTTTGCCGGCGACGACGAGCTGTGGCTCGTCAACACCCGCTTCTCCTGCCTCTCGGTGCTGGACCGGGAGCACAGCTTCGTCCCGCGGTGGCGTCCGCCCTTCGTGACCGCCCTGGCGCCCGAGGACCGTTGCCACCTGAACGGTCTCGCGATGGTGGACGGCCGGGTGCGCTGGGTCACCGCCCTCGGCGCCGCGGATACGCCCCAGGGATGGCGGGAGGACAAGGCCCGCGGCGGAGTTCTGATGGACGTCGCCAGCGGAGAGATCGTGGCGCGGGGGCTTTCCATGCCGCATTCGCCGCGCTGGTACGGCGGCCGGCTGTGGGTCCTCGAGTCTGGAAAAGGGACCCTGGCGGTGGTCGATCCGGTCACCGGGAGCGTGGACACCGTCGCCGAGCTCCCCGGCTTTACGCGCGGCCTGGCCTTCGCCGGCCCGTTCGCCTTCGTCGGCCTCTCACAGGTCCGCGAGAGCAACATCTTCGGCGGTCTGCCGCTGACCGAAAGGGTCAAGGAGAAGCTCTGCGGCGTCTGGGTCGTGGACCTGCGGAGCGGGAAGATCGCCGGATTTCTCCGCTTCGAGGGCCTCGTCCAGGAGATCTTCGACGTGCAGCTCCTCCGCGCCCGCTGGCCCGAGATCGCCGAGCCGGATTCAGACCTGATCGCCGGCTCGTTCGCGTTGCCGGAAGAGGCGTTGGCGGAGGTGGCGGGAAGCGCCTCGCGCTGACGAATCAGGTCACCCCGGACCCGGAGCCCGAATCCGCCGCCAGCGCCTCCTGAACATGCCCCGAAGGGGCACAGGCATAAAGCCTGGCATTTCAATGCCAGGTACGCGACCCACCCCAACTCCTAGCCCCGAAGGGGCGTAGGCAGACCGCCGCCTACGTCCCTACGGGACTCATTGGGATTTGGTGGACACCCTTTCCTGGCGCTAAAGCACCAGGCTTTATGCCTACGGCCCTTCGGGCCTGAGCAGCATCCTCTTGGCGAGATGTGTATAAGAGGGTGCATTTCAATGCCAGGTCGATGTATGCCTGCATCTGCTGGAGGAACGGATTCATCGGTGCGATGTACGCGTGCATCAGCTCCTGGGAGCTTGCAAGCAGGGGATGTCCGTACGCCTACATCCCCTGGCCCTCTCCAAAGCCACGTGCGCCCCTCACGAGGTCCCGGTACACAAAGCGTCCCCGGTCCTCCACGTCGCCCACCCGGCAGGGCACGGGCGCGCGGAAGACCGGTCCGGCGTGTACGAAGGTGTGGAACTCGCCGTTTTCCCCGCAGGGATCGACTCCCGGCGGCAGGTCGCGCAACAGGCCGGCATCGAAGGGCCGGCCGGCAAAGGAGGCGGGGAGGGCCTCAGTGTCCACACAGACCAGGGTGGCCGCGAAGCCGAGCCGCAGGAGGTCACGCGCCGCCTCCGCCGTGTCCCGGCCCCAGACGGGGAACAGGCCCTCCATGCCCATAGCGGCGAGCTGGCGCTCGCGGTAAGCTCGGACATCCTCCAGGAACAGGTCTCCGAACGCCACCCGCCGTACACCTTTCTCCCGGTGCTCGCGCAGGGCCCCCGCCATCCGCGCCTCGTAGTGCTCGTTGGAACATTCCCGGGGGAGAGGGACGACGTACAAGGGCAGGCCGGTCGCCTCCGCCTGTTGCTCCAGGAGGGCCCGCCGGACGCCGTGGATGTTGATGCGGTCGTAGTCTTCGGTGACGGTGGTCAGCAGCCCGGCGACTTCCACGCCCGGCATCTGCCGCAGGGTGTAAAGGGCCAGCGCGCAATCCTTGCCGCCGCTCCAGGAGAGGAGGGCGGCGATCATTCACCGACCATTCTCAAGGCGCGATTCATGACGGAGGAGGACAGGTACATACCCGCCCCTCGGAGTGACTCGAGGACCGGGCGGGCCGCGGCAAGTCGTCCATGCTTTTTGCCCAAAAGCACCAAGCCCAGCGTACCTCGCACCGGGATGCCGAGAGTATCTGCACAACGGCGAGCCGCGAGGTCGTCGATGATGGCCTCCGCTCCCTGCGTTCTGGAGCACCAAGAGAGCACGGCAGATTCGCCGGGACCGAGATCCCATGCCTGGATCAGCGGAGGCGTTTCCGGGACGTCCGTAACCTGCAGCCAGTCGACGGACGCGATGGCCTGGGCCGCCGGGTCGCTGAGGCCTCGACGCCGGATCTCGTCTGCTACCGGGGCGGGGACGACAATCTCAGGGGCGGCCAGTCGCAGGAGGTCGAGGAGGCCTGCGCGGGTCAGAAAGATCAGGGGTGAGGCGTTGACTGCAGAATGGTCAGCCACGCTCCAACTCGCGCTGGAGGTCGTTGAAATCTACGACGAAAGCATCCACACCTTCTCGGGCTAAGGCCATCAAGAAATCCGTGCGGTCCAATCCCGCTATCTGGGCTGCCTTTTCCTGGGAGATCTGGCCGCGTTGGTACCAATGGATCGCCGCCGCCAGCCGCAACTCCCGGCCGAACTCTTCGGGCGACCGGCGCAGAGCCGAGAAAACCTCTTCAGGAAGCTCCAAAGTCAGTGTAGTCATAAGGCTCCTGGGCCTTGAGTATACCCTCTCCAGGATCGCACCCTGACGCAATCCGCCGAGGTGTGCCACGATGAGGGCCGACCGGGGCACGTCATCTATAGAAGCGCCATGCAAGTCTCCATCGGACTGAACGCCGTCATCGTCGCCGTCACCGAGGAGGTGCCTCGCATCCTCACGGTCCGGCGGGCGCGGCCGGATGGCGCCGTCGAGGATGCCCTTCCCTTCGGTCCTCTCGAGCCTGGGACGGACCCGACGCTCGACCGTGGGTTGCGGCGGTGGGTTCATGACCAGACCGGGCTCGAGCTGGGCTATGTCGAGCAGCTCTATACCTTCGGCGACCGCAACCGCGAGTCTGGGGAGAGCGAGGGCGGCCCGCGTGTGGTCTCGGTCGCCTATCTCGCCCTGGTGCGCGAGGTCACGGTGCGCCTCGACGCCCGCTGGCTCGACTGGTACGAGTTCTTCCCCTGGGAAGACTGGCGCGACGGCCGGCCGCGGGTGATCGACTCGCACATCGCTCCCGCCCTGGAGCTCTGGGCGGCGGCGGCCCCCGATCTTCATGCTCGCGAGGAGCGACGCCAGCGGGCCGACATCGTCTTCGGGCTGAGCGGCGTCGGCTGGGATGGCGAGCGGGTGCTCGAACGCTACGAGCTGCTCTATGAGGCCCTGTTGGTGCCGGAGGCCCTGCGCGACCGGGTGGAGGAGGTCCCGGCGCGGCCGGCGGAGCTGCTGCCCGGCCGGCCCATGGCGCTCGACCACCGGCGCATCCTGGCCACCGCGCTTGGACGTCTGCGCGGCAAGATCAAGTACCGGCCCGTGGTCTTTGAGCTGCTTCCCCCGACGTTCACGCTGCTCCAGCTCCAGCGGGTCGTCGAGGCGCTCGCCGGAGTGCGCCTCCACAAACAGAACTTCCGGCGCCTGGTCGAGCACGGCGGCCTCGTCGAAGGCACCGGCCGCCTCGACCTCCAGACCGGCGGCCGGCCCGCCGAGCTGTTCGTCTTCCGGCGCGACGTACTGCGCGAGAGGCCGGCGCCCGGAGTCGGTCTTCCGGGCGTCCGGCGGTAAGCCGCGTCTCCGTCACCTCTCCGCAACGCCTGTCGCAGGGAATTGACAGGCGTAATGCTCAGTTATAGTATAAGCCAAGGTCGACGTAGGTCGGCCCTTCTTTATGGACTCTATATGCTCAAATTGAGCATAGGGGGGGATAGACGGATGAACCTGCAGACCTCGGGTAGCTTTCCCACGTTGGACTTCACGCCGGAGGTGGCCCTCGCCACCGCTCCCATCCGGGAGCGGACGCGGCAGGTCATCCCCGATCTCGAATGGGCGGTCCACGCCCCCTATATCGCCGCCATCAACGAGCTGAAGCGGCAGCGGAACGCCGTGATCCTCGGCCACAACTACCAGACGCCGGAGATCTTCCACGGCGTGGCCGACTTCACCGGCGACTCGCTGGCGCTCGCGCAGTACGGCGCAAAGACCGAGGCCGAGGTGATCGTCCTCGCCGGCGTCCACTTCATGGCCGAGACGGCGAAGATCCTGTCGCCGGAGAAGACCGTGCTGATCCCGGACATGAACGCCGGGTGCTCGCTCGCCGCGTCGATCACGGCCGAGGACATCCGCCTGCTGCGGCAGCGCTATCCCGGTGTGCCGGTGGTGACGTATGTCAACACCTCGGCGGCGGTGAAGGCCGAGTCGGACATCTGCTGCACCTCGGCGAACGCGGTCGCGGTCGTCGAGTCGCTGGGAGTGGACCGGGTGATCTTCCTGCCCGATGAGTTCCTCGGCCAGTACGTGGCGCAGCAGACCGACGTCGAGGTGATCCTCTGGAAGGGTCACTGCGAGGTGCACGAGCGCTTCTCCGGCGCCGAGCTGCGGAGCTACCGCCAGGCGCACGGCGGCGACATCCAGATCCTGGCCCACCCGGAGTGCCCGCCGGACGTGCTGGCCGAGGCCGACTTCGTGGGCTCGACGGCGGCGATGATCCGCCACGTGGGCGACCGGCGGCCGCGCCGGGTGGTGATGGTCACCGAGTGCTCGATGAGCGACAACGTGGCGGTCGAGTTCCCGGACGTCGAGTTCGTACGGCCCTGCGCGCTCTGCCCGCATATGAAGCGGATCTCGCTGGCCAAGATCCTGCGCTCGCTCCAGACCATGGAGTATGAGGTGGAGGTGGAGCCCGCGGTGTCGGAGCGGGCCCGGCTGGCCCTGGAAAGGATGCTCGCGGTTGGACGCAAGGAGGGTCGGTGAACGTCCTCGGCGGCGGTTTCGACGGGGTCTCGCAGTCCGACGTCCTGGTGGTCGGCAGCGGTATCGCCGGTCTGACCGCCGCGCTCGGCTGCGTGCCGCTCCGGGTGACGGTCCTCACCAAGGCTTCCCTCGGCCATGGCGGATCGAGCCCCTGGGCGCAGGGTGGGATCGCGGCGGCGGTCGGTGCGGACGACTCGCCCGCGCTCCATGCCGCCGACACGGCTGCGGCCGGCGCCGGTCTGAACGATCCCGCCGTGGTCGACCTCCTGACCGGCGAGGGGCCGCAGCGGGTGCAGGCGCTGCTCGACTTGGGCGCCCGTTTCGACCGCGACGCCGCCGGCCGTCTGGCGCTGGGCCGCGAGGCCGCGCACAGCCGCCGCCGCATCCTCCACGCGCGCGGCGACGCGACCGGCGCGGAGATCGTCCGCGCCCTGGTCGAGGCGGTGCGCCGCACCCCCGAGATCGAGGTCGTGGACGGCGCCTTCGCCGTCGACCTGGTCGCCGAGGACGGCACCGTGTCGGGCGTCGTGGCGATCCACCCCGACGGCCGGCGGATGCTCCACCTCGCCCCTGCGGTGGTGCTGGCGACCGGCGGCCTGGGGCAGCTCTACCTCCATACGACGAACCCCCGCGAGGCGACCGGCGACGGCCTGGCTATGGCGGCGCGGGCCGGGGCCCGGCTCACCGACGTCGAGTTCGTCCAGTTCCACCCCACGGCGTTGTCTTCCGGCTCCGCGGGCCCGGACGACGGCAGCCCCGCTGGTGATCCGATGCCTCTATTGACCGAGGCGTTGCGCGGCGAGGGCGCGATCCTGGTCGATCAGAACGGCTACCGCTTCATGGCGGACGAGCATCCGGACCGCGAGCTCGCGCCGCGCGACGTCGTGGCACGGGCGATCTGGCGCCGGTTGATGGCGGGCGACCGTGTCTATCTGGATTCGCGCGCGGCGGTGGGGGAGCGCTTCCCGGAGCGGTTCCCAACGGTCTTCGCTCTCTGCCAGGAGCGCGGGCTCGATCCGCGGACCGAGCCGATCCCGGTGGCGCCCGCGGCGCACTATCACATGGGCGGTATCGCGGTGGACGACCACGGCCGTGCGTCGCTCCCCGGGCTCTGGGCCTGCGGCGAGGTGGCGGCGACCGGGGTGCACGGCGCCAACCGGCTGGCGAGCAACTCGCTGCTGGAGGCTCTGGTCTTCGGCGCCCGGGTGGCGGAGGACCTCGTCGCGGCGCGGCCGGCTTTGCGGACGCCGCGCGGTCTCTGGGCCGCCGCGCGCCGCGCTGGCGAAGCCGCCGGCCGGGGGCTCGAAGCGCCGGGGGATGCCGAGCTGGTCGCGGCGGTGCGGCGGATCGCCTGGAAGCGCCTCGGGCTGGTGCGCGACGAGGCCGGCCTGACCTCCGCGGTCGAGGAGCTGGAGCGGCTGGCGGAGCGGTATCCGCAGGCGGCGCAGGCGGCGGGCGAGGCGCGCAACCTGCTGGCGATCGGGCGTCTGCTCGCGGCGGCGGCGCTGGCGCGGCGCGAAAGCCGCGGCGGCCACTACCGCACCGACTTTCCTCTGGCCGACCCCGAGTGGCAGCGGCACCTCCACATCACGGCCGCTCCCGACGGCTCGGCGTTGATCGAGACCCCCGAGATCCCGGCGCTCGCCGCGGGCGGGGGGCACGGCCGGTGAGCGAGGATTCGCGGCCGGCGCCGCTCTATCCTCTTCTCTACGAGCCGATCGTCCGCCGCGCCCTCGAAGAGGACCTGGGGCGGGCGGGCGATCTCACCAGCGACGCCGTGCTGCTCCACGAGCTGCGCGCGGCGGCGTTTGTCGCGGCGCGCAAGGAGGGCCGGATCGCCGGCTTGGACGTCGCGCTCTCGGCCTTCCGGCTGCTCGACCCGTCGCTCCAGGTCGAGCGCTTCCTGTCGGATGGCGAGGACGCGGAGGCGGGAGCTACGCTCGCGGTGGTCCGCGGCTCGGCCCGTTCCATTCTCTCGGCCGAGCGGACGGCGCTGAACCTCCTCGGACGCCTCTGCGGCATCGCGACCGCCACCCGCGACCTGGTCGCCGTGGTCTCGCCGCACGGCGCGCAGGTCGTATGTACCCGCAAGACCACCCCTGGTCTGAGGGCTCTTGAAAAATATGCCATCCGTTGCGGCGGCGGCGGCAACCACCGCTTCGGCCTCGACGACGCCGTGCTGATCAAGGACAACCACATCGCCTTCGCGGGCGGGTTGAGGACGGCGGTTGAGAGGGCACGGAAGAACGTCGGCCACCTGGTCAAGATCGAGGTCGAGGTCGATTCGCTCGCTCAGCTGCGCGAGGTGCTCGACCTCGGGGTCGACGCGGTTCTCCTCGACAACATGTCGCTCGACGATCTGCGCGAGGCGGTCCGTCTGGCGCGCGGCCGGGCGCTCACCGAAGCTTCCGGCGGCATCCGGCCCGAAACGGCCGCCGCGATCGCGGCGACCGGTGTGGATCTCCTGTCCGTGGGTTGGCTGACGCACAGCGCCCCGTCTCTCGACGTGGCGCTGGACGTGGAGGGTTAGAGCCCGAAGTTGCAGAGGTCGTCCGCCCGGACGGCCTGGTGTCCCGTGATCAGCCGGCCGTTGGCGGTGGTGACGGTGCTCACCCACCCTTGGGCGTGCTCTTCGTTGGCGTGCCAGAGGTCGACCATCATCCAGCCGGAGGTCTCGGAGATCGGCAGCGCCGTGCTGCCGACCTTGACCCTTTGGGCGGCGGTCGGGAAGGCGTTGCTGCGCGCCACGACGCTGGGGTTCTCCTCGTCGTCGAAGGCCACGAGCTGCATCTCTCCCATCGGGCTCCATCGTGGCGTCTTGCCGCACTCGGCGCCTTCCGGAACCGCTTCCCGGGTGTCGCGCCAGACGATCATCTCGGTGGTGCCGATCAGGGGCGAGCCCTGGGTGTAGCGCGAGTAGTAGAGGCTCGACAGCGGCGCGCGGCCGTCGCGGCCGTCGAAGCCGACGTAGCGGCCATAGAAGGTGTAGTGGCCGGCGGAGAAGGCGTCGGCGTCGGCCACGACGTGCACCGCCGACTGGCTCTCGGCCGAGCTCGTGCGTGGGATGACATAGAGGGCGTCGCCGAAGAGCACGTTGGAGTTGCTGGCGATCCCCGTGCCGCCGGCTGCGAAGTAGCCTTCGCCGGCCGGGGTGTTGACCCGCGTCATGATGCTCATCGGCGTACAGCGGTTGACCGCGTCGATGGTGATGTAGCCGGTGGCGACGCTGGCGCCGGCCTGGCCGCTGCCGGCGCAGCGCGCCGGACGGGTGCCGGGGATCGCCTTGCCGGTGTGGGCGGCGCGCAGCTGGTTGCGCTCGGACGCCTTGAAGGCCGACCGGGGACGGGCCCACGCGCTCTGCGCCAGGACCGCGCCGCTGCAGCCCGGGAAGACCTCGGCGGGCTTGGAGAGCGGGCCGTTGTTGCTGACGTCCGCGCCGGTGACCGGCAGCTCGCCGCGCAACAGCTCGCGGACGTTGAGCGTCTGGGCGTCGTAGCCGGTGAGATAGATGTCGAAAGCCAGCGTCGGTACGCCCCAGTCGGTCCACAGCGTCGCCCGCGCCACCACCGGCCGGGGAGCGCCGTTGTTGACCGAGATCACCGTCGTGATGCCGGTGGGATCGTCCAGGTCCACTTCGAAATAAGGGATGAGCAGCGTGGCCGCGGGCTGATCGGCGGCCCGGCAGTCGCCAGCCATCGAGGCGAAGGCCGCCGGCGCGCTCGTCAGGGAACTCAATGCGAGTACGATGCTAAGCTGCTTGCGAAACATCAAAGTCGTCTCCATGAGAGGCGGAGATTCGCACTTAAACCGTTGAGGAATAAGGCCTAATATCAGCTGCCCTTCCCTCGAAATCTCCATATTGCGACTTTCATGCCAGCCGCTCGCCTGCATCGCGAGTTAGACTAGGACCATGAGTGAGACCCTCGTTCAGATCGGCGCATCCCGGAGCGCATCCGAGCCTGCCCCTTCCGGTCGCTCTGGCCGGCCGGAGTGGCTGCGGATCCGTCTGGCGACGCCTGCTTCATACCATCGCGTCCGCAACCTCGTGGACCGGCTGGGCCTCCATACCGTCTGCCAGGAGGCGCGCTGTCCCAACATCTATGAATGCTGGGGCGAGCACGGCACGGCCACCTTCATGATCCTCGGCGACGTCTGCACCCGCCGGTGCGGCTTCTGCGCCGTCACCTCCGGGCGTCCCCAGGCGGGGGTCGACCCGCTGGAGCCCGCGCACGTGGCCGAAGCCGTCTCGGTCATGGGGTTGCGCCACGCCGTCATCACCTCGGTCGACCGCGACGACCTGCCCGACGGCGGCGCGCGCCATTTCGAGCAGGTGATCACCGCGATTCATGCCAAGAACCCCGGGGCCGCGGTCGAGGTGCTGACTCCCGACTTCCGCGGTGTGCCGGATGCCCTGGACGTCGTCCTGGGCGCCGAGCCGGAGGTCTTCTCGCACAACATGGAGACGGTGCCGCGGATGTACCGCAAAGCCCGTCCCGGCAGCCGCTACGACCGCAGCCTCGGGCTGCTCGCCGAAGCGGCCCGCCGCCGCGATGCCGGCGAGTACGGCGGCCGGGTCAAGACCGGCATCATGGTGGGGCTGGGCGAGGCGCCCGACGAGGTCCTGCAGACCGTCGCGGACATCCGTGGCGCCGGGGTCGAGATCCTCACCATCGGCCAGTACCTCCAGCCCACCTCCAAGCACCTGCCGGTCGACCGCTGGGTCCACCCCGACGAGTTCGCCTCGTACCGGGAGCACGCCCTGTCTCTGGGCTTCTCCCACTGCGAGTCGGGCCCGCTGGTGCGGAGCAGCTATCACGCCCACGAGCACGTGTGATAGCCTCCATGTCAGCCTCAACGCAATCTTCGTGGCCTTTCCCTCACCCCGTTTGGATGAGAGGTTCGCGCATGTGCCAGGCCCATCCTGCCCGTGAAGAGCTCGAGTCGTTCATGCTGGGAGACCTGCCTCCCCAGGACACTCTGAAGGTGCTGCTGCACCTGCTCCCCGGCTGCGCCCGCTGCCAGGAGATCACGTCGGCGATCTGGTGTATCGGGATGGAGGCCGAGCCTCCGGCGGAGACGCCCGACTCGGACCGCTTCGTCTACGACTCGTCGATCGAGCGCGTCTTCACCATGGCGCGGCGTACCCGCGCGGTGCTGGACGGCGAGCGCTCCGAGGCGGCGGAGCTGGCCGCCGAGCTCGCCGGCCACGATGCGCAGTGGCGGCCGTGGCTGGTGCGCAACGACTCGCGGTTCCAGACCTGGGGGGTGTGCGAGCTGCTGCTGCGGCGCAGCCAGGGGGGCTACACCGAAGAGCCGCGGGAGGCGGCGGAGCTGGCCGAGCTCGCGGTGGTGGTGGCCGAGAGCCTCGATCCGCGGCGCCATCCCCGGTTCCTGCTCGGCGACCTGCGGGCGCGCGCCTGGGCCTGCCTCGGCAACGTGCGGCGCATCCTCTCCGACTTCCTGGGGGCCGAGGAGGCCTTCCGGCAGGCCGAGCAGCACCTGGCGCAGGGGACCGGCGACCGGGTGGAAAAAGCTTCCCTGTTCGACCTTCTGGCCTCGCTGCGCAACGCCCAGGGGCGGTTCGCCGAGGCGCTCCGTCTGCTGGACCGCGCCGTCGTCCTCTTCAGGCGGGCCGGCCAGAACCACCTGGTGGGCCGGGCGCTGATCAACAAGGGGTATGTCCAGGTCTGTGCCGGCAACTCCGAGGCCGCGGTCGAGCTGCTGCGGCAGGGGCTGACGCTGGCCGACACCGGGCGCGAGCCGCGCCTGGTGCTCGCCGCCCGTCATGCCCTGGCCTATCTGCTTCACGAGCTGGGCCGCAACGACCTGGCCGCGGACCTGCTGGCGCGCAGCGGCTCGCTCTACGATCAGGTGGGCGGCCGCATGGACCTGGTCCGCCGGCGCTATCTGGAAGGGCAGATCGCCGCCGCGACCGGCCGGCCCGGCGAGGCGGAGGCGGCGCTGCAGGAGGCGCGCGCCGCCTTCGCGGAGCAGGGGATCGGCTACGACGCGGCGCTCGCCGCGCTCGACCTCGCGGCCGTCTACGTCGGGCAGGGCCGGTGGTCCGAGGTGCGCGCTCTGGCGGCCGAGATGATCCCGCTCTTCGAGGCGCGCCACCAGCACCGCGACGCCCTCGCCGCGCTGATCCTGTTCAACAAGGCCGCCGAGTCGGAGAGCCTGACGGCCGGCCTGGTGCGGGAGATCGCGGGCCAGCTCCGCAAGGCCCGCCGCGACTGATCACCGGCTGACCTGCCACAGGCCGGCCACGATCAACCCGAGCCCCAGCCCCTCCGCCCAGCCGAACGTCTCGCCGAGGAAGGCGGCGGCGAGCAGCGCCGTCGCCAGCGGCTGCAGCGTCGTGTACGCCGCCACCAGCGCCGGCGACGAGCGCCGCACCGCCCACGTATTGACGGCGTAGGCGATGGTGGTCGAGAAGAGCACGATGTAGGCGACCCCGAGCCAGGCGCCGGCCGAGATCTTGCCGGGGTCCAGCGCGGCGAGCGCCGGCCCGCTCAGCGGCAGCACGCCCAGGGCGCCAAAGACGAACGAGCCGGCGATCACCGTCCGCCAGGGGACGCGCTGGAACAGCGGCCGCTGGAGAACCAGGAACAGGGCAAAGCAGAAGCAGTTGACCAGGATCAGCAGGTTGCCGCGCGCGGTCTGGCCGCCGGTGGCGAAGCGGAGCGGGTTGATCAGGACCAGCGCGCCGGCGACCGAGAGCGCGACGCCGAGGAGCCGTTGCCGGGTGAGGGGCTCGATCCGCAGCAGGGCGGCCACCGCGGCGGTGAACACCGGGATCGACGGCATCAGGATGGCGGCGTTGGTGGCGGTGGTGTACTTGAGACCGGTGATGAAGAGCCCCTGGTTGGCGGTGACGCCGAGCAGGCCGAGCAGCGCCAGCCAGGAGAGGTCCCGCCCGCGCGGCCGGACGTGGTCGTGGCGCCAGGCGATGCAGGCGAGGAGCGGCGCGGCGAAGGCGACCCGCAGGGCGGCCAGTGCGAGCGGCTCCATCTCCCGCAGCACGGCCTTGCCGACGACGTAGAAGCCGCCGAAGATCAGCTGTACCGTGATCAGCGCGGCATGGACCGTCAGGGCGGAGGGCGCCGCGGCGGCCGGATCGGCCGGCGTGCTGGCGGTCGGGGCGTCGCTCATGGCGGGGGCGAGGATAGGCTTTCGCGCCGCGTTGCGCCACTCCCCGTCCCCCGGTACAATCCGTCACGCCCCGCGAGGCGGGGCTTTCCCCGGAAGAGACGATGCCCGAGAACGAGTCCCAGATCCGCGTCCGTCCGCTCGACGAGCTGGACATCTCCGCCATTGTCGCCATCGACGAGAAGATCAGCGGGCGGTACCGGCCGGAAGTCTGGGAACGCCGGATCGGTTATTACCTGCGGCGGGACCCGGACGCACCGGTGGTGGCAGAGGCGGATGGCGAGGTGGTGGGGTTCATGCTGGGCGAGGTCCGCTCCGGCGAGTTCGGGCTCGAAGAGCCCACGGGGTGGATCGAGGTGCTGGGCGTCGACCCCGGCTATCGGGGCCGGTCGGTCGGCCGGCGGATGGCCGAGGCCATGCTGGAGCACTTCCGGGAGCAGGGGGCGCGCTCGGTGCGGACCCTGGTCGATGAGGAAATGGGCGAGCTGCATGGCTTTTTCACCTCTCTCGGTTTCGAGCCCGCGACGTTGAGGCCGTTCGTCCGGCCGCTCTAGCCCTGCGCTCTGACCCTGGAGGAAAGAAGGAAGACGATGAGCCTCAAGACGACGACTCTTCCCAAGAAGTTCCACGATGCCGTATTGCGCTGGAAGGACACCTACCTTCCGGATTACGACTTCCTGATGGCGAACTGGGAGAAGCAGTTCCCCACCGAGCCGCAGTTCCAGCTCTGCGCCTACCGGCAGATGGGCATGTGCACCGAGATCGAGTGCGGCGAATTCAAGGGCCAGCCCAAGTACACCCGCGCCGCCGACATGATGCCCGAGCAGTCGCATCACCTCCTCGGCGCCATCCGCGCCCAGGCTTCGACCGAGTTCGGCTCGATCCAGCAGCACCGCCTCACCCTGGCCCGCGCGCAGGAGGAAGAGGAGCAGTTCTGGATCCTCCGCATGATGGCCGAGGAGCTGCGCCACGGCTACCAGATGCTCCACCTGCTGCTCGAGGACGACTGGAGCTCGGTCTCCAAGGATTCTAGCGCCGACATGGTGGAGGACATCCTGTCGCGCACCACCGGCGACCATCTCCTCGGCGCCTTCAACATCGACTTCGACTCGTTCGTCGACAACGTGGTCTTTTGCGCGCTGATCGACCGCGTCGGCAAGTACCAGCTGCAGATGCAGAAGATGAGCGCCTACCAGCCGATGGCCGAGAGCATGCCGCAGATGCTGCGCGAGGAGGCCTTCCACCTGGCGGCCGGCGTGGTGCCGATGCGGCGCTGGGTGACCGCGGCGGCGCGCGGCGATGGCTACGTCAGCCTCGAGATGCTGCAGCGCGCCCTCAACAAGTGGCTGCCGCGCGGCCTCGAGATGTTCGGCGACGAGCGCGGCGGCGGCAGCAACGTGCGCTATGGCTTGAAGCCGCTCAAGAACGCCGAGGCGCAGCGCCAGTACTATGAAGAGGTCGAGAAGCTGGTCCACGACCTGAACCAGCGCTACCTGCGCGCCCGCCTGCCGAACCTCGACCATGCCGGCGCCGAGGCGATGCTGAAGCGTCTCGCGGCAGGAGAGACGGTGGACGGCGTCCGCCCCGAGGACCTTTTGCGGATGCCCGACGCGGGCTTTTTCCGGCGCCGCGGCGTGCCCGCCTTCCAGATGACGGGCACCGGCGGCGAGACCTACACCGACCTGCGCGAGTACCTCCAGCACCTGGCGCAGAGCCTGCCGGAGGCGTACCGCGCCAGCCGCGACTACAAGGACTTCGCCGAGATGCTCGGCAAGGTCCAGCGGGGCGAGCTCACGGCCGAGGCGGCGGCGGGGAAGTCGCCGACCCTGCGGCGCGTGGCCGGCGCCTGCCCCTGCTCGAAGTCGGTGCGCTGGGTGGTGGACGATCCCCTGCCGGCCACGACCCTCGTCGGTCCGTCGCCGACAGCGCCGTCGGCGACGGTGGAGCCGGCGGCCTGATCCCCCACGCGGCAAGCCAGAGACCAGAAACCGAATGAGCGCGTTCAATCGCTTGCTGGTCGCCGGCTTGCCGCTGGTGCCCAAGTTCATCGTCGGCAAGGTCGCTTCCCGCTACGTCGCGGGGGAGACTCTCGACGACGCCCTCCGCGTCGTCAAGGTGCTGAACTCCGAGGGCGCGATGGCCACCATCGACGTCCTCGGCGAAGAGGTCGCCGAGCGGGAGAAGGCCCTCGCCGCCGTCGACGAATACCTCCGCGTCTTCGAGGCCATCCCGGCGCACGGCGTCGACTCCAACGTCTCGATCAAGCTCACCCTGCTCGGTCTCAAGATCGACGAGGGCTTCTGCCGCGACAACGTCGAGCGCATCGCCGCCGCCGCCAAGGCGCAGGGCAACTTCGTGCGCATCGACATGGAAGACAACACCTGCACCGACCCGACGCTGCGGATCTATCACGACCTGCAGCCGCGGTACGGCAACCTCGGCGTGGTCCTTCAGGCCTACATGCGGCGCACGCTCGACGACATCGCCCAACTGCCGCGCGAGGGGGCCAGCGTCCGCATCTGCAAGGGGATCTACGTCGAGCCGCGGCGGATCGCCTGGAAGGGCTTCGAGACCGTGCGCGCCAACTATGTGCGGGCGCTGGAGAAGATGATCGAGAACGGCGTCTATCCGGCGATCGCGACGCACGACGAGTACCTGGTCTGCGCCGCCCAGGCGTTGATCGACAAGCACGGTCTGCATCGGGAGCAGTACGAGTTCCAGATGCTCCTCGGCGTGGACGAGGAGCTGCGCCGCATCCTGATCGCCGGCGGCCACCGGCTGCGGGTCTATGTGCCCTATGGCCAGGACTGGTACCCCTACTCGATCCGCCGTCTGCGCGAGAACCCCGAGGTGGCGCGCCACGTCCTGCGGGCGATGCTCTCCGGGAAATGAGCGTTTGACGCCCTGCGGCGTGGGTGTTAGGCTCTTCTGTCAGTCCTTATAAAGGCCGCCTTCATGGAAGATCGGTTCAGTCCCCCATCCCGTGACCGGTTCCGCAGGGACTCCGACACCGACGACATCGATCTCTCCAACGTCCACGAGAGCGGGACGACGCAGAGCTTCGAGACCGCGGTCCGTGAGCGCTCCGACAACGCGTTCTTCGGCCAGGCGTCCGAAGCCGACATCATCCTGATCGCGCATCCGGACAGCCAGCGGCTCGGCTCCCGGTTTCGCCTCTCCCCCGGCGGCACGCTGGAGATCGGCCGCTCCGCCGCGGTCGGCATCAGCCTGCCCGAGGTGATGTCCCTGTCGCGCAAGCACGCGCGGCTGCGGTACGCCGGCCCGGTGGTGACCCTCGAGGACCTGGGGAGCACCAACGGCACCTACATCAACGGCAAGCCGGTCCACGGGCGGGCCGTGCTGCGCAGCGGCGACCGGTTCCAGACCGCCGCGGTGCACTTCAAGTTCCTGCACGAGCAGGACGTCGAGAGCGCCTACCACCTGGCGATCTACGAGCTGGTGACGCGGGACGGGCTGACCGAGATCTACAACAAGCGGAAGTACGAGGAGGAGGCGCAGCGCGAGTTCGCCCGCGCCGTCCGCCATGAGCGCCCGTTGTCGCTGGTCATCTTCGACCTCGACGAGTTCAAGTCGATCAACGACACCTACGGCCACCTGTGCGGCGACTTCGTGCTGAAGCAGGTGGCCACGGTGGCGCGCGAGCTGCTGCGTCCGGAGCAGGTGCTGGCCCGCGTCGGCGGCGACGAGTTCGTGATCCTCTCGCCCGAGACGCGGCTCGACGGCGCCCTGACCCTGGCACAGAAGCTGCGCGACCAGGTGGAGGCGCTCGACCATCGCTACGGCGACGTCAAGATCACCCTCACCTGCTCTTTCGGCGTGGCGGAGCTGACCCGGGAGATGACAGGACCGCAGGACCTCTACCGCGCCGCCGACCGCGCCCTGTTGCTGAGCAAGCGCAGCGGGCGCAACCGCGTCGCGGCCACCCCCGCCGCGGGGTGAGGGCACCTCTACCGGGTCGTCGGCCCCGCCGCCTTCAGCCCTTCGCCCGAACCCAGCAGACAGCGCTCCACGAACTCCATGAGCACGGCCCGGAGGTAGTCCGAGGTGCTCTTCCTGCGGAAGCCGTGCCCCTCGTTCTTGGCGACGAGGTACCAGACCGGCACCCCTTTGCTCTGCAGCGCCTCGACGATCTGGTCCGACTCGGACAGCGGCACGCGCGGGTCGTTGGCGCCCTGCGAGACCAGCAGCGGCCGGTTCAGGCGGTCCACCCGGTTGCTCGGCGAGATCTGCTCCAGAACCTTGCGCATCTCCGGGTCGCGCTCGTCGCCGTACTCGACCCGGCGCAGGTCGCGGCGGTAGTCCTGCGTGTTCTCGAGGAAGGTCACGAAGTTGCTGATGCCGACCGAGTCGTAGCCGCAGCGCAGCCGGTCGCCGTAGTGGACCAGCGAGGCGAGCACCATGTAGCCGCCGTAGGAGCCGCCGGACACCATGACGCGCGAGGCGTCGAGGCCGGGCTGGGTCTTGATCCAGTCGAGCAGCGCGCCGATATCCTTGACCGAGTCCTCGCGCTTCGCGCCGTTGTCCAGCTTGAGGTAGGTCTTGCCGTAACCCGTGGAGCCGCGCACGTTGGGATAGACCAGCGCGATCCCGAGCTCGTCCAGCAGGTAGTTGTTGCTCTGCAGGAACGAGGGCTGCGACTGTCCCTCGGGGCCGCCGTGGATGTTGATGTAGACCGGGCGGGGCCCTTGGAAGCGGTTCGGGTCCGGCCGGTAGACGAAGGCCGGGATCGTCCGCCGGGCGCCTTTTTCATCCGTATCGAAGGTAGGGTAGCGCACCAGCTCGGGGACGACGAAGCTGTCGGGGTTGAGGCCGCCCACCTCGCTCGCGGTCCAGCGCTCCAGCTTGCGGGTGTCCGGGTCGTAGCTGTAGACGTCGCGGGAGGAGCGTGCCCAGCTCATCGCGAAGGCGATCTCGTGGCTGCCCGGGCGGAAGCCCATGCCCTGCGTGACGCCGGGCGGCAGCTCCGGCGCCGGCAGCGCCTTCCCGGTCCGTGTGTCCAGCAGGTGCAGCTTGTCGATGCCGTCCTCATTGGTGAAGAAGGCGAGGGCCTGGCCGTCCTCCGAAAGGTCGAACCTGGTCACGTCCCACGGGATGTCGCCGGACAGCACGGTCGTCGCGCCAGACTCCGGGTCGAGGCGCACCAGGCGGGTGAGCTCGCTGCCGCGGTCGGTGGTGGTGTAGATGGAGCGGCCGTCCTTGGACCATGCCGCGCTTCCCCAGGCCACCTGTTCCTGACCGGAGCCGCGCGGCGTGATCGCATGCACCGTGCCGGTGTCGATCTCCACCCAGTGGAGGTAGGACTCGTTGGCCGAGATCGTCTCGCGCAGCAGGATGCGCTTGCCGTCCGGGCTCCACTCCGTCGCGAACCAGGAGCCATCGAGCTCCGCCACCCGCCGCTCGCTGCCCGGTACCGCCGGATCGCTCACGTAGAGGTCGAAGTCCTTGCCGTTCCGGGCGTTGCCGACATAGGCGAGGAGCTTGCCGGCCTTGGACCAGATGCCTCCCTGGTAGCGGTGCTTGCCGTCGGTGAAGCGGCGCTGCCGGCCGGTCTTGCGGTCGAGCAGGAAGAGCTGGAAGTTCTCGGCGCCGCCTTCGTTGAGCGCGAAGACGACCTGGTCCGGCGCGTTCGGCCGGTATTGGCCGCCGGAGACCGGGTCCTCGTAGAAGGTGAGCTGGACCCTGGCCCCCATCGGCGTCGCCACCTCGTGGAGCTGGACCGACTCGGCGAAGCGGGTGCGGATCAGCATCCGGCGATCGGTGGGGTGCCAGCCGGCGAAGTCCGCGGTGCGGATGTTCTCGTAGGGCAGCAGCGCTTCGACCCGTTCGCGCGGGATCGCCGGCACGTTGCGGGCCGCGATGCTCTCGGGGACCGACACCATCTCCGCCGCCTGGCCGGTGCCGGCGAGGGAGAAGAGAACGAGAGCGGAGCCTGAAAAAATCTTTCGAAACATGTTGGGATCTCCGTTGCGCCGATACCGCCGACGACTACAATGGGGGGCATGGGCTTGACCGTCCTCTACAACTGCATCCGCTGCCCCTCGTACTGCTGCTCCTACCCCCGCATCCCCGTCCAGCCCGAAGACGTACAGCGCCTCGCCGCGTACTTCGGACTGACGGAGGAGGCGGCGGCCCGGAAGTTTACCAGGAAGAGCGACGAGCCCGGCGAGGTCGTCCTCCGGCACACGCCGGACCCGGTCTACGGCACGGCCTGCCGGTTCCTCGACCGCAAGACCCGCCGCTGCTCGATCTATGAAGCCCGGCCCGGGATCTGCCACGAGTACCCGGGGAACCGCCGGTGCGGCTACTACGACTTCCTGGCTTTCGAGCGGCGGGTGCAGGGCGACCCCGAGTTCGTCCCCTCGACCTACAACCGGCCGAAGGCCTGATCCCGACTTCTTACCGCCGCGTGCTGCGCGAAATCCACGTCCGCAACCTCGCCGTCCTGGCCGAAGCCTCGGTCGACTTCGGGCAGGGTCTGAACGTCCTCTCCGGCGAGACCGGGGCCGGCAAGTCGATCGTGGTCGACTCGCTGGCGCTGCTGGCCGGGGCGCGCGCCTCCGCCGAGATGATCCGCAGCGACGCCGACGCCCTGACGGTGAGCGGCGTCTTCGAGCCGCAGGGGGAGGGCTGGCGCAAGGTCCTCGACGAAGCCGGCCTCGAAGCGCTCGAAGCGAATGATGAAGGGGGTGGCGAGGTGCTGGTCCGCCGCGAGATCGCCCGGAGCGGCAGGAACCGCGTCTTCGTCAACGACCAGCCGACCACCCTGCGGCTGCTCGCCGACCTCGCCCCCTTCCTGCTCCGCATCCACGGCCAGCGCGACGAGCTCGGGCTGATCGAGCCCGACCTCCAGCGCGCCATGCTCGACCGCAGCGGCGGCGAGGAGGCGGGGCCGCTGCTCGACCGTGTCGCGGCGGCGTTCGACCAGCACGCCCGCCTGGCCGAGCGGCTGGAGCGACTGACCGGCGACGACCGCGTGCGCCGCGAGCGGCTCGACCTGCTGCGCTTCCAGGCCGCCGAGATCGACGCCGCGAAGCTGCGCGGCGGCGAGGAGGTGGAGCTGCGCGCCGAGCGCGAGGTGCTGCGCCACGCCGAGGCCATCACCCGCGCCCTCGGCACCTGCTTCTCGCTCCTGTCTGAAGAGGAAGGCTCGGCCGTCGAGCGGGTCGGCAAGAGTCAGGGGCTGCTCGCCGACGTCGAGGCCTGGGAGCCGCAGACCGCGGCCTGGGGGGCGGAGCTGGAAGAGGTGCGGATCCGTCTCGTCGAGCTGGCGAGCACGCTGAGTCGGCGGCTGGACGGCCTGGAGGCCGATCCGGCGCGTCTCGATGCCATCGAAGACCGCCTGGCCCAGATCGAGCGGCTGTGCAAGAAGCACGGCGGCGCTTCGGCGGCGGTGCTGGCGCGGCGCCAGGAGATCGAGGCCGAGCTGGCCGAGCTCGAAGGGGACGACGCCGACCGCGACGAGTTGGAGGCGCGGGCGGCGGCGGCGCTCGCCGAGTACGACGCGGCGGCGCTGGCGCTCTCCCGGGCGCGCGAAGCCTGGGGGAAGGCCCTGGTCGAGCGGATCGAGGCCGAGCTCAAGGATCTGGGGCTGGCGCGGGCCCGCCTGGCGGTCGGTCTGGAGCGCCGGAGCCCCGGCCGCGAGGGCTTCGACCAGGTGGTCTTCCTGTTCGCGCCCAACCCCGGGGAGGAGCCGCGTCCGCTCGCCCGCATCGCCTCCGGCGGCGAACTGTCCCGCATCCACCTCGCCCTGCAGCTCGCGGCGCACGGCGAGACCGAGGAGGCGCGGCCGACGCTGGTCTTCGACGAGGTGGACACCGGCATCGGCGGCGCCGAGGCCGCGGCGCTGGGCCGCAAGCTGCAGCGCCTCGCCCAGGGCGGCCAGATCCTGGCGGTCACCCACCTGCCGCAGGTGGCCTCGCACGCCGACCTCCACTTCAAAGTCAGCAAGCACGTCGACGGCGGCCGCACCCGTGTGCGCGTCGAAGAGCTGCCGGCGGCGTCGCGGGTGGAAGAGGTGGCGCGCATGCTCGCCGGCCAGGAGGTCACCCAGCTCTCGCTCTCGCACGCCCAGGAGCTGATCGCCGGCGCGGCGCGCAACCTGCGGCCCGAGGCCTCCCGCGGCCCCCGGGGGAAGCTCAGGTGAGCCGCCCGGCGCCCCTTTGGCGGTGGGGCGACCCGGTCGGCCCCCTCAGCGAGTTGCTGGCGCGCGGCGGCGTGCTGGCGATCCCCACCGAGTCGAGCTACGGCCTGGCCGCCGATCCGGGGAACCGGAAGGGGATCGAGACGATCTATCGGATCAAGGAGCGCGAGACGGGGAAGCCGATGCCGGTGGTCGT
>Ga0307468_100000101_pt1 | contig 20571 bp, 19 predicted proteins | sample atmdna_FD_203085 | JGI IMG/M metagenome (GOLD analysis project Ga0307468, IMG submission 203085) | Hardwood forest soil microbial communities from Morgan-Monroe State Forest, Indiana, United States - atmos_gases AM2C_05 | ecosystem: Environmental > Terrestrial > Soil > Temperate forest > Bulk...
AAAATACAATCATCAATGGAAGTTGAATGTGCGCTGTAGTTATGACGCTTTCTCCAAAACCCAATGGTTGAGGACTTCTTACTAACACAGGTATAGTTTGAAAAACGGTAAACATAGCAAGAAATGCAATAACTAAAATGATGTTAGCGGAAAGAATCATTTTATTTGTCATCAACTGGAAATTAACCAATGGAGATTTTGATCTCTTTTCTATAATAATAAAAAGAAATAATGAAATTGTGGTTACGGATAAAAACAGGGCAATTTGAGAATTTTCAATATGATCAGTCTGTGAAAAAGATAGAACCATGAGAAACGAGCTTATCGTAACTGCGAGAGCGATGGTCCCTTTTATGTCGATGTTTTTGGTGCTATTGGTGATTGTATCTGTTTTATTAGCAACTTTTTTTATGTTGTTATCGGTTGAATCAAGAGATTTGCCCAACTCGGGTGACTGCATGATATATGCGGAGTCCTGGTTATCATCTATATATCGTCTAATGATAAACCATAATCCAATGGCAACAAAAATAATAGAAAAAAATGTAGTTCGCCAACCAAAATTTTCTATTATATTTGCTCCCAAAGCCAAACCGACTACAGATCCTGCTGCAAACATAGAACTGAATACACCTACACCTATTGCAAGCTTCTCTCTTGGGAACTGGTCCCGTATTATACCAAACGCAATGGGAAACATTGAGATACCAATTCCTTGTATCACCCTGGCAACTATCAGAAATGTAAAATTAGGTGAAAGTCCCCCGAGAGTAATTCCAATAATATAGATTATCATTATGGTTGTTACCATTTTTTTTCTTCCGTAGATATCTGAGAGCTTTCCTCCGACTGGTGTGGCAACAGCACCTGCAATTAGATATGCTGATAGAATCCATGAGGATGTAGTATAAGAGATATGAAATTCCTTAATGATATCAGGTATTGCAGGTAGTAACATGGTTTCGCCGTACATAGCGATTAAAAGTGCCGAACCTAAAATTGCGAGTGACATCCAGGCTTTTCTAGGAACCTTTTGATTCAAGGAAGGTGATGATGGCTGTCCATTATTGTTACCATTCTGTGGTTCTGTCATTTGACAATCAAATCGTCCCTATATGTTGCATTTATACTTCTTTTTAATGTATCGTGATTGACTTAGCTCGATTTTTTTATTATCGTTATAAGGGTCGATAAGAGCCTGTCACTCAAGGTCAAGTACTGTCGATTTCCAACCAAGGTCCTTGTCAAGTAAGCTGCTCATAAATTATGAAAAGAATTTTGGAATCTAGAAACTGATCTGATTTTAAACATAAAACTCATATCATACCCAAATTGACATATTAAAGTCAGACAATATTCAAAAATTTTATTCATAAATTTTGATATCTTTGTGATGCGGAGGAGATTTCGGGTATTTTATTTTCATCTCTATCAGTGCATTTGTGATTATCTTAGATACCACCCAATTTCGAAACCATTTGTTGTTTGCTGGAATTACATACCAAGGGGCTTCTCTTATATTACAATTGATAATTGCATCTGTATATGCAGTCATATATTGTGGCCATTTTTTTCGCTTTTTATAATCTTCCTCGTTGACTTTCCATCGTTTATCTGGATGTGACAATCTATCAAGAAGTCTTTTCTTTTGCTCTTGTTTACTTATATGTAAAAAGAACTTTAATATTTTCACCTTATTTTGTACAAGCATTATTTCGAATTGTTTAATTTGATTAAATCTTTGGAAACATACCGATTTAGGTACCAATTTCTGAACGCGAACTTCTACAACATCCTCATAATGAGAACGGTTAAACACCCCTACGAATCCTTTTCGAGGTACTCCTCTATGGATTCTCCATAAAAAATCATGTGCTAACTCTTCATTTGTTGGGACCTTAAATGATTCAACCGTACAGGAAATTGGATTAAATGCACTTATCACATGTCTTACTATTCCATCCTTGCCAGATGCGTCCATTCCTTGGAGAACGATTAGAAGTGATTTTTCATTTTCAACGTAAAGTTTGTATTGTAGACGCGACATTATTGATCTAAGCTCATTTAGTTCGCTATCAAGATCCTCACGGATTTTACCAAATGTATCATTAGGATCAAAGCTAGAAAGTTTGAAGGTCCTTGTAGGATGAATCAGCAGCTCTTTCATCTCTTTCAATATTTATTTTCCAACGACCAACCTCATAATAAGAGTATCCCCTACATTCGATGTCAACAATTTCAATATAGAAGCGCCGTACGTGCTTTACGGTGTAGCTTTCATCAAAGTTAAAATATGAAGTTACTAGATTGTATCCCGAAAATTGATAATTATTAATTATAGAATTGTTGCTAGGGTATATCTACTATATCATTCAATAAATTCCTTACAGATACAATTAGATTGCAATCATGATGAATCCTGATCACCCGTTTCATTCATGTGACTAAACCCTTAGTGATGACAATAGGCACACATCTATTGCACTAGTCATTACATCTCTATCTTCATAATGCCTTATATGCATTAACGCCCACCTCGGACCTTGCAATCGTTCCGAAGCTATCGTTCTTTTTATGAGGATTAGACTACAATATGAAAAATTTGCCAATACCAGTTCATAAAATAAGTTGGAACATTATTTCGATTCAAATACTGCATTAAATTGTGTTGAGTTTGAATAATGACTAATCATACTGATCGACCAATCAGTATTCCAACAATAAGTAAAGAGTATATACCGACGTATCGTCTACAAGAATGCAGTTGGTAGTCACTACAAGTACCATTAACAAAAAAACTTATTTGATGACGTTTATTGTTTGGGCCATAATAATTACCGATGTAATCATTGGCACATTTCTTGACGCTTTGGGAAAGCCTCTTAATTCTTCATTTGGTATAATATTATTTATAACAATGAGTATCACTGTATTTTTTGCAGGTCTGTATGCCCTTAGAGATTATATGGTTGCATTGCGCAAGGACCTTGAGGCTCCTTCGTTTTTTAATAGGTTGTACAAGGCGACACCTATTTTTCTTTATGCACTTTTAGTCATCTTTGCAGCTATCATTGTTCAAATGGTGTTATTTTCACATTATAGCACTTACCTGCTGATTCTAATTGTCTTAATAAGTGGAGTAGCCATCTTGTTCTTTGGTTTTCGCACTTACAAATTCTTGTCATGGTTCAAGTCGAGTGTCAACAGACGACACAATATCATGATATTGGCATTTGCTGTATCATCGATGCTCCTTTGCATCAGCATGATAGAAACTACTGCAATTAATACAAAGGTATTAGTCTTTTCAAGACCACCCTCCATAGATCCAGATTTCCACTCTAGCAATTCTATGGCAAGCAGACACTTATCTAAAATAGAAAATATCATTCATCTCTATGTGTTTCTTGTCCCTCAAGTTACTGCTATTGCTATCGCAGAAACAGTTGCTGTTGCATTTTTTCTTCGTTATTTTAAGGATCAGGTAGGAAGAGCAATATTTTGGACAATTATAATTTTACCACCTTTCCTTTTTTTATTTGGGATATTTGCTCCTCAATTAATAAAGTCAACTGCAAGTGAATTTGTATATATGGACCCTAGGTTCCTTATCTTTAGGGTAATAGGTACCGCAGGATGGGTTGCAGCTGATTTTGTAATAGCTTATGCATATATTTTAGTAGCAAAAAATCTTGGACGGCAAACTACCTCTTCTCGTAGTAAGATCATTAATTATTTGATTATAGCAGCATTCTCAACTATTTTAGTTTCTCCAACGACCAATAACTGGATAACCAACAATTCTTATCCACCCTTTGGAGCAATCGCACGTGCCTTTCTTGTGCTTTCTTCCTTTCTCTTTAGCATGGGAATATACTCTGTCGCGCTGTCAGTGGCCCAAGATGCAGAATTGCGTCATTTAGCCAGAAAATATGCAAAGGAGTATGCTCTGCTAGGTACTTTAGGTAAAGCACAAGACAACGCAGAGACTATGCGAAAGATTGTAAAACATATCCACCAACACGCAGATGCTATGGAAAAAGAAACAGCAGTAGAATCTTCAATGTTAGATGATAACGAAGTTAGACAATATATAGACTCGGTAATTACGGAGACTAGAGGAAAAAAGGATGACATTCGAAAATAGTACAAAAAAGTATATTGAATCATCAGAATTACAAAGGATTGATTTTATAGAAAGCAAAAGAGGTAAAGCCAATTGCATTGATAAGAGAAGGAACACTTATTGCCGATGAAACAAAAGGAGAAAGTGGAGAATTAGTTCATAAGGAGTCACGTAAAATAGTATCAGAGACCGATAGACTGGTACTTGCTGATTTTAATTTTAACGAGCTTAAAGAGCTTAGATTTTAATATTTTTGTTTTTTGATGCTATCCGATATTTTTGCAAGGAATTCTATATTCAATTATAAGATCAGCTCTATTATGATTTTATTTTTCTGATGCCAAAGGTTAATTCAATACCTCTCTTTTTAGAATAGCTGTAGGTAAATGAATCGTTAGGCATTACAGGAAAACTAGACAACTGATCTTGATTGCAGCGGGGACATCTGTTATTTTTTGCTAATATCTTATCTAAATAACTTTTATCTAGACAGGTTACAGTCCAGAAACACTGGTCACATAATAGAAATATCCTTTCATTAATCTTAGGATTTTTGATCTCGCTCATTATCTTTCTGTTACCTTCACTATTGTTAACTTTTTTGTTAGTCAAATTCATTTTAATTATTTTGAATATTCATACCAATAAAGTTAGTTTACTAGCCTGTGTTAAATAATTTAGAGCTTTCGGTTATTTTGAAGACTTAGAATGCACTTAAACCTCATCATCCACATTAATTACTGGATATACCTATCAAATTTTCTGCAAAATGGAGTTTATCCACTATTCCACTATTCAAGTTTTAAGCGGGAGACTAAAACTAAAAGTTGCACCTCTATCAGCATTATTTTCTGCCCATATCTTTCCTCCATGTGCCTCAACGATCCCTTTTGAAATAAAGAGTCCGAGTCCTGTTCCCATATCAGACTTGGATGCAAATTTTGTAAAGAGCTTAGAGGAAATTTCTTGATCTATACCTTGTCCCAAATCTCTCACACCAATGATAAGAAAGTTCTGCCCGTCTTGTTCTTCCTTTTTCAGTATAACGCGAATTTTTCCTTCGTGACTGAAATTGACAGCATTATCAAGAATATTGCAAATCACTTGCGTTATCCTGACCTTATCTATAGTAGCGTTGATACTTTTCATTCCATCATGGATTACTGCTAGTTTTTTAACGTTCTCTTCCAATTTACGGTTATAGCTTTCAACTATATCTCCTACGACCTTACCTATATCGACAATTTCTTTTGTAAGGACCAAAGAATTATTCTCGATACGGTTGACATCTAGCATTATTTTTGCAAGTCTCTCAAGTCTCCTTGCATTCAATATTACTTCGTCAAGTAGACGTCGTTGTTCTTGATCGACAATTTTAGGATATAGTAATTCCGAAAATCCGATTATAGGTTGAATGGGATTTCGTAATTCATGAGCAGCCATATTGATAAAATCTTTCTGCAATTTTTCGACTTCTTTCATCTTTTCGAACAGTTCTGCCTCTCTCCAGAAGCTCTCAAACACAGCCAAATAAGATGATATTATGGTAGGACTGATGGAGTATGTGGATAAACCAACTGCGTCGTAGGATGTATTCTGCCTGTCATCCTTTAATTCTAATATGAGACATTTTTTTGAGTCTACTAGAATTATAGTGATCTTGGTTTCTAGACCTGTACTCACCGTTCTAATATCTATTTTAGGAATATTGGACCTTGTTTGTTCTATAAGCTGATCTGAATTATCAGAAGATGGGAGTAGCATTCTTATGCTAACATTTTGTGTTTCTGAGGCCTTTTTCAAGAGTGGTAGTGCTCCCATTTCAATTTGGCGTTTGAGGGCATTTGTAGAAGAAAACATAATATTGACCTCTTTTCGCGCCGATTTTACCATTTCCCAACCGCGAGCTATGGAATCCACAGGATTGCGAATTATTTCAATCTCTGCTATACCAACCTTTTCTTCTATATCCTTAATTCGGTATCGTGCATCAATTCCCTCTTTCCATAATTGTTCAAACATTGAACTAAAATGTTTTATATAGGATCCTTCGTTACTAGCTAAGAGATTCTGGACAGTTCCTTCCCCATTCATTTCTTCTACTGTAGCAAGAAGTCCATGTTTGCTGACTGCAAAATTAATTTGAGCTAGATTTTTAACATGTCTTATATCAACTCCTAGTCTTAGAAATTTTTTGACTACATTAACACTATCTTTCTCGATCCTCATAATCCATCTAATTCCCTTTGTCTCTGTTCTTTTCTGTTTTTCTAATATTTTCATAAATAATTCCAAAAAACTGTTGTAAGTTAATTTCATCCGCCCATTGTTTGATACAACTGACAAACCGGTTGATACTTCAGATAGATGAATGATGTGTTTCATAATCTCGTCTTGATTGTTCACTATCTTAGTCTCGCGTGGAACTACTCCATCTAATATTTGCTTAATTCTTTCCTCAGCTGGAATTGATTTACTCCATAGAGTATCAAATATGCAGCGTCCATGTTCTACAATTTGAGTCATGTCGCTGTAGATATGTTCTGATGCTATCGCTTCACTTTTATCTTGAACCAATGGAGCAAGATACTCTCCCTCGCTAATCATGAAGTTCGTTTTGACACCATCTAGATGCCTGAGCTCGTGAACAATACTCTGTAACACCTTGCAGTCCTCAAAGTTATGATGGTTTATTTCGGTGATATACCTCAGCCTTACGCCTTTCCTCTTGGCGGCTAAAAATGCATCCTTAATTGGTCTTAATGAGACAGCAAGTGAGGGTCTGGTATAGGTCATACACGTATCAATGCTCTTACTTGCTCTATTGAAAATCCCTATTTCAGTATCTATGATATTGCGCTTTCCAAAGATAACTCTTGTTGTAGGGTTCAACTTTTGTGTCCACCTCTTTGGGCTTGTACTGCTGTGGCTATACCCCATTAATTTGTCTTTTTGCATGTTGCATGACACTATTAATTAGCGCGCTTGGGTTTACCGGTTTGATAACGAATTGGTTTAACTTTACATCAGGCAATAGCGTAGTTATTTCTTGAGCAATATCAAGTGCGGTAACAAATATTATTCTAACATCTGGATCAATGGATTTTAGTTGTTGGTATAGTTCAAATCCATTAAGCTGAGACATTCGAACATCTGTGATTACAAGATCATAGTGACCATAATTTGATTCCATGAAGTGTGTCAGCGCCTTTTCAGGATCAGTAAATGAGTCAACAATCATTCCTGCTGATTTTAGATATTGGGTAAATAGAAATGAGATAGATGAATCATCATCAATTAGCATTATTGTTAGCGCTTTGGATATCGCACCACTTTCATCGATAGAATCGTTTCTCGTTGACAATAGTGGCTTTTTAGTTGCATATTTTTCAAGAGACGGTCGAAGCAGATAAACTGGATAGGAATATCTGTTCTCCTTCCAGGTTAATTCTTTTATTTCTTGAAAGTGATAGCGCTTTGCAAGACTTGAAAAAGAATTTATAATCCTCCACAAGTCAGCTCCTATGGCTATTCCGTTTGGCGGTGCCTTTTTATTTATCTTCGCACAAAAGTTTATAGTCGGTCCAAAGAGATCATAAGAATTTAATACTTCTCCAGACATGGCAACTTCCAATTTACCATAATCGGCACTGATTCTGTAGGAGATAGCAGGAAGCAATTGTTTATGAAGCTCAGAGTTTATCTTATGACGAGATGATACCATATTAACCAAACACTCAAATGCCTGGCTAAATGATTCAACATTTTCTACTTTTGAGGTTTGCGGGAAGTAGAATATGACACCATCACCAACAGTCTTCAATATTTTTCCGTCATGATATTTTACAATATCTGCAATTTCATTGATAAAAACTGTATAGAATTTTGTAATTTTCCCAGAGTTGTATAGTTTAGATGTGATCTGTGTGGAACCAACAATGTCTATCATCGAAACAAAATAACACTCTGACTTGTTGGAAAAAACGACTTCATTTTTTTTCAAATCAGGAATTGGTTCGTTCAGTTGATCCCCCTTTCCAATATTGCAATGGCGTAGTGGAGACATCCTAGTGATAAATCTCTTACTATTTTGTAGGTCGTCACTAATCTCCATGTGTAATTTCTAGCGAATCTATAATATAGTTGATAGTATAGAGAGTAGCTTATTCCTACACAAACTAGCTTATTAATTCAATCAATTTCCATGAGACGGATATGCATCGGCTAGAAATCTATGACCCGTCATAGTCAAGTCTTATCGTGAAAATCAACTGGGTCAGTACCGTAAAAAAGTATAACGAACAATTGTTGCACCCCATTAAATCTAGAAGAACTGATCCTAACCCATTAATTAGCCGTAGTATGAGCCTTTAGAATAGCAAGAATGCATTAAATGGTTATAAAACTTTTGATAAGAAGAATGACCATACAGAAGTCGTGTTTAAAACTCCCCTATTTATTAATTGATTATAATCGCTCGAATAAAAATAATACTTTTGTTACTCTAACAGAATACCAAACAAAAATGGATAGATAAGTTCTATTAATCTATCTTAGGGTTGTGCTTATTGTCGTGAGCGTGTTAGTACTTCTTCTCTTGCTGAAAAATCTCTTAAACTGTCTTTTGCAACATTTTCAAAGGTCCTTGCGACGTTTGCATTAAGACGTGAAAATTCTTTTGCATTGTCTCTTGCGTGTTGTATTGATGTTTTCCATGTTTCCATAGTTGCAAAATAGACATTGTTTGCTAATCTCGTTGAAGCTATTGTACTATCGGTAATATTGCTTACTGCTCTTGCATAATTTTCTGTAGCCCTTTTTGGTGACGTCCAATATGACCAGTAAGAATTTTGTATGTTTTCAACATATGGTACCCATAAGGATTGCACCGAATGGATAACCTCTTTTTGTGATTCCAGAAAATTATCTGCAATATCTTTTGTGGCTTGAATGCTTTCTTCTTGATATTCATTAACGGCTTTTGTAAAGCGTGGAATCTCCTTTATTGCCTCATCTGTTGTCTTTTTAACTGCAGATTTTGTCTCGTCAAGAGTGATGTTGATGATTTCTCGATTTTTTTCCTTGTTTGAAGACATGTAATAGGTTATTGGACAAAATACTATATATACTTTGGTATTCATTGGTATTTAAAGCCATATAAAACCAGATCCGTATAAAAGATTACCGATTCAATGAAGACGAGTCATGAAAATATTGACCCCAATGCTAATTTTGGTCAATCAGATAAAAATTCTTTCTATATTGTGATAGAATTTAGCCAACCGTAATTGTTTTTAATTTACGATAGACCACTAATGTTAACAATAGGGCTCCAAACAGGTTCTCACAATAGATGGTACCATCTTGCTATGTAAATATAGACAAGGTAGGGTTTAATACCATAACCTATACTACTAGTGGCCGTCCACAAGTATGGCATCTCAGATGTGATTTCATAAACAGCAGTTCAGAACGTTCTGATACCTCTACACACTCCTTTGCGCCTTCCTTGCAAATATGGCAATAGAGTTTTGTCATTGGAATATTTCGTGAAAGTTAGATATTAACCTGATCTTTTATACACTATTTGGCAACAAGAGCTAGTTCAGCAAACTAAACCACGTTGAAATATTGATGTTCTATTAAACGGCTGAACTGAGTATTATTCCTCTATTCAACTCTGTAGCATAATAACAGTGATTCATAATCTCCAATAATGGAACTAACTAAATTGTGAAATTATTCCAATTAGCCATATTTACATAAGGTCTTGCCTCAGATTATATTGAACGGAGTCTCGATGGCATGCCTGAATTTGGTAAATCCAGCTTCTAGAATCCCTTTTATTTTCTTTTCACCTGCGTGTGGACCTGATGCAGATCCATTATCTGCTAGACGGATATTTTTTTTGCTGCTCGTAAGAATCCAACTGGGTATTTACCTCCTTAACAAGATCGTGCAGACCTATTGGCTTTTGAAGGAACCCATTTATAATTTGCTTTTTAGTATGTTGTTGAAATATACCATCATCTATTGTAAATGCAGTCATTAGTATCGTTCTTACGAACCGATTTTGTTCCTTTATCTTTTTTAAGAACTCCATGCCATTCAAGCTAGGCATTTTATAGTCAGATATTACCAGTACGTATGCATAACCATACATTTCAAAATGTTCGAGTGCCAAAACAGGATCCGTAAAGGTAAATATGGTAATTCCTGGAATGGTTCGTAAAGCCTCATGAAAGAACATAGTGATACCTGGGTCGTCGTCTACGATACTTACAATTCTATTGTTTAAAGACATTCGATGATTACCACTCCCATATCCTAAAGACCATTTTACCCAAGGGGTTGCAGACTAGTATTTTCTGTACTACATACTATAAAACGTCTTGGGTAGAATGTATTAAGAATTTTTGGAGCGGCAAAGTTCCTTTTATCCAAACTCTAAACTATCTCATCAAATATCTTTATTCTCTTAATTCACATTTTGTTTTCAATATCCATTTATTGCCAAACCGATCAGAAAAAAAGGAGTCCAACTGATGGGACCAGAAATAATATAAGATTTATGTCAACTGGTGGAACCGGATTATAAGCAAATCATGAATGATCCCACCAGTCGATATTTGAAAGGTAAATTATGTATTAACAATATGGGCATATGAATAGAATTGGCGCGCCTGTGAACCAAGCCGACAATACGGCATACCCCGCCAGTCAGGCAATGCGGAATCTCGTGGTCAGTAATTGTACGATAAAATATAAAATAATTTAGTATATACCGGTGGGAATGGAAGCGCAAGCGTAGACAATCCCACCGGCAAATGGCATTTGGTGTTGAAAGCCTAATGAAATCCTAGCTACTAAATATTTGAACTTGCCTTACCCAAGCTACCTAGTCCAGAGAAAATTATTAAATCTATAGCGTAATTTTTTTCATAATGAGAACGACATCCCTAACCAGTTAAAAGTCTTGATTAACGGATGTATATAATAAATAAAATAGATAGATTCAAGTCGTCAGAAGTGAAAGAGGAGTATGATAAGAATGCCACAGTTTTTCCTTTTTAAAAATTAAGATCTTAAAAAAGAAGATGGGTATTACCTCTTGGAGCAACCGCTCGTTCCTGAAATGTCAGACATTTGTCGTTTGTTACAGTCACCCTTGTCATTGAAACAAAATAGATCAGATTCCGATTCATAACACCAGCAGTTATTCTTATCTAAGCAAGTTTCTTTAATTGCAAAGGTCTCTTGTGCAAGATCCAATCTTAGGGTTGTAGCCCCGAGAATAGCAAGTGATACGCTAGCCATTACAACGAATATGATTTTCTGTTTCATTATCATTTGTGAGAGTACTAAATATAAAAGCCTTCTAAAGACCCAATATAATTGACAATTGGCAAATAATATAATTTCTGTTTGTTTTCATAGTGATGATTATTGCCTTTCCATTTCATAGGATTAATAAACAGACGTCACAATATTTCGCCGCAGATATAGCTTTTGACGAAAGCGTTCGATAATTATGTTCGTTTCTGTGTGATATGCTTTACAACAGATCAAGCGTTTTCTGAATTTTGCGGGGAATGTAGTAAATAAGTAATTAATTTAATCTACTTTCACATTTGTTATTCTCACTGAGAAATTGTACCATGGAAATCTGAACATTCCGATCAATACACGCCCATTAAAGTTAAAAGAACTGCTTGAAACAGGAACTTGAAGCGAAAACGTCTGATGACTGTGCTTTATTGCACTCCTTATGATTTGGTAAGCAAACCGAGCGGTCTTCCGGAAACGCCGATATATAACACCAATCGTTTGAGGTACCTGATTTAGTCGCTTCGGCTTGATGTGGGCTATATGAAATCATAATCGTCACTGCAAGGGTTGCGATTGACAATGTCATGAGTATTACACACACTCCTTTGTACTTCAATAAGTTATCTTGTAAAGGGGTAAATAATTAAGTCTTCACCGAAAAATGATATGTAAAATAATTCGGAATTTTGATATAACTATTTGGATCCTAGAATTTTGTCGCCAATGAAGTTACCATATGACATTATCATTATGATTCTCTACATTGCAACAGTAAATCAAGGTTCATGACAGTTATAGCCTTTTTATTTCATTACTACAAACATGATAAAATATCCAATCCAATATTCTTAGTTCACTGTGTAATTTATCAGCTTCCAAAATTGAAAAATTCTTGTTTATAGTTAGTATAATTTCATCCATTTTAGATTCAATAACGTTACTTCTCTGAATGTGAGCATTCCTCATATTTTCCAAAACCCAGTTTATCAATTCAATCCTTTTTTCAAGATCTCGTTTGTAGGTACTGTCGTCACTATCTATATCAAGCCATTTCTTCGATTCAGTGATTTCTATTCGTAATACTCGTTCTATAGTTTTAGAATCTAAAAAGACTGATGAAGATTTTAAATACAATGTCCCTTAAGGAGAGAGGGAGTTCAGCCTTCGTGGAAGAGAGAAATTGAAAGTACATGTGTCGGACGAAAGGATATTTGAATCATCGGACAAATTAAGATGTTCTTAATGTTACCTTCTAAAGTACAGATATTTTACAATAATCTTCTAAATACAAATATTTTTATAGTTATCAAATGCATAAAATGCATAAGAAGGTTAAAATTAACAACTGATGGGAGGAGTTAATTTGATTGCATGAACAAGAGCAACAACCAATTTCCCACCAGTTGCGTGTTAGACCTTGTATTTTTCGACACTACATATTATAAAAGGTCTTTCGTAGAAAGTTTAGGTAGAAAGTTGTAAGAATTTACGAGCAGCTAGTTTTGTTTTCTGACCAAACTCTTATTTCTTTTGGTCCAATGTCTTTATCCTCTTAATTCACTCCGTTATTCCAATTCCTTAAATTGCGCCGAAATGTTACGTTAGAAATAATATTGGTCAACCAAACATAAAATAATTTTAGTAAATACCGGTGGGAGTAGAAGCAAACGCAGACAGGATCCCACCGGCAAATTGCAATGTTAAAAGCCTAAATCCTTTATGATACTAATTATAAGAATTTGCCTTACCTAAGTTACACTTCCGAAATAAATTAAGATTAGTTATCAAAGTTTATTCAATAGTCTATTGGCAATAATTTTGAAAATCAGTCACTCAGCCCTCACTAAATAGGACTGACCTTTTTTTATTTCAAGTCACAGTATGACAACGCTAATCTGAAATCATCGGGGCTTTTATAAAGTCCCATTTGCTCATATCCTATTACTTTGTCTCTACACATGGAATATTGCTCCAGCCATGCTTCTGTATTTGATATCTCAAACGGTAACAAAACGATTGCAATGGATATCGCTACCGATATCAGTAGTATAATAGAGGTCTTTGGTTCTCCATGTTTTGGCTCTGTAACTTTCTTTGTCAATAACATTGGAGTCTCTAATGTCATACTCATTTTGAATTCTCCTTTTTCGTTATTTCCAAAATCATACCTTACTTACGGCTATTCAAGCACATTAAGCCTAGTATAATCTGATTCCTATAATTATACAGCAATTGATATTTTTTATGTTCGGATTTTAATTAAATATTAGGTCTCTAATTCATTTAACTTCAGAATACTTGTGCTATACATTATATTTTTCATTAATGCAAACTTGATAGTTATCCAATCAAGAATTCTCAATTCGCTATGCAATTTGTCTACCTCCAAAATATGCTACCGTTAATGCATCTCTAGAGACATTTTAATTTATTTTAAAGAAATGATGAACGATAGTTAATAAATTCTAAATTACATATATGAGATCGTCGGCAATAATATTGTTAAAATTTAACCCAACCCAGAAGGATTGAAGACAAAGTTGTCCCTGAAAATTGATTGGGATTTATCCATACACAAAATCAATTCCATTGCGATGAGACCATTCGTTTGTGAACAAACAAATCCATTAACATCTTTAACAAAAATGTTATGACCTGCGATACCGGATCAGTTCCATGGAATGAGCAATTATGGGCTGTTGACAAATGCTTATTACTCATCAAATGATCTGAGATTTGAAATTCAATGGCAAAGATCATTAAAAAGAATCTTAATAATGCACCGGACGAGACAAGAGCGTTTGAGAAGGGTAAAGTAGAGATCGCCACTTTGAACGATGTAACGGTAGGAAGAGCCGAGTTTGATCCTGGATGGAGTTGGGAAAAATGCGTCAAACCAATAGCGAAAACCAATAGTTGTGAAGCACCACACACCCAATATGTGATCTCTGGAAGAATGAAGGTTGTCATGGACGATGGTACAGAAGAAGAATTCGGTCCAGGTGATGTTGGAATCGTTCCACCGGGTCACAACGCGTGGGTGGTTGGAGATGAGAAATGCATTGCAATTGATTTCACAGGTATGACTAAGTATGCAAAAAATCAATAAGTAGACATCCAATTACATAATAAATTCCACTATTTTTTTCAATTCTTTAATATATCAAGTTTAAATTTTTTCATCCGCAAGGATTATAATTTCAATTTTTTATCTTAGAATGTTTGTAATTCGTTTACTCAACTTAACCACCGGGTCGAATTTTTAACTATTTGGATCCAATTATTATTAGAACTTAGAACTATTATAAAGAAGGGCAAAAAGCCGACTCAAGACAATTAAGACATAATTCATGGATCCAGAAAGACCTCTCGTTATCACCAGCCATTACTATGTTAAGTTACATTCACTATAAGGCTACAGGAAATAATTAAGCTACGCAAAAAGGCAAAGTTGTTGAACTTGAACTTGAATTAACTAAGTTTCCTGAAGTTTTTATATTTACTAGACCTGAATCATTTTACTCTTCATACAACTGGTGGGAACCTTATCTTCCAAACACCTAAAAGTTCTGAACTCTCCCACCAGTCGGCTTAAACCACATACAATTCCATCTACAAAGTATCTCTTCACAATATTGGTTCCAAATCTATTTATCGTACTCTACATTCTAGAAGGTAGGGTTGGAAAGAAGACGTCCTACGGGTGTTACGATAATCGCTGTGCTTGCAATAATCGCCGGGGCCCTCCTTCTATTTGGAGGGATGGGTCTTGTCGCATTAGCACCTTTTATAGGTCAGATTAAGGTAAATGATGATACTAATACTTCAAATACTTCTCTTTCACTTAATGTTAACGGTACTGAAGTTACCATTCCAAATAACCCTTTGTTTGTACTGGGAGGATTTATAGGAATACTTGGAGCTATGTTAATTGTCCTTGGAATTGCAAACTTTGTAGTTGCATGGGGTCTATTCAAGGGTAAGGGATGGGCGTGGATAGTTACTATTATAATTAACATCAAAACTGCAATCTTAAATATAACATCTATAGCTGCAGGGAGTATCGGAAGCATTGGTGGTCTGATAATAAATGGAATTATAATTTATTACCTCTATAGACCAAATGTGAAATCCTATTTTGGCAGGATGAAAACTCCACAGTATAACTTAAGGATTACATTTTTCAGGTTTTTATAATTATGATTTGGAACGATTAGAATAGCCCATCTGTATTTCTTATCCATCTTTGAAATTTATGCTTTTATGCGTTCCATCACAGAAGGGTTTATTCTCTGAAGCACCGCAACGACAGAGCGTATAATGTTCCTTCGACGCCCCATCTCCAAACTCCATATTTTCACTAATTAATTCAACTCCCCCTGTTATATGATAAGGTCCATTTTTTAATACCGTAACTGTCGGAATTCTTTGTTCCTCTGGATCTCTATATTCAACTCCATCAATGGAGTAACTTAGAGCACCGGAGGGACATTTTCGTACGGTGTTAATTATCTCTTGCATATTAGAGCCGTCGGCATTAATCCAAGGCCTAGATCCTAATTTAAATACAGAGGGAAGATTATTAACACATTCTGCTGCATGAGAACAAATCTTCCTATTATCATGTATTGTAATTTCCTTACCGGGATAATCACGTCTTTTGTCCTTGCTAGATTTTTTGATGGTATCATTTTCCTTTAAAGTCATGTTCTTACTTGAAAATCGAATTACGCTATGTGTACCATCGCAAAATGGCTTGTTCTTTGATGCTCCACAACGACATAATGCAATGCCTATTGTTGTCGATAGAGGTTCTCCCTTGAAATTTTTAAAATTATCAACTACTTTAGGTTGCATGTCGTTTATCAAGTAATATGGACCATTTGGTAGTGGCAGGATCTTTGGCTTCACATGATTGTTAATAGTGGTACTATTATTGGATCTCATACGATCATATCTTGTTTTGTTTACTAGGAATAGTATTACTATCCCTATCTAATGAAAACTTCATCAACATAACACCATTTCCATTTTTCACCAGGCTCAAAGTATCTTATGATTGGATGACCCGTAGATTTAAAATGCTTTGTTCCATGTTTATTTACAGAAGAATCACAACATCCTACGTGACCGCAACTTAAGCAAAGGCGCAAATGCACCCAGTCAGATCCGATTTTTTTCACACTCCTCACACCCTTTTGTATTCCCATTGATACTTTCATTAACTTTATTCACGTGCTCACATGAATCAGCAACCCTATTATTCACTTTACATCATATTATTATCTCCAAAACAATATTTAATAGTTGTTAAATCACGCACACATATGATTTAATTAATAGCTTGCATCTTGAATCTTGTGCAGATATAGGAATGCAAGTATTAGATGAAAACAGCCAGGTATTCTATAATTTCATAAATTCACTGCATTGTGATTCTACGAAAGAATCTTATAGATTTTGTTTAGAAAAATTTCTGAATAATTATGAAATGGATTTATTATCTTTCTTAAAATTACCACAACATGAAATGGATTTATTATCTTTCTTAAAATTACCACAACATGATATGACGAATCTTATTATAAATATCTGGTTGACAAAAAAGTTTCAAGGCAATACAAGAACCTTATAACTGCCACGTTAAAACATGCTTGCGAAATAAATGATATAGTATTAAACTGGAAGAAAATTAAAAAATTTATCAATTCAGATAAGACAGGTAATGAAACCAATGGAAGAGATAGAGGATATACGCATGAAGAGATAAAGAAAGTACTAGATTTCAGTGAGCAGAGAATTAAAACTGCATTTCTGATTTTGGCGTCTACCGGTATGAGAGTTGGTGCGCCATTTCCATCTTTCCATTTCTGATGCTATCCGATACGAAGGTATTGTTCGACCCATGATTGCATAATGGCAGTTATTTGATTTTAAAACCTAAATCACATGTAGGAGAGGGAGACTTTTTTTCAATTACGCAGTAATTATTACTTTTCCGAAACAACAACCTCTTTTGCTTCTGCTTTGAATCCTATTTTTGCATGAGTGCCGTCACAGTAAGGTTTGGTCTTAGCCGCTCCACATCTACACATGGCAGCGAAAACATTTCCATCCACCTCTATTAAGTTAGGACCATTTGCAGAACATTTGATTACAACCCGTGTCATAATTCGGGTATGATATTCAACTATATAAATAGCATAATAGGCAGACTTCCTTATAAAATAATTTAATGGCGACTGGCGGGACCAAATGTGGAATTCAGGGAAAAGTCCCGCCAGCCCAGACGTTGCGTTAATTTTGGACTAGCCAATAAAATATAAAAAAGTTTAAGATCAAACTGGTGGGAACGCATAACGCTATTGGAGGCGATACCCCACCAGCAGAGTTCTGCACTTGGAAAAATATTGACAACAAATTATAGAATAATTACTGGTGGGACCAGTGAACCCCAATGATGAATGATCCCACCAGTAAATATTACTGACTTGACAGCCAACTAATTATTCACAACAAAATATATGAATAGAACTGGTGGGATGAATCGTAGTATGACAAGTTAGTTTCCCACCAGCATTATGGTTGCGTTAACTAAATGTGTGCAATAAAGTATAAAATAATTTTAGTAAAATACCAGTGGGACTGATTGAACCGAACAATCCCACCGGCCGGTATCTATTTGTGTTAGAAGAGTACTCAGAGTTCTGCAACTAAATATAAGAACCTGCCTTACCTAAGTTAAATCTCAAATGCAAATCTACTTTTCATTAATGCAAACTTGATATAATATCCAGTCTAGGATCATTAGTTCGCTATGCAGTTTGTCGGGTTTGAATATTGAATCGGTTTGATTTATTACGTCTATGATTTCGTTCATTCTAGATTCAATAAGATTACAGATCTGAATATCAGGATTCTTCATATTTTCTAAAACCCAATTTATTAATTCAACCCTTTTTTGAAGATCTCGTTTGTATGTTGACCCATCAGTTTCTAGATCAAGCCATCTCTTTGACTCTTCAATTTCTGTTTGTAATGTTTGCTCTATCGTCATTAGAGTCAAATTCGGTTTAAGAGCATTTAACATGACAGATCCATTAAAGAGAGGGAGTACTGTGAATATTTTGTTGGAGTCTTCAAATAATTAATACACCTATATAAGCGACTTAATAGTTGAAAACGCTTCTTGTTTATGTCGTTATATGTCCTAAATTGAAGAATATTTAGTAATGCGCATATTAGATAATCCAACTTTTGTTAAATTCATGTTCTTAGAATTCACTATTTTTACGGCACTATCTGGCAGTAATGTTTATTCTGTCGACGATTAATAAGCACAAAAGACTGTCATATTGCACGGTCAAAATGACAGTAAAAATGTCATATATTGAATGTGTGGTTTCTATTGTCTATTTAATTATCTCTATAGGAGACAAAGAGTGAATCGATTTTGCCTCTAATTTAATGGAATAAAACCTACTCTTGATTCTATTCAATTGAGTAATTATACATCGATCCTTAATTAGAGAATGAAGTCATTCTATCCAATATGAATTTGCCATTAAGACTAGACTATTTTTGTAGATACATCTAAAAGTCGCTAGAACCGCCCGCGCTGAACTTGCTACCCTTGATACTAATAATGCCATCTTGGTCATTTATCCACTTCAAGAATTCCAAGTCAAGTGTATGACTAACTATCATTTTTGTGCCACGTAGATAAAAGGAAGGAGTCATTCCGGTCCTGTTAATAATATCCTGGCGAATCGCTTCCTTGTCCTGATCGGGTTTCATTATAATCTCTAGAGTGTAGATGTGTTTCTTGTTTGCATTCTTATCGAATATCAAAGAGACAACCAAAAACGGATCCACCTTTGGAAAGAACGTTCTGATCGCATTATCGGCTTCAGTAAATTCCCTTATAACATCGTCCACATTGCTCATTTCTGCCTTACTTCTACAAAGACAAAATATAACCTTATGTCTTGAAAAGGTTCCAATAAAAAGGCGCCACTTGAATTGTTTTTCTATATATATTTTTACGGCCTGTACGAACTGAGATAATCATGAATTCTCATTTTATGAACAAGGAAACTTTTTAATTCTTCAGTCAAATCAACTTCCACACACCATTATGAAACCTTGATATCCATTCCATGTTCAGCATTAATACTATTAAGAAATTCCTTACAGAACTGTAGTTCCTGTTTTAGTAGCGCAAATTCTGGACCATTTGTTAGTTTCTTAGAAACAATCTCTAAAGATTCAACCATGTCGTTATAATAGCATAGTAATGCAGCCGTCAAGGTATTTCTCATCTCAGAATGCTTTGCGAAAATACTCGTTGCAAATTCAGATTGCAACATAAATCCTTCCTTTTTTACATGCGCGATTATTTGTTGCGCCTTTAATTGCTCGTTTGTTAAATCTGATTTTAATGCTTCAGTTAGAAGGAGAGTAATATCATCATCTGCTTCCATTTTCTTCAATCTTTCTACATAGTGGCCTAACGCCGATATAGCCAATTTCTGATTCTTTTCCACTACGTCAATCATTTGTTTTCTACAGGTGCAAGAGGGATCTTATTATGAATTGCGCTCATTTTTGTTTTGTTCAATAAGCCATCCAGCATCAAGGAGTTCTGTTTCCAAGTCTATTTCCTCTTTAGACTCCTGGAAAACTATTTGGTCTATCTATTCACCTACTTTGTCACTTTCACCAAAATCAAAACAAGAAAAAGATGAAGACATAAAGAGAGAGTTAAGAAAAGGAAATATTGTTACAGTAATAGAAGAGGCATTAAATTATTAAAACATATTGACAGTAAAAGTAAACCCTCGAAGATAAAAATTAAAAGATTCACCACGTAGACAGAAATCCTTATCTTATACTTCCTTAACCTACGAATTATGGTATATCGAACAGACATCTATATCATGGCATCACTTATTGTTGGTGGCATAATCTCGGTGTTACCCACTGAAGTCTTCGCAAATCAAATAATAGATGAAAGGAAATCTTTACTTCACAATGTGGAAATGAAAAAAAACTATTAGATCACTAATCGTCATACCATACCAAGAAAGAACCCATCAACAGATTCTATTTTTTCA
>Ga0307468_100000102_pt1 | contig 20547 bp, 21 predicted proteins | sample atmdna_FD_203085 | JGI IMG/M metagenome (GOLD analysis project Ga0307468, IMG submission 203085) | Hardwood forest soil microbial communities from Morgan-Monroe State Forest, Indiana, United States - atmos_gases AM2C_05 | ecosystem: Environmental > Terrestrial > Soil > Temperate forest > Bulk...
CACCAGAAGTGATGGTCGGGGAGGCGGCGCGTATTCTGAACCTGTCCGTCGAGCATGTGCGCTACCTGGAACGCACCGGGCAGCTCCCGGCGCGCCGGGTCGGCGTCTACCGGGTCTTTAACCGGAAGGACGTCGAACAGCTGGCGGCCGAGCGCTATCGGAAAGCCACAGGCGGGGCCGTGTGGCGAGGGCCGAATCCGTAGATCTCTCAGCCCTACTAGTCACCGGCGTACTGAAAAGTCACAAAGTGAAAATGAGAGGGACGCATGGCACCGGGCAAATCGATTGGGGATCTGATGGGGCCGGATCTGGGCGCGGTCGGCAACGCGGCGACCGTGTCGAAGGCCACGGTGGCGGCGCCGCAGGCGCTGACGTCGTTCACCGTGAAGAAGGGCGACGACGGCGGCGTGCTCGTCTGCGAGTATCGCGACCGGCAGACGCCCGAGGGCCGGCGCCCCACGAGCTTCAAGGGCGGCAAGGATTACAAGGAAACCCCCTTCACGCCGGAGGATGGCGCGTCCGCGCAGACCCATATCGGCGGGCTGTTGGGCGAGATGGGCGTGTCGGTGCCGCCCTCGACCGCGCCGGAGCCTGAGCTGCCGGAGGCGGCGGCGCCACCGATGCCGACGGCGCGGCCACCCATGGTGGCGGCCCGCGGACCCCGAGGCGCGGCGGTGGCCGGCCCGATGGGGGCCGCCCCGCGCGGGCCGTTCGCGGCCCGAAATCCCTACTAAGGCAATTCGCCCGATCTCTCCGGGTTCGGCACACTCCGTTCATGCTGACCCGGCAGGAATTAGGGGAGATGCGGGCGCTCGTCGACCGCGTCCACAAGGGCTCGGTGTCGCGGGAGGATTGGTCGAATCTCGCGGCCCTGACCCTGGTCTGGCAGGGCGATGCGGTCACCACCGACATCGCCGCCCACGGGTTCGACCACTTCGTCGCCACCTGTGCCCCGATTTATGAGGGCCACGGGTTCCGGCCCGACGACTATCTCCGCATTTATCACCGCGTCTGCGCCGCGGCCGCACGGGTGCTGCGCGATCGCGTGCACTGATGGCGCCGACGTCGCGCGGCATCCGGCTCCAAACCGTCGCGGCCATTGATCCGAGCGAAACGCCCGTCGGGGCCGTCGGGATGCGCCTGGGCAGCGAACACCAGGACGGCATCCTCACCGCCGACAGTGAGCGCGAGGTCGACGCCCGCACCCGGCTCTCCCGCTACGAAGAGACCCAACAATTTCTGGCAACCGCCCGCAAACGCTGGCGCCAAAGCGCGGACTGCGAAGCCGAGCTCCGCAAGGACATGCTCGACGACCTCCGCTTCTACAACGCGGATCAGTGGCCCGACAACATCAAGCTCGACCGCGTCCTCGATGGCCGCCCCTGTCTCACGATCAACCGGCTCCCCCAGTTCGTCCGGCAGGTCTTGAACCAGGCACGCCAGCAGCGGCCGGCCATCCAGTACAACCCCGTCGATAACGGGGCGGACGTCGATACCGCGGAGGTGCTGCAGGGCATCGCCCGCAGTATCGAGCGCAATTCGAACGCGCCGCGCCACTACAACCAGGCGGGCGAGCATCAGGTGGTCATCGGGCGCGGCTGGCTCCGGGTCCGGGCGGACTGGATCGCGCAGGACAGCTTCGAACAGGAAATCCTCATCGAAGCGCCCGAGGATCCCTTCACCGTCTATCCCGATCCGGCCTCCGGGGCGCCCGATGGCAGCGATCTCCAGTGGTGTTTCCTCATCGCGCGGGTGCCCTGGTACGAGTACCACATCAAGTATCCGCGCGCCCAGCGCGCCTCGATGATCGATTGGGTCAGCGTCGGCGACGAAGAAGCCCAGTGGGTGGACGAAACCGGGGTGCTGGTCGCCGAGTACTACTACATCGAGTTGGTGAAGGCGGAGTTGGTGCAATACCAGCTCAACCTGGGCGACGACGAGCCCCCGATCACGCTCACCGGCTACAGCGACGCGATTCGCAAGCGAGATCTCCAGCCCGGTCCGAATGGCGAACCGCCGACCGTGACGATCCTGCGGCGCCGTCCGACCCTCCGTCGCCAGCTCAAGTGGGCCACGATCAACGGGATCGAGGTGCTCGAGGGGAACGCGGAGAAGACCGGTGGCCGCGATCTGCCAGGGCCCTACATCCCCATGGTGCCGATGCAGGGCGAAAAGCTCGTCGTCAACGGCGAGCGGAACCTGCGCGGCATGGTGCGCGACGCGAAAGACCCGCAACGCACCTACAACTTTTGGGTGAGTGCCGAAACCGAGATGATCGCGCTGGCCCCGCGCGCGCCCGTGGTCGGCGCGGTGGGGCAGTTCGAAACCACGAAAGAACAGTGGTTGCTCGCCAACCGGCGTAATTTCCCCTTCCTCGAGTACGACCCGGTCGACATCAACGGCAACCTCGTCCCGCCGCCCGCGCGCAACGCCTTCGACCCGAACATCGTCCCGATTATTCAAGCGACGCAGCAGGCCGACACCGACCTGAAGAGCGTCATCGGCATGTTCGACGCCTCGCAGGAACACAGCCGCGAGCAGTCCGGCAAGGCCATCGTCGCGCGCCAACAACAAGGCGAACAGGGCAACTCCCACTTCCTCCACAACCAGGCGCTGGCGATTCAGCAGGTGGGTCGCATTCTCCTGCACTGGATCCCGGTCTATTACGACCAGCCGCGGATTGTGCGAATCGTCGGGCTCGACGACCGCGAGAAGAGCGTCCTCGTGCACGCCGGCAATCCCGAGGCGGCCGAGCAGTTCCAGGAGATGGTGCAGGACAATCCGACGCTCAAGACGCTGCAGTCCGATGCGCTCTTCGATGTCGGGCTGGGCCGGTACGACGTGTCGGTCTCGGTGACGCCGTCGTTCCAGTCGCGCCGGGCCGAATCGGTTGAAGCGATTACGGCGCTCCTTCAAGCGTTCCCACTCGCCGCGCCCTACGCGCTCGACGTGCTCACCAAGAACATGGACTGGCCCGGTGCGCGGGAGCTGGCCGAACGCTTCAAGCACCTCGTCCCGCCCGAAGCGCGCGACGACGAGGACATGGCCGACATCCCGCCGCAGGTGCGCCAGCAGCTCGTGCAAATGCAGCAGCAGCTCGAGCTCGCCAGCCAGCAAATGCAGCAAATGCAGCAGGTGATCGAGACGAAGGCGACCGAGCAGCGCGGTCTCGCGCAGATTCGCCAGCTCGAACTGCAATCCAACGAGCGGCTCGCGCAGATGAAAGCCGAGACGGACCTCGCCAAGATTCAAGCGCAAGCCAAGGCCGACGCGGCGCTCCAGATGCTCGAGGCCCGCCTGGAGGCGCTGACGCAACAGGCGGAATTCCTCCACGAACGCCGGATGCAGCTCGAGGCGCCGCAGGACGAGACGATCGCCGCGCCGCCGCCGGAGAAGAAACCGGCGGACACGTTGACCTACAAAGACGCACCGCCGGATGTGCGGCGCCAGATTGAGAGCCAAGCGGGGCTGCAGCCATCGCAGATGGGCATGTTGGAGCTGGCCGAACGGCGCGCGAAGGCGATGCCGAAGCCGTCGCCCGCAGCCCCCACGCGGCCAGGCGCCCCGTTGGGCGCGCGCAAGCCGAAGGCCGATTTGAAGAAGCGGTAACCGCGCGGCATCATTTCGACACTCTCACGCTAGGAGGCATCCGAACACGCTGCGCCCGCGGCGTTTGCGTGAGAGACATCGGGTACGGGGGTTAGGGCACCTCGTTGGAGTCGCGACACACGCGATACCGACGACGTGCCCTTTTCTTTTGTACCTGCCGCGGGCATTCGCGGGATGCGTCCCGTGCCGGAAAGGACCCATGGCAGACGACACGATCACGCTGGTTTCGACGACCGACTCCGCGGAAGACGTGCAGGCGGCGTTGACGAACAAACCGGCGGAGAAACCCGCGGGCGACAAACCCGCCGAGAAAGCCACGGCCCCGGCGGAGACGCCCGAGGCCGAGTCGGCGGAGGAAACGCCGGAGCAAGCCGAGGAACGCGAGAGTCGGGAGGAAGCCTCGGCGGCGGCCGGCACGCTCGCGAAACGGCGCGCCAAGATTCAGGCCTCGATCGACAAGGACATCCAGCGCAAGACCAACGCGCGCTTGGATGCCGAGGCCGAAGAAGCCCGGCTGCAGGAACTGCGCCGGCAACGACAGGAACTGGAAGCGGCGGGCACCCCCGCGGAGCGCGAGAAGACCCGCGAGGCGCCGGCCGCCGCGAAAGAGACCGACGCGGCCCCCGCCGGACGGCCCGAGCCGAAGCTCGACGCCGTCGACGACAAGGGGAACGCGAAATACGCGACCTACGAGGACTACCTCAGTGATCACGCCGTGTGGTCGAAGGAAGAGGCGATTCTCGCGGCGCGCCAGCTCATCGACCAAGAACGACACGCCGACCGCGCCCGCATCGAGCGCGAGTCGACCGACCGTGTGGTGAATGAACGCCTTGCCGCCTACAACGACAAACTCGAGGCCTTCAAGAAAACCCACGCCGATTTCGATGCCGCGTTCGAAGACGCCAAAGAGGCCGTTCAGGATGCGCTGGTGGCGCTCGGGCCGAATGCTCTGAAAGTCATCGACGGCTACACCGTCTTTGACGCGGAGAACGGACCCGCGCTCGCCTACCACCTCCTGAAAAAGCCAGACGAACTGAAGGCGATCGCCAGCTTGGCGCCACCGCAGCAGCTCGTCGCCTTGGCCCGTCTCGAAGAACGCATCCGCCCTGCGGGCGCCAAACGCAACGGCCCGTCCGCAGCGGTCACGGAAACCAAGGCTCCAGAACCCATTCGGCCGGTGGGCTCGGGACCAACGGCGACCACGGTGTCGCCGGATGACGAGTCGTACCAGGACTACAAAGCCCGTCGAGCGCGCGAGCTGCGCGCGCGACAAGGCCTGACCTCCTAATTCGGCTCGACGTACGGCCGCACACGGGCGCCGCCACCAGTGACTTTTTTGACCTGAGTGAGGCCTCCGATGATGAAGCTGACTTCGTGCGCTGAAGCAGTCCGGTCCGGACTGTCAGTCGCGATTGCCATAGGGATTTACTACGTACTCGGCGGCTTCCAGCCGCATGTCGGCGGCGTGCTGTTCGCCGACAACACGCTGCTCACGATCTCGATGATCACGCGCGAAGCGCTGCGCATCCTCGAGAACAACCTCGCGTTCACCAAGCGCGTCAACCGGCAATACGACGACAAGTTCGCCATCGAGGGCGCGAAGATCGGCTACGTCGTCAACGCCCGTAAGCCGGTGCGCTATGTCGTCTCGACCGGGCAAGCCCTGCAGCTGCAGGACGCGACCGAAACGCAGGTCCCGGTGTCGCTCACGACACAGGACCACGTCGACTTTCAGTTCAGCTCGGCTGACCTGAAGCTCTCGATCGACGACTTCGGCGATCGGTTTATTCAGCCGGCCGTCGCCGCGCTGGCGAACAAGATCGACTGGAACGGTCTGCAGCTTTACAAGCAGATCTACAACGCGGTCGGCACGGCGGGCGTCACGCCCGTGCAGCTCCTCACCTACCTGATGGCGGGCGTCGCGCTCGACAACAACGCCGCGCCGCAGGACGAGATGCGCCATCTCGTCATCACCCCGAAGATGCAGGCCTACATCGTCGATGCGCTGAAGGGACTCTTCCAACAGGCGACGGCGATTTCGCAGCAGTACGCCAAGGGCCAGATGGGCACCGCGGCGGGCTTCCAGTGGGCGATGGATCAGAACTGCCCGACGCACGTGAGCGGGACGTTCACGACCGCGGGTGCGGTCGGCGCGGCGGGACAGACCGGCAGCGCGCTCGCGACGACCGGCTGGTCGGCGGGCGCCCTCAAAGCGGGCGACGTCTTCACCATCGCGGGCGTGTTCGGCGTGAACCCGCAGAACCGCACCTCGACCGGCGACCTGCAGGTCTTCACGGTGACCGCAGGCGCGTCGGATACCGCGGGGGCGATGACGATTCCCATCGCGCCGGCGATCGTCACCTCGGGCGCGTTCCAGACGGTCAGTGCCTCACCCGCGGGTGGCGCGCCGATCACGATGCTGGGCGCGAGCGGCAGCTCGAGTCCGCAGGGGATGGCGTTCCATCGTGACGCGTTCACGCTCGTCACGGCGGATCTGCCGGTGCCGAAGGGCACCGACATGGCGTCGCGCGTCTCGGACAAACAGTTGGGCATCTCGCTCCGCATCGTCCGCGACTACGACATCACGACCGACCAGTTCCCGTGCCGCATTGACGTGCTGTACGGGTGGGCGACGTTGCGACCCGAGCTCGCGTGCCGCGTGCTCGCGTAGAAAAAGTCACCGATCGGTGACTTTCGGGGAATGTCACCGATCGGTTTCATGTTGGAGAAGGAGATCCGTCCATGGCTACGACAGCAACGACCCTGGTGGGCGCCATCGGCCCGAGTGATTGGTTTGTCACGCTGGCGGCGATGACCGCGCTCAAAGCCGGCGACAACATCGTGGTGGAGCAGGAATCGATGCGGGTGCTGATTCCGGGACCGGGCCCCGCGATCGTGTATCGCGGCGCGCGCGGCACGGCCGGGAAAGCTCATGCGGGTGGTGTGGCGGCCAACTTCGGCGGGCCGTCCGACTACCAGCCCGGCGTCGGCGTGACCTCGACCCTTCGGGCCGCGGTCAAGGACCTCAAGGCGGCCGAGGAGGCCATCAAAGAGGCCGAGGAAGAGGCGAAGGCGAACAAGGTCGAAGACGTGAAGGCGAACAAGGTTGACGAGGTGAAGGCGGCGCACAGGTAAGTCTCCACGCGCGCATCACGCACCATCCGGAACCGGTCGCGGCGCGGGGCCTGTCTCGCGCCGCCACCCTCTGCTCGTGGAGTCTGCGATGACTGATGACAAATATCCCGCGTGGCGGTTTCATCCCGATCAGCCTGCGCGCATCGTGCAGAACGAGGAGGAAGACAAGTCGCTCGGGAAGGGCTGGCTCGACTCACACCTGAAACTGCCGAAGCCAAAAGACGACGCGGAGACGCCCGCCGCGCCGACAGACCTCCCGGCGCCTGAGCCGACGTCTGAGCCGATGCCAGAGGCGTCGCCCCGTCCGCGACGGAAGTAGGACGCCCATGCTGCTATGGCTCGACGGACAAGGGCACTACACCACCGCGGAGATCCCGGCGAAGTATCACGGGTGGAGTAGCGGCGGGATCGACCATCCAGGGGTGACGTATGGGGCCTGCACCTGGAGCGTGGTCCCCGGTGGGGGCCGCACGAGCATTGGGAACAGCCTGCGCCGCGCGGCCACAGGGTCCGGCTCGGTGAATTTGTATGGCTATGTGCAGCCCCAGACGACGACGACGCGCCAGGGCCCGCGCACGCCCACGACCTCCGGGGTCATCGGCTTCGCGATCAAAATCAACGACCTCGCGACGATCAACCTCACCCAAGACGGGATCCAATGGTCGCCGGCGGGACTGGTCACCATCATCGGCGGATCCGGCGGGTACGACTGGAGCATGAAGCTCGTGCCCCATCCGGACGGGAGTCTGGCGATGTGGCGATCCACCAACATCGCGACGCCAGACATCTTCGCCCAAACGGCGCCGGGGGTGCTGGTCAACAACACCTGGGCGTATCTCGAGTTCCTGTGGGACGTGAGTCAGGCCCTCACGGGGCGTGCGGTCGTGCGGGTCAACGGCGCCACGCTGATTGATTTTACGGGCCGCACGTCGGGACTCATTGCCCCGGACGAATGGACCGAAGTGCGCCTGTTGGGGATGCCCTCGGTCGACACGCCCCAGCCGCCGCCGACGTTGCCGCCCACCCCGCCGAATCCGTCCCTCACCATCGACATCTGCGACCTGTATCTCGCGGATCTCACCGCGCAGTTGCCGGACGATGTCCATGGCTTTCTGGGTGACGGCACCGTGGAGACGTTCCTGCCGCGCGGCGCGGGGGCCGCGTCGGAGTGGCTGTCGAATATCGGGGGCGCCTCGAACTGGCAAGCGGTCGATGACCCGGTGCCGGATGGGGACATCACCTACATCGGCGGGGCCGTCGATGCGACCGACACCTACGCCTTCGGCGGGATCGCCGGGACGCGGGCGATTGCGGGCCTGCAGGTCAGTGTCTTGGCGCGGGTCGAAAGCGTGGACTTCCCGGCCGTCATCGCGCCGATGATGCGGCTCGAGCCGAGTCTGACGAATTTTCCGATGCCCGCGGACCCGGTCACGACCGAGGCGTGGGATCGCTATGTCGTGCGGGCGGCGGAAGTGAGTCCAGCGACCAATGTGCGGTTCACCCGCGCGGAGCTCGCCAGCGCGCAATTCGGCGTGCGCCGCACCGGATAACCACGCGTGGCTCCTCGCACCACGCAAGTCGCGGTTGAGGTCTTTCGGGTCATCGGCCTGCGCGCGACGCAGGTCGCGCTCGAAGTCCTGCGCCGAGGCGATCCGCTCTTCATCCTGCCGACGACGCTGCCCGACGCGTTCAAAGGGCACCCCTACAGTCAGCAGCTGACGACGAATCGGGGGACCTGCGTGTTCAGTGTCGTGGGGGGCTTCTTGCCGCCCACGTTCTCGCTCTCGTCGACCGGGTTACTGCTGGGCAACCCGCCACCGGGGCGGCTCTTTCTCGAGCCCGCGGTGCTGTCGCTGGCGCTCGCGGATCAGCCGTACACCGAGCAGATCCGCGTCGTCGAGGAGGGAGTGGAGGCGTACTCGTTTGTGGTCAAAGCCGTGGATCCCTTGGCGGACGAGGCGGCCGTGCAGGACTACGTCCTCAACGTGCGGTCGTCCATTGGTCCCTGGGTGTTCACCGGGGGATGCCTGCCCGCCTGTCTCGCGTTGGGGCCGGACGGGAGCATCGGCGGTGTGCCGATGACCGTCGGGGACTACCCCCTCAACGTGCGCGCCACCGACGCCGTGGGCACCGTCGTGGCCCATCAATACACCCTGATCGTGAGGTCCCCATCATGAGTTGCGGATGTGGGTGCAACGGCACACCGACGCAGGGGTGCGGCTGTGGCTGCCATCACGGGCCCGCGCCGTCGCGGTTCGCCCTCGTCGGTACGCTCACGGCGGCGCCGGGGAAGGACGGCGGCCGCACTCCGCCGCTCGATACGACCGGCGCGGACTTGATCGTGGTGCACGTCGCGATGGACGCGCGCCAACCGCCGCCCGTGCTGAGCGATTCCGAGATGAATACCTGGATCCCGCTCGCCGCGCTCGACGGGACGATCACGGGGCATCGCACCTGGTACGCGAAGCACGCCATGGTGAGTGCCGTCCATACGTTTGACGTGATCGGCACGCAGAGTACGCCCGGCGTGATCGTGCACGCGTTTCGTGGCAGTGATGGGAAGGCGCCGCTCCAGCTCGTCACCGGATCCTCGACGGCCATGGGCACGAGTCTCGCGTCCAACCCGGTCACCCCCGCCCTGAATGGCGCGCTCGTCCTGGCGTGGTTCAGTGCGTTTCATCCCGGCGGCGGCAGCGTGTCGGGCGGCCTGATCACGACGGTGCGCCCGGTGATTGAAACCGTCGCGGTGGCCGCGGCGACGGGGTATGTGATTCAAACCGACGCGGCGCCCATCGCCCCGGTGTGGGAATGGCCGGTTCCGCAACAGGCGCAGGCGGGCATCGCGGTCTTCAATCCGGCGGTGAAGAGCGTTCCGGTCCGTCCGCCGCATACGCTGACGGCGCGCGACATCATCACCGCGTCGCTGCGCAGCATCCGCGTCCTCGGGGTCGGCGATCCGTTGGAGGCGGAGGACGCCAACGACGCCCTCAATCGCTTGAACGATTGGCTGGACAGCCTCGCGCTTGAGCGACTGACGATGTACTTCGTCACGCGCACGTGCAAGCGACTCGGCTCCGGCATTTGTAGCTACACGATCGGCCTCGGCGGCGACATCAACATCCCGCGGCCCACGCACATTGAAGCGGCGAACCTCATCCAGGACGTGCACGGCGTCGTGCCGTTCGAGAAGCCGATCGATGTCTGGACCGATCAGCGGTGGCAAGGGTGTCGGCAGAAGTCGCTGACGAGCACCTATCCCACGGCGGTCTACTACGACCACAACTGGCAGGAAGGTCTCGGGCGGGTGTACGTCTGGCCGGTGCCGACCGATTGCGGGCTCACCGAGCTCGTGCTCTACACGCCCGTGGCACTCCTCGAGTTCCCCACGCTCGACACGGCCTATTCGTTCCCGCCAGGGTATCGCCGGTTTATTCGCACCAATTTCACGGCGGAGATCGCGTCGGAGTACGGCAAACAGCTCACCGCCGACCAACAGATGGCCGCGCGGCAAGCGAAAGCGCAAATCAAGCGCGGCAATGTGCGGCCGGCGGAATTGCGCGTCGATGCGGCGCTCGTGCGCGGGTACGACTACTTCGACTGGCGCACCGGCGAACCGCGCTAACAAGGAGAGACACATGGGATTGATCAGCCTCATCCTGTTCTTGGTCATTATCGGCCTCGCGCTCTACCTCATCGAGACGTACATCCCGATGGCGGCGCCGATCAAACTGATCATTCGGATCGTCGTGGTGATCGTCATCGTGTTGATGCTGCTGCGCGTCTTCGGGATCGCGGACATCCCCGTGCCGCGCGCCGGGTAATACACCGATGAGTGCGCGTGTCCCCTTTCCGGGGTTCGTCGGGAGTGCGTTTCACGCACAGTCGAAGCGGTTCGACATCCAGGACCTGTGGAACTGGTTTGTGGAACGGGCGGGGTCCCCCTATGCCAAAAGCGGGCAGGCGCTCCTCCCGTGTCCGGGCTTCACGCCGTTCGCGACGCTTCCAGACAGCGAGGTGCGCGGGCTCTTCGCGCAGAACGAGAAGGCTTGGGCCGTCGGCGACAGCACGCTCTATGAGCTGACCGCGGATGGGGGCGTGGTGCCGCGTTCGATGACGGTGATTCCGTCCCCCGCCGCGCCGACGATCACGGTGAGCCCGCTGAGCCTGCCGCTCGATACGCCGCTCGAGCCGGTGGTGACGCATGGTGGGTCGCTGGGGTCCACGACCTACGGCTACAAGATCACCGCGACCAACATCCATGGCGAGACGACGGGCTCGGTGGAAGGCGTGAGCAAGTTCGGGTTCTCGGTCTTGTCGGGGGTGAATTGGAACATCGTGAGCTGGTCCGCCGTGCCCGGAGCGGAGGGCTACAAGGTCTATCGCACCAAAGGCGGCGGCACGCCGCCGCAGATGATTGCGACGCTCGCCTCGACGACGCTCGTCTTGAACGACATCGGGCAGCCGGGCGATTACGGGCCACCGCCCTCGACGAACACGACCGGCTCGAGTCCCGGCATCACCACCTACGGCTATCGGGTCACGGCGGTCTTGGGACTCGGCGAAACGGCCGCGAGTCCGGAAGGCCTCACGCTGATCGGGAAATCGCCGCTCACCTCGATCGACTACACCATCGTGACGTGGACGAAGGTCACCAACGCCAAGGGGTACAAGGTCTATCGCACCACGGGCGGGCCGTCGGTCCCGCGGCTGATTGCGGAGCTCTCGGGGGGTGACACGCTCTCGGTGCGCGATACCGGCCAAGAGGGCGAGTCGGTCAACCCCCCGACCACCAACACGACGGGCACGAGCGCCATTCTGAACGATGGGACCCCCGTGCAGTTCTCGTCGAGTGGCGACGCGGGGGAACAGCTGCTGTTTGTGAGCGGCGACGTGGCGTACTGCTACGACTTCGAGGGTGGCGTGCTCGCGCCCGTGGTGCAAGGCGCGGCCTTCAGCGGCTTCATCGACAGTTACTTCGTGGTGCTCGACGCCTCGACGTCGACGTTGAAAGTCTCGGAGTCCTTCGACGGCTTCCAATGGGATCCGACACAGGTCTACCAGCGCTCGCGCGCCGGGGACAAGTGGCTCTCGATGGCGGTGACGTCCAACAACATCTGGCTCATTGGGACGCAGACCGGCGAAGTGTGGGTCGGCACGGGCGACGCGAACAGCCGCTTTGCGGCCTATACGCCCGTCTTTCTCGAGGCGGGCGTCATTGCGGCGCGGACGATGATTCGTGTCTCCGGCGACACGATGATGTGGGTCGCGCAAGACAAAGACGGCGCGGGCTACGTCGTGCAAACGGAAGGGTATGCGCCGAACAAGGTCAGCACGATTGCGGTCGATCACGCCATCCAGTCCCTCTCAACGATCAATGACGGCGCGGCCTTCAGCTACCAGCAGGAAGGCCACACCTTCTACGTCGTGAGTTTCCCGGCGGCACACGTCACGTGGGTCTATGACCTCTCGACGCACGAATGGCATCGGCGGGGGTATTGGGATCCGTCGGTGCCGGGCTATACGGTGTACCGCCCGCAGTGTCATGCGTTTGCGTTTGGCGGGATCAATGGCCTCGGCTTGAATCTCGTCGGCGATCGATCGAGCGGACGCATCGCCGCGTTGGCGCCGCGCGTCGGCACCGACATCGACGGGTCGGTCATTCGCCGGATGCGTCAGGCGCCCCACCTCACCGATCGCGATCAAGAGCAGACCTACGACCGGCTGCAGATGGATATGGACGTGGGGGAGGGGCTCGCCGTCGGACAGGGGAGTGACCCGACGATGATGCTGGTCTACTCCAACAACGGCGGCAATACCTGGGGCCACGAGCTGTGGCGCAGTGCTGGTAAGCAGGGCGACTATCGCATTCAGGTGGCGTGGTCGCGTCTGGGCACGGCGAAAAATCGCGTCTTTCGGTTGGTCGTGACCGATCCCGTGCCGTGGCGGGTTGTCGGCGCCTGGCTGGAAACGGAAGGGTCGTAAGCGATGGGGGCGCGGCAGCCAGCCCCGAAGAACAACATTGCGGAGCCGAAGACCGGGACCGTCACCCCGGAGTGGCTCTTTTGGCTGCAGAATCTCTCCGACACCGCCGCGTCCGGCGGCGGCGGGCCCACGCCACCACCCATCCCCCCTGAACCGGGTCCGATCGGCCCAGCCGGACCGCCCGGCCCGATGGGTCCTGGCGGCCCACCAGGCCCGCAAGGCACCGGCCTCACGATCAAAGGGTCCGTCCCGAGTGCAGGTGATTTGCCGCTCACCGGCAACGCGGACGGAGATGCCTGGATTACCGCCGACACCGGCCATCTCTGGATCTGGGACGAGACCACGGGGACCTGGGTGGACGGGGGGCAGATTCAAGGCCCCATCGGCCCTCCGGGCGAGACCGGTCCCATGGGGCCGGCTGGGCCGCAAGGTCCCGCAGGGCCAGAAGGGGACGCCGGCGTGACCGGCGCGACCGGACCAGCCGGGCCAGAGGGACCGACCGGAGCCACCGGATCTACCGGTGCGACGGGCGCAACGGGTCCGCAGGGCCCGCAAGGTCCGGCTGGACCGACCGGATCGAGTGGTGTCGCCGGGCCGCAAGGGCCCAAGGGGGATACGGGCGCCGCGGGACTCCCTGGCGCGACGGGCGCGCCCGGCCCGACCGGTCCTGCGGGGCCGACCGGCGCGCAGGGCGCGCAGGGGGCGAAGGGCGACACCGGGGACACGGGCGCGCCAGGGCCGCAAGGTCCGGCGGGGCCGACAGGCCCGCCGGGTGTGGGCGAGCCCGGTCCGGAAGGGCCTCCGGGACCCACAGGCAATACCGGTGCGACCGGACTGCAGGGGCCGACCGGCGCCACGGGACCGACCGGACCGCAGGGCAGTCAGGGTCTGACCGGGCCCACCGGGCCGACGGGGCTCACGGGGGCGCAAGGGTCTACAGGGGCGCAGGGGCTGACCGGTCCGCAGGGACCGCAGGGCGTGAAGGGCGATCCGGGCGATCTGTCGATGCCGCCCGGTGCGGACAACGGCGAGATCCTCGTCGTCGAGAACGGCGACGTGGTCGCCAAGCCCCTCTCAGATCTGGGCTACTGGTGTCCGCTCAGTAACGGCGATCCGATCTCGCCGGAGCTGGTGTTCGACTCCAACGGCCACGTCATCATGGGCTTTCACCAGCCCAGTGGCTCGACGGGCGGTGGGGCCGGCAGCGGCATCCCGACGCCGCCGACGCTCCATCATCAGACGCACGAGCTCGGCGGGACCGATCCGATCAAGCTCGACGACCTCAATCCGCCGGATGACAACACCGATCTCAACGCCACGACGGCGCGGCACGGGTTGCTGCCGAAGCTGTCCGGTGCGCCGACGACGTTCCTGCGTGGAGATGGCGTGTGGGTCGCGGGCCCGATCGGGCCCGCGGGCCCAGGCGGATCGACGGGCGCGCAAGGGCCGCAAGGCGTGCAAGGCCCCACCGGGGCCACCGGCCCGTCCGGACCCCAAGGGCCGGAAGGCCCGGCCGGGACCGGCTTGGAAATCCAGGGCACCGTGCCGGGTGTCGGCGATTTGCCGCCCGTGGGACAACCCGGCGATGCGTGGGTCGTCGAGTCCGACGGGCATATCTGGGTGTGGGACGTCGCCTCCGGCTCGTGGGTGGACGCGGGTCCGCTGCAAGGCCCGCCCGGCCCGCCAGGCGCGGATGCCGCCATCGTCGCGGATGCAACCTACTGGACCTCGAGCGCCCACCCGCAGCTCACCGCCGAACGGAACTTTGGCGCGCTCGCGAACGGCTACGTGAAGAGCACGGTCACCGCCGGGGTCTCCGCGCCGACCACCGTCCCGATCATTCCGCTCACCGATGGCGGCACCGGGGCGGGCGATGCGGCGAACGCCCGCACGAATCTCGGCTTGGGCTCGATGGCGGTGCAGAACGCCACTGCGGTGGCGATTACGGGCGGCACGCTCGCCGGCAATGGCGCGGGCCTCACGAACCTCAACGCCTCGGCCCTCGCCACCGGCACGGTGGCGGATGCGCGTCTCTCGTCGAACGTGGCGCTGAAGAACATCAACAACAACTTCTCCGCGCCGCAGACGTTCGTCTCGAATCTGCGGATCAAAGACGCCTATTCGCTGATGTGGTTCGAGGACACGGCCGCCCCGGTCGACCAGCGGGTCTGGGCGATTCTGAATTACCACGACGGCAGTCTCTGGTTTGAGTCCTACAGCGACGCGGGGACACGCCTCGCGGCGATGACGTTGACGCGCGCGGGCGATTTTTACGCGACCAGTTTCCACGGCACGCACTACGGCGACGGGTCGAACCTGACCGGCATCATCCCGCCGGGCACGATTGTGCTGCGGACCAGCGCCTGCCCGCCCGGCTGGACGCGCGTGATCTGGGATGGCCTCTTCCTGCGGGTGGGCCCCGCGCCGGGCGCGCAAGGGGGTGCGGCGACGCACAGCCACGGCGCCGGGACGTTGGACACGCCCGCGCACACGCACGGTGCGGGCTCGTTGAACACGCCATCACACAACCACGGCGGCGCGACCGGGTCGGTGGCGGTGAGCATCAGCGGCACGACGGGCGCGGGCGGTTCGCATGCGCACAATTTCAGCGATACGTTCAGCGGCACGACCGGCGGCGAGTCGTCTGGTGGGATGAACGTCGATGGCGGCAACAGCGGCAACATGACGCGCAGTCCGCACACGCACAGCTTCTCGGGATCGGTCGACGGCACGACCGACACGGTGGCGAATCACACACACGCCTTTAGCGGGAGCGGCAGTGGCACGGGGTCCATCCCCTCGCAGGGCAGCATGGGCCTCAACGGATCAACGGCCTCCGGTGGCGGCGGCGCCGTCACCGGTACCTCGGCGGCCGCGTCCAGCTTGCCCCCCTATATCGACGTGTTCCTCTGCATGAAGGACTAGCGATGATTCTGAGTTTCGACGATGACTGCGGCGCCCGGCATTTCGAATTCTGCTTCGTCGGCTTTGTGTTGGGCGGCTCGCTGCAGGACAAGAAAGGCATGACGGTGCTGCGGCGCGAGGTGGCGCTCTTCGAGAAGCTCGAGAGTGTAAGCGAGCTGAAACCGTGCGGCAAGAAGCTCGTCAACGGCGAGCCCGATCGCCAGCTGAAAGCCGATGGGCCGAAGCAGCTCCACATTGACCTCACCGAGTTCGACCTGCTCTACAACTACCTAGCCGGCGTGCCGTGGCAGTCGGGAACGCCAGCCCGCTACGCCGTCGAAACGATCGATTGGTTGGAAAGGAGTCATCGTGCCCACGCTACCTGATGTCCACATGCGCGGCACGCGCGCGTTGCAGCCCGCCGCCACGACGGTGAGTATCGGCACGCTCTATTTCGTGACCGGCGAAAACAAGTGCGAGCGCAGCAACGGGACGGTCTGGGAGTCCTATAGCGCGGTGGCGCTGGAGCTCGAGGATCGTATCGTGGCGCTCGAGGCGGCGGTCGCGGCGTTGCAAGCGGGGGGCTGATGCCGCCGACCAACCCGACGCCAACGATCTTTCTGCCGTATCACGCGCTCGACAACGTGATCCTCCGCGGCACGCGCGCACAGCAGCCGGCGGTCGCCGCGGTGACGCCGGGGGCGCTCTATTGCGTCACCAACGAAGGGAACAAGGTCGAACGATCGAGTGGGACCGCCTGGGAGGCCTACGGCCTGACGAATCCGGGGAACGTCGCGTACGTCGATGTGGCGAACGTCTTCACCCAGGACCAGACCATCAATAAATCCGTGCCGCGTCTGATCTTTCATTCCCCAGACGCTCCCGCGAATGCGCGCCGGTTCCGTCTGTATGGGACGGGTGCGGAGTTTGGGGTCACGGCGAACGCCGATAACGATGCGTTCCAGGGCACGCCGTTTGTCGTTACGCGGGCGGGCGATCTGTTTGTAGGCAACGTCTTGACGGTGACGGGCGGGCAAGTCGTGTTTCCGGCCTCGCAGATCGCGTCTGGCAATGCGAACACCCTCGACGATTACGAGGAGGGCATCTGGACCCCGTCGTTGGGTGGTGATGGCGGTGCGTCGTCGGGAACGGTCTATGCGGTGCGAGAAGCGCACTACACCAAGATCGGCAATGTCGTGCATTGCTGGGCGAATCTCGGATTGACCGCCATCGGGACGATTCCGGGGAATGTGCTCATGGGGGGGTTCCCGTTTGTCTCGGCCAATATCGCGGCTGGTGGGTTCGGGATCACGCTCATGTTCTGGTCGGCGTGGACGACCGCCTACGCGAACGTGGCGCATAGCCATCTGGTGAATGACACCCGTGGCTATATCGTGTCCTTGGTGTCAGCCACCGGATCGACGGGGATCAGCAATACGGTGACGGCCGCCAATATCGGCAACCTCGGTGTGCTTCGTGTTGTCGTGACATACAGGGTGCCCTAATGATTCAGGAACGCACGGTCTACGACCAAATCACGGTTCTCGAGGACGGGCAGATCCAGCTTCGGCAGGCCCGCATCCTCTCGGAGGAGGACGGCACCGAGATCAACCGCCTCTACTGGCGCGGGGTGGTCGCGCCGGGCGATGACGTCACGGCCTATCCGTCGCGGGTGCAAGCCATCTGCGGGGTGGTCTGGACCGCCGAGGTGGTGCAGACGTTCCTGGCCGCCCGCGACGCCCGTCAGGCGACGGCCCTCGCGGCCTTTGGCACGCCTCCCCCGACTCGGCCCGCCCCAAAGACACCGACGCGGCGATCGGCCCAAAAGGGCGCGAAGTAGCCCGATTTGAGTCGGCCTCGCCGGCTCCGCACAATGGCTGCGTGATCCGAGACGCGACCGCGGCGGACATTCCGCGCCTGGTGGAGATGGGCACGCGGTTCCTGACAGAGACCGTCTACAGCGGCAAGGTGCCCGTCAACCCACCGGCGATGACGCGGACGCTGGAACTGCTCTTGGCGAGCGACCTGGGCGCTTTGTTCGTATCCGACGTGGGTGGCGTCGTGACCGGCATGATCGGGCTCCTCGTCTTCGAGCATCCCATCACCGGCGCGCGCACCGCACAGGAACTGTTTTGGTGGGTCGAGCCCGAACACCGCGGACACGGCGTCCGGCTCCTTGCGCGCGGCGAGCAGTGGGCGGTGGCCGCCGGAGCCGAGCGCCTCCACATGATCGCGCCGACGCCCGCCGTGGGCCACCTCTACGAACGCTTGGGGTACGACTTTCTCGAGTCGGCCTATCAGAAGGCGATCGCCTGATGCTGGTCTGTGATGACGTCCTCGCGGATCCGTTGGGGTATCGCGCGGCGGTGCTGGCGAAGCCGTTCAACGACGTGGTGTTCGGCCCGCACATCTTTCACGGCATTCAGATCGCGGACGACGAGACGTTCCCCGCGTGGATTGTTGAACGGTGCCCGCAGCTCACGCCGACGCTGTCGTTCTTTCGTCAGAGCCCGGCAGGGCAGCGCGAACCGAACTACGTGCATACCGACCGGGACATGGGCGAGTGGACCGCGATTCTCTATTTGAATCCGCGTCCCGCGGCCGGCGACGGCACGATGTTCTGGCGGCACCGCGACACCGGGGCGCTTGGGAGCGAGGTATCGGACGACACCGCGCTCCTCGAGGAGCAACAGGCGTGGCGCGACCTCCGGCTCTGGGAGCCGGTCGGCCGTATCGATGCGAAGTTGGGGCGCGCGATTGTGTTTCCCGCGGATCGGTTTCACTCGCGTCGGCTCCCGCACAACTACGGCACCGGCGACGACGCGCGCCTGGTGCAGGTGGTGTTCGGCGTCGGGGCGCTTGAAGAGGGGATGTAACCCATGGCGATTGGACTCGGCACGGCCTTGGCGATTGGCGCGATTTCGTCCGCAGCGGGAAGCGCGGTCAAGGCGAAGAAGCAGAGCACTGCGGCGAAGAAGGCGGCGGAGCAACAGGTGCAGGGCACACAAGACGCGAGCGGCTACGCGCGCGAAGGGCTCGGCCAAATCGGCCAGCTCTACGCGCCCTATATCAACTCGGGCGCCGGGGCGATGGGCACGCTGAGCCGGTTGACGACGCCAGGGCCAGGGGCGCGCTTCGCGTCGCCCGGCCCGCCGAACGCGATGCCTGGTGGGATGGGACAGCCGCCGCCGCAGGACGGACGGTTCGCGATCCCGAGGGAGGGCGGACCGCCGATGGGGCCGCCGATGGGGTATCGCCCGAGACCGGGTGGGCCTGGTGGTTCGTTCGACCCGCGCTTTGGCGGGGGGGCACCACAAGACGCGGGGCCGCCGCCACCGCAGTACGACATGCCGGCGGGGCCGTTCGCACCCATGATGCCCACCCGCGCGATGAATAGCTGGGGCCGCGGGTAACCGGAAAGGACTACATGGCCGCAACACTGAACGATCCGTACGGCGGGGCGCCGCGCACCTGGACGCAGCCGATGACGTCGGGCGGCGGCGGCGACACCAACTGGGCGGGCGCGCGGGACGATCCCTTCGCCTACACCAAAGGGTCGCTGCTCACGCCGTGGGAAGGGCGCTTCGACTCGAGCGGCTACGGCGGCGGGCACAGCGCGCCGAAGTACACCGCGTTCAAGTATGGCGATTTCAAATTCCAAGCGCCCAAAGTCGGGCAGTTTGGCGAGGTCTACAACGATCCCGCGGCCTTCCGCTTTGCCGACTTCGCCGGCCCGCGTGATTTCCAGGCGCCCACGGCGGAAGACATGCGCGCCGACCCCGGCTATCAGGCGCGGATGGACGCGGTCAAAAACGCCCAAGTCGCGGGCGCCGCGCATAGCGGTGTGTTGCGGTCGGGCGGCTTCCAGAAAGGGCTCGCGCAGGCCGTCGGCGATCAGGCGTCGCAGGAATACGGCAACGTCTACGCGCGCCGCGCCGGCGAACACGATCGCAACCGTCAGGAAGCGGAAAGCAATTACGGGATCAATCAGGGCAACACGTTCCAGGCGTTCAACACCAACACGGCGAATCGGCTGGCGGGCTATGGGACCCGGCAGGGCGCGTGGCAAGCGAACGCCAACACGGCGCTCCAAGAGGGCGAGCTCGGCTACAACATCGCCACCGGCACCTGGGACCGCAACTACCAGAAGGCGCGCACGAGCTGGCAGGACGAAGCGCAGCATCGCGCCCAGCAAGCCGCCGCGAGTAATGCGGGCGCGCAGCAGAACTACGCGCGCGATCTCGCCGACTACACGCGTGCGCGCGATGAGTTCTGGACGAATCAAGATCGGCAATCCGGACTGCTCGATCGCGAGGCCGATCGTGGCATGCAGGCGGCGGATCGCTACGCCGGGTATACGTCTGGCGCCTACGGGGCGATGGGCGATTACGCGATGGGCGGCGCGAACGCGCGTGCCTCCGGCACGATGGGCAGCGGCAACGCGTGGGGCAATTTCGCCGGCGACGTGGGCAACACCATCGGCGGGCTCGCGATGTATGGCGGCCTGTACGGCGGTGGCGGGTCGGCGCCGCGCCCGGCGCAGGGGGGCGGCGGGTACACGCCGACGCCGTACGCCGGCTCGAATAATCCCTATTACTACGGCGCCGTGCGTCGCGGCAGCGTGCAGCCCATCACTTACACCGGCGGCTGGGATCCCAATGAACAGGTCGGGTAACCCGACAGAGAGATAGGCACACGATGCCAGTGATGCCCGATACGCGCATCCCGCTGAGTGGGATCGACGACGGCGGCCAACGCCCGTCGTCGCCGTTCCAGACGCTCGGCGCGATGATGCAGATCAAGGAACAGCAGCAGGTCTATCAGGCGCGTCAACGGGAAGCGGAGCGGATGCAGCAAGAGGCTGACGATGAGAACGCGACGCGTGCGGCGCTCGCGGAGTCTCCGCGTCCCGAGGAC
>Ga0307468_100000103_pt1 | contig 20328 bp, 7 predicted proteins | sample atmdna_FD_203085 | JGI IMG/M metagenome (GOLD analysis project Ga0307468, IMG submission 203085) | Hardwood forest soil microbial communities from Morgan-Monroe State Forest, Indiana, United States - atmos_gases AM2C_05 | ecosystem: Environmental > Terrestrial > Soil > Temperate forest > Bulk...
CGATTGATGACTACCTGAAACTCGACCGGCAGAGACGTAAAATGTTGAACACGGGTGGGGCGGATGCTTGGCTATTTCAGCCACACGCCAACGCGCGCACGCTCATCTACAACAAGCCGATCTCGACTCGTATGATCGGCAAGATGGTGAAGAAGTATGCCGACTACGCCGGGTTGGGCAATCTTTCGCCGCATGATCTGAGGAGGACGGCTATCACGCGGGCGCTCGACCAGGGATTTGGCATCCGCGAGGTGCAGATGATGAGCGGGCACAAAGACATCCGGTCGCTGATGAAGTACGATCACGGCAGGGCAAATCTGGAGAAGAATCCGATCAATCGCCTCCACTATGATGATTGAAGTTTGCTGTGGAACCCGAATATTAGGCAGCCGAGTGACTGCCTGGCCGTTGTATAAAAGCAAATAAGGAACACCATCATATTGCTGAGCACATACATGATGGTTTACCTGCTCATTCGTATTAAGGAAATGTTGAAAACTCGATGGATTCGCATAGCCCTTTACTTTGTTGCCTGGACGCTCATTGTTTTCACATTTGGCTGTCTCTCCTACTTTACTGTCGTTGGGTTAAGCTTTTGGGATGTACTGATCATCAGCGCCATGCGGTTTTATATCTGGGCCGCCTTGTCCCCTTTTGTACTTCGAATCACACGGCGTTTGCGCTTTGAAAATCTGCGGCAGCGGCTCAATACTTTGCTTTCCCATGTGGCAATTGGCCTCTTATTCTCACTACTACACTCATTAATTTATATCGTCCTTTATTGGTTGTTCATGAATTCGGGAGAAGTTGCGCTGGTTTCGGATGCACTCGTTTCAATAAAACAATTTTACGTTGTGCGTTTTTTCAACAGCCTGTATTTCGACATACTAATCTATGGCGTGATCGTCATCGCAATCCATGCCTTTCGCTTCTATCAAGGCTATCAGGAAGGAGAAAGAAAGGCGTCTATACTTAAAGCCCAACTTGCTGACTCTCAACTCCGTGCATTACAGATGCAACTGCACCCGCATTTTCTCTTTAACGCGTTGCACTCAATCGGCTCGCTCATCTTCGAAGATCCGCAGAAGGCCAATAGTATGGTGACTCGCCTCGGTGATTTCTTGCGGCTAACGCTTGAACATTCCGAAGACCAGATCGTGATGCTTGGGCAGGAGTTGGAGTTTCTGCGCTGCTACCTGGAGATCGAGCAGGTCCGCTTTCAGGATCGGCTTTCGGTTTGCATAAAAATTGATCCGCTGTCCCTGTCGGCCTCTGTGCCATACTTGATTTTGCAGCCGATAGTCGAGAACGCCATCCGGCATGGCATCTCGCCCTGGGCCACACCCGGTCGAATTAAGATCGAAGCCAGGCGTCTCGACGATTCACTCTGGCTACAGGTCCAAGATAACGGCCCCGGTATATCGACGGGAGAAAAGCCCGACCGAATTAAGCAAGGGATGGGACTGCGTAATGTAAGATCAAGGCTCGAACAGATATATGGCAACTCTTATCGTCTCGATCTGGTCAATGTGCCAGAGGGCGGCCTGGCTGTGACGATTGAGATGCCGTTCGAACCTGAAAGGCTCCTGCGCGTAGATGCTATGGGAGGTTCCTTATGACTAGCGCCGGGATAAGAGCTCTGATCGTTGATGACGAGTTATTGGCGCGAAAATTTATCCGCCGCCTCTTGAAATCGGATGATGAAGTCGAAATCATCGGAGAGTGTGGGAATGGTAAAGAAGCCCTCGCGGCCATTCTAGAGAAGAAACCCGATCTTGTTTTCTTAGATGTGCAGATGCCTGAAATGAATGGGTTTGCCGTACTCGAAGCACTCACAGAAGAATGGATTCCAGCAGTGGTATTCGTGACCGCCTACGACAAATACGCGATCCAGGCTTTTGAGATTCACGCGCTCGATTATTTATTGAAGCCGTTTGATCCGCCACGCTTTGCTCTATCTCTAGAGCGTGCCAAGCAGGAGCTTCGCAACAGGGGAAATGGCAACGGGCCGCGCCAGATAGCCGCTCTGATCGATATCTTTAGAGCAAAGCCCAAGTACCTGGATCGGTTGATCGTAAAGGCTGCCGGGCGCATCATCCTTCTGAGAACAGAAGAGATTGAATGGCTTGAGGCCGACGACAAATATCTTCATCTGCACGTCGGCGCAGTCTCACATTTGGTCCGCACCACTTTGAATGCAATGCAATCTCAACTCGACCCCCAGAAGTTCTTGCGTATCCATCGCTCCACGATAGTCAATGTAGATCGAATTAAAGAATTACATCCTTCGATCAACGGAGACCAGGAAGTTATCCTACATAGTGGAGCGAAGATTACGCTCAGTCGCAACTACCGAAACAAGTTTTATAGTTTGTTGGGAAAACCATCCTGAAGCATTTAAAATTCGCCACCGCCTTTCTTCTTCTCGCGCCGCGATTCCGGCCTCTCACGACAAATTGCTATCACGATTTAGATTGACCTTATATATTTTCCAGCGTTAAAGGCTGGCCTGGAAAGGCAACCGAACTGGAGCACGATACTGCGCCGGATGGCTCCTTTCATCCAGGCCCATCTTTCTAAATAGCCGTTATCGCATGCCCATAATCGGCTTTAATGCGTTAAGGAGAGAATCTTAATTGTATGTACAAAAAAATCGAGCTATTGACCAACCTGGTGATGATTATCATGGCAATCTTAATTGGCGTTGTGCTGATCAAGCAGTATCTCTTCGTTGATGCATCAGGCGGAGATGGCCGCGCGGTCATCAAAGAGGTTTCCGCTGGAAGCAAGATTTCTATGCCTGGCATAGACTGGGAGAAAAACGGCAAGACCTTGTTGTTAGCGCTTGCGCCGGGATGCCACTTCTGCTCGGAAAGTGCGCCGTTCTATCAGCGACTTGTGCGCGAAACGGCAGCAGCCCCGCAGACGAAGCTGATAGGCGTGTTCCCGACGCCGGATAGTGATGACAAAAACTATTTAAAAGAGCTTGGCGTGGAGATCAACGAGGTGAGGCAAGTGTCGCCCGGCTCTATTGGAGTTACAGGCACGCCCACATTGATTCTGGTTAATAACCTAGGCGTTGTAACCAAGGTCTGGATTGGACAATTGCAGCCTGCTGAGGAGGCTGAGGTCTTGAGCGAGTTGCATGAACAATGCGATTGCAATTAGCCCACCTATCCAGGCTCATAACGCATTGAGCGCGCAATGCGGGAAGATCGGCCAGGCAAGCCGGATTTCTGTGCCCTCGCTATGAAGTTGCCTTTAATTATTCAGTTCTAAACCGAAAAGGAGATACATCATGTTTAGACCCGAAATGAAAAAACTCGCTCGCAAATTTCTAGTGCTGATGGTTCTGGTTGTGGGCCTTCTCGTCCTGTCTTCTGGCTTGCCAGGAAAGAAAGCTTTAGCCGGTACTGTCTGCTGCACGACTTGCAGTCAACAGTATGATGATTGTATCAATAGCTGCCCTAATCCTGGCATGTGCAATGCGATGTGCAACTTCAGGCTCAAACAGTGTCAAAAAACCTGTAATCCGGGTTGTTAACCCCCAACGGAGTGAAGGGTGGGGCCGCGCAGGGCCGTCACGATAGGATTAAAACCTGGCTTCGCGGCCCCCCTTTCACATCCATGAGCAAATGGTCAAAAGCAGCCCCAACGCCTATGGCGGGCTGATTGAGGAGACTAAGAGCGGCGCAGATGAAAGTGGTTGAACCTTATCGTTTTACGCCTTTGATACGATACGCGGTGAGATCTCCTTCATGCTTGGTGGGGATGTAGGTTTGTTCTACCGAGAAAGATTTCCAGACCCATTTATACATCTCAGGGCTGATTAATACTTCTCCTCTGTCCGCGCCATCGCAATATCTCGATGCGCGATTCACTGCATCACCAATAACAGTAAATTCCATTCGCTCAGACGAGCCGATGAAACCATGAACCACTTCACCACAGTGGATTCCGATTCCGAGTTCGCCAGTGAGTTTACCTCTCGTTTCGCGATTGAGATTCACTTCGTGCATCGCTGACTGCATTTCCAATGCTGTCTGAACAGCGTGGTGATGTTGCTGCTCGTCCGCTGCCGGGCTGCCGAAAACGGCGACAATGGCATCTCCCACATATTTGTCTACCATTCCATTATGATTGAAGATGATGGGGACTAACCGGCTGAAATAGTCTTCGATCATTTCGCTGACGTCTTCGGGTTGCATCTGGCTTGAAAGCTTGGTAAATCCGCGAATATCGGAGAAGAGAATTGTAGCTTCGCGGAATTCTCCGCCAAGACGGATGCGCCCCTGATACTGCGTCAGCCGTTCAGCGAGTTGAGGTGAAACCAGCCTCAAAAAGTTGCTTAGTACTTTCGCTTCATGCCGCAAGTCTTTTTCTCTTTCAAGCTGTGCAACGGCAGTGGCAGCGTGATGAGCGAGTGCTTGGAGCAACCGCAGGTCGTCGTAGTGGAAAGCGCTAGACGACTTGTGATTATCCACGCAAACTACGCCCATCGATTCACTGTTCAGCAGAAGCGGTGCATAAATAGCAGATTCGATGTTGTACTCAAGGGCACTGCCAGGAATTGCTTCGGCTTCGACTCCATCCCCGGCGGCAGCCCCAGGCCGTGACCAAATGAAACCTTCATGATGCTCCATGGCTTTCTGTGCCAACGTTGTGCTCACGGCTGGATTATCCGCCGGCAGCGAAGCGGCCAACAGCAATTGTCCTGTTTGCCGATCATTGACTAAGAGAGCGCCTCGTGTCGCGCCGGGGATTACGTCCACCGCCCGCTCGACGATCAGTTGGAGCAGTTCATCTAATTGAGTTTCCTCTGCGAACTTCAACGGCAGTTCATATAAGAGAGCTAATCGGCGCTCAGAACTTGTGGTGGCTTCAGCGGGTGAGAAGGCGGGCTTCGCGGCGTCCAGTGATTGAGTCGCTCCTTCGACGGCCTTTGATTCCGCCTCGTCTGGGGGCAAATCTTTAACAGATTCCTTCCTCTCCCCTGGAATGTCCATCCGTAAGATGGTTCCGCCTATGTGCACCGTGTCACCAGCTTGAAGACACTGCTTCCCTCTGCCTTTTATTTCTTCACCGTTGACCCGTGTACCTAGCGTGCTATTAATATCCTCAATCCAATATTTCCCATACTCTGTCGAGATTCGCGCGTGTGGAAGAGAAACCTTTGTGTCGGGAGTTAGATCGAGATCGATGGCAACACCTTCGAGCGGCCGTCCGATGATGATTTCGGTTTTATCGAAGTCTTTGAACGACTCTTTGCTTTTATAGGAGTATATTATTCGCATGGTTGCTCAACTGACTCCTAGTAGCTACTTGCAATCATTTGGCGACAGAGCGCAATCGCTTGCTCTGAATGCGGAAACCCCAATCGGCGTGCCTCGATAAAACACGCCAGTGCCTGGCGAGGTTGCCGGCTGATTAATAAGACGGCTCCTTTATTATGCCATGCCTGCTCATAGCGTGGGTTGAGCTCGATTGCGCGATCAAGACATACGATAGCCTTTTCACCGTGACCCAATGATCCAAGCGCAACTCCCCAGTTACTCCATGCTTGTACTAAGCCTGGACTGAACTCGACCGCACGCTCAAAACATTCTAGAGCTTCTTTGTGCCGGCCCAATCTATTCAGCGCATTCCCTTTATTATTGAAGGCTTCTCCACAGCTTGGGTTTAGTTCGAGAGCGCGGTCACAACAAACAATTGCTTCCTTGTGCCGGCCCATTTCCACCAGAGAGTTTCCTTTATAATGCCACGCGTCCGGATCCAGCGGATCAAGTTCAAGCGCATTATCAAAACAGACAATGGCTTCTTCATGCCAAGCCAATGAACTAGCCAGGAGAGCCTTGTTGTACCACGCCTGCGCATGGCGAGGGTTAATTTCTAGAGCCTTGTCATAACAGGCGATAGCTTCTTCAGATTGGCCCAATTGAGCCAGCGCTACTCCTTTGCTATACCATGCCACCGCATCGTGAGGGTCAATCTCTAGGGCCCGATCATGACAGGCAACGGCGTCATGATACTGCCCCAACTTATTAAACGTTACTCCCTTGTTGTTATACGCTCCCCCATAGCACGGGTCGAGTTTGAGCGCGCGATCAAAACATGCCAGAGCTTCTTCGATACGGCCCGCATTATCCAATACGCTTCCCTTGTTAGACCAGGTGACTGCCCCTAAAGGGTCGAGTTCTAGAGCGCGATTAAAAAATGCTAAAGCTTCTTCATGCCGACCTTCCGCTGCGAGCAAGTTTCCCATATCGTTCCACTTGGCTACCCGATTTGGCCCACTTTCAAGCAGACCATAAGTTATGCCGAGAGCATCCGCTGCTTTTGGATGACCCAGTCGCTCCGCTTCTTTAAAGCATACGAGCGCTTCAGACAGACGACCCAATGCCCCAAGACAGGTTCCCTTGTAAAGCCACGCTTCCGCGTAGCGAGGATTAAGTTCGAGCGCCCGGTCAAGACACTTCAGGGCCTCTTCGGCGCGATCCAATGACGTCAGTATAGCTCCCCGGTCAGTCCAGGTCAGTGCTTGATCCGGGTTAATTGCGATCGCGTGGTCAAAGCAAACTAGCGCTTCTTCGAGCCTGTCCAAATTGGTCATTGCGACGCCTTTGTCAATCCATGCGTACTCCATTTCCGGATCCAGTTGCAGAGCAGAATCAAAGCAATTGAGCGCTTCTTGCCAGCGACCCAAATCGTTCAGTGCGATCCCCTTTTTACTCCATGCCTCTACATCTCGTGAGTTGAGGGCAAGAGTTCTGTCACAAAACGCAACGATTTCCTCATGGCGACCTAAGAGCCTTAGCGCATTCCGTTTGCTAGCCCAAGCCGACCGAAAGCGCGAGTTGATTTCGAGCGCATGTCCGAAGCAGGGAATCGCTTCTTCCAATCGTCCCAGGCGCGCCAATAAGTTTCCTTTGTTTGCCCACGGTTCGGGAATATGTGGGTTGATTTCCAACGCCCGGTCATAGCACACAATCGCCGCATCCAATTTTCCCAAGCCTCCAAAGACGTTTCCCTTGCCATTCCAAGCCTCCAGAAGGGATGGATTGATCACCAGAGCCTGTTCAAAACAATCAAGCGCCCTCGCGGATTCCCCCAAGCCCACCAGAGCCTCGCCTTTGCTAGCCCAAGCCTTCGCATCGTTCGAGTTGATCTCAATGACCCGATCAAAATAATTGAGAGCTTCGTCTGACCGTCCCAAGTTGGCTAGGGCATTCCCTTTGTTAATCAACACACCTATCATCTGCGAATTGAGCTCCAAGGCCCTGTCATAACACCCAATTGCCTCCTCAGCTCTCCCCGATACCATTAGGGCGACACCCCTATTGGCCCATAGTTCAGCAGACCGTGGATGAATAGCCAAACCCTCGTCATAGCACTTCAGTGCTTCTTCAGATCGCCCCAATTCGTCAAGCACCTTACCTTTGTTATTCCAAGCCTTTTCATAGTTGGGATTGGAGGCAATCGCTCGATCCAGACACTCCAGTGCCTCCTCTTGCCGCATCAGGCCGTTAAGGGCATGTCCTTTATTAGACAATATCATTTCATCGTACGGGCTGAGCGCAAGTGCCCGGTCAAAACATTTCAACGCTTCTTCTTGGCGACCCATTAGATCCAGCAATCGTCCCTTGTTGGACCACGCGAATAGCGTGTGCAGGTTGAGTTCAAGCGCGCGGTCATAACACTCCAAAGCTTCCTGTGGTCTTGCAAGACTCTCCAGCGCGGCTCCTCTGTTGGACCACAGATCTGCGTAGGTTGGGTTGACTGCGAGCGCACTGTCAAAATATACGAGGGCCTCTTCGCCCTTACCGAGCAGGGTTAGACTGCCAGCCTTATTCAGCAATTGAGAAGCATCCAATTCTAAACCCTGCGCTGGTTGGGGAGGATCCTCGCCTGTCAACTTTTTGTATATATCCGCGAGCTCGGCCCGCAAGTCGCTGAATTCTGAATACCGTCGGGCTGGAACTTTTTCCAAGCATCGCTGCACAATTCTGTCTAGCTGGGTATGCCGACCGAGCGATGGAATCTGCGCGGTCTTATGAAGCTCGGCGAATCCTGACCAATTTCGAGCCTCGAATGGCAACCGCCCAGTTGCCATCTGATACAGCATGACGCCAAAAGAATAGATGTCTGCTCGTACATCCACATGCTTGGCGTTGTCGAATTGTTCAGGTGCCATATGTGAATACGTACCGATGCCCCTTCCGGTCCCAGACAGTTCGAATTCCTGATGATCCTGATCTCGCGCTTTCATCTCTACGTCATCCCAGTCATCAAAAACCTTAGCTAATCCGAAATCAGTTATCTTAAGTATGTGGTCTTGCGTGACTAGACAGTTCTCCGGCTTGATGTCACGATGTGCCACTATATCCCTGGACAAGGCGTGCGTTATACCATCACAAAATTGAATCGCAAAGTGCAAGATTTGCCGCAGATTTTCGGTGAGACGTTGCGCTCCGATCCAACCGCGCAAATCGCCACCATTGACATATTCCATAAAGAGAAAGGGCTTGCCGCCAATGATCCTCACGAATTCTGCTGTTGTTATATTCTGGTGGGTATCGAGATTAATCCAAGCGCGAGCCTCACGATTGAAACGATCTGCGATTTCCGGTTTCCGGAGAAATGCTTCCTCCTGGAAAGTTTTAGCTGCACAGACTTGATGTGACTCGTGGTCGTAGACTACATAGACAACACCCATACCACCGGTGAGAATTTTATTAATCTCCCAGCGATTCTGAATCTGATCGCCGATTTGCCATTTAGTAAACACGCAGTCTGTTCTCCTTTTGATTCAATGCATGCTTTTCAAGTTAATTGACTGTTCTGACCAAAGAAAAGTCGAAAGAGATCTACAGATATCCTGCGAGTTGTTCAATACCCTTATAGCATTCGTTCCCATTTTTACCAAACCAGTTTTTCGTTACGTACTGGCTTTGATTCAAGGGGGCTTCGTTGCCTTTACAGTATTGCCTTAGCCTTTCGGGTAAGGCCAAAGGGATATATCGAGATGCGGTCCCTCCTCACTTTCACACGTAGATAAGGCAAGCGGGTCGTGCTAGTTTTGTTTTATGCTGATAGTAAAAGTTGAGGTTGCCGCCAGGGTTGAGCCGTCTGCTTGAATGCGCCCTGTTTCTCGAAGCTTGTTGACTAGCAGTGTCGCGCGCCTCATTGCAAAATAACTGGTAAAGCTAAATCGGAACTCAAGCGATTGGCACAGCGTTCCAGTGCAGAGTTCGCCTTTAGGCTGCCGAACAAGCTAAAGCTTGAACTCTGAACTTTAGCCGCTGTCCCAATGTCGTGTGGTTCGATTTAGACGAGCATAATTAGATCAGTTGGCGAATCAATGTAGGGAAAGATCGACATGCCGATGAGCCACAAAGACACAAAGTATCACAAAGGAATGGTGTAGCTTGGTGCCCTCGTGTCTTTGTGGCTCTTCCCGTATGCGCAATTGCACACCGTTCTAAAAGTAGGACTCAAGCCTGCCGCGCCTTCTGACATCGAGCGTCGCGCAATGGAATGAGCCGCCGAAGCTATTAAAATTTCGGAAAGGACAAGGGATGGGTTTGAAGCCCCATGCCTTGAGCGCTTTGATGATGGTTTCTTCGCCTTTCTCGACGATGACGCGTTCATGATCGAGGCTGAGAACGTTCATATTGATCCACTTGCTGGTCATGTAGAGCGGGTGTGCATCTGGCAGGCATGGGCGGGGAGCCCAAAGGATGTCCCAAGATTTGAAGATTGCCGGCACCTGCTTGACCCTTTCCGGATTAGTCAAAAGCTTGCCGGGGGCTAGAGGCAAGATGGTGGCGTCTATGTGCATCGGGTGCATGTCATCAAACGCGAGTTCGTGAATCGTGTACGCTTCGCCAAGATGGCGTTGCAGCCATTCGATGCCGAAGCGGTTAGTGACATGGCTTCGCTGTACAAAGATGTCCCTGCCGCAGCGGATAAAATCGGCGGCGTCAAATGTCGGCTCGAATTCTGAGATGACATATTCGAGGGGCTCGCCATCGAGTGGCGTTTTATAATCGTAATTATAAAGCGCATCGCTCAACTGCGGCTTCGGCGCTGCTGTCCACTTCGCCCCGCGATGAAAGTATTCTTTGAGCAGTGATCGATAGGCGAGGGGTTCAAAATACCTTGATCGCCATGCCATGGGGGCTTCAATGATTTCATTGCCAACCGCTAGCAGCGCATCTCTGGGCATGGCCGCATACATTCCGCCACAGCTTTGCCAGTCGAGGGTGGCAAACCGGCGCGCGTAGTCGAGGCGATCCGGCCACCGCACGCGCACGCCTTCGGCTTCGAGAATGCGCGCGAATTCATCGAGTTCTTTGCTCGCCGCCGCGACCAGCTCTTTCGGAAAAGGCTGCCCGCCATTCCGCTGATAGAATTCCCGTTGATTTGCCGGCATAGTCGCTTGCAGCGTGACGTGCCATGTGGGAACGGTCGCGCCATCCACTACGCCGATGATGACTTCTTCGAGCGGATCCCATTCATTGAATGAATTGACGACCGGGGTCGGGATCCTCATGTTCTGATCTTTCATAGCGCCTCATAAGATCGCTCTGCTGGAGGTTGAATTGACGGCCTTGCGGATGCAGGCGCGCAGCCTCGCTGCCAGAGCATCCACATGCGGTTGAACCACCATCGTATGGTGTGAGCCGGGAACGATATGAACCTCGATAGGCTCTGAGGAAAGCGGGCTCCACGCTCCCGTCAGGTCGAGGCCAAGGAAACTCCCTTGCGCCTGGCGGTGCTGCTGAAACTGCTCCTCAGGGCGGAAGAGGGTTATTCTCCCTGCGTAAGTACGCGGCTTATACCTGAAGGCTGTACGTAATTTATCTTTCAGTGCGCGCAACCAGGCGACCATGTCAGCCGGGCCTAGCTCAGGGGGCAAGATCTGACTCTCACGCAATCTGCGGTAGACGTACTGCGGTTGCTCTTCGCCATGAAGATGATCAATCGCTTCTCGCAGACCATCGTAGCGCCAGCCAACCAACTCGCCGATCTGCTGAATCAGGTCGACCAGATTTTCAGCCTCTGAAATGACGCGTAACACACGCCCCTCGTCCCCTCTGGGCTGCATGGGATCGAGCAAGGCCAATAACGCGATGGCCTCTCCCTGGTTGCACAGTTGTTGAGCCATCTCAAAGGCAACCAACCCGCCAAAAGACCAGCCGCCCAGCAAGTATGGCCCGCGCGGTTGAACTTCGCGCACCGCTGTAACCAGACGCGCGGCGCGTTCTTCCAGATCAATGAATGGTTCATCCGGGTCAAGCCCCTGCAATCCATAGAAGGCTCGCTCTGCGCCAAGCGCGCGCGCCAGATGAGCGTAATGAGCGGCACCGCCGCCGACCGGATGCGCGCAGAATAAAGGCGGCTCGTGGTCACCTTGCTGAATCAGCAACAGGGGTGAGCGATCCGACCACACGGCGGCGCTCGGTGCGGACACCGCCGGCACACCGGGTCGCGGTGCGCTGTGCTGCATCGGGTAGCCAAGCGCATCGGCCATCTCTTGGGTCAGCGAGCTAAGCTCTTCTTCGGCAATCGCGCCTTTCCAGCGGTCACCAACCCGCGCATCAATGTCACGATATGTATTAAACTTCACATCGCCCAGCATTCGCGATTCGGCGTGCAAGCCATCCGCCATCTTTCTCGGCCAGTCTTCATAAGGCTTCAACATGCCAGGATCCAAATCGAGGTCGAGAAAATCACATAGCCGCTCCATGACGATTTGCGGCTCGCCAAGGAGGTCTTCAAACTTTATCGTGTGCTGACGCGCCTGCGGAATCTGGCGCAAGAACTCAATAATATTTTGATGGCTGACCAGCCAGATGAGTTCTGCCAGTTGCCGCCTGGAAAAACGGTGCTCGTGCTGAAAGAAGAGCTGTTCCAACTTGTATTCATCAAAGGACTGAATCATTCCGGCAGGATGGCGCAACAGGTGAACGTACAGAGGATTCTCAAAATCCGTCTCCATGCGTTCAAGAACCGCTTTATCGAGAGCGTAAGACGGTGTCTTATCAACCAGCCGCCGCGCGCCGATCCACGCCTGCAATAAGCGATAGAACTGCTGAGTGGTCATCTGCCGATCTTCGCAATCTTCCATGATGGCTTTGGCGCGGTCGGCGTCGCAATCTTTGATCTGCATGATGGCGCGGATGGTTCCTTCGCGCCAGAAGCTGTTCTTGCCGATGAAGGCGGCCCGGCGCTCGGCAAGCGTATTGAAGGACATCAACTCCAATTCGGGCGGCGCGAACAATTGCGGGTGGCCGCCCATCATCACGCGCAAGAGCGTCGTTCCTGAGCGCGGCGGCGCGAGCACAAAGATGATCTGCGGGTTCTTCGAGGCGGTTTGCTCGCTTGCGCGGCGGGGCGCTAACGGCTTAATTAAGCGGCGCATTTCAGCCACAGTTGTTGCATCAAGCCTGCCCCATTCATCGATGGCCTTTTCGCTGACGACTTCACTCGATGGCGGCACAGGTCTGCCGAGAATCCTGGCGACGGCGTTGGCATAGTGCTCGGCGAGATAAGCTGAAAGCCGTGCAATGGTTGGCGCATTGAATATGGCCACGACGTGAACAATTTCGCCCAGGATCGCCTGCAAACGATTAATGAAAACAGCGCCCTTGATCGAATCGCCGCCCAGCATGAAGAAATCATCATGCGTACCCACCTGATCAAGGCCAAGCACTTCTTGCCATAATCTGGCCAGGAGTTCTTCAAGGGCATTTTGTGGCGCGTGATAACTTTCTTTGAGATTCGGTCTAGCGCTGCCGGGAGCAGGCAGCGCCCGCCGATCCACTTTACCGTTCGGCGTCAGCGGAATCTTGTCTATAAACACAAACGTTGATGGGAGCATGTGTTCAGGGAGTCGCTTGCGAAGCAGGCTGTGCAACTCGTCATGACTTGGCGCAGTTGGTCGCGAGTTGACCAGATAAGCGACAAGGCGGGTTTCGCGATTGGCTTCAGTTCGCCCTACCACCACTGCCTCCCGCACTCCTTCCGCCTCCATCAGCGCCGCTTCCACCTCCCCCACCTCTATCCGATACCCTCGCACCTTCACCTGCCCGTCATTGCGCCCCTCGTAGACCACCTCGCCGCTCTCCTGCCACCTCCCCAGATCCCCGCTCCGATACAGCCGCTCCCCTCCCACCTCGCTGTACGGGTTCGGCACAAACCGCGCCGCCGTCTGCTCGGCTCGCCCAACGTAGCCCCGCGCCAGGCCGCCGCCGCCTACATAAATCTCTCCACTCATGCCCACTCCCACCGCCGCCATCTCCTCGTCCAACACCAACATCTGCATGTCAGCCAGCGCCACTCCGATCAGGCTCGCCGCGCCCGGCTCGATCTCTGTCCGACGCAGCCGCCGGTAGCTGACGTGCACCGTCGTCTCGGTGATGCCGTACATGTTGACCAACTCTGGCGAGGCATCGCCGTGGCGCTCGACCCAGGGGCGCAGCCGCCCGACCTCCAACCGCTCGCCGCCGAAGATCACCAGCCGCAGGCCCAGTTCTGATCCCCCGGCGCTCGCCTCAGCGACGCTCGCCAGTTGATAAAAGGCGGTTGGCGTCTGATTGAGGACGGTGACCTGCTCGGCCAGAAGCCGGTGGTAGAAGGCGTCTGGGGAGCGGCGCAGGGCCTCGGTGACCAGCACCAGGCGAGCGCCGTGGAGCAGAGCGCCCCAGAGTTCCCAGACCGAGAAGTCGAAGGCGAAGGAGTGGAAGAGGCACCAGACATCGAGGCGGCTGAAGGCGAACTGGGGTTGGGTGGCGGCAAACAAGCGCGTCAGGTTGGCGTGGGAGACGGCGACGCCTTTGGGCCTGCCGGTCGAGCCTGAGGTGTAGATGACATAAGCGAGATTGTCAGCGACGGCGGGGCTGGCGAAGGCGGTCGCGTCCATCTCGAAGGTCGCCGAGGCCGCCGCTTCTTCAAGCACCACAACCTCTGCGCCGACGGCGATGGCCGCTGGGCGGGCGAGTTCGGTGAGGCTGGATTGCGCTAGCACCAACTGAACGGCGGCGTCTTGGAGCATGGCGAGCAGTCTGGCGGGCGGACTGTGAGGGTCGAGCGGCAAATAGGCCGCACCGGCTTTGAGCACAGCCAGCAGGGCGATGAGCATCAGCGGAGAGGGCTCGACGAGCAAGGCGACAACCTGATCGGGGCCGATGCTGAGGCGCAGCAAGAAGCGAGCGAGTTGGTTGGCGTGGCGGTCGAGATGGCGATAGCTGAGTTGCAGGCTGCCGTCACAGACAGCGATGGCATCAGGGCCGAGGTCGGCCTGCTGCTGGAAGAGGTCGTGAAGGGTGAGAGGGGAAGGGAAGCGAGTCTGAGGATTCCAGGTGTAGAGCACCTGCCGGCGTTCCTCTTCATCCAGCAAGGTCAAGGCGCTGAGGCGGCGTTCGGGATGGGCGACGATGCTCGTCAGCAGGTTCTTGAAATGGCCGATCATCCTTCTGATGCGCGCGGCTTCGAAGATGTCCGTGTTGTACCCAAGTGAAACCTGGAGCCCTGCTTCAGCTTCGATGATTCGCAATGTCAAATCGAATTTTTCCGTCTCTACCTCGCCACCGAATGGGCCGATGCTCAATCCCGGAAGCTCCAGGGCTTCGTTCGGCGTGTTGAGCATCGTGAAGACCACCTGGAACAGCGGGTTATGACTAAGCGTCCGCTCCAATTGCACCATCTCTAGAATCATCTCGAAGGGCATATCTTGATGGGCGTAAGCGCCGAGCGCGACTTCGCGCACACGCGCAAGCAGTTCTATAAAAGTTGGAGCGCCGCTCAAGTCTGTACGCATGACCAGGCTATTGACAAAGAAACCGATCAGCCCTTCGACCTCTTTGCGATTGCGATTGGCAATGGGGATGCCGACAACGATGTCTTCTTGCTGGGTGTAGCGCGCCAGCAGAGTTTGATAGGCGGCCAGCAGGGTCATGAACAGCGTGACGCCCTGGCGCTGACTCAGCTTATTGAGCGCCTCGGCAATGGGCTTTGCGACCAGCAATTGTACGTCAGCGCCGCGAAAGCTTTGCCGCACCGGGCGGGGCCTGTCGGCAGGCAGATTAATGAGCGTCGGCACGCCGGCCAGTTGCTTTTTCCAGTAAGGCAACTGCGCTTCGAGGACATCGCCGCTTAACCACTGGCGCTGCCAGGCGGCAAAGTCGGCATACTGGATCGGCAATGGCTCAAGCGGGCAATCCTTACCTTGCGCGTAGGCTTCGTAAAGCGCGGTCACTTCAGAAATCAAGACTCCCATTGACCAGCCATCAGAAACGATATGGTGCATGGCAGCCAGCAAGACATGATCTTGCGGGCCTAGTTTCAATAGACTGGCGCGAAATAGCGGGCCACGCGCCAGATCGAATGGCCGCCTTGCAGCTTCCTCGACATGGCGCAAGGCTTCGGCTTCGCGCTCTGACTCCGGCAGATGATCGAGCGACTCAACCGCCAGCTTAAACGCCAGCGACGGAGCGATAATCTGCGCCGGTTCGTTATCGAGCACCTCAAACGTCGTGCGCAAGGTGTCATGGCGGCGGATGATCTCATTCAGGCTGCGCTCCAACGCGGCGACTTGCAGAGCGCCGCTCAGGCGGATGGCGGTCGGCATGTTATAAGCCGAGCTTTCTGGATCGAGGTGATAAATAAACCACAGCCGTTGCTGCGCAAACGACAGCGGCGCTCGATGCCTGTCGGGCCGGCGCGGGATGAATCGAACCGGCGAATCGGTAGCCACCTCTGCGGTGGTCGCCGTCGCTTCAGGTGCGGGAGGCCGATTCTCACCTGTCGCGGTATTTTCGTTTTGTAATGTTGCTTCCAGTTCCGCGAGCCGGGCGAGTAATGCTTGCTTTTCAGCCAACAGCGCCTGCTTTCTGGCCAAATCATCTGCCATCGTTTTCTCCTCTTCGTTTCTATCGGCATGCATCATCGCGCTCTTGCCCGCCATCTCCTCTTCGATAATGGTCGCCAGTTCTGAGACCGTCGGCGCGTCAAACAGGTGGCGCACCGGCAACTCGATATCAAAGGCGGCGCGCAGGCGTGACATCACCTGCGTCGCCAACAAGGAATGTCCGCCAAGCGAGAAGAAATTGTCGTTGACGCCGACCTGCGGCAGTTTCAGAACGGTCTGCCAGATTTCGGCCAGGCGGGTTTCCGTCGCGGTGCGCGGCGCAACGTGGCCATCTTCTCCGAGAGGGTTGATCAGGTCTGGCGGCGGCAAGGCGCGGCGGTTCACTTTGCCGCTGGGCGTCAGCGGCAGCGCCTCCATCCTTGTGAAGACGGATGGACACATGTACTCAGGCAATTTCTTTTTGACGAATCCGCGCAGTTCTTCAGTCGAGGGTAGCGAAGCGCCATGACAAACCAGATAGGCGACTAGCCTTTTGTCATTCCCATCACCAATGGCCATCACGATGGCATCCCGCACGCCCCTGTGCTCCAGGAGGACAGTTTCGACCTCGCCGAGTTCGACACGATAGCCGCGAATCTTGACCTGCGAATCATTGCGCCCAAGAAACTCGATGTTGCCATCGGCACGCCATCGCGCCAGGTCGCCGGTCTTGTAGAGTCGCTGTCCCGGACTGGCCGCCAGGTCATCTGGGATAAACCGTTCGGCGGTCAGGTCAGAGCGATTGAGATAGCCGCGCGCCAGGCTGTCGCCACCGATGTATAGCTCGCCTGCCACACCGAGCGGGACAGGCTGAAATTGTGCATCCAGCAGGTAAATCTGCGTGTTGTAGAGCGGGCGGCCAATCGGTGGCAGCACCGGCCATTGTGCCGTCACGCCGGTTAAGGCATACGCCGTGACGACGTGGCTTTCAGTGGGGCCATATTGATTCTCCAGTGCACAAGTGGGCAGACGGTTGAACAAGCTCGCCAGCGGCGGCGTGATACGCAACTGTTCGCCGGCGGTAATGATTTCACGAAGGCTCGTTACCGTGGACTCCTCGCCTTGTGCCACTTCCGCTAGTTGCTGCAACGCCACTGCCGGGAGAAAGAGCCGTTCAATCGCGCGCTCGCCGAGATAGCGCCACAGTTGCAGAGCATCGCGGCGCACTTCTTCGGCAACCAAGACGAGGGTGCCGCCCGAACACCATGTCGCAAAAATCTCCTGAAACGACACGTCGAAATTCAGCGTCGTAAATTGCAACGTCCTTGCACCTGCCGGCTGTTTCGCGTGCTCGCGCTGCCATAGAATCATGTTCTCAAGCGCGCCGTAGGTCAGTTGCACGCCTTTCGGCCTGGCGGTTGATCCTGAGGTATAAATTACATAAGCGATATTACCGCCCTGCGTCTCAGACCTGGGGTTGTCGTCACTCGCCTGAGCGATAGGCGGCCAATCGGCATCCATGCAGATGACGCTTGTGGGGCTCGCCGGGAGCATGGCGAGGAGCCTTTTTTGCGTCAGCAGAATGACCGGCGCGGCATCTTCGATAATCGCGGCGAGGCGCTCTTGCGGATAGGCTGGATCGAGCGGCACGTAAGCAGCGCCGGCCTTCAAGACGCCAAGCAAGGCGATCATGGTTTCGACGGAACGCTCCAGCGACAGACCAACCCGGCTCTCCGGGCCGACGCCGCAACGCCGGAGGTGATGCGCCAATTGATTGGCGCGGCGGTTCAACTCTTCATAACTCAATTGCAGCGCGCCGAACTCGACCGCAACCCTGTGAGGGGCGCACCCAACCTGTTCTTCAAATAGCTTCAGCAGCCCGCCGCCGGTTCGTTTCGGCTTCGCCGTGTGGTTGTATTCAATCAGCAAACGGCGGCGCTCTAATGCCGATAGCAACGCCGCCGTTTCATAGTGGCTTTGCGGCGCTTCAATCATGGCGCGTAGCGCGTTGACGTAGTAACCGCCGAGGGCCCTGGCTTGCTCGTCGCTTAATTCACCTGTTGCGTATTCAAGGCTGAGTTTTATATCTGAAGAACTACCGAGGCTAAAGTTCGCCAGCAACGTGAAATTCGTCTGCTCGAAACTGCGAGCGCCGAGCAACTCAATCCCAGCCGTCCCTTCCAGGCTGTCGTAAACATGGAAGCGAGTAAAGTTGAATGCTGTCTCGAACAACGGCTGACCGCCGAGAGAGTGTTGCAGCGCCGCCAGCGGGAAACGCCGAAATGGCAGCCATTCGCGTTCGGCAGCGAACACTTGCTGCGCCAGATCAATCCAGCGCCCGCCCGCTAGAATCAGGCGAACAGGCAGCGTGTTCAAGAATAGGCCGAGCGACTGTTCGCCTTCATCGTCTTCGGGCCTTCCATTAGTCACCACGCCTGTGACGACATCCGCCCGCCCGCTGAGCAGACTCATGACGCGAAAGTGGGATGCGAGCAGAACACTCTTTAATGGCACCGCCGCTTCACGGGCAAACTGCTTAATAGCAGCCGCCATTTCCGGGGCGAGGCTCACCTCGAACGAGCTTACCGGCGGGGCTTGGCCGGCGGCCTCCATTACCGGCCAGCGCGGTAGTTTGACGGCCTCGAAGTCTGCAAGCTTCTCTTGCCAATACTGACGCGCCTGTTCCGATTGCAAGGCGGCACGCTCCAGCGCGACGAAATCCCGGAACGTGCTGCGCGGCGGCGGCATATCCGGAGCCGGAACACCGTCCAGCAATGAAAGATATGTTTTGAACAACTCTGTCAGGAAGGAAGCCAGACTCCAGCCATCGAAAATGGCATGATGAAAGCTCACCGAAAGTTGAAACGCCGCATCGCGGCGGCGATGCACTTGAAGTCGCAGCAGCGGCGCAAGCGACCAGTTGATACGCGCGTTCTTTTCTGTGGCGAACCAGTGATCGAGCGCCGCTTCCTGTTCGGCTTCTGAGAGATGGCGAATATCAGCAATATGCAAAGGAATGCTCGCGCTACGATGAACGAGTTGCAAAGGCTCACTGAAGCTGATGAGGTCGAACGATGTCCGCAAGACCGCGTGACGCGACGTGACCAGCCGCACGGCGGTTTCAAACACGCCGGCATCGAAAGCGCATTTCAAATGAAAGCTGAAGACATCTTGATAAACCGCGCTGTCCAGGCTGTAGGCTGTGTGAAACAGCATGCCCTCTTGCAAGGCCGTGAGCGGGTAGGCATCCTCAACGTTGCCTGGCAATCGCCCGCGATCATCTTCAGAGATCAGGCCAAACGGTGAGGTCTTCAGCGACTGGCCATTCTCGTTCTGAGTCGTCAGAATCTTATGCGCCAGCGACCGCACCGTTGGGCTCTCAAAGAGTTGTTGAATTGAAATATCCAGCCCGGCTTTTAACGCCTGCGCTCTCACCTGAATACTGCGAATAGAGTCGCCGCCAAGATCGAAAAAGCTATCGTCTATACCGACTCGTTCAACCCGCAAGACTTCGGCAAAGATGTCGGCCAACTGCCCTTCGACGAGGTTGCCCGGAGCGGCAAATGGGCCATCAGTCGCAGGAACAGTTGACAGCGGATCAGGAAGCGCACGGCGATCAAGCTTGCCATTGGCATTCATGGGGAATTGCTCGACTGACACGATGGCAGCAGGCATCATATGAGCGGGCAATTTCGCTCGCAAGCGTGCGCGCAAGTCGTGAACGGTCATGACCTGAAATGGATGGAAGATTACATAAGCGACGAGGCGGGTTTCGCGGTTGGCTTCAGTTCGCCCTACCACCACTGCCTCCCGCACTCCTTCCGCCTCCATCAACGCCGCTTCCACCTCCCCCACCTCGATCCGATACCCTCGCACCTTCACCTGCCCGTCATTGCGCCCCTCGTAGACCACCTCGCCGCTCTCCTGCCACCTCCCCAGATCCCCGCTCCGATACAGCCGCTCCCCTCCCGCCTCGCTGTATGGGTTCGGCACAAACCGCGCCGCCGTCTGCTCGGCTCCCCCGACATAGCCCCGCGCCAGGCCGCCGCCGCCTACATAAATCTCTCCACTCACCCCCACTCCCACCGCCGCCATCTCCTCGTCCAATACCAGCATCTGCAGGTCAGCCAGGGCTACCCCGATCAGGCTCGCCGCGCCCGGCTCGATCTCTGCCCGACGCAGCCGCCGGTAGCTGACGTGCACCGTCGTCTCGGTGATGCCATACATGTTGACCAACTGTGGCGAGGCATCGCCGTGGCGCTCGACCCAGGGGCGCAGCCGCCCGATCTCCAACCGCTCGCCGCCGAAGATCACCAGCCGCAGGCCCAACTCTGATCCCTCGGCGCTCGCTTCAGCGACGCTCGCCAGTTGATAAAAGGCGGTTGGCGTCTGATTGAGGACGGTGACCTGCTCGGCCAGAAGCCGGTGGTAGAAGGCGTCTGGGGAGCGGCGCAGGGCCTCGGTGACCAGCACCAGGC
>Ga0307468_100000104_pt1 | contig 20292 bp, 14 predicted proteins | sample atmdna_FD_203085 | JGI IMG/M metagenome (GOLD analysis project Ga0307468, IMG submission 203085) | Hardwood forest soil microbial communities from Morgan-Monroe State Forest, Indiana, United States - atmos_gases AM2C_05 | ecosystem: Environmental > Terrestrial > Soil > Temperate forest > Bulk...
GGCAGCCCCTGGAGCTGCTGGATCTTCAGGATCACCTCGGCCGCGGTCAGGTCCTGCGGCAACGACTGGCAGTACTGGAGGAGCTGGTCGGCGCGCGATACCCAGATGTCCGAAGGCGCCTTCTGCGGACCGGGAGAGGAGAGAGAGCACTTGGAGCTGCACCCGCCGCCGCCCCCGTCCGGACAGTTGCAGCTGATGAACGATCCCATCGGAGTGACTCCGCCCGCGGGCACCGGCCACAGGTTGTCCACCTGGTGCTTGGCACGGTAGACCGCGGAGTTGGCGACCGAGGCGTTGTAGATCTTCTCCAACTCCGGGTAGTTCGGCGTCCCGGGGGCGGGACGGCCTTGCGTGGCACATCCCATGGCTCCGACCAGGAGCGCGCACAACAACACCAGGCCCGGCACACTTGGAATACGGCTCGACTGCGTCGACGACGGCATGAGTCCTCCCTTCATGAGCCCTACGGGCATGTCAACCGGTTCTGTGTACAGTACGGGACCGCCGGCACCAGCCCGGTCACCTGGACCGTGGTGCCCTGCCGGATCACGTACTCCGAGGTGCCGATGATGTTCGGCGCGTCCGGGTCCCAGTTGTAGGTGTAACCGAGATGCGTCCAGGGATAGCCGTTAGGGATCTGCCAGGCGAAGAAGGCCTGGCCGGCCATCCAGGCCTGGAAGTCGACGGTCGCAGCCGGGACAGGGTTTTCGAAATCCGACGGGCAGGGTCCCGTCGTCGTGGGGTCCGGGTTCGGACAGGGGCGGAAGAACTGATCCGGGACCCGGAGGCCGTTGACGTCGACCTCCAGGATCTGCCACGTACAGGGGTCCGGGTTGACCTGCGGCGGCAGGCCCTGGAGCTGCTGGATCTTCAGCACTACCTGGTCCGCGGTGAGGTCCTGCGGCAGCGACTGGCAGAACTGCTGGACTTGAACGGCGGGCGAGACCCAGATATCGGTAGGCGCCACCTGCGAGCCGGGAGTGAAGGAGCACTGGGAGCTGCATCCACCGCCCCCTCCCCCCGGGCAGTTGCAGCTGAGGAATGACCCCATGGCCCCGTCCGCAGGCACCGGCCACAAGTCGCTCACCAGGTGCTCGGCGCGGAAGACCGCGGAGTTGGCGACCGCGGCGTTGTAGATCGTATCGAGAGACGTAGGGCTGGCAGTCTCAACGGCCCCCTCCCGGACGAACCCGGCCGTCTCCAGCCGGTGCTGGACCGGCGTCCTGGCGCGGGGGGCGGAGCCCCCGCTCTGCGTGGCACATCCCACGGCACTGATCAGAACGGCGGACAGCAACACGCCCCGCGCATTCAGACTCCGGCCCGGCCGCATCCATGACAGCATGGGTCTCCCCCTTTCTTTGATCTGGTGACCGGAATCCTAGCAGAGCCGCTCACCCTACTTCGACCGGCCACTCCGCGCCTTCACGGGGCTCGTCGTACCAGCGCACGTTCTCCTGTACCAGCGCCAACCGCAGCGTGTAGCGGCCGGGGAGCCCGGGCGCGGTCACCGTGATCCCGTAGCTGCCGTCGGAACCCGCCGGCAGTGGCGGCACCAGCGCCGCGCGGGGCGCGTCGTAGACAGCCATGCCGCCGTCCTCCCCGATCCAGTGATAGCTCAGATGGACCGGATTGGGGAGGACGCTCGCGAGCGTAAAGTCCGAGCGGTTCCGGACCTCGACCTGGAGAGGCAGGCGCTGGCCGGGCGCCGCGTGCGCCGGTACCCCTTCAGCCCGCAGCTCCAACAGCTCGGGAGCCAGCTCCGCGGGAAGCGGCTCCATCAGCGCGTCGGGGGCGTCCAAGCCGCGGATCTGGCGGAGCTGGCGCGCGATCCAGCCGGGCGGTGTGTTCTCGACGTGCGCCGGCGCCCGCACCGGGCGCGGTCCACGCACCAGGAACGAGCGCGTGATCTCCAGTAACTCGCGGAACTGGAGGTCCGGCTCCTCGCGCAACCGGCGGCGGATCTCCGCCTGCTCGTGCGAGGGGCGCTCCACGTAGGAGCCCCTGCGGGTGCTGGACGGAAACTTGAAGACCGTCAGCCGCTCGGCGGTCACGAACACCTTGCCGGCGTGCCGCGCGCGCTCCCACAGATCGGCGTCGATGGGCAGGTCGATCGTGAGCGGGTCGGGCCAGGGGCCGATCTCCTCGGTCAGCCGCCGGGGATGGAGGACGCTCGACGGCACCGCGAAATCCCCGGGGCCCAGCTCTCCCGAGCCGGTGAGGCCCGAGATCTGACGCTCGCCGTCGGGGTGGACGATCGCGGCGAGGGTATGGAAGAGGTCGCCCCGCCGCCGCCGCGCCAGGTCGACCAGCGTCTCCAGGTGAGTGGGGTGCCAGACATCGTCGTGCCCGAGGTAGGCGACGTACTCGCCGCGCGCCAGGGAGATGCCGGCGTTGTTGGGACCGGCCTGGCTGCCCGAGTTGGACGGCAGGTTGTGCCAGCGCAGACGCGGATCGCCGAAGGCGGCCACGGCCTCGGCCGAGTCGTCGGTGCAGCCGTCGCCCACGACCAGGATCTCGAACGAGGGGAATGTCTGCTCCAGGGCGCTCGCGATCGCGTGGCGCAGCACGCTGCTCCAGTTGTAGGTCGCGATGATGACGCTGACGAGAGGGCTGGCGCCGTCCGTCATGGGAGATCAGCCGCTCGGCGTCCCTTAAAACCGGAACGGGATGAGGTCGGTGTCCAGCGGCAGGCGGTACTTGTCGGGATCAGCATGGTCGTAGGCCCGCGTCGGCACGTTGACGAAGTAGGCGTCGCAATCGCCGACGTTCTGCACCGCGTGATAGACGCCGCGCGGGATGACGACCATTCCCCGGTTGCGCTCGCCGAGGAAGATCTCGTTGATCTCTCCTTGCGTAGGGGAGCCCTCGCGGGCGTCGTAAAGCACGATCCGGAGCGTACCGAGGCTGATGAACAACCGGTCGTCCTGCAGGTGGTGGACGACCCAGCCTTTGACCTTGTGAGGCCGCACCATCGCCTGGTAGACGTAGACCAGGGGCGCCTCGTGGATCCCCCAGGCGGGGTTGTAGATCTCGCACAGCTCGCCGCGGTCGTCGACGTGGGTCACGGCCGGCCGCACGACCACTCCCGCGATCCGCGGCGCGATCCGGACGCCCTCGGGGGTCACGGTCTGGCGGTCCTTGATGGGACCGATCGTCGGCGTCTTGATGGTCTCGGTCTGTGGCCTCATGCACCCCGTCCTGATGATGTGGCTCGATCTTAGTAGAGATGAAGACGAGGCGCCAACGCTTCGTTGTACTATTCGACAGCTCCATCGAGGCAAGGGCCCATGCGCATACCGAAATCGTTCCTGGTGTTGATCCTCGTCATGCTCGCCGCCTGCGGCTCCGCCGCGGGTGAATCCAAAGACCCGCTCGCCGCCAGGATCGAGCGCTGCGCCGCCCAGGAGTGCAAGCCCGCCGCCGACGCCTTGCGCGACGGCCGGCGCCTGCTGGCGCTGCAGCGGCTTGCCGCCGTGTGGACCGACGTCGTGAGCCAGGAATACCTGAGCGAGCGTACGGCCGCCCAGCGCAACGACCAGGCCGCGTTCGAAGCCGAGTGGGCGCGTATGGGCCAGGTGCTGCGCGACGGTCTCGGTACACCCTCCCCCACCGCGTTCGAAGGTGTACGGCCTGCCCTGGTGCGCGCGGTGGGCGAGACGTCGCTGCCGCCGTTGAAGATCTATTACGACGCCAGCCTCGAATACGGGCGCAACACGCAGCCGCAGAGCGGGCTCTACTACCTCGGCGCCGCCCAGGCGCAGAGGGAGCTCGGCGCGTTCGTCCGCACGCTCTCCGAGCCTGCCACCGGCCACGAGCCGCCGGTGCGCGCGCTCGGCGCCGAGCTCGACGCGCTGGAAGCCGAGCTGCTCGCGGTGTACCGCCCGCCGGCCTCGATCGACAACCATCCGGACTTCATCGCCCTCAGCTCCACGGTCAAGGAGGCGCGCGAGCTCGACGCCGCCGGGCTGCGCTACGGCGCTCTGCTGCGCTACCTGCAGGCGGCGCGGCACCTCGCTCTGCTCGCCGGCAAACCCTCTCTCGACGCCGATACGCTGACCCGCAAGCTGCGCGAGTACGAGGAGCGCCTCTCCGCCGGGGATGTCGACCACAGCATCGGCCGGATGTTCCTCGAAGCCGCGCAGGCCAGCCTCGCGCAGACCGCGCCGGGCGCCCGCCCCGTCTCCGCGGAGGTAGCCCTCGGCGACGTGCTGCCGCGCTACTTTGCCGCGCTCGGTCCCGCGCCTCCCGCGCCGCCGCAGGTCAAGCCCCAGGTCACGGTGACCCTGGTGCGCTGGCCCTACACGTGAAACCTCTCCGATCCAGCAGGTCTGCTGGCACAGAGTGTGGTGAAAGAGTTCGGCGGCAAGGCCCGTTTCGTGGTGGAGAACTATGGCGAGTCCGAGCTGGCCAAACGTTTCGGGGTGAAGCGCTACCCCGCCATCTTCGTCGACGACGTCCTGGTGGCGACGCCCAAGGACTTCGGCTTCTACGGCAAGGGCGAAGGCGGCGGCGAGGGGCGCTATGCGCCGTTCGTCCAGAACGCGGCGAACCATGAGCGCTTCCGCGCCGACCTCAAGCGCATGGTCGGGTTGATCCTCGCCGGCCGCAAGGAGGAGGCGCGGGCGCAGGCCGTGTCCGCGGAGACGAAAGAGATCGCCGCGCTGCCGCCGCTCCAGGTCACCGACCTCGACGGCAAGCCGCTGTCGCGCCAGGACCTCGCCGGCCGCGTCGTGCTGGTCGAGTTCTGGGCCACCTGGTGCCCGCCCTGCCGCGGCACGTTGAGCTGGCTCGGCGAGCTCAAGAAGAAGCACGGCGACCGGTTGGCGGTGGTCGCGGTCGCGGTCGAATCCGAGAAGTCCGACGTCCGCAAGCTGGTGGACGAGCTCAAGCTGCCATTCACCTGGACCCTCGGCACCCCCGAGCTGGCGCGCTCATTCGGCGACATCAGCGCGGTGCCGACGCTCTTCCTGTTCGACCGCGAGGGCCGTACCGCGCAGGTGTTCTACGGCGCTCCTCCCGATCTGCACAAGGAAGCCGAAGCGAAGATCGGCACGCTGCTTGACTGAGGCCGACATGCGCCTGCGACACCTGGCCCTTCCCGTTCTGCTCCTCGCCGCCTGCGGGCGGGAGGCGACCGAGCCGAAAGAACCTCAGGACCGGCTTGCCGCCGAGATCGGGGGCTGCACGGCCAAAGGGTGCCAGCCCGCGGCGCAGGCCCTGCGCGACGGCCGGCGCCTGCTGGCGCTGAAGCGCTTCACCACCACGAAGATGGACCTCGCGACCCAGGAGTACCTGCGTGGCCGCTCGGCCGGGCAGCGGCGGGACATGGCCGCGTTCGAGGCCGAATGGACGCGCATGGGCGGCGTGCTGCGCGATGGAATCGGGGCGCCCTCCCCGGCCGCGTTCGAAGGCGTCGAGCCGGCTCTGGTGCGCGCCATCGGCGAGGCGGCCCTCCTCCAGACCAGGGGCTACTACCAGGCCAGCCTCGACCAGGGACGCAACACATCGCCCCGTGAGGGCCTCCTCTACCTGGGCAACGCCTACGCGCAACGCGAGATCGCGGAGCTCTGCCGCCGGCTCGCCGAGCCCATGTCCCAGGCCCCGCCGCCGGTGCGAGCGCTCGATCCCGATCTCGACGCCCTGCAGGCCGAGATGCTCGCCGCTTACCGGCCTCCGGCCTCGGTCGACAAGCACAGCTGGTTCATCAACGCCAGCTCGCTGTTGAAAGAGGCGCGCGAGCTGAACGCAGCCGGGCTGCGCTACGGCGCGCTGCTGCGCTACCTGCAGTCGGCGCAGCTCCTCGCGCCGCTGCTCCCCGATCCGCCGGCGCTCGACGCCGGCACGTTCGCCCAAAGGCTGCGCGAGCTCGATTCGCGCCTGTCCGTAGGGGACGTCGATCACAGCCTCGGCCGGATGTTCCTGGAGGCCGCGCAAGCCGAGCCGGAGGGCTCTCCCACCGCGGCGGTCATCGTCAACTATGTATTACCGCGCTACTTCGCTGCGCTCGGGCCCGCGCCGTCTGCAGCCCCCAAGCCCGCGCCCCAGGTGACGGTCACGCTGGTGCGCTGGCCGTACACGTGAAACCTCTCTGATCCAGCAGGTCTGCTGGCGCAAAACGTGGTGCAGGGGTTCGGCGGCAAGGCGCGCTTCGTGTCCGAGAACTACGGCGACTCGGAGCTGGCAAAGCGTTTCGGGGTGAAGCGCTACCCCGCCATCTTCGTCGACGACGTGCTGGTGGCGACGCCCAAGGACTTCGGCTTCTATGGCAAGGGCGAAGGCCCAGGCGAGGGGCGCTACGCGCCGATCCGGAGCGCGGCGAGCCACGAGCGCTTCCGCGCCGACCTCCAGCGGATGATCGAGCTGATCCTCGCCGGCCGTAAGGACGTGGCGCGCGGCGAGGCCGTACCCGCCGAGACGAAAGAGATCGCGGCGCTGCCGGCGCTGCGGCTGACCGACCTCGATGGCAAGCCGGTGTCGCGCGACGACCTGGCCGGACGCGTCGTGCTGGTCGAGTTCTGGGCCACCTGGTGCCCGCCCTGCTATGGCGCGCTCGACTGGCTCGGCGCGCTGAAAAAGCGCCATGGCGACCGTCTCGCGGTGGTCACGGTGGCGATCGAGTCCGACGAGGCCGAGGTCCGCAAGGTGGCGCGCGAGCGCAACCTGCCCTTCCGCTGGACCCTCGGGTCGCCGGAGCTGGCCCGGTCGTTCGGCGACATCAGCGCGGTGCCGACGCTCTTCGTGTTCGATCCCGAGGGCCGTACCGCGGCGGTGTACTACGGCGCGCCTCCCAGCCTGCACCAGGAGGCCGAGGCGAAGCTCGCCTCGCTTCTCCGGTAAGATTCCGGCGCGGCCGTAGCGCCGCAGACCATGATCGATTCGTCCACCGCGCCGGACACCCCGGTCCGCTACCTGCTCGACCATCGCCTGCTCCGCCTGCTGTGCTCCGCCGGCCAGGAGGAGGCCCTGGAGCGCTTCCGCGCCTCGCTCGCGCAGAACGGCTTTGGCAGCGAGCTGCCGCCGTTGCAGCTCACCCCTCTGGCGCTCCTCGAAACGCTCGGCATCGAGCCTCAGCAGGTCCCCGCCTTCCCGCTGCCGGCCGCCGTGCTCAAGAGCGGCGAGTCGCTCATGGCCACGACCCTCGTCGTGCGGCTCGTGGTCGAACGCTACCGGGAAGACGCATCGGAGGTCCACCGCGACAAGCTCAGGCAGCGAGTCGAGGAGATGAGGAAGGCGACGCCGGACTCGGCCCACGACCTGTTCGACCTCTGCCTGACCCAGTTCGTATCGCGCGAAGGGTTCGAGGAGGAGATCTACGGCCACCTTTCGTTCGACTATATGTACCGGTTCCCGTTCGCGGAGGTGATCCGCGAGGAGGTCTTCGACTTCCTCACCGCCAGCCTCTTCGCCGCCGGGGAGACGGTGTCCGGGGTGTCGAAGGCGCGGATCATCAAGGAGATCTGGGGCCGCGCCTACGAGCGGCTCCTCCGCGGCAACCCCACGGCGCGGGCCGAGCTCCAGGCCCTCGACCGCGAGATCAAGCCCAGGAGCCGGCAGGACTATCTGGAGTGGGAGCTCATCCACCACGCCGTGCTGGGCTACGCCGGCAAGGAGGAGCAGCCGCAGTCCATAACCTCCTTCATCCTGGATTCCGCGGAGAGGAGCCGGGCGCGCTGCATCGCCTACAAGAGCACGGTCCGGGCGTTCCTCGACCAGATCGAGCGCAGCGACCTCTCGTCGATCCGCTCCAAGCTCGACGACTGGCGGCCGGGCGTGCTCGTGCCCAGCCGCGAGGATGGAAGCCTCGAAGCCGCCCTGCCCACGGCGGACCTGCCGGTCTTCGCTTTCGCCAAGGAGACGCGGGGGAAGAGCTGAGGCCATGCCCGAGCTCCCGGACGGCGCGGTCTACCTGGGAGCGCCGCGACCTGGCCCTGGAGTGGCGGAACGGACGGTCCTACCCCGGCCGATTCGGGCACAATCTGGACGGGACCCGCTCCGACCGGTCCTGCTCCTCCGGGACCGGCGGACCGCAGGTGTTGGGCAGCGGCTCTTCGATCAGGTACTGGTCGTGCCACTCCTCGGCCGTCAGATTGCGGGTGACATGGCTGCAGACCCTCGCGATCAGGTCTTCCGGCCGCCACAGCTGCAGCTGGACGCTGTTGTCGCTGCCGGTGACCAGGTACTTCTGGTTGGGGCCGAAGAAGGCGAATCCTTCCTGCCCCTCCAGCCGGAGGCGGGCGATCTCGCAACCCCCCGCCACATCAAGGACGACCGCGGTGTCGTCGCCGCTCGCGGAGACCAGGTACCTGCCATCGGAGCTGAAGGAGACGACGTCGACCGAGTCCTGGTGCCCCACCTTCGCCACCTCGCGGCCGTCGGGGATCGAGAACACGCGCGCCGTCTGATCGGAGCTCGCCGTCGCGAGGAGCCGCCCGCCGGGGCTCAGGGCGATCCAGTCGATGCGGACCCCGCCTTCGACCGAGGCGACACTGCTGCCGTCCAGCACCGACCAGACGTAGACGTGGGTATCGCTGGCCGAAGCGAAGAGCCGTCCAGTGGGGTCGAAGACCGCCCTACCCGTCCTACCGGGGTGCGGTATGCTGGCGACCAGCCGGCCTCCCGGGATCGCCCAGATGTCTACGCGAGTCGCCCCGAGCGAGCCATCGTAGCTGGTGACGACCAAGGATCTGCCGTCGGGGCTGAAGGAGACCCCGCCCACCTCGCCTCCGGTCTCCAGACGGAGCAGCCGCTCCTCGCGTTCGACATCCCAGACCGAGACGGTGGGGCTCTCCTCCCCCTGGTCGACGATGGCCAGATACCGGCCATTGGCGCTCAGAAGATCGAAGCTCAATTCGACGAGGGAGCCCTTCTGCCCGAAGACCGGGCGACCCGAGGCCACGTCCCAGACCCTGACCATGTCGTCACCGTCTGTCGCAACGGCGAGCCGCCTCGCATCGCCGCTGACCGCCATCGCATCCACCGAGCCTTCGATTTTGAAGGTGCCGGCGAGGCGGCCGTCGGCCAGGTCCCAGACCTGAGCGTTGCCGGCCTCGTCCACCACCGCCAGGGCACGATAGCCCTGCCCGATGGCACCGATCTCGTAGGTGGCGATGCCGGTCCCGAGCAGGATCCGGTCCTTTCCGCGCTCTCCAGGACCCCGCCACAGGCGCACGGTGTGGTCGTCGCTCGCCGTCGCCACCGACCGGGCTCCCGGGCCGACGGCGATGCCGTTGACGTTGTCCTCGTGGATCATGCGGGAGACCTCGACCGGACTAAGGGTCCGCCAGCCCGCCCACAGCCGCCCGGTATCGTCCTCGCTCGCCGTCGCGAGATAGATCCCGTCGGGGCTGAATCCGATGTCGGTGACGGGACCCTCGTGCACCACCCGCGCCACCGCCAGGCTCGGTGACGGGCCGCCCCCATTCTCTCCTTTCCAGTCCCACACCTGCACGGCGCCGTCCTCTCCTCCCGTCACCAGGTACTTGCCGTCCGGGCTGAAAGCGATCGATCGGATGGCCCCGGAGTGGACCACCCGGGACAGCGCCTGGGCTTCCGTCGAGCTCCAGCCCCAGACTTTGGCCTCGCCGTCCGCGCCGGCCGTGACCAGGCAGTCGGCCTGCGGGCAGAAAGCGAGGGCGGTCACCGCTCTCGCCTGCTCCAAGGCAATGCGGCGGCCGCTGGCGACGTGCAACAGGTACGCCTTGCCTGCTTCCCGCTCCGTCTCCTTGGCGCTCCCCAGAGAGGCACCGCGCTGCAGCGGACTGCCGGCAACTTCGCGCGGGGCCACCGCGACGTACTCCCCCGTGGCGCTGACGGCGACGACGTGCAGATCCACGATGAGCTCCATATGGTCCAGGCGATCGATCTCTCTGGAGACGGCAAGGGTGGAGCCTCGCCACTCCCACACCTGCACCTTCTCCTGGTCCACAGTCGCCAGAAAGCTCCCACCCGGGGCTCGGGCCAGGGCCTCGATCGCGGAGTCCTGCGGCAGGCGTGCCACCTGGCGTCCGGTCCCATCCCACACGGCCATCTCGTACCTCGAGGCGATCCTGTCGTTCTCGACGGTCGCCATGAAGCGGCCCTCGGGGTCGAACGCCACGGCGGAGACCGGTTCCGGCTGTTGCAGGAGCACGGTGGGCTCCGGCAGCAGGCCCAACCCCCGGTTGAGGGCTTGGTAGGCCGCCTCGGAGTAGCCCTGGCGCAGCGACTCCCGTGCCAGCAGCACGCTGCGTTGCAACAGCCTCGCCTGCGGGCCCCCGGAGCCTCCAGTCGAGAGCGCCTGCGACGCCAGCTGGCGGCCGAAAGCGACTTGGCGCAGCCGCTCCGCCTCATTCCACCCGGCGACGGCACGCTGGCGTTCGAAGTCGGCCTTCCGGCGCTCCTCGTCGGCCCGGCTTCGAGCCCGCCGCTCCTTCTCCGCGGCCCGCCGCGCGAACAGGCCTCGCTCCTCCGCGATCCTCCCCTGCTCTTGGGCCACTTTTCGCAGCTTCCCTTCCTGCAGCAGGGCCTCTTCCAACGCGGCTGACTTCGCCTCCAGGTCCCTCGCGCTCACCTTCAAGGCATTCGCGCTCTTTTCCAGCTCCCGCGCGTTCTCGGTAGCTTTCTGCCACTGATAAAGCGCCAACATCCCCACCGGGAAAGACAGGACGAGCAGGACCAGGGCCAGGCGGACGGCGGCGCGGGTGAGGCGCCGCTTCCAGTCGGCCGGCAGGTGCTCCTCGACCCAGCGCTTGTTGAAGACCTCCCGGTAGATGCGGTTGCGCACGCGCAGCAGACCGTTTTCGCTCCGCACCACACCTGAGAGCTTCAAGTGCGACTTGGCGACCGACTGCTCCTCGTCCGGCACCCGCCGGCCGCGCAGGACATCGGAGTAGACGCGGAGCGCCTCCTCCTTGAAAGGAGAAGGCTCCGCCAGCATGTCGCGCACCGAGTTCAGGTTGGTGTCCTTCTTGGCCATGGCGCCGAAGAAGGTGCTCGCCACCAACGTGTCGAGCTCCTGCCGCGACCACTGCTTCTTGCCCTGGTCCGCGATAGCACGCAACAGACGCTGCGTCAGATAGGGGTGCCCACCGGTCCAGGCGAGGACCCAGCCGAGCAGCCGCCGCGCCTCGGCGTCGGGCAGGCCCAGCCCGGCGGCGAGCGGCAGCGCCTCCTCGACGCTGAAGTCGCTCAGGTCGACCCGCTGCCCGACGTTGAACGGGGTCCGCAGGCGGTCCTTGATCAGGTCGCCCGGAGTGGCGACGCCGATGAGGACAAAGGTCAGCCGCTCCAGAATCGGCGTCTGCAGGCGGGCGTGATAGAGATAGCGGATCGCCGCGAACAGGTCGTCGCTGAAGGGCAGCCGGAGGGTGCTATCGATCTCGTCGATGAAGATCACCGTCGGCGCGCCCACCTCCTCGGCGATGACCTCGAAAAAGCCGGCCATGCGCTGCACCGTCCCCAGGTGCGCCCGCGCCGTCCACCAGTCGTAGATGTCGGTGGCGAGCCCCAGCTGGCTCTCGAGGATGGTCAGGATGCCGAGGTACCACTGCTCGGCCGTCACCTGGGTGCCGATGCCGTTGAGATCGACCTTGGCCGTGCGCACCCCGCGCTCGCGCAGGCTCTGGATGGTGCGCTCCATCAGGCTCGACTTGCCGAGCTGCCGGGGCGCCAGAACGTAGGCGAAGGTACCGGCGAGACAGAGGCCCAGCAGCTCTTCGTCGGCCCGGCGCGGGATGTAGATCCCCCCGCGCGCCTGCACCGGCCCGCCGATGACGTAGGCCTTGGGATCGGGCTTGACCTCAGACACCCAGCTGCTCCCGGAAGTAGTCCTCATAGAGCTGGCAGCGCGGCAGCACTTGGTCGTCCTCGCCCTCTCGAACCAGGCCGGCGCCGCGCAGCCTGAAGAGGGTCAGCTTGTCCGGGCACCGCTGCTTGCCGATCACCGTGCGGAAGCTCTCGACCAGCTGGGCTTGGCGCCGGCGGGCGGTCTCGGAGCCGTCGCCTTGGTCGTAGAGGCGGAAGAGGTGGTAGCGCAGGTGATCGCCAAACGGCCCCTTGCCCTCGGCGGCGAGGGTGAACTGGCCCTGAGCATCGCGCTGCAGCAGGTCCCTGGCCGCGAAACGCCCGCCGGCGACCAGGTAGAGCGCCCGCCGGGTCAGAAACGGATGGCCGTGGAGCAGCTGCATCAGCACCGCCTCCTGTCCGGCGTCGAGCGGGCTGGCGTGCCGCCGGTTGAGGTCGGCCACCTGCGCGGGCGTGAAGTCCTCCAGCTCCACCACCTCGCCGACGTTGAACGGCGACTGGTTCAGGCTGTCGATCAGCTGGTAGGGCTCGGTGGAGATGACCAGCGCGAGGTCGAGCTGGTTCCAGATGGTGGGGACTTCGGCGTTGCGCGCGCCGTGCCAGCTCCTCAGCATGCCGAAGAAGTCGGTGCGGAACTCGGCATCGAGCACGTTGTCGACCTCGTCCATGGCGAGCACCAGCGAGCGCCCCTCCATCTGCTTGAGGATGTGGCGCTCCATGTAGCGGGTGCAGAGGATCGGATTGGAGAGCGGCACCCGCCAGTAGTGGTCGACCCTGTCCTCCATCTCCAGCTCGTCGGTAAGCCAGGAGCAGAACAGCCGGAAGAAGCGGTCGCTGTCCTTGAGCGCGGAGCGGTCGAGGAGCTGGAAATCGAGCGCGGCCACCCGCTTGCCCGCCCGTTTGGCGGCTTCGACGGCGCGGGCGAGGAGCGAGCTCTTGCCCATCTGGCGGGGCGCCTTGATGGTCAGGGTCACCCCCGGATCCCGGATGCAGGAGAGCGCCACGGCGTCGAGGGAGCGCTCGACGTAGAACCGGGCGTCGGCGCTCCTCCTGTCCCCGGCGGCCACGGCCGACGGCAGGGGTTGCGGCAGGGCCGGGGGCTCGGCGGCCGAGAGCATGCCGTCGCGCTCCTCCCGGCTCTGCACCGCCAGCTCGTGCCCCTGCACGGCCCGCGACAGCTCCTCGATCAGGCGCAGGGTATCCTCCGGTCGGTCCCAGAAGGCCCAGTTGATGGGGTTGAGCCAGGCGCTGAGCGGGCTGGCGAAGGGCTCGCGGTAGGCCAGGCGGACCGGCAGGATCCTGGGCCGTCCCCCCTGCTCCTTGGCGAGGTCGTGGCACTTCTCGACCTCCCCCCGCACCATCTCGCTGTGGACCGAGCTCGCGGACAGAAAGACGATCATGAGGTCCGACCGGCGGAGCTCTTCCTCGATCCGCTCGGCCCAGCGCGCGCCCACCTCGAGGTCGCGGTCGATGAACACGTCGTAGCGCTGCTTGAGGCTCCTGCACACCGCCTCGGCGACCGTCACATCCGGCTCGGAGTTGTGCCGGTAGCTGATGAAGATCCGCGCCTTGCCCTGCTCCGCGCGCGCTGTGGACGGGTTGGAATCGAGGCTGCTTGCGGTCGTCACGGGCACCTCTTGCGGCGCAGGGCGGAGCGGAAAACAGAGGAGCGCCCGCCCTTGCTGGCGTTGTCGCAGTCGTTGTCGATCGGCTGTCTCTCAATTTAGCACATCGGGGCGTAGGAGCCGTTCTACTCCTTCCGAGAGTTGTCGACAGCCGGCGGACCTGCCGGTCTTCGCTTCCGCCCAGGAGACGCGGGGGAGGAGCTGAGGGGGATGCCTACATGAAAATCCTGCTCACCCGGATCTCGAGCCCGGGGAGCAGAGGTGTGGCCAGCACGTCCCCGGCTTCGGCGGAGAGCACCTCCGGAGTTCCGAAGCCCGCGCCGGCACGGCGCAGGACGCTCACCGCCCGGCGTTTCGGGTCGATCAGCCAGTATTCAAGCACGCCGTAACGCTCGTAGAGGCGCCGCTTGGCACCCTCGTCCCTCCGTCGGGTCGAGTCGGAAAGGATCTCGATGACCAGGTCGGGCGCGCCCTCGACGTTGTCCTCGCCGATGATGCGAAGACGCTCGTTCGAGATGAAGACCAGATCCGGCTGGAGGATGTTGTGCTCCGCGAGGAGGATGTCCACGGGAGCGTAGTAGAGCTTCCCCAGCTGGCGCCCACGGATGAACGGACCCAGGGCCATTGAAAGCTCGAGGCTGACGTCCTGATGCCCCGGCTTGGGCGCGGGGCTCACGACGTGCTCTCCGTCCAGGATCTCGTGGCGGAGCCTGTCCTCGGGGATGAGGACGTAATCCTCGTAGGTGAGCTTGCGGTGGATCGTGTCTCGTACGGCCATGGCTCCGCCTCCTGGGCCCTGCTCAGGGATGGTAGCACGCGCTTTCCCTCCTCCGGACAGGGCGGATGTTATCTCATCCAGTGTCGAGGCGTTCCGGGAATCTGCAATCGGGCGCGGAGCGGGAGACGGCCCGCCGTTGCCGCCCCCTGCCAGCGTCATTCCGTCTCGTCCTCCGGCTCGGCCACCTCCAGGACGAGCGACGGCCGGGCCCCGCGGAGCGTGTTGATCACCCCTGCCCTGCCGGCCGGCAGCACACGCAGGAAACCGCCGCCGAAGCGGTTGCCGAAGATGAACATGCCCCACACCGAGTCGTGCGGGACGACTTCCCCGTCGGGACTCAGGAACGGCCAGCGCGGGCACTGCAGAAACTCCTGGACAATCCACCCCCCCTGCTCCAGGGCGCCGCGTACCAGCGCGTCCCAACGATCCGGCGGTGTGAAGCGGCCGGCGTGGACGTCCGTTCCCTGCCGCGACAGGCCGAGCTTGAGCACCATCCGGTCGCGCTCGGCGTCGAGCAGGTCGGGCAGGTAGACCCGCTCCCCCTGATGGTCGACGAAGTCGTCGGTCACCCTCCGGGTCCACGGGATGCTCGTGCGGATGACCGCCCTCTCCTCTTCGCTCCAGAAGCTCGAGCCCTCCGTCTCCGAGAGCAACGCGAGGGTGGACTTGTGGCTCAGGAACGGGGTCGCCGGCCCGTTGTAGGCGCGCGCCTTGCCGGAGAGCAGGGTCGAGAAGATCGGCAGGCTGAGGAACCCGGACTGAGTGTCGAGCAGCATGCGGATGGGAAGGTCGCCGTGGAGCAGCGCGCCATCCTTCTCCCGCAGCTCGGACTCGGGGCAGATGACCAGCCGGCCCCGCAGCCCCGGGTGCCGTGCGAGCACCTCCTGGTAGGACTCCTCGTAGTAGGCGCGCCAGCCGGCATGGGTGGGATGGTCGAAGGAGAGGGCCATGTTGAGCTCGCCGTCCACCACCATATCGTGGCGCTCCGCCTCCTCGACGAGGTGCTCGAAGGTGGTCCGGACGGGGTCCCTGGCGTTGATGCGGAACCCGGACTCGTCGAGGAAACGGCGCAGCACCGGGACTTCCAGCGCCCGGCGCGTCCACTCGCCGCCTTCGGCGCCGCCGAGGCACGCTGCCATGTTGATCTCGCAGGTCTTGAGCCCCGTCTCGGTCAGCACGAAATCGCCGCGCGCCACCGTCCCGTCGAGCCCCGTCTTCTCGATCAGCGACACCGTGAGCGCGGCGGCCTCGAGCGGCATATCGAAGTAGTCGGAGAGCCGCGCCGGATCCCCGCCGAAGACCCGCTGCGGGATCGCCCGCATCAGGTTACAGACCCCGATGCAGGTCGCGGAGAGCCCGGCGAGCTGCCGGCGGCCGATGAAGAACGGCCAGGGCTGCATGGCATAGGGCGTCAGCTCGTCGATCCGGAGCCCGAAGCTGTCGAGATCCCGGCAGTCGGGGTTGCGCTCGGCGAACTCCAGGAACCGCCGCTGCGGCAAGGGCAGGGAGTCGAGGTCGGAGTCCACCTCAGGCTCCCGCCGCCAGCGCCGCGGCCGGCCGCAGGTCGGACTCCACCTGGCCGTAGACCAGCTTGAGGACCCGGTCGGCCACATGGTAGTAGCGGTCGTCGTGGCTGATCACCACCACCGTCTTGCCGCGCGCCTTGAGCTCCGGGAGGATCTGCCGGTAGAAGACCTCCTTGAACGTCGGGTCCTGGTCGGCGGCCCACTCGTCGAACAGATAGATGGGTCGGTCCTCCAGATAGGCGGTCAACAGCGCCAGCCGTTTGCGCTGTCCTTGGGAGAGATCGGTCGTCGACAGGTCGCCGCCCTCGATCCGCACCTTGCGGTCGAGCTGCAGCTGCCGCAGGTAGCGGCGCGCATCCTCGTCCAGCCGCGAGCCATCCAGGCCCAGCAGGCTGTTGAACAGGAAGAAGTCGGAGAACACCGCCGAGAAGTGCTGCCGGTACCGGTCGCGGTTCTCGGCGGTGACCGTCTCGCCGTCGAGGCGGACCTCGCCCGACTCAGGCTCGTAGAGGCCGAGCAGCAGCTTCGCCAGCGTCGTCTTGCCGCTGCCGTTGCCGCCCACCACGAAGACCAGCTCCCCGGGCGTGAGGGTGAGGTCCAGAGGGCCGAGGGTGAAGGTCTCGGTCTCCACCTCGCCGGGGTAGGTGTGCGTGACGCCGGCCAGCTCGATCCGCTCCCAGCCGGGCGCCACGGCCCCGGCATCGCGCTCCGGCGCCTCGTTCCAGAGCGACAGGCCGAGCTCGTCGACCCTGCGGATCGCGATGCTGGCGTTGGTCAGGCGCGGCAGCGAGGTCAGCATCAGCTCGAGCGGCGTCATCATGGCGATCAGCGTGATGCTGTAGCCGGTCAGCACCTCCTGCGGCACCGCCTGGAAACGCGGGTAGACGAAGAGCAGCAGGCCGATGGCGACGAAGAACAGGATCTGCCCCCAGCTCGACGCGGCGTTGAAGATGGCGGTGGCGGTGGTGATATGGCGCTGCAGCGCGTCGGCGCTCGGATCGAGGCGCCGGTCGAGCAGCGCCTGGCGCCGGGACCGGTGCATCTTGAGCTCCTTGACTCCGTCGGTGACCGCGCGGATGTGCTCGAAGAGGACGTCCCACTCGCTCCGGGCGCGCCGCTGGTAGCCGATGGCCCACAACATCGGCAGCTGGTAGGTGACGAGGCCGAACACCATGAAGCCGAGCAGGGCGAGCAGCAGGGTGCCCGAGAGCCAGCCCAGGTAGACCAGGGCGGCGGCGACGACGCCGACGTGCATCACCAGCAGCGGCACGGTGAGGAGCGCGTCGGTGATCGCCCCGAGGTCATTGGTCAGGCTGGCGAGCAGCCGCGCCGGGCCCACCTGCTCCAGGGTGCGCAGCGGCAGGGTGAGGATGCGCCGGCACCAGCGCATCCGCAGGTGGTAGAGGGTCTTCTGCGTCAGCCGCACCAGCAGGGTCTGGGAGATGAAGCGGAACAGCGGCAGACCCAGGCAGAGGCCGGCGAAGGCCACGCCCAGCTTCATCCCGGTCAGCCCGGCGCCGCTCACCGCCTGGTTGATCAGCACGATGAGGCCCGTGTTCGCGACGCCGCTGATCAGACCGGCAATCATCACCAGGAGGATGGTGAACCGTACGCGCGGGATATCGCGCGAGATGTTCATGACAAACCGTAGAATCCGGACGAGATGGGACATCGGGTCTCCTCGCGAGGGGGTTTCCTCCCAGATAGGTGCCGCAACTCTCGGCAAACGCGCCTCCGGGCGGCGGGGCGCACGGCGCGTTGCATCGTGACTCGTGCACCTATATAAGGACGGCCCTGGCTCCTTCGACCGCCCGAGGTGAATCTATGGAATCGCTGCTCCAGGACCTCCGCCACGGCGTGCGGACGCTGGCGAGGTATCCTGGCTTTACGACTGTCACCCTGATCACCCTGATCCTCGGGATCGGCGCCAACAGCGCCGTCTTCAGCATCGTCAACGCCGTGCTGCTCCGTCCCCTCCCCTACTCCGAGCCCGACCGCCTGGCGCGCGTCTTCAACGAGTACGCCGAAGCTCCCGAGGTCGGCCTCTCCGAGCAGGAGGTCCGCGAGTACCCGCAGAACGTCCCGGCGTTCGAGACGCTGGCGCCGTATATTCCGGTGGACGTCAACCTGACCGGGGGCGACGAGCCGGAGCGGGTCGAGGCGGTGTTCGCGTCCGACGAGCTGCTGCGGCTCCTCGGCGTCCCGGCCGTTCTCGGACGCGTCTACGAGCGGCGCGACGACGAGCCGGGCGCGCCGCCGGTGGCCCTGCTTTCGTACGGCCTCTGGCGGCGGAGCTTCGGCGCCGACCGCGCGGTGATCGGCCGCGACATCCAGGTCAACGGCATGCCCCGCACCATCGTCGGGGTCATGCCGCCCGGCTTCGACTACCCCGAGAAGGCCGACCTCTGGATGCCCCTGGGGCTCGACCCGGCCAACCCGGCGCCGCCGCAGCAGCGCTACCTCCACGCGGTGGCGCGGCTCCGGCCCGGCACCTCGCTCGCCCAGACCCGGGAGCAGGTGGACACCTACGTCGCCCGCGCCACGAGCGAGCTCAAGCTGAACCCGGAGGTCGGGTGGAGCATCGCCGCCGTGCCGCTGCTCGACTACAAGGTCGGGCGGACGCGGACGGCGCTGTGGGTGCTCCAGGGGGCGGCGGCCTTCGTGCTGCTGATCGCCTGCGCCAACGTGGCCAACATGCTGCTGGTGCGGACCCAGACGCGGTTCCGCGAGATCTCCATGCGTACCGTGCTCGGCGCCAGCCGTTTCCGTCTGGTGCGGCAGTTCCTGACCGAGAGCCTGCTGCTCGCCGGTCTGGGCGGCGCCCTCGGCCTGCTGCTCGGCTACTGGGCGGTGTCGGCCTTCGTCGCCTGGAGCCCCGGCGCGATCCCGCGCTCCGGCGAAGTCTCGCTCGACGGTCGTGTCGTGGCCTTCACCCTCCTTGCCACCGTCCTGGCCGGCCTCGCCGTCGCCCTGGTGCCGGCGTGGAAGGCATCGCGGCCCGACCTCAACGAAACGCTCAAGGAGGGGAGCAAGGGGAGCGACGGCCCCGGCCGGCAGGGCTCACAGCGGCTCCTGGTCGTGGCCGAGGTGTCGGCGTCGCTGGTGCTGCTGGTCGGCGCGGGGCTGATGATCCAGAGCTTCGTGCGGCTGGGCCGGGTCGACCCCGGCTTCCGGCCGTCCGGCGTGCTCACCTTGCAACTCGCCCTGCCGCGCGCCAAGTACCCCGAAGCGCCGAACGTCTCGGCATTCTACGGCGAGGTGATCCGGCGCCTCGAGGGTCTGCCGGGCGTGGAATCCGTCGGCCTGGTGTCGCACCTGCCGTTCAGCGGCTCCAACTTCAACTCCTCCCTGCTGCTCGAAGACCGGCCCTGGACGCCGGGCCAGCCGCTCCCCACGCCCAACGTCCGCTCGGTCACCCCGGGCTATTTCAAGACCATGGGCATCCCCCTGCGGCAGGGGCGCACCTTCACCGGCTCCGACGACGCCGGCACGCTGCCGGTCGTGGTCATCGATGAGACCCTGGCGAAAAGCGTCTGGCCAGGGCAGGACCCGATCGGCAAGCGCGTCTCGATGGGCAGCCCGGACTCGCCGGAGCCCTATCTGACGATCGTCGGTATCGTCGGGGCGGTGCGGCACAGCGACCTCGCGCTGGCCGAAGAGCGAGGGGAGATCTACCTCCCCCACGCGCAGAACCCCGACCGCCTCGTCTACCTGGTGGCGCTGGCGGCGCGCACGGCCGGGCAGTCCCCCACTGCCCTGACACCCTCGATCCGGGAGCAGATCAAGACCCTGGACCCGGACCAGCCGGTGTCGGATGTCATGACCATGGACGACCGTCTCGCCCGTTCGCTCGACCCGTCGCGCTCCTCGATGCAGCTGCTCGCGGTCTTCGCCGCGGTGGCCGTGCTGCTGGCGGCGGTCGGCATCTACGGCGTCGTCTCTTACTCGGTGGCGCAACGCCTCCGCGAGATCGGCATCCGCATGGCGCTGGGGGCCGGCAAGAGGGACATCCTCCGCCAGGTGGTAGGCAAAGGGATGGTCGTCGTGCTGGTCGGAGTGGCCGTCGGCCTGGCGATCGCCTTCGGCCTGACGCGCCTGCTCTCCAGCCTGCTCTACGAGATCAGCGTCATCGACCCGGCCACCTTCGTCAGCGTGGCGCTGCTCCTCACCCTCGTGGCCCTCCTGGCGACCCTGGTGCCGGCGCGGCGCGCGGCGGCGATGGAGCCGGTGCGGGCTTTGCGGGAGGAGTGAGCCGGGGGGGCGACGGTCAGCTCACCGCTACCAGGAACGGGAACGCCGAGGTGGCGAGCTCGATCCGCAGCCGGTTCACGGTCTCGAAGCCGGTCGGCATGCCCAGGCGGGCCAGGATCTCCCCCATCGGCGTGCGGCCGTCGGCCGCCGCCAGGATCTTCGCCTTGCGCGGGTCTTTCGGCTCGGGAGGATAGCTGGCGCTCAGCGAGGAGAGGGCGTAGACGTCGTCGGGGCCCCGCTGATACACCTGACGGGTAGTGCGGCTGCGCTCGAAAACAGTCGACAGGAAGGCGTCGCAGATCTCGCGTTCGGTCCTGCGAGGACGTCCCGA